>Ga0193728_1000418_pt1 | contig 20421 bp, 19 predicted proteins | sample U1c1metaG_FD_143037 | JGI IMG/M metagenome (GOLD analysis project Ga0193728, IMG submission 143037) | Soil microbial communities from a riparian zone of the East river system, Colorado, United States - U1c1 | ecosystem: Environmental > Terrestrial > Soil > Riparian zone | place: USA: East River...
GCAACCAGGTCCGCCAACCGGCCACGCCGCTCGTCGTCCTGCACCATCGCGAGCACGGCCTGGGCCTCGCCGAGCGCGACCTCCGCCGCGTCGCCGTGCACTGCGATCACGCCGAGTGCTCCTTCAGCGTCTCCTTGCCGATGATCGCCTTCAGCTCGTGCTCGAAGCCGCCGTGCTCGATCGAGCAGTGCATGCCGCATTCCTTCGGCGCATTCGTCTCCCACCACCAGCGTCCGGCACGGTCCTCCTCGTCGGGGCCGATGGCGCGCGTGCACGGAGCGCAGCCGATCGATGTGTAGCCCTGCGCGTAGAGACCGTGCACCGGCACGTCGTTCTCGCCGAGATACGCCCAGACCTCGCGCTTCGTCCACTCTGCGAGCGGATTGAGCTTCACGATCGCGCCGTGGTCATGGTCGATCTCCACCTTGCGGATGTTCGTGCGCGTTGCCCACTGGTCGCGGCGCAGCCCCGTCACCCACGCGTCGAGCCCGTCGAGGTGCTTCGTGAGCGGCTGCACCTTGCGGACGTTGCAGCAGAGCAGCCGGTTCTCGACCGACTCCTTCATCAGCTCGAGCCCCTTCGCCGCGACGAGCCGCTGAACCTGGCCGACGTCCGGCTGGAGCACGTGGAGATTGAGCCCGTCGTACTTGTCGCGGAGCGCGTCGATGAGCTCGTGCGTCTCCCTCGGCAGCATGCCGGTGTCGACCGTGAAGATCCGGACGTTCGGGTCGATCTTGTACGCCATGTCGATCAGCGCGACGTCGTCGGCCTGGAACGCAGCCGAGATCGCGATGCGCGGGCTGAACTCCTCGATCGCCCACGCAAGCACTGCCTGGGGCTCCTCGCCCTCGTATTGAACCGACAGCTCGCCTGCTTCGAGCTCGTCGAGCAGCTCGTAGGTGCTCACGCGTCCACTTCCTCTCGTACTCGTTTTTTCGCGGGCTCTAGCCCCGCAAGGACACCAAGTTCGTCGTCGGACAGCCGTCGTTGAAAGTCGGTGAACGACTCGTTCTCCTCGCGCTGCACGATCCAGCCGCGCACGATCCCCTCGACTGCGGGCTCGAGCTGCTCGCTCGCGACGCGGCGGAACAGGGAGCGGCCGATCTCCGGCGTTGGGCCCAACGAGCCGCGCACGAAGATGTCGTAGGCCGACTGGCGGTTGCCCTCCGCATCCTTGCCGGTGGTCGCCTGGAAGCCGAGGTCACCGACCCAGTGCTGCGCGCATGCGTGCGGGCAGCCGTCGAGATGCAGCCGAAGCTCGCTGACCTCGTGGCCGAACGTCGTCTCGAGATGATCGACGAGGTCGCGCAGCCTGTCCTTCGTCTGTCCGACCGAGAAGTTGCAGTGCGGCTCGCCGGTGCAGGCAATCGAGTTGGCCCAGATCTCGTTCGTCGTCAGCGGCAGCCCGAGCTCGTCGAGAGAGGCGAGCGTCGCATCGACCTCGTCGTTCGGCACACCGGTGACGATCAGGTTCTGCTGGCGGGTGAGCCGGATGTCGCCGCCGAACGACTCGGCGAGCGCCGCAACTGCGATCAACTGGTCGCCGGACGTGAGCCCGAGCTGCACCGGGACGCCGATGTAGGAGAGGTCGTCCTGCTTCTGCGCGTGCACGCCGATATGCGCGGACGGCTGCGCGGTGATCTTCGGCGTCTCGAAGCGCTCGAGCGTGCGGCCGAGCTTCTCCTCGACGCGCTCGAGCATTCCGTCGACGCCGATCGCGTCGACCATGAACTTCATGCGCGCCTTCACGCGCGACATGCGGTACTTCAGGTCTTCGCTCCACACGAGCGTGGTCGCGCCGAGGATCTCGACGGCGTCTTCCTTCGGCACGAAGACGCCCATGTCGCGCGCGATCCGCGGCACCGACGAGAGGCCGCCGCCGACGTGAACCGCGTAGCCCTCGCGACCGTCGTTCAACACGCCGACGAGTGAGATGCAGTTGATCTCCGGCGCGTTGCAGCGGTCGGGGCAGCTCGCGATCGAATACTTGTGCTTGCGCGGCAGGTTCGCCCATTCGGGGTTGCCGTAGTACCGCTCCGTCGCGGCGTCGACGATCGGCGTGCTGTCGAACAGCTCGTCGGCCGCGATGCCGGAGACGGGGCAGCCCGTGATGTTGCGCACCGTGTCGCCGCAGCCGCCGGCGCTCGTGATGCCAGATGCCTCGAGGTCGGCGAAGACGTCGGGGAGGCTCGCGAGCTCGAGCCAGTGCAGCTGGATGCACTGGCGCGTGGTCAGCTCGGCGTCGCCGCGCCCGTATGTGTTGGAGACCTCTCCGATCGTGCGCAGCCGCTCCGCCGACAGGACGCCGTTCGGAATCTTCACGCGGAGCATGAACGTCCCGATCTTCGGCTTGTCGTGGTAGAGGCCCCACCACTGGAGGCGGACGATGTCTTCCTCCGGGAGCGCCTCGTAGCCGCCGGCGATGAGCGCGGGCAGCTCGTCACGGATGCCGAGCGGTGGCTTGTCGAGCTTGATCCGCTCGACGGTGTTCCGCTCGAGAACGGTCTCCCAGGTTGGCGGAGTCGCGGCCATCCGGCCACGCTACGCGACCTCACTATACTTTGGGAAGTGGGTTGTTCGGTCTGGCGCGGCTACGTCGGGCGCGGGCGGAGACCGTCGAGCGCCACCTCGAGGATCCGCTCGATCTCTTGCTGCTCGGCCATGCGGATCACAGCGATGCCGCCGACCATGCGCGCGACGTCCATGAACGTGACGTCCGGGCGGACGGCACCCGCCTCCTGCGCCCTGCGGAGCAGCGCGTCGCCCGTCGTGCGGATCACCGTCTTGCAGCTGTTGAAGACCTCGGCGTCCTGGCCGATATAGGGCAGGAGCTCGTCGAAGAGCGCCCGCTTGGTCGCGGCAAAGCCTGCATAGAGGCGGAGCCAGCCGGTGAGCGCCTCCCACGGCTCGAGGCCGGCGAACTCGTCCGCGGACGCGCAGATCGCCTGGACCTCCTCGAGGTAGACCGCCTCGAGCAGTGCCGGCCGCGTCGGGAAGTGCCGGTAGAGCGTGCCGATGCCGACTCCGGCGCGGCGGGCGATGTCCTCGAGGGACGTCTCGACGCCGTTCTCGGCGAAGGCCTCGCGGGCCGCGCCGAGGAGCTTCTCCTCGTTGCGGCGTGCGTCGGCTCGCTTGGGGCGCTCGGTGGCTGGGGTATCGATCGGGTTCATTTGCGAAACGGAGGCTCCCTCCGCTATGGTGTGTGAAGAGAAGTGGAGGATCCCTCCACTTGGATCTGGAGGATGCCTCCAGTTTAGCCCAAGAACCGCTCTCGACGAAGGGAATCGCCTACCACATGTCTTCCGCCTCGCAGACCCGCTCCTCAAGCCCTACCGTCGTGCTCCTGATCGTGCTGGCCTGCCAGCTCATGATCGTGCTCGACCTCTCGATCGTCATCACCGCCCTGCCCAAGATCCAGAGCACGCTCGGCTTCTCGTCTGCCGGCCTCTCCTGGGTGCAGAACGCGTACACGCTCGCGTTCGGCGGCCTGCTCCTCCTCGGGGCACGCGCGGGCGACCTCCTCGGCCGCCGGCGCGTGTTCGTCGCCGGCATCGCGATCTTCACCGTGGCATCGCTACTCGGCGGCTTCGCGCAGTCTGAGTGGTGGCTCCTCGCGGCGCGCGTCGCGCAGGGCGTCGGCGCCGCGATCGCAGCGCCGTCCACGCTCGCGCTGCTGACCCAGACGTTCCGCGAGGGCCGCGAGCGTACGCGCGCGCTCTCCCTCTACAGCGCCATCTCCGGAGGCGGCGGCAGCGTCGGCCTCGTGGTCGGCGGCATGCTCACCACCTGGGTGTCCTGGCGCTGGGGGCTCTTCATCAACGTCCCGATCGGGATTGCGCTGATCGCGCTCGCGCCGCGTTTCCTTCCCGAGACGGAGCGTCGCACCGGGCACTTCGACTTCACCGGCGCCGCCACGTCGACGGTCGGGATGACCGCGCTCGTCTACGGCTTCGTCCGTGCCGGTGCGGACGGCTGGACCAACCGCGGGACGATCGGATCGTTCGTCGCCGCGGCGCTCCTGCTCGCGGCGTTCGTCCTCACCGAGCGGCGCGCCGAGCAGCCGATCATCCCGCTCCATCTGTTCGCGAGCCGCGAGCGCTCGGGCGCCTACGCCGCGCGCATCCTCCTCATCGGCGGCGTCTTCGGCATGTTCTTCTTCCTGACGCAGTTCTTCCAGGACGTCGAGCACTTCAGCGCTTTGCAGGCCGGCGTCGCCTTTCTGCCGCAGACACTCGTGCTGTTCGCGATGCTGCTCGTCGTCCCGCGCGTCGTGGGCCGGATCGGCACGACCCGGCTGATGGCGGGCGGGCTCGTTACGGCGCTTGTCGGAATGACGTGGCTGAGCAGGCTCTCGGCCGGCGCGCATTACTTCCCGCACGTCGCCCTGCCGCTCGTGATCCTCGGCATCGGGATCGGAGCCGCATTCATCCCGTTGACCGCCGCGGGACTGGCGGGAGTCGACAGCGCCGACGCTGGCGCGGCATCGGGTCTCGTCAACGTCGCGCAGCAGCTCGGCGGCTCGGTCGGGCTCGGTGTCCTCGTCAGCGTCTTCGCCTCGGCGAGCCATACGGGCGCAACGCGTCACCTGGCGGCGGCGACGCAGCGTTCACGCGATCTTGCGGGCTCGATCGGCGCCCCGCTGACCGCGTCGGTCGTCTTCATGGCGCTCGCGCTGGCGGTCGTGCTGCTCGTGATGCGGCGGCCGCCGAGCACGGCGGAGGTGGCGCGCATCCCGGAGACGCGCATGGCGGAAGCGAGAGAAGCGGCCTAGAGGAGCACGAGCCGGTCGCGGTGGATCGCCTCGACGTTCGTCGGGCGTGCCTCGAGGTCGCCCGAGTCGACCGAGGCGATCCCCCGCGCAAAGGCCGTGCCGCTCGGGCCGACGAGCTCGACGCCGTCGCCGGCGCGGAACTCCGTGTCCCAGCCGGTGACGCCGACGGCGAGCAGGCTCGCGCCGCCTTCGAGGACCGCGCGCTGCGCACCGGCGTCGACCGTGATGCGCGCGGCGACGCGCTTGCCGTGGCGTAGCCAGAGCTTGAATGCGGGTGCGGACTCCGCAGCCGCGAAACGCGTCCCGGTCGCACGGCCGGCGAGGATGCCGGGCAGGACGCCCTCCCCCTCACCGCCGGCGATCACCGTGGGGATGCCCGCGCCTGCGGCAACCTCCGCTGCAGCGACCTTGCTCTCCATCCCGCCGCGCCCGAGCGCGCTGCCGGGGCCGAACACCGCCGAGCGTGCGGCGGCGCCGTCCTCGATCAGGACGCCCTCGCTGAGGACGCCGGGCACCGACGTGAGCAGCACGAGCAGGCGCGCGCGCACGAGCACCGCGACCTGTGCGGCGAGCGCGTCGTTGTCCCCGAAGCTGATCTCGTCGGTCGCCGTCGCGTCGTTCTCGTTGACGACGGGGACGGCGCCGAGTGAAAAGAGCGCCGAGAGCGCGCTGCGCACGTTGACGTAGGCGCGGCGCTCGGCGATCTCTGCGCCGGTGAGCAGGATCTGCGCCGCTTCGAGGCCGTACGGCTTCAGCGCGTCCTGCCATGCGCGCTGGAGCAGTGCCTGGCCGAGCGCGGATGCGGCCTGCAGCTTCGGCAGGCTCGTCGGCCGGCTCGTCATGCCGCCGCGGCGCATGCCGAGCGGGATCGCGCCGGACGAGACGACGCACACCGGCGTGCCCGATGCGACGATCTCGGCGATCTCCTCGGCGCGGCCGCGTAACAGCGAGCGGCGCGGCCGTCCTTGCGCATCGACCACGAGGCTCGAGCCGAGCTTGACGACGACCGGCGACTTCATCGGTGCTGGGTTCCGTCGCCGACGACGCGGAACTGGCGCAGCCAGAGATCGCGATATGTGACGGGGCCGCGCGGTCCCGGTACGCGGTCGACGTTGATGCCTGTCTCCGGCGAGCCCGTCAGCGCGTGTCCGTCGGTGAACCGTGTCGGCGCGTTCCAGAACGCCGCCGTCCCCTGGTACGCGTCGAGGAAGCGCTGTGCTGCGGCCGCGTCCTCCGTGACGATGGACGCAGCCAGGCCGGACGTCTCCCGGTTCGCGAGCGAGACCGCTTCGTCGAGCGACGCGACGACCTTCACGGTGATCGACGCGACGTGATCGGGATCGTTCGCCCATTCGTGGCCGATGCGCTCCGGCTCGCGCATCTCGATGCCGAGGCGCCGAAGAAGATCGCGCGGCACGGCCGCCTCGTCCTCCACGAGCAGCAGGTTCAGGCGGTTGCAGACGCCGAGCCGATCGAGGCTCGCCTCGACGAGTGCCGCAGCCTTCTGCGGGTCGGCCGCCGAATGGATGTAGAGGACGCCGCCGCCTTCTGCATGCGCGAGCGTCCGCACCCCGTGCTGCGCCGCCTCTTGCGCGAGCGAGGCCGTCGTCTCGCCGCTGCCGCGCAGGATGACGAGCGGTATGACGTGCGGCAGCGAGACGAGGATCCTCGCTCCCTCGCGGTCGGGCGAGCGAACGAGGCCGACGGCCTCCGGCGGCATCCCCGCGTTCCGCAGCGACGGCCGCAGCACCTCGTCGACGAGGAACGTGACGGTGCGCAGCGCCGCGCCGCCCGTGCGGAGCACGGCGCCGTTCAACGATTTCAGCAACTGCCCGGCGACGTCGACGGCGACATTTGGCCTGGCCTCGAAGTTCGCGCCGACCGCGCCGATCGAGATGCGGCGGACCGTGACCTGCAATCCGTTGTCGAGCGTCCACTCCTCCTCGACGCGAACGAGCGGAGGCAGTGCCGCCAGCTCACGGAGCTGCCGTGCGAGCTCGGCGATGCGCGGCGCGTCGAGCCGCAGGCGATCGCGCGTTCCTTCGTCGAGATCGTTTGCAGCTTCGACGTCGGCAGCGTTCGCCTCCGCGATCCGCTCGATCGAGTCTTCGACGAGATCTGCCGCGGAGGACAGCGCGCTCGCGACGCCTTCGTCGGTCAGCTGTGGCACAGCCGCCTGGACAGCCGCCGCCTCCTGCTCGACCTGGTCTCGGAGCGCCATGGTCATCCTGTATTTCGCAGCGCGGCGGAGATGCCTGCGATCGAGCGGAGCAACGGCGGTTCGGCTGCTTCGTCACCGTCGCGGTAGCGCCGGAGCAGCGCCACCTGGATCGCGTTCATCGGGTCGACGTACGGGTTGCGCAACGCCACCGACCGCTTCACGACAGGCTGGCGGTCGAGCAGCTCGTCGGTCTCGACGATGTCCAGCACGACGGCGACCGTCCGCGCATGCTCGGCGGCGATCGGCTGCCAGAGCCGGTCGTCCGGCACGAGCGTGAGGTACTCGCGGGCGATCTCCATGCTCGACTTGGCGAGGGTCATCTCGATGTTGTTGACGAGCGTGCGGAAGAACCCCCACTCGCCGTAGAGGCGACGCAAGTCGGCGACGTCCGCGGAGGCAAAGGCGGTGCCGCAGCCGTACCACGCGGGCAGCACGCAGCGGTTCTGCGTCCAGGCGAACACCCAGGGGATGGCGCGCAGCGACGCGAGATACTCCGACCCTTCCGGCCTACGGGAGGGGCGGGAGCCGATGTTCATCAGCGCGAGCTCGTCGACCGGCGTGAACGAGCGGAAGAAGTCGACGAAGCCGGGATCGTCGACGAGCGCGCGGAACAGCGTGTGTGAGCTGTCGGCAAGCGCGGAGACGATCTCCTCGGCGCCCTCCGGCGGCTCGACGTCCGTCCGCTCGGGCGCCGCCGAGAGCAGGGTTGCGGCAAGCGCCGACTCGAGATTGCGGTATGCGAGGCCCGGGAGCCCGTACTTGAACGCGATCGTCTCGCCCTGCTCCGTCAGCTTCAGCCGGCCGGGCGGCTCACCCTGCGGCTGCGCGAGAATCGCGTCGTACGTCGGCCCGCCGCCGCGGCCCGCGCTGCCACCGCGACCGTGGAACACCGTGAGCTCGACGCCGCGCCGACGCGCGACGTCCGCGAGCGCGACGAGCGCGCGACGGATCTCCCACTGCGCGCTCAGATACCCGGCGTCCATCGCCGAGTCGGAGTAGCCGACCATCACCTCGCTGCAGCCGACCGTGTCGAGCAGCTCCTCGTAGATATGCGGTGCAGAGCGAAGCGCCTCGACCGACTCGAACAGCGGCACGACCGACAGTGGCTCGTCGGTTAGCTCGTGCACGCGGCGCACGTCGTCGGCGGACTCGGTGCCCGAGACGATCCACGTATCGAGCGCCTGCGGGCCGTGCTGCTTGCGGACGTCAACGACGGCGGAGACGATCCCGCGCATCCGCTCGTCGGGATCGACGAGGTCGCGCGCGTGCGTGCGCACGTCGAGCTTCGCGAGATGCAGGCCGAAGAGCTCGACGCGGCGGCGCAGCGCTGCGAGTGCGCCGTCGGCGATGCGCGCGCCGCGGTTCGCGCGCAGGCTGCGGTCGATGATGGCGAGATCCTCAGCAAGCGCGTCCACGGTGGCATATGCGTCCGCGTCGAGCCGTCGCCACATGAAGGAGAGCTTGCGCCGGTACGGCTCGTCGCGATTCTGATCGCCGATCTCATCCGCGTACACGGCGAGCTCTTGCTCATCGCGCACGATCGATTCGAGTAGTTCGTCGTCGACCGGAGTCAGGCGCGATGACACCCCAATCTCCGCAGCAAGCGCGCGAACCTCGTCGCGATACCGCCAGCGAAGAAGACGGCGCGCCCGAAAGAGCGCCTCGCGAATCGTCTCGCCGCCTGCATTGGGGTTGCCGTCGGCATCGCCGCCGATCCACGTTCCCCAGCGCAGCGGCGTCGGCGCATCGGGGAGCGTTCGCCGGTAGTCGGCGAGCAGCTGCTCGGAGGCGTCGATGAGGCTCTGCTCGAAGAACCAGTGGCCGTTCCGAATCTCGTCGACGACGCGCGGCCGCCGTGAGCGCACCTCGTCGGCCTGCCAGTGGGCGGTGATCTCCGCGGCGAGCGCCGACTCGATCGCGTCGCGCCGAGCCGGCGGGAGCAACGGATCGTCGAGCTCGGCGAGCAGCGCCGCCATGCGGAGGTGGGAAGCGAGCACCGTGCGGCGCGTCGCCTCGGTCGGATGTGCCGTCAGCACGAGCTGCAGCGACACGCGCCGCTCGAGCTCCTGCGGCGGCACGCCCTCCAGCCGCCCGAACGAGTCGGTGAGCGACTCGGCGGGGACGCGGTGCTCGAGCTTGTAGTCACGCAGGCGGCGGACGCGATGGTGCTGCTCGGCGACGTTCGCGAGCTGGAAATACAGTCCGAACGCGCGCAGCACGCTTGCCTGCCGCTCGAGCGGCAGCGACTCGACTGCCTCCTGAAGCTCGTCGTGCGGCGCACCACCGCGCGAGGCTCGAGCGAGCGCCCGCACACGCTCGACGTCCGCGAGCAGCGACTCGTCCTCCTGCTCGACGAGCACCCGGCCGAGCAGGTCGCCGAGCAGGCGCACATCGCGGCGCAGGGGTGCGTCCGTGGATTTCACCTGGCTAGCGTAGGCCCCTGGCCAGGCAAAACCGCACAATCAGGTGCTTCCTGCGGTGTGACGGCGCTAGCTTCGAACAATGGGTCGTACCCTCTTCGACAAGGTCTGGGAGAGCCACCTCGTGCCTCGCGCCGAGGGTCTTCCCGCGTTGCTCTACGTCGATCTGCACCTCGTCCACGAAGTCACCTCGCCCCAGGCGTTCGAGGGTCTGCGTACCGCCGGACGCCGGGTGCGGCGCCCCGATCTGACCATCGCGACGATGGATCACAACGTCGTCACCGGCGACGACACGCCGATGGACGAGCTCTCGAGGCAGCAGCTGGCCGCACTCGCAACCAACTGCGAGGAGTTCGGCGTCCCGCTTTATGCGACCGGCAGCGGGCGCGAGGGGATCGTGCACGTGATCGGCCCGGAGCTCGGGCTGACACAACCCGGCATGACGATCGTGTGCGGCGACTCGCACACCTCGACGCACGGCGCCTTCGGCGCGCTCGCGTTCGGGATCGGGACGTCGGAGGTCGAGCACGTCCTTGCGACGCAGACCCTTCAGCAGCACAAGCCGCGCTCGCTGCGGATCCGCTTCGTCGGCGAGCTGCCGGAGAACGTCACCGCGAAGGACATCGTGCTCGCCGCAATCGGGCAGCTCGGCGTCGACGGCGGGGTCGGGCACGTAATCGAATACGCCGGACCCGTGATCGAGCAACTCTCCATGGAGGGTCGCCTCACGATCTGCAACATGTCGATCGAGGCGGGCGCGCGGGCGGGGATGATCGCGCCCGACGAGACGACGTTCGCCTATCTCGAAGGCCGGCCGGGGGCGCCGAGCGGAGCGGACTGGGAAGCGGCACTCGAGCGCTGGCGCGAGCTGCCGAGCGACTCCGACGCGAGCTTCGACCGCGAGCTGGAGATCGACGTCTCGGAGCTGGGCTCGCAGGTCACGTGGGGCACGAATCCCGGGATGGTCGTGCCGATCGGCGGCAACGTTCCCGATCCGGCCGACATCGACGACGCCGACGAGCGAGCCGCCGCCGAGCGTGCGCTCGCCTACATGGCGCTCGAGCCCGGGACTCCGATTCGCGACATCGAGGTGGGCCGCGTGTTCATCGGCTCCTGCACCAACTCGCGCATCGAGGATTTGCGGGCAGCCGCCGCTGTGGTGCGCGGGCACCACGTGCATCCATCCGTGCGCGCGATGGTCGTGCCGGGCTCCGCGCAGGTGAAGCAGCAGGCGGAGGCGGAAGGGCTCGATCAGATCTTCGTCGACGCGGGCTTCGAGTGGCGCCGCGCTGGGTGCTCGATGTGCCTCGGCATGAACCCCGACGTGCTCGCGCCGGGCGAACGGTGCGCGTCGACATCGAACCGCAATTTCGAAGGCAGGCAGGGTGCGGGAGGCCGCACGCATCTCGTCAGCCCTGCCGTTGCTGCTGCGACTGCGATCGCCGGCCACTTCGCCGACGCCCGCGAGCTGGTGCCGGCATGAAGGCCTTCCGCAAGGTGACGTCGCGCGCGGTCGCGCTCGACCGCCCGGACGTCGACACCGATCAGATCATCCCGAAGCAATTCCTGAAGCGCATCGAGCGCAGCGGCTTCGGCGAGTTCCTCTTCTTCGACTGGCGCAAGGATCCGAGCTTCGAGCTCAACCGCCCGGAAGCGCAGGGGGCGCGCATCCTCGTCGCCGGCCGGAACTTCGGCTGCGGCTCATCGCGCGAGCACGCGCCGTGGGCGCTCGAGGACTACGGCTTCGACGCGGTGATCGCGCCGTCGTTCGGCGACATCTTCCGGCAGAACTCGCTCAAGAGCGGGTTGCTGCCCGTGCAGCTGCCGCAGGAGCAGGTGAAGGAGCTGATGGCGCGCGCCGACGCGGGCGAGGAGATCACCGTCGACCTCGAGGAGCGGACGGCCGGAGGCTTCCCGTTCGAGCTCGACGACTTCGCCCGCGAGTGCCTGCTCGAGGGCCTCGACGATGTCGCGTTGACGCTCCGCGACGAGCCGGCACTGACGGCGTACGAATCGACGCACGCCGCGCCGATCTCGACGCTCTCTCTGAACTAGCCCCGTCCCCCGGAGCTTCTCGCGAGCTTTTGGCCGTTCCCCGCACGAGGTGTCCGACACCTGAGACCCGAAAAGTGTCGGACACCGCGACACGACGGGCAACCGCAGCCCGGTGTATCGGGCTAATGGAGCCAAAAGCTGGGCGGCTGAGGTGTCGGACACTTGCTCACCGTAATGTGACGGCTTCCCGGCGGAAGGCTGGCATGCTGGCCCTGTGGCCGTTCGCATCGACAGCTCGCTCGACGGGATCGACTGGGAGCAGGCGAAGGTAGACCTCGCTGCCGACCGGTTCGACAACGGGCGGACGGCGGAGGCGCTGCGGCGGTCGTTCGAGCAGTCGGCGCACGTGGCGTTCGCGCGCGACGGCGAGCGCCTCGTCGGTATGGCGCGGCTGCTCTCCGACGGGGTGTGCAACGCCTACCTTCTCGACGTCTGGACGGCTTCTGCCTACCGCCGGCAGGGAATCGCGTCCGCGATGACCCAGCTGCTGATAGACGCGGTTCCCGGACAGCACATCGGGCTGCAGACCGACGACGCGCAGGCGCTCTATGCGTCGCTCGGCTTCCAGCCGCAGCCCGAGTTTTGGTCGCGAGACAGCGGCACTTGGCTCGACAACGACGCGAACCGGTAACCGCAGCTCAGCAGAGCTGCGTGAGCCGGCCGCTGTCGGTGTCGTAGAGAAAACCGCCGACTTCGAGCCGCGTCAAATACGGCGACGACTTCACCCGCTGGCAGTCCTCGCGCGCCGCCGCCTCGACGTCCGTCGTCATGAGGAACGAGAGGCTGCGCGTGTCCGGACCGCCGGCTTCCCGCACCGCTGCATGCACTTCTTCCTCGCTGCTCTCGGTCATCCGGCAGTTCGTGTGCGCGATGACCATCAACCGTTCGACGCCGAGCAGGTACGACGCGAGCACGAGCGTGCGGAGGACGTCGTCGGTGACCCGGGCGCCGGCATTCCGCAGGATCTTCGCGTCGCCCGGCCCGACGCCGAGCATCCCGAGCGGCTCGATGCGCGAGTCGATGCACGTGAGAACTGCAAGCCCTCTCGCCGCACGCGCCGGCAGCCCCCCGAGGTGGAAGTCGCGGACATACGCCTCGTTGGCGGCGAGCACATCGTCGAAGTCCGTCACGCTCGGCATCGTAGAAGATGAATTGCGCGTCGAAGCGGCGCCTACGGTCGTCGTCCTGACCGCAGGCGCCGCTCCGATCGCAACGGCGGCACTTGGAGGGTTAGGCCGCCGAGCTCGAATCGTCCTGCCGCGCCAGCTCCTGCTTCGTCAGATCCAGCACGTTGTGATGGAGCTGTGTGAGACCGGCTTCTGAGAGCGGCCCACGATTCGCACGCTGCAGGTACTGCAGCATCCACGCCTCGCGCGCCGGATCGACGTGGCCGATCCCGTGCTCGTCCTTGTAGCGCCACAGCTTCTGCACGAGCTTGAGGCGCTTGTTCACGAGCTCGACCAGCGTGCGGTCGAGATCGGAGATTTCACGCCGCACCCCGAGGACGTACGGATCCTCGGGCGCAGCGACGGGTGTTTGATCAGTAGAGCTCATGCTGCCTCCTCGGCGTGACCTTCATAGACTCCGACGACGCGCAGCGTGCGCGTCACCGCATCGAGCTCTCGAAGCGCGACCTGTACGGCCGGATCGAGCGGATGGCCTGCGACGACCGCATCGAAGCGGTACTTCCACGGCGTCGCCGGTAGTGGGCGCGACACGAGCCGCACCAGATCGAGGCCTGCGCGTGCGAACGGCTCGATTGCCGCGAACAGCGCGCCCGGCTGATGGTTCGTCGCAAACGTAAATGCCGTGCGCGCGTCGCGCAGCCGGCGGTCGATGCGCGTGTACGGCGCGATCGAGACGAAGCGCGTGAACGCGACGCTGTCTCCGACGTCGTGCTCGAGCACCGTCAGGCCGTAGAGCGTGACCGCCTCGTCGCTGACGATCGCTGCTTCCGTGGGATCGTTGTCCTCCGCCACCTGGCGGCCCGCCTCCGCCGTTGTCGCGGCTGCGATCACCGAAGCCTTCGGCATGCGCGCGAGCAACGCCCGGCACTGGTCGAGCGCAGTCGGATGCGAGCGCACGATCCGGATATCTTCGAGCGGCACGTCCCCCGACGCGGCGAGGCAATGCTTGATCGGCAGGATCGTCTCTCCGACGATCGACAGCGCGCGCTCATAGAGCAGGTCGTGCGTCTCGGCGACGGCGCCGACGAGAGAGCTCTCGATCGGCAACACGCCGTAGGTCGCCTCGTGGCTCACCACCGCGTCGGCGACCGCGCGGAAGCCCGCCAGTGGCACGAGCGTGTCCAGCGGAAAGAGCGTCGCGGCCGCGGCGGACGTGTGCGTCCCCGCCGGACCTGGATAGGCCACGTTGGGGCTCATCTCTCGCAACTCCCTAGCCAATACAGCATTCGGTGTCGCCTTCCTCGCAATGAAGTGCAGGTGTCCCGCGAGAGATATGAGCTAGCCGGGCGACAGCGGGGGAGCGAAAGCGCCGGCTAGCGCGTAAAGGCGAACGCGTAGAAGCCCGTGAAGGAAATAATCGCGCAAGGGGCTTCCGGCGTGCGAACCATCACGTTCCACGGTACGGCGCGGACGCCGCCGCGTCAACAGCAAGTTGTTCTCTTACTGCCGCGCCGAACTCGGCCGTCGTGGCTGTTCCGCCGAGGTCCGCCGTCGGCGACGAGATGAGCGCGGCCTCGATCGCCCCGTTGAGCACCTGCGCCTCCTCCGGCCGTGCAAGCCCGTGCTCGAGCAGCAGGACGGTTGAACGAAGCATCGCCGTCGGATTCGCCACGCCGCGGCCGGCGAGATCGGGAGCCGAGCCGTGCACCGGCTCGAAGATCCCAGGCCCGCCGTCCGAGAGACTCGCCGACGGCGCCATACCGAGACCGCCGGTTACCGCCGCTGCGAGATCGGAGAGGATGTCGCCGAACATGTTCTCGGTGACGATGACGTCGAACTGCTGGGGAGTCGTCGCAAGTTGCATCGCCGCGTTGTCGACGAGCATGTGCTCAACACGAACGGTGGGGAATTCAGGCGCCATCTCGTCGACGATGCGACGCCACAGGCGGGATGTCTCGAGAACGTTTGCCTTGTCCACTGACGTGAGGCCGCCGCCGCGCGACTCCGCAAGCCTGAATCCGCGGCGCACGATGCGCTCGACCTGGCGCGGGTGGTACTCACACGTGTCGAACACGGTTCCGTCCTCCCGCGTGCCGTGCGCACCGAAATAGATGCCGCCTACGAGCTCGCGCACGATCAGGATGTCGACGTCGTCGAGCACCGCCGGACGGAGATTCGCGTACGTGTCGAGTGCCGCCCGGAGACCGAGTAGGCCCTGCTCGGGACGGACGTCTGCCGCATCGAACTCCGGATCGCCAACCGGCCCCTTGAGCACTGCAACCGCCGACAGGCAAGTGTCGACGGTCTCCTGCGGAAGCGGGCTCCCCGTTGCACGAATCGCTGCGCCGCCGAGGAGCCGCTCGTCGAGCTCGACCTCGGGCACGAGCGCCTCGAGTACGAGCCGTGCTTCTGCGGCCACCTCAGGGCCGATTCCGTCCCCCGCGAGGAGGACGACTCGTTCGCTACCCGTCGGCAAGGGCTCCCTCGGTGAGCGAGCGCGGCTGCCTGCCGCGCGGCCGCGGCGTGAAGCCGGCCGCCTGCATGGCCTCGTTCCAGCTGCCGAACACGCGGGCGACGGTCTGACGCGACGGATGGTTCTCGCCGGCCTGATCCCATTCGCTCGTGAGCGGCGTCCTCGAGTGCTTGCGGTACCAGAGCGTGATCGCGTAGACGATCGTCTCGGGCGTCCAGCGGAACCCAGTCCGCGGCCCGGTTCTCATGCCACACCTCCTGTGATTGCGTTGCGGTTAGACCTGGACACCGAGGGCTTCCAGGATCTGGTCCGCGTCCGGCTGGACGCGAATCGGGTCGAATTGGTCTGCGACGAGGCCGGGCGTCTTCAGGCCGTCGCCGGTGACGAGCAGCACGACACGGTCGCTCTCGCCGAGCTCGCCGTTCTCCACTGCGACGCGGAGCGCACCGAGCGACACGGCAGGGGCGGTCTCACCGAACACGCCGGTCGTCTGCGCGAGAAGTGTGATGTTCTCGACGATCTGTTCCTCCGCGACGGCGTAGACCGCACCGCCCGAGTCACGCGCGGTCGCGACGGCGAGGTCGCCGTCGGCCGGACTGCCGATCGCGATCGACTTCGCGATCGTGTTCGGGCGGACGGGCTTCACCTTGGCCTCGTTCGCGAATGCGAGCGCGACGGGCGAGCAGCCTGCACCCTGACCGCCGAAGAGCCGCGGCGTGTCACCGTGCACGAGCCCGAGCTCGAGCAGCTCGCCGAAGCCCTGATGCACCTTCGTGAACATGGCGCCCGAGCCGATCGGAGCGATCACTGCGTCGGGAAGCGACCAGTCCAGCTGCTCGGCGATCTCGAACGCGAGCGTCTTCGAGCCCTCCGCGTAATACGAGCGGAGGCCGACGTTCACGAACGCCCAGTCGAGCTCGAACGACAGCTCGACGCTGAGCCGGCTGCAGTCGTCGTAGCTTCCTTCGACGGCGATGATGCGCGCGCCGTAGACGGAGGTGGCGATCAGCTTCTCCGGCTCGAGGCTTGCCGGCACGAGGACGACCGCCTCGAGGCCCTCGGCCGCGGCACGTGCCGCGACGGCGTTCGCAAGGTTCCCTGTCGACGAGCACGAGAGCGTCGTGCGACCGAGGTCGACCGCCTTCGCAGCGGCGACCGCAACGACGCGATCCTTGAACGAATGTGTCGGGTTCGCCGTGTCGAGCTTCAGGAACAGCTCGCCGATGCCGAGCTCGTCCGCGAGACGCGGAGCCGACACGAGCGGCGTGAACCCGGGCGCGAGCCGCTGTTCCGCCGGCGCGTCGACGGGCAGGAAGCCGGCATACCGCCAGATGTTCAGCGGGCCGGCGGCGATGGATTCGCGGGTGATCGTCCGGCGCTGCTCGTCGCGGTCGTAGACCGGGTCGAGAGGGCCGAAGCAACGGGCACAGACCCCGATGGGATCTAACGGGTACTGCGTCTCACAGACGCGGCACCTGAGGGCGGTGGCGGACACTACGTGTACTCCTTTCGTCTCTCGCTCGACATCCTCCGAACCGCTATCGCGGATCGGCCGGGCTTGGCACCACACACGACTTGTGCAGGTTGCCGAGGCGTCGTAGGGCCGGTTCCCTCAGCCTCTCTCGATGCGGAGCGGGACGAGCCCGCGCCGTTGTTGCTGGCAGCACTATACAAAATGTAGTGGTCCCGCGTCAAAGAACCGTCCTCAGGACGGCGCCCTCGGATGCGGACGAGACGAGCAGGGCGTACCGGGCGAGCACACCCGTCGTGTATCGCGGCGCCGGCTGGACGACCTCGGCGAGCCGGGCGGCGATCTCGTCGTCGGAGAGCAGCACGCGCAGCTCTCGCGCGGCGACGTCGAGCTCGATCGTGTCGCCGTCGCGGACGGCGGCGATCGGTCCGCCCCGCGCCGCCTCCGGCGCGATGTGGCCGACCATCAGCCCGTGCGTTGCGCCCGAGAAGCGTCCGTCGGTGATCAGCGCCACCTCGTCGCCGAGCCCCTCGCCGACGAGCGCAGCAGTGACATGCAGCATCTCGCGCATGCCTGGGCCTCCTGCGGGCCCCTCGTACCGGATCACGACGACGTCTCCCGCCTTGATCGTGCGGGCCTTCACCGCGGCGAAGCACTCCTCCTCCGACTCGAAGACGCGCGCCGGACCGCTGTGGAACAGGCGCTCGTGGCCTGCGAGCTTCACGACCGAGCCTTCCGGCGCGAGGTTGCCGCGCAGGATCGCCAGGCCTCCGGTCGCCTTCAGCGGCCGCTCGATCGGAACGACGACCTCCTGTCCCTCCGTTTCGACGACCGCGGCCGCGACCTCGGCGAGCGAGCGCCCGTCGACGTTCGGCGCGTCGCCGTGGACAAGCCCCGCTTTCAGCAGCTCGCGCGTGACGAGCGCGATGCCACCTGCGGCGTGGAGATCCGTCGCGACGAAGCGGCCGCCCGGCACGATGTCGGCGATGACCGGCGTGCGCTCCGCGATCTCGTCGAACTCGTCGATCGTCAACGTGATGCCGAGCTCCCTGGCGATCGCGATGAGATGCATGACGCCGTTCGTCGAGCCGCCGCTTGCGGCAACGCCCGCGACAGCGTTCTCGAGTGCGTCGCGCGTCATGATCTGGGATGGACGCACGTCGTCGCGCACGAGGCGCATCGCGATCTTCCCCGCCTCGTAGGCGGCGTCGGGCTTCGCCGGATCGGTCGCCGGGACGTCGTTGAGGCCGCCGGGGCTGATGCCGAGGAACTCGAGCGCCATCGCCATCGTGTTCGCCGTGAACTGGCCGCCGCACGCGCCTGCACCCGGACATGCCGCGCCCTCGAGCTCGTGCACGTCGGCGTTCGTCATCGTGCCCGCCGCGGCCGCGCCGACCGCCTCGAAGACGTCCTGGATCGTCACATCGCGGCCGCGGAAGCGCCCGGGCGCGATCGAGCCGTTGTAGAGGATGAGGCCCGGCACGTCGAGACGCGCGAGCGCCATCGCTGCAGCCGGAATCGTCTTGTCGCAGCCGACGAGGCACACGAGTCCGTCGAGCAGATGACCGCGCACGACGAGCTCGATCGAGTCGGCGATCGTCTCGCGCGACACGAGCGACGCGCGCATCCCCTCGGTTCCCATCGACACACCGTCGGAGACGGCGATCGTGTTGAACTCGACCGGCGTCCCGCCCGCCTCGATGATCCCACGGCGCACGTGACGCGCGAGCTCGCGCTGGTTCCAGTTGCACGGCATCGTCTCGATCCACGTCGTCGCGATGCCGACGAGCGGGCGCGAGAGCGCCTCGTCGTCCATGCCGATGCCCTTGAGCATCGCGCGTGCAGCGGCGCGGTCGACGCCGTCGGTGATCGCGGCGCTGTGGCGCTTGGCGGGGTCGGAAGGACGTGCGTACGGGTCGCTCATACGGAGCCGGCTCCTGTCGTCGTGACTGCCAGATGCAAAACCTCGTGGTCGGGAAAAGCCTCGGAGAGCTGGGCGACGGTCGCCGCGACGCGCGCTTTCTCGGCCCAGACGATCACCGTCGAGCCCGAGCCGGAGAGCGTCGCGCCGACGAAGCCGACCGGGGGATCACTGCGGATCGCGGCCAGATGCGGCGCATGTTCCGCGCGATACGGCTCGTGCAGCTTGTCCTCGGTGCTGGCCGCGAAGAGCCGCGCGTTGCCCGACGCGATGCCGGCACCGAGCAGCGTCGCGTGAATTGCGCTGAAGACGGCGTCCGCGTGCGGCACCACCTGCGGCAGCGATGCGCGCGCTTCCGCCGTCTTCATGCGCACCTGTGGGACGACGGCGATCGCTGCGGCGGGAATGTCGTCGGCGATCCGCGCGATCTGTCCGTCCCAGGTCAGGCAGACCCCGCCGACGAGCGCGGCCGCCAAATTGTCGGAATGCCCCTCGAAGGGAAGCCCTTCGGCGAGCAGTTCGTCTGCATCGGGATCGAGACCCGCGGCGATCGCTCCTGCGACGAGGCCGAGCGCGACGACCGCGGCGCTCGAGCCGAGCCCGCGCTCGCGCGGGATGCGGTCGGTGAACGTGAACGTTCGCCCTTCGGGTGACGCATAGCGTGCGAATGCACGCACGGCGAGATGCGTCTCGTCGACCGGCTGCCCGTCTCCCTCGCCGACCTCCAGCTCATTCCAGAGGTCGAGCGCGACAGCCGCGACGTCGAAGCCGGCGCCGATATTGGCGCTCGTCGCCGGTGCGCGAACGTGGATCGTCACGGCGCGAGCCGCATGACAGCCTCGGGATCCTTGAGCCCGTGCCCGGTGACGACGCAGACGACGCGCTCGCCGGACTTCACAAGGCCGCCCTGCTGGAGCGTGGCGATGCCCGCAGCGGAGGCGGGCTCGCAGAAGAGCCCCTCCTCGGCGCCGAGTAGACGCCAGGCGGCGATCAGCTCGTCGTCGCTCACTGTCGCAACGGAACCGCCGGATCGCTCGAGCACACTCGCGACCTCCTCGCGGTGGTTCGGGCTGACGATGCGGATCGCGGACGCGACCGTGTCGGCGCGCCGCTCCGCCTCCGTCGGATGGAACCGCGGCAGCGCACCGACTGCCTCCTGGAATCCGCGCGCATACGCCTTCGTGTTTCCGCCGCCTCCGTACGGGAGCAGGAGCACGTCGGGCATCCCGCCGAGCTGCTCGAGGATCTCGAACGCCGCGGTCTTCTGCCCCTCGATGCGGTCGTCGTTCGTCGAGTTGACGTGGACGACGCCGTCCACCGCGAGGCGGCTCGCCTCGTCGTACGCGTCGCCGAAGGTGCCGTCGATCTCGAGGATCCGGCCGCCGACGGCGCGCACCTGGACGAGCTTCGAGCTCGCTGCGGCGCCGCCCGCGACGACGATCGTCGCCTCGATGCCGGCCCGTGCCGCGTATGCGGACGCCGACGCGGCGGTGTTGCCCGTCGATGCGCAGATGACCCCCGTCGCGCCGCGCTCGACGGCGCGCGTGACGGCGACGCTCATCCCCCGGTCCTTGAACGAGCCCGTCGGGTTCGCGCCCTCCCACTTGATCCAGAGATCGACGCCGAAGCGCTCGGACAGCCGCGGCGCGTGCAGCAGCGGCGTGTTCCCCTCGCCGAGCGTGACGGTCATAGCGGGCGCTCCGTGATCACCGGTGCGATGAACGGCCGGCCGAGCACTTCGGGAAGCGCTGCGATCTCCGTGAGTGCGGCGGTAACGGCGCCGTATGGCGCCGCGTGGAGCACCAACTCGAGTGCCGCCTGCCCGTCGTCGAGGCGCTGCACGAGCTGCGCGATCGACACGTCGTGCGCGGCGAGCCGGCTCGCGGCATGCGCGAGTACGCCCGGACGGTCGGCGACGTCGAGATGCGCATAGAACGGCGAGCGCCATTCGCCGCCCGGCAG
>Ga0193728_1000419_pt1 | contig 20387 bp, 20 predicted proteins | sample U1c1metaG_FD_143037 | JGI IMG/M metagenome (GOLD analysis project Ga0193728, IMG submission 143037) | Soil microbial communities from a riparian zone of the East river system, Colorado, United States - U1c1 | ecosystem: Environmental > Terrestrial > Soil > Riparian zone | place: USA: East River...
ACGCCAGACCGGGCGTAGCTGGGAGAGCGAGCCGGTGAGGTACCGGACGCGGCCCGTGAGCGACACCTTCGCGAGGAAGCGCGCGACGCTCGCGGGTGTGTCGGCCCCCGGGTCGGCGCTGACGATCAGGACGGGCACGGGGTGGGAGAGTTCGTCGAGCGCCCCGCGTATCTGCTGGGCGATGAGAACGCACGTGGCTCCACAGGTGGAGTACAGAAACGTCACGACCGCGACCTGGTCGCGTACGCTGCCCAGCGAGACTGCGCGGCCATGCTGATCGGTGAGCGTGAAGCCCGGCGCGAGTGGGCTGGGGGGGATCGCCGCGCCGTCGAACCCCGACGAGTTCGTGGCTTGTGAGCCCGGCGCGGTGGACGAAGCGCCATGGTGGTCGGAGGGCGAGGGCAATGCCAAGAGCGCGATAAGCGCGATGGCCACGGCGAGCACGGCGAGGAGCGCAAGCAGGAGGAGAGGGGAGCGCCGGCGCATGCGCCGCCAAGGGTAGAGAAGCTTGAAAGAGCGCCTTGAAAGAGCGCCGCGCGGCGCTATACTTTCTGAAGTCTTCCGGAATCCCGACCATGATTTAGGAGTATCGCGATGACCCCGTCAGGCGCGGAGCTGCTCAAACAAGTCAAGAGCCAGATAGACGAGATCGACCCGGCGAAGGTGCGCGAGCTGATCGGCGAGGGCGTGGCGATCGTCGACGTGCGCGAGGCCGAGGAGTTCGCGGCCGGACATCTGCCCGGCGCCAAGCATGTGCCCCGCAGCTACCTGGAGACTCGCATAGAGGGTGTCGTCTCCGATCGCGACGCGCAGATCGTGCTGTACTGCCAGTCCGGCAACCGCTCGGCATGGGCCGCGCGGACGCTGGAAGACGACCTCGGCTACACGCACGTCGCCTCGATGACCGGTGGCATCACGCTGTGGAAGGACCGCGGCTACGAGGTCGTCGTCCCCCGTGGTCTGGACGCCGAACAGCGCGAGCGCTACTCGCGCCACCTGCTGATCCCCGAGATAGGCGTCGAGGGTCAGATCAAGCTGCTTGATGCGAAGGTGCTGCTGCTGGGCGCCGGCGGTCTGGGCTCGCCCACCGCGCTGTACCTCGCCGCGGCCGGCGTGGGCACGCTGGGAATCGTTGACGACGACGAGGTGGACCTGTCAAACCTGCAGCGCCAGGTGATCCACTCGACCGAGCGCGTGGGTGTGCCGAAGGTGGACTCCGCGGAGGAGTCGATCAGGGCGCTGAACCCGGATGTGAAGGTCGTCAAGTACCCGGTGCGGATCGACTCCTCGAACATCATGGAGATCATCAAGGGCTACGACGTGATCGTCGATGGCGTCGATAACTTCCCGACGCGCTACCTGCTCAACGACGCGACAGTGCGACTGAAGATCCCGGTCGTGTCGGCCTCGATCCTCGGGTTCGACGGGCAGCTATCGGTGTTCAAGCCCTACGAGGGTCCGTGCTACCGCTGCCTGTTCCGCGAGCCCCCGCCGGCGGAGCTCGCGCCGTCGTGCGGCGCCAACGGCGTGCTCGGCGTGCTGCCCGGCACGATGGGGCTGCTGCAGGCTACCGAGGTCGTCAAGCTGATCCTCGATATCGGCGAGCCCGCGATCGGCCGGTTGCTGCTGTACGACGCGCTGGGGGCGACGCTGACCGAGGTCACGGTTCACCGCGACCCCGATTGTCCTATCTGCTCACGCGAGCCCGACGAGATCACCGACGAGGAGATGGGCGTGTTCCCCGACTACGAGGCGTTCTGCGCGGCCGCAGGGTAGTCTGCCCGACCGGTATGGCGACGATCAAGATTCCCCCGGTCCTGCGCGCGTCGGTGGGCGGCGAGAAGCTCCTCAGCGCCTCAGGTGAGAACGTCGGCGACGTGCTGCGCGACCTCGCTGCCAATCATCCGGCGACCCGCGAGCAACTGTTCGCCGCCGACGGCGAGCTGAACCGCTACGTCAACGTGTATCTCAACGACGAGGACGTCCGCGTGCTCGGCGGGCTGGACACGGCCGTCGGAGACACCGACACGCTCGTGATCCTGCCGGCGATGGCCGGCGGGGCCTGCTGAGCGGTTCGGCTCCGCGCATCCCGCGGTCAGGCTGCGGCGACCGTCTCCGAGGGCTCTGGCGGGGCTGCCTCGCCCGCCGCCGGCACATGGCTCATCGCGTGCTCGGCCAGGGCGGTGATTGTCAGCGAGGGGTTGACGCCGACGTTGGCGGGGATCGCCGAGCCGTCGCAGACGAGCAGGTTCTCGTAGCCGAACACGCGCTGGCGGGCGTCCACGACGCCGCGGGAGGGGTCGGAGGCGATCACCGCTCCGCCGAGGATGTGCGCGGTGGTGGGGATGTTGAACAACGCCTCGGTGACGGAGCTCTGAGCAATGCCTCCCGTGCGCTTGGCGAGCCATTCGGCGGCCTCGTTGGCGACCGGGATGAACGTCGGGATGGGCTTCTCTGGGTCTTGTTCGGTTTTCAGCCAGAACGAGCCGAGCGGGCCCCGGTGGGGGCGCAGTGCGATCGCGTTGTCGAGCGTCTGCATAACCAGCACGATGATCGTGCGCCGCGACCAGTGCTTCGGAAACAGCACCTGCATCAGGCGCTTGGGGTGCAGCGCTATCTGGGTGAGCAGCTTCAGCGGGCGTGTCAGGCGCGTGCCGTCGCCGACCAGCAGCGTGTACAACCGGTGCATCGAGTCGCCGTCGTCGCCGTAGGTGACGGTCTCGATATGGGTGTTCGGGTCGGGATAGATCGAGGAGGTGATCGCCACGCGTTTGATCAGATCCTCCGGGTAGTCCTCCGGCACCGTCACGGTCAGGATCGACTCGCTGTTGGTGCGCACCAGCTCCCCGAGGCGCGCGGAAATCTTTCCGAGCGATCCGCTGAGGCGGCAGCGCTGCAGAAGCTTGTTGGTGCCCAGCGGTCCAGCGGCGACGACGACTCCGCGCGCGCGCTGGATCCGGCGGTCCTTGCGCAGCCACGCGCCAGAGCGCACCGATTCGACCTCATAGCCCTGCTCGCCTGAGCCATCTCCGAGCGGGCGGATGTCCACGACCGTGCGTTCTGCCATCACGCGCGCGCCGTGCCGCTCCGCCAGGTACAGGTAGTTCTTGACGAGCGTGTTCTTCGATCCGTGCGGGCACCCGACCATGCAGCGCCCGCACTGCCGGCAGCCAGTGCGGTCCGGTCCCTCGCCGCCGAAGAACGGGTCGGAGACGGTTACGCCGGGCTCGCCGAAGTACACGCCGACGGGGGTCTTTTTGTAGGTGTCGCCCACGCCCAGCTCCTCGCCGAGCTCGCGCAGCAGCTGATCGGCGGGGTCGTCGTTAGGAGTCTGCACGACGCCGAGCATCCGCTGCGCCTCGGTGTAGTGCGGCGCCAGGGCCGACTCCCAGTCGTTCATGTCCGCCCACTGGGCGTCCTTGAAGAACTGCTTCGGCGGCACATACAACGTGTTGGCGTACCCAAGGCTGCCGCCGCCGACACCGCAGCCGGAGACAACGGAGACGTCTTTGAATGTGGTCAGGCGGAAGATCCCCTTCATACCCAGCAGGGGATTCCAGAAGTAGCGCTTCAGGTCCGCGGTCGAGCTCGGCAGCTCGTCGTCGGCGAACCTCCGCCCGCACTCCAGCACGCCGACAGAATGGCCTTTCTCGGACAGCCGCAGCGCCGAGACGCTGCCGCCGAAGCCCGAGCCGATCACCAGCCAGTCGAAGTCGTAGTCGCGTCCGAAACCCATGCGCATTTCCTCCGCCGTCATCCTAGAGGGTGGTGCGGGCCGGCGGGTCTCGGTGCTCGGGAGGAGGGCGCTCGCCGGGGCGCTCAGACATCGCTATATTCTGTGAAGTAATGGCCGTTCAGCCGCTGAAGAACCGGCCCTGTGGAGGGCGCTACGGGGACATCGTGCAGTCGATCGGCAACACGCCGCTGATCGAGCTGCCCCGTCTCTCGCCCAAGCCCTGCGTGCGCATCTGGGCGAAGCTCGAGTCGCGCAACCCGACCGGCTCGGTGAAGGATCGCGTCGCGCGGGCGCTGATCGAGGACGCTGAGGAGAAAGGTGCGATCTCGCCCGGGCAGACGATCCTCGAACCGACCTCCGGCAACACCGGCATCTCGCTGGCGATGATCGCCGCGCGCAAGGGCTACCGCCTGAAGGTCGTGATGCCGGAGAACGTCACGCCCGAGCGCACCCAGCTGCTGCGCATGTATGGCGCGGAGATCGTCTACTCCGAGGGCTCGCTGGGCTCCAACGGCGCGGTCGAAAAGGCGCTGGAGATGGCCCAAGCCGACCCTTCCGTCTACATGCCCTACCAGTACGGCAACGAGGCCAACCCCAACGCCCACTACAACGGCACGGCCCTGGAGATCCTCGACGAGCTCGACGAGGTCTCCGCATTCGTCGCCGGCCTGGGCACCGGCGGCACGCTGATGGGCAACGGGCGGCGACTGAAGGAGACATTCGGCGACGCCGTCAAGATCGTTGCCGCGGAGCCGATGCAGGGCGAGCCCGTGCAGGGGCTGCGCTCACTCGACGACGGGTTCATCCCGCCGATCATCGACATCTCACTGCTGGACCGCAAGATCTTCGTCACCAACCGCGACGCGATCGTGTGGACGCGCAAGCTGCTCGACGAGGAGGGCGTGTTCGCGGGCGTCTCCAGCGGTGCGATCGCCAGCATCGCCGTGCGCATCGCCGGCGAGCTGGACGAGGGCAACGTCGTGTTCGTCGTCGCCGACGACGGCTGGAAGTATCTGTCGAGCGGCATCTACACGCTGCCGGTCGACGAGGTCGAGAACCTTGACGCCACCGTCTGGTGGTAGATCGTGCGCATCGAGCGGGCGCTGCTGGATGATGTGATCGCGCATGCGCGCGATGAGTACGACGACGAGTGCTGTGGGATGATCGCCTGCACCCCAGCCGAGTCCGACGGCGAGCCGCGAGCGACCCGGGTGCATCGTGCGAAGAACATCCACGCGACCAATCGGGGATTGGCCAGCAAGCGCTTTGAGATCGACGGCAAAGAGGTCCTCAGGACGATCGACGAGTTCGAGGACGAGGATTGGGAGCTCGGCGCCATCTACCACTCACACACCCACACCGCCCCGTATCCGTCTCAGACGGACATCAACTTCGCCGCCAACTGGCCCGGCCTCGAGTGGATGATCGTCGGCTTGGCCGACGGTGAGCCCGAGGTTCGCTGCTACCTGATCGAGGCCGGCACGGTCCGGGAGGTCGAGCTCCAGGTGCGGTGATGGACTTCGCCGATCCCGATCCGGCTCGCCTTCTGTGCCCGTCGTGCGGGCGGGAGCATCCTCCAAGCGAGCGCTTCTGCGCCTCGTGCGGGATGCCGCTCGTTCATCCTCCACCCGCAGTCGACGCCGAACCGGGCGAGCGTCGCGAACAGGCGCGCAAGATCAAGCCCCAGTACAGCGAGGGACGGCTGGTAAAGGTCGCCTACGCCCAGAACCAGCCCGAGGCGGAGCTGATCCAGGGGCTGCTGCTGGAGGAGGGCATTCCCAGCATGACCCGCCGCGCGCCCGGGTTTGACGTGCCGGACTTCCTGGCGGCCGGTCCGCGCCACATCCTCGTTCCCGAATCTGGGGCCGAAGCAGCTGCGGAAGCACTGAAGCCTCCCTCGGACTAGCAATGTGCGTTGGAGTGGAACCAGCTACCTAGACGGTCGATGGGCAAGCAGGTCAAGGACGCAGGGAGCGTGGCGTGCTCGGCACGCGTGCTGGCCGATCGGAGATCCCGTCGATCTCCGATCGGTAAGGACGCAGAGATGCGCCGCTCAGCGATCGTCTAGGCGAGGACCGGCGTGCCGGCGGCTTCGCTGGTGATCGCCTCGATCTCCTCCGAGGCGCGCTCGAACTCGGCGTCGGAGAGCACCGGAGTGCCCTCGAACGGCAGTTCGCGCTGAAGCTCCACCCAGGCCTGAGAGCCGTTGTACTCGTCCTTGACCTTCACCGTCACCGGCCGCGGGATGCGGTAGGTGCGCAGCAGCAGCACGTGCAGCGGCTGCTGGCGGCGCCAGCCCAGGCGCCGTTCGGCATAGCTCGGCGTCCACACGTAGAACGGGGACAGCGCATCGACGCAGCGCGGGTCGGTGATCGTGAAATGCCCGGCGACCTCGGCCCACGCGCGGATGCGCACGCGGTCGGGCTGCTGGATCGGGACGCCGGAGGTGAACGCGTGCAGCGGCGGTTCGCCATCGCTCCAGACACCCTCCTCGAGGGCGCGACGCAGCTCGGGTTGGTGGGACTCACGCACGAGGTCGCCGCTCTGGTTGTCGAACGTGGGATACAGGAAAAAACGCTCGTGAGCGAGCCGGAACGGCTTGCCGGATTCGCGCAGGACGCCCTTGCGGAGCGTCAGCAGCTGCTCGCCTTCCGCAAGGGCGCGGACGGTGACAGCCCACTCTTTGAAAGCAATTGGCATGGGGTTAGAAACGGTGATGATTGAGGGGGGACTTCTTGATGTATGCCCTGTGTGCCGCCCGCGCTAACAGGACGGCCAGCACTTAAAAGATACGAAATCCTGGCGGAAATCCCAAATCCCCTGCAAATCAGCTGTTTTTTTGAGCATATCGGCGAATTGGGCCCGGCTTTGCCACTGCTCAGGAGCCGCCGAACCCGCCCCCGCCGGGGGTTTCGATGCGCAGCCGCTGACCGGGTCTCAGCGTGCCCGTGAGCTTGCCGGGAATCGCCTCGCCGTCGATCGAATCGTGTCCCGGCAGGCCCGGCCTGCCTGTGCCGGCGCCGCGCGGACCGTGCCGCCGGCGCTCGGCGATCAGCGAGAACGTCATCTCGCGCAGCGCCTGCAGCTCGCGCACGACTCCGTCTCCGCCGCGATGCGCTCCCACGCCGCCGGAGCCGCGGCGCAGGGCATACTCGACCACCCGCACCGGGAATTCACGCTCCAGCGCCTCGATGGGCGTGTTCAAAGTGTTGCTCATCGCGACGTGCACACCGCTCGGCCCGTCCGCGTCGGGACATGCGCCCTGTCCGCCGCCGAGCGTCTCGTAGTAGGAGAAGCGGCCGTCGCCGAGCGTGAGGTTGTTCATCGTGCCCTGTCCCTGCGCGCGCCCGAACGCGGCGAGCACCAGGTCGGCCACGCGCGAGCTCGTCTCCACGTTGCCCGCCGCCACCGCGGGCCTGTGTCCTGCGGTGGGGCGGGCGTTCAGGATCGAACCCTCGGGCACGACGATCTCGATCGGCCGGTAGGCCCCAGCCGACGGGGGGATATCCGGGTCGGTGAGCACCCGTGCGGCGAACAGACAGGCCGAGCGCGTGACCGCGAGCGGACAGTTGAGGTTGCCCGGATGCTGGGGCGCGCTGCCGGCGAAGTCGAGGATCAGCCGCTCACCGGCGACCGTCGCCTTCAGGCGCAGCACCAGATCGCCCTCTGGGGCCTCGAGCAAGTCCTCGGACTCGAACTCACCGTCGTTAAGCGCCTGAAAGCAGGCGCGGGCGCGGCGCTCGGCGTAGTCGAGCACCGCGCGAAATGCCTCGCTCAGCCCCTTCGCTCCGACCGCCTGAGCGAGCTCGCTCAGGCGCAGCGCGCCCATACGGTTGGCGGCCAGCTGGGCGCGCAGATCCGCTTCGCGCTCACCCGGTTGGCGCATCAACGCGGACAGCTCTCTCAGGGCAGCCTCGTCCAAGCGGGTCGGGCCGATGACGACGCCCTCTTCCTCCAGCGTGCGGCTGTCCGCGGGCATCGACCCGGGGATGCGACCGCCCACGTCGGCGTGGTGAGCCCGGCTCGCCGCGAAGCCAAGCACGACACCGTCCCTGAGCACGGGCGTGATCACGGTGATGTCCGGCAGGTGCGTTCCACCTGCGAACGGATCGTTCAGGACCCATGACCCATCCTGCGAGTGGTCCTCTGCCAGGATCGCTTCCACGGCGGCGGGCATCGAGCCCAGGTGAACAGGAATGTGCTCGGCCTGCATCACCATCTCGCCGTGCGGGTCGAACAGGGCGGTCGAGGCGTCGTGACGCTCCTTGATGTTGGACGAGCGCGCCGAGCGGATCAGGACCGCCCCCATCTCCTCGCACGCCGCCCGCAGGGCGCCCGTGAGGACCTGGAGCTTTATAGGGTCCAGTCCGCTCATGCCGGTCCGCGCCGCAGGTGCACGGTGCCCCACTCATCCACCTCGCCCGCCCATCCAGATGGCACGTACAGCGTCGCCTCGGGCAGGGGATACACCGCCGGCCCCTCTACCTGCCCGCCGTCATCGGCGGCGCCTCGCAGACTCAGCCGCGGCGCCGCGCCCCAGACCGACGCACGGACCGTCACCAGCTCGACCTCGCCCGAGTCGTCGCGGTAGCCGTAGCGCCGCTCGTGCGCGCGGGCGAACTCCTCGCGCAGGGCCGCCGGGTCGCTGGAGTCCGACTCCACGGGCAGCTCGTAGGACTGGCCGCGGTAGCGGAGCTCGTAGACAGTTCGACTGCGGGCGTCCAAATGCGCGCGCGCATTGGCATCCAAAAAGCCTTCACTGCTCTGCGCCGACTTCGCCTCCGCGAGCAGTTCGTCGCGTACCCGCCCAAGCGCGTCCCGCGAGAACGCCCGCCCGCGCAACATGACCGTGCGCGAGACATCGCGTCGCGGCGCGGCGGCGGCGAGTCCGAGCGCGCACAGCACGCCGGATGTGCGCGGGCAGACGACGCGTTCGATCCCCAGCTCTCCAGCCAGCGCACACGCGTGCAACGGGCCGGCGCCCCCGAATGGCATCAGCGCATACTCGCGCGGGTCGATCCCGCGCTCGACGGTCATCACGCGCAACGCCCGCAGCATCTCGGCCTCGGCGACGCGCACGATCCCGGCGGCGCACTCGCGCACCTCCAGGTCCAGTTCGGCGGCGAGACTCGCGACCGCACGCTCCGCGGCGGCGAGGTTGAGCATCAGTCCGCCCGCCAGCGGCTCTGTCAGCGGCAGACGTCCCAGCAGCAGGTTGGCGTCGGTCACCGTCGCTCGCTCGCCGCCCTGCCCGTAGCACGCCGGCCCGGGCTCCGCGCCCGCGGACTCGGGGCCCACCCGCAGCGCGCCGCCGCCGTCGCGCCACGCGATCGAGCCGCCGCCCGCCCCGACCGTGTGGATGTCCAGCGCCGGCAGCGCCAGCGGCCGTCCGGCGATCGTGCGCTGCGCCGTCTCGGCGACCTTTCCGTCGGTGATCAGGCAGACGTCGCAGGAGGTGCCGCCCATGTCGAAGCACAGCACGTTCTCCACGTCCGCCATCCCTGTCAGCAGCAGTGCACCGCCCACGCCGCCCGCCGGTCCGGAGAGGACCGTCAGCGCCGCATGAGAGGCGGCGCGAGCGGTCGCTGCGAGCCCGCCCGAGGACTGCATGATCTCGGGCTCCACCAGTCCCCGCGCCGACGCCTCCGCGGCCAGCCGGCGCAGATAGGAGCCCACGAGCGGGCTCAGCGCCGCGTCGAGCACGGTCGTCGCGGTGCGCTCGTACTCGCGAAACGTGCCCACCAGCTCGCTCGAAACCGACACATGCGTCTCCGGCGGCAGTCGCTCTGAGAGCAGGCGCGCCAGCAGGCGCTCGTGCTCGGGGTGCGCGTAGGAGTGCAGCAGCGCGACCGCCACCGCCTCGGGCTCGGCCATCGCGACCTCCTCGACCAGCGCTGCCGCTCGCGCCGGATCGAGTGCCAGCTGTGGCCCGTCGGGTCGGCAGCGCTCGGGCGCCGCGAACCGCAGCTCCGCTGCGACCAGCGGCGCTGGTGCCGCGTCGCACAGCCTGTACAGGTGCACCCGCGCCTGGCGGCCCAGCTCGATCACGTCCGTGAACCCGGCCGTGGCGATCAGCGCGGTGCGCGCCGCACGCCCCTCCAGCAGCGCGTTCGTCGCGACCGTCATGCCGTGCGCGAACCCGGTCACCTCCCGCGGCGTCGCGTCCGCTCGCGCGAGCACCTCGCTGATGACCTCGAGCACGCCCACCGCCTGGTCTGCGGACGTCGTGGGCACCTTCGCGGTATGCACCGCACCGTCTGCTCCCACGAGCACCGCATCGGTGAACGTCCCGCCTACGTCTACGCCGAGGATCATCTACGACAGCGTATGCGGGACCGGACACCGATCGGAGATCGACGAGATCTCCGATCGGCCAGCACCCACGGCCGCTGTCCGCGCACCGACCTGCGCGGACGCGACCCCCCCCCAACCCCATTCAGGCCGCCGCGAGCTCCCGGTCCTCGGTCTCGGCGAGGTGTTGATGGGAGGGGCAGTAGCCGTTGTGCGGCAGCGGCACGCGCTGACAGGCCGAGCCCTTGCGGGTCGTCGCGCGGCACCGCGGTGGCTGGCCGCTGACGGATGTGTATGCCGCCACGGGGTTCTCGACGAGGAATCGCTGGGCATAGCCGATGTAGCGGTTGACGATGCGGTGCACATGACCCTGCTCGCTCATCGCAAAATAGCTGCGGATGTCGCAGTACAGCGTGCGCGCGGGGTAGGCGAAGTAGTGGCGGTCGGTCGCCATCCGCTCGACGACCGCCTCGCAGGCGTGCAGCACGTGCTCGTGATTGGCGCTCGCGCTCGCGCCGTGCTGAGGCGGGAGGATATGGGGCGAGAGCTCCCTGTAGATGGCGCGGCTGAATTGGTACATGGCGGTCTGATCCCTCTCCTTGTCGATCTGTCTGTTGAGCACGCCCGCCGTATCCAAAGACTCCGATCGTCCCCCGTTCTTGCACTCCCTAAACACCCCGCCTACCAAAAAAGATGCGGTGTTGCGCCGGCAGGTTTTAGGTGGGTGAGCCACAGCCCGCGTCTGCGTAGAGACGCGGTAGGCGCCGCTCACCGCAGCCGTCGGCATGGTTGGGGGCGTTTTTGCGGCTGTCCCGCGGTTGGCGCTTGCCGACAGGGTCGAGGGAGATGCCCGAGCGTCCTACTCCCAGGTCTCCCAACCGACCTCGTCCTCGCCCGAGACGACCGCGTGACGGTGGTCCAGCGCCGGGTCGCGCTCGGGGTGATCCAGACGCAGGTGCGCGCCACGGCTCTCCTCGCGCGCGAGCGCGCACCGCGCGATCAAGCGGGCCAGAGGGTGCGGATCCTCCAGCAGCCGGCGCAGGCCCTCGCCGGTGCGCTCGATGCCCGCATCGCGCCACAACGCGGCGCGCGTACCGGGCTCGGCACTGGGAATCGGCGGTGCATTCAGCAGCCTGCCCAGCTCACCCGACCCTGCAGGCGCGAGGGCGGGCTCGGACAGAGCGGCGCTCACCGCGCGACGCGCGAACACGAAGCACTCGCTGAGCGAGTTCGACGCAAGCCGGTTGGCCCCGTGCAGTCCAGTGCAGGAAACCTCCCCCACGGCATACAGCCCCGCCACGCTCGAGCGCGCGTGCAGGTCCACGGCGATCCCGCCCATCGCATAGTGCGCGGCCGGCGCCACCGGCACCAGCTCGCGCATCGGGTCCAGGCCGGCGTCGCGCAGGGCCGCGACCACGTTAGGGAAGTGAGCCGGATCGACCGCGCGCATGTCCAGCCCGACCGCGTTCGCGCCGGTCTCGCGCAGCCGTGCCTGGATCGCGCGCGAGACTTCGTCGCGCGGCAGCAGCTCCTGCACGAAGCGCTCACCCGTGCGCTCGTCGTGCAGCGTGGCGCCCTCGCCGCGGATCGCCTCGGTCACGAGAAACCCTTCGCGCCCGGGCACGCCGATCGCGGCGGTGGGATGGAACTGCAGCAGCTCCAGGTCCGCCAGCCGCGCGCCGGCGGCGTGGGCGAGCAGCAACCCGACGCCCTGCGAGCCGGGTGGGTTGGTCGTGCGCGCCCACAGCGCGGCGGCGCCGCCCGTCGCGAGCACAACTCCGCGTGCGGACACGATGCTCGCACGCCCGCTCCCCGGATGGCCATTACGAGGCCCGTTACGCCAGTCCTCGCACAGCAGCCCGCGGCAGCGACCCTCTGCGCCCGGCGGCGCGTCGGGGTCCGTCCACAGGGCGCGCGCGCGGGCGCCCTCGAGCACCGTTATGCGCGGATCGGCGGCGGCCAGCGCCGACAACTGCCGGACCACGCGCCGGCCCGTCGCGCTGCCCCCGGCATGCACGATGCGCCGGATCGAGTGTCCGCCCTCCAGCCCCAGCGCGAGCCGGCCGAACCGGTCGGCATCGAACCGCACTCCCAGCGACTGCAAGTCCTCGACGCAGGCCGGCGCCTCGCGCACGAGGATCTCCGCCGCCGAGCGCCTGACCAGCTCGCGCCCCGCGTGCTCGGTATCCGCGAGATGGCGCTCCGGGGTGTCATCGGCGGCGAGCGCCGCGGCGAGGCCGCCCTGCGCCCAGTAGCTCGCGGTCTGTGCCAGTGGCGTAGCGGAGACGAGGACAACCCGCGCGCCCTCCCGGGCGGCGCAAAGCGCCGTATACAGACCCGCTGCACCTGCGCCCACGACCGCGAGATCGGCCTCCGTCGTGGACGGCTGGGGGGTGTGAGACATGGCGATCGGGTCCGGCGGCGGCTATTTTTTGGTGCGCGGTAGGAACCCGGCTTTGCGCAGCGCTTCTTCCGCCGCGCGCGAGCCGGTTCCGGTGTCGGACGGCGTGGTCGCGGTCGGGGTGGTAGCCGTCGCGGTCAGACCGCCGGTCGTCGTGGAGGGACGGATCGTCGTCGGCGTGCCGGGGATGACGGCGCCCGTGGTCGTGGGCGGGGGTGCGACTACGCCGCCGAGGCCCGCTGCGCCGTTGGTGCCCGTCGTCGTGGTGGGGATCGTTCCGGGGCTCGCACCGGGGACGATCGGAGTCGTGGTGGTGATCGTGCTCGTTACCGGCGCGACCGCCTTCGGCGTGCCCGAGCCGCCGCTGAGCTTGACGAGCGCCGCCGCCAGCACTCCCAGCGCGAGCACGGCGATCACGGCGATCGCGACGATCGGCGCTTTCCAGTTCGTCGGAGCCGCCAGGCGCGTACGCGCGGCCGCGCCGCAGTTCAGGCACCACTCCTGCCGGGGGTCAAGCGCAGCGCCGCACAGCGGACAGGCCGCGTCCACCGGCGGAGTCGAACTCGCGCCGGGTGTGATCGGCGGAGGGGTGGCGACGGCGTTCAAGGGTTCCGGCTGGGTGGACGGACGATCTCGGTCGGCTCCTCCACGTTCGGCCGCTCCTCAGCCGCGGCGGGATCGCCGTCGACCGCGGGCGCGGGGCCGGAGGGTGGGGTAGCGTCTTTGGCCGGCGCCGGAGCGGCGGCCTTCGGTGGAGCGGTAGCGGGGACCGCGGGCGCTGTCGGTTTCGGCGCGCGCGGAGCGGGAGTGGTGGGAGCGGGCGCCGCCGTGCTCGGCGGCGGGGGACTCGGCGCCGGCGCTGTGGGAACGGGGGTGGCGATGCTCGGAGCGGGGGGCGTCGTAGCCGTCTGTCCGGGCACGGGCGTCGCGGGCGTGGCAGTGGCGCCGGCCGGTACAGGGGGCGCCGTCTCACCGGAAGGCGGCGCCGCGGGCGCCGGAGCATGCACGGCGGTTTGAGCCGGCGTTGGCGTCGGCGCGGGCATCGGCGTCGGCGCGGGGGCCGTCGTGGGAGTCGGCGCGGGAGCCTGCGCGGTGCTCTGGGGGCCGGCCATGGGCCGCTCGGCGCGGAGGTCCATCGCCAGGCCGCAGTTGGGGCAGAAGCGGTCATCGCTGCCGTGAATCGCGGCGCAGCGCGGGCACGCCGCCACGCCCGCCTCGCGCAGGACGGTCACGGGCCGGCGCTCGGCCAAGGTGGCTTCCAGGGCGCGCAGCTCGCCGTCGATGCGCCCGATCGTCTCGAGCTTGGCAAGCACCAATGCGTCGTTGCGTCTGCCGAACCGGTGCAGGTCGAACACGAGCCCGCCGAGATCGCGATAGGCCAGCTCGCGCGCCTTGCGCAGGAATCGCATGCGCCGACGCATGCGCCCACGCTCGCTGAACCCGGGCGGGCCGCTGGGGGCTTCCTCGCCCGCGGGTATCCGCGCGTTGTCGTCCTCGATCCCCGGACTGGTGGTCTGCGTGTCCTCCATCGACCGATCAATGCTACTTGGTGGATCCGGCGTGCTCCAGGGCCGCGCGCCAGGCCTCGACGACGCGCTCGGCCATGCGCGGCGCGGAGAACGGCTCGGCGTGGGCGCGCCCGGCGATACGCGGGTCAGGATCGCGCAGGTGAGGGGCCAGGGCATCGCGCCAGACGGCCAACTCGAACGGCGCGCACAGTGTCCCCGCGACATCGCGCAGCGCCTCCGGGTGGATGCCCGCGGGCGTGGCGAGCACGGGCACGTCGCACGCCAGCGCCTCGAGCACGGCCAGGCCGAATCCCTCGCGCGCGCTGGGGACGATCACGGCGTTGGACGCGTTGACCCACAGTGCCACGAGCTCCGGCGCGACGGTTCCGAGCGCACGCACTTCGACGTCCGCGTCGCGCGCCAGCATCAACGCCTGGTCGTAATGCTTCTCCTTGCGCGACGGGCTGGCGAGAAACAGCACGAACGGCTCGTCGGGGTCGAGCTTCAGCTCGGCGCGAGCATCCGCGCGGGGGATCGGATGGAAGCGCACGAGGTCCACGCCGCACGGCAGCACCAGCGCGCGCTCGCTGTCGCGGGGCAGCCGCTGCGCCAGCGGCGTCGATGCCGCCGCGAGGACGTCCATGCGCGGGATGACCCTGGCGGTCAGGCTGCGCGTGCGGGGGTGGCTGAGGTCGGTGCCGTGCACGGTCAGCGCGCGCACCCTCGCGCGCACGGCCAGCGCGGGCCAGGCGGTGAGGCCGTAATGGGCGTGCACGATGTCCCATCGCTCGCGCCCGTGATGGCGGCGCAAAGCCCAGGCGGCGCGCACGAGCGCACGCTTGCCGGGCGCGAACTCGTACAGCTCCACGTCCACCCCGTCGATCGCGCGCAGCGCGTCCACCTGGTCGCGCACGAACCGCCCGCGCTGGGGATGCGCCCGGTCGGGCTGCATGTTCGAGACGACGAGCGCGCGCACGGGCAACGTCGCCCAAGGTAGCGCTCTGGGATGATGGCGCGCATGAATGGCGCCATCGTTGGACACGGACGGGATCCACACGCGCGGCCGATCGCCGTGTTCGACTCCGGTGTGGGCGGGCTGACGGTGTTGCACGAGCTGCTCGTGCGCCTGCCCCGCGAGGACTTCATCTATCTGGGCGACACGGCACGGTTTCCCTACGGTCAGCGCTCCCCCGAGGAGATCGAACGGTTTGCCGCGGAGATCGCCGAGGAGCTGCTGCACCGGCAGGCGAAGCTGCTGGTCGTCGCGTGCAACTCCGCCACGTCGGCCGCGCTGCCGAGTCTCAGCGCACGCATGCGTCAGACGACGCTCGGCGTCGACGTGATGGGCGTCGTGCGCCCGGAGGCGCTGCGCGCCGTGGCGGCCACGCGCAGCGGACGTATCGGTCTGCTGGCGACGCCGACGACCGTGGCCAGCGGTGCATATGAGCAGGCGGTGGCGGCGGTCGACCCACATGTGGCGCTGTACGCGGTCCCGTGTCCGACGCTGGCTTCGATCATCCAGGCGGGTGAGCAGTTCGACGAGCAGGCCGTGGCGACGGTGCGCGCCGCGTGTGAGCCGCTGCGGCGCGCGGGCGTGGACACGGTGATCCTCGGCTGCACGCACTACCCCCTGATCAGCCCCATGTTGCAACGCACGCTCGGTCCGGAGGTGGCGCTCATCACGTCCGGGGCGGCGCTCGCACGCCAGGTCGAGCATGCGCTCAGCACGCGCGAGTTGCGCAACCCGCGCTCCGAGGGGGAGGGCGAGTACCGGTTTCTGTGCACGGGTGACGTTGACGCGTTCCGCGAGTTGGGCGTGAGCAAACGCAGCCATGACCGCGGGCCGGACGGTCTGCGCCCGACGACGATCGAGCCGGGGTTCGTGCGCGCCGCGACCGGCTCCGCGCTGATCTCGATCGGTGGCACGCGCGTGATCTGCACCGCGGCCGCTCAGGAGACTGTCCCGCGCTGGATGGCTGGCAAGGGCAAGGGCTGGGTCACGGCTGAGTACGCGATGCTGCCTGCCTCCACGGGCGATCGCAAGCCGCGCGACATCGCCAAGGGCCGCCCGGACGGGCGCAGCGTGGAGATCCAGCGCCTGATCGGGCGCTCGCTGCGCGGCGTCGTGGACTTCAAGGCGCTCGGCGAACGCACGATCTATCTCGACTGCGACGTGCTCGAAGCCGACGGCGGCACGCGCTGCGCGGCGATCACGGGCGCCTACGTCGCGCTCGCACTGGCATGCGCCTGCTTGCGGGACAAGGGCAAGCTGACCGAGAGCCCCCTGACGGGCTCCGTCGCGGCGGTCTCCTGCGGGATCGTCGACGGCCAGCCGCGCCTGGACCTCGACTACGGCGAGGACTCTAATGCCGAGGTCGACGCGAACGTCGTGATGACCGGCGACGGCGGCCTGGTCGAGGTGCAGGCCACGGCCGAGCGCACTCCGCTCTCGCGCGCGCACCTGGACGAGTTGCTCGTCCTCGCCGCGGGCGGCATCGAGACGCTGCGCGAGCTCCAGGCGCTCGCGATCGCGCAGGCGACGGTCGCTGCGTGATGTTCGTGACGGTGGCCTGACGACGACGATGCCGAGACTGCTGCTCGCCACGCGCAACGAGCACAAGCGCCGCGAGTTCGCGCGGCTGCTGCCGGGGTGGGAGATCGACCCGTTGCCCGACGATGTCGAGCTGCCGCCGGAGAACGGTGCGACCTTTGCGGACAACGCGCTTGGCAAGGCGCGCGCCGCCGCAGCCGCGACCGGGAGAACGAGCATCGCCGATGACTCGGGCATCGAGGCGGAGGCTCTCGGGGGCCGCCCGGGCGTGCGCTCGGCGCGGTACGCCGGGGAGAACGCGAGCGACGAGGAGAACCTGGCGCTGTTGTTGCGCGAAGCGCCGGCCGGCAGTGCGCTGGAATACGTGTGCGCGCTCGCCTACTTCGATCCGGCCCTAACGGCGGAGGACCATCGCCTATTCGAGGGTCGCTGCGCGGGCACGCTCGCATCCGAGCCGCGCGGCGAGCGGGGATTCGGCTATGACCCGGCGTTCTTGCCCGACGACCGTCCGGAGACGGAGACGATGGCCGAGCTGAGCGACGAGCAGAAGGATCAGATCAGCCACCGCGGCCGTGCGGCCAGGGCGCTGCTTGAGTGGCTGGCGGCTAATACAGATTGATCGCAGCCGCCGCGGCCACGGCCGCGGAGAGCCCGGCGTAGCCGGTGTAACCGGCAAGCAGGAGCAAGAATGCCGTGAGCAGTGCGACCAGCACCGTCAGGATCCAGGCGACACGTTCGAATGTCATCGCCCGACATTGTCGCCGATGTAGTGGTCGACGACGGTCGCGCAGAGGCGAAATCGTCCGCGAACGCTGTTAGCGTCAGGAAATCCATTCGTGAGTCAGCCATGAAGGAGGACGAAGTGACGAAGTCCGAGCTGGTCGATCAGGTGGCGGATCGCGCCGGCCTGACCAAAGGTGAGGCCGCACGCGCGGTCGAGGCGGTGCTGGGCACCGTCCAGGACACGCTGCGGCGCGGCAGCGAGATAACCCTGTCGGGGTTCGGCAAGTTCCACGTGGGGGAGCGGGGTGCGCGCCAGGGCGTCAACCCGCGCACGGGCGAGCGCATCCAGATCGCCGCGGCGCGCGTGCCGCGGTTCACGGCCGGTACCGGCCTGAAGGCCGCGGTCAAGGGACGCTGAGGTTGTGACGCCGCGCTCGTTCGGCGACACGCTCGCCGCACGGGTGGACGAACTCCAGTCGCAAATCGTGCTCGGGCTCGACCCCGACCCGGGCGCGTTGTGGCCGGGAGCGGAGGAGTCTCGGGTTGGCGACGGCCGTGCGGTGGCCGACGGGGTATCGTCCCCGGCGCAGCGAGCAGCGTGCGCGGTCGCAGCCCACTGCGTCGCGCTGATCGACGCGGCGGGGCCGGCGTGCGTTGCGGTCAAGCCTCAGCTCGCGTGCTTCGAGCGGCTGGGCGCCGTCGGCCGCCACGCGCTGGAGGGGGTCGTACGGCACGCCCGTGAGGCGGGGCTGCTCGTGATCGCCGACGGCAAGCGCGGGGACATCGATGTGACCGCGCGGGCATACGCGCAGGCGCTGTTCGGCGGGATGCAGACGCCGTTTGGCGAGGTTGCGGGGCTTGGTGCGAACATGGCGACCGTCAACCCGCTGATGGGGACCGACGCGGTCGAGCCGTTCGTGACGGCCGCGCGTGCGGCTCACGGTGGCGTGCTGGTGCTCGTGCGTACGTCCAATCCGGGAGCGTCCGACGTTGAGGATCTTCCGGTTACGGGCGCGGGGACCGTGTGGGAGCGGTTGGCGGAGCTCGTGGACGAGCTGGGGCGCTCAGGCGTAGGGGAGAGCGGCCTCAGCGACGTGGGCGCCGTAGTCGGCGCGACCGCTCCCGGTCATCTCGCGCGAGCGCGCGAGTTGATGCCGCACGCCGTCTTTTTGCTGCCCGGCGTCGGCGCGCAGGGCGGGCAGGTGGAGGACCTTGCTCCCGCGTTCGCTCCCGGTCGCGCGGGCGGTCTGGTCACGGTCTCGCGCAGCATCGCCGGTGCATATCGGGTCCACGGGGGCGACCCGGCGGTGGCTGCGCGCGCCGAGGCTGAGCGACTACGCGCGACTGCTTGGGAGTTGGGGTAGTCTGAACCCGCAATGATCATCACGGTCACGCTCAACGCGGCGATCGACAAGTCCCTCTCGGTGCCGAACTTCCGGCTCGGGCGCAGACACCGCACCGTCGAGCAGCGCACGATGGCCGGCGGCAAGGGAGTCAATGTCGCGCGTACCCTCAAGGTCCTCTGCCAACCCGTAATCGCGACGGGGTTCGCGGGCGGGATCACCGGTACGCACATCGTCGAGCAACTCACCGACGAGGCGATCCTCAACGACTTCGTGCGTATCCGCGAGGAGTCGCGCACGAACACCTCCGTGCTCGATCCGACCACCGGTGAGCAGACCGAGATCAACGAACGCGGACCGTCGGTGTCCGAGGGCGAGATCGAACTGTTCGCGGACAAGCTCCTGTATCTCGCTCGCGGTGCCGCGATCGTCGTGTTCGCCGGCTCGCTGCCGCGGGGCGTCGAGCCCGAGATATATGCTTCGCTGATCCGCGATCTCGCACGGATGGAGGTCACGACCGTGATCGACACCGACGGCGAGCCGCTGCATCACGCGGTTCGCGCCGAGCCCGACGTTGTCTCCCCTAACGTGCTGGAGGCCGAGGAGCTCGTCGGTCACGAGTTCGCAGGCGAGGAGGAGCGCTCACTGGCGGTGCGCGAGATCGCCGCGCTCGGGCCTCGCGAGGCGATCATGACGCTCCCGGACGGGTGCTTCGCGCAGGTCCTCGTCGACGGCCGGCCCTCCCTCAAGCGCGCGCGAGTGCAGCTGCGCGAGCCGGTTGCCAAGAGCGGCTCGGGCGACGCGTTTCTCGCGGGGTATCTCGCTGCGCGCTACGAATCGCGCGCTCCCGATCAGTGCCTGCGCTTCGGGGTGGCGTGCGGCGCGGAGTCCACCGCTCGTCTCGGCGCCGGCCTGATCGATCCGCGCGAGGCGCGGCGGTTGATCGGCGAGGTGGAGCTCACCGAAGTCGAGCTGCCGGCCGAGGTCGGCTGAGCGCAGAGCCATGTCGAGGCCGTGAGCTCGACCTGCGCAAAGGCGTGATCAGACTTGTATAGTGCCGACCTTCTGAATATCAGAAAGGGGTCTCTGGCAGGAGGATCGCGATGGGGCGCAGGTTCGGTGGACAGCAGCGATTTGAAACGAGCGGTGGACGGCATCCGGTGTCGCTCGCGGGCGTCGCGGCGTGCATCTGCGCGGTCGTCGCGCTCACCGGCTGCGGCGAAGGCTCGGGCGGTAAATCGGCGAGCGTAGCCGCCGCTACGACTGCCGCGACTACGGCCACGACGCCTACGACATCCGCCACGCCCGCAACCACCTCCACGGCGGCCAAGCCACCCAAATCGAAGTCCTCGCAAGCCTCCACCACCACGACGAAATCGACCACGACACCATCGCAACCGCCGGCGGCGAAAAGCTCGACCGAACCGCGCAAACCACCGACCAAAGAAAAAACGTTCGGCAAGATCAAAGTCACCAGCACCGCGTTCAAAGCAGGTGGGCCGATCGCCGTCAAGTACACCTGCGACGGCGCCGGCACCTCACCGCCGCTGCAGTGGCAGGGGGTGCCGAGCGGCGCCGCGGAAGTGTTCGTGCTGGCGGTCGATCTCAGCGGTGGGTCTAAATCGGTCGTCCAGTGGGCCATCGCCGGCATCCCCCCGAGCACGACTAGCATCCCGGAAGGGAGCCTGCCCGCCGGTGCGATCGCGGGTGTAAACAGCGCCGGCAAGGTCGGCTGGGGCGGGATGTGTGGGACCAAAGGCCAGCTCCAGCACGTCGGATTCCTGTTCTACGCGCTGAGGCAGAAGTTGAAACTCAAGCCAGGCTTCAACCCGCT
>Ga0193728_1000420_pt1 | contig 20386 bp, 20 predicted proteins | sample U1c1metaG_FD_143037 | JGI IMG/M metagenome (GOLD analysis project Ga0193728, IMG submission 143037) | Soil microbial communities from a riparian zone of the East river system, Colorado, United States - U1c1 | ecosystem: Environmental > Terrestrial > Soil > Riparian zone | place: USA: East River...
TTGGTGAGAGGGACACCACTCATATGCAGCCGGATATGCCAAGCCATTCGGGATGGGCCTCAGCGTGTTGTGCGATTTCCTCGAGGATCTGCTCGACCCGAACAGTGGGCCGCCAATCCCACTGACGCTTTGCTCGGGCCGAGTCCAGTACCATCCAAGGAACGTCATACCGACGCGAAGCAGCGTCGCGTCCCACAGTATGGTTTCCGAAACGCGCTGCGCACCAGGAGCTAAGCTGAGCCACCGATATTGCCGAACCAACACCGCCGCTGACGTTTTGGACACGCTCGACTTGTCGGTCAGGCGATTTCATTTGCTTCCAGACAAGCGCTGCTACATCGCGGGGATGCAAGCAGTCGCGCACCTGATGTCCCTGCCCATCAAAGCCGCTGTACTTAAGTGGTCGTCGTCGTAAATAAGAGTTAATCCAAAAGGCAAAAATTCCCTGATCGACTTTCCCGAATTGACCAGCACCTGCAAGCACGCCACAACGGTTGACCCAGATCGGTAAGCTAAAAGCCTCGCCGTATTCCAAGGCGAGTAGCTCGGAAGCGAGTTTTGTAGCCCCGTAAAGGGAGAGCGGTGCCGTGGTGGGGAAGTTCTCCGCGACGCCTTCACTCGACAAACCAGCAGCGCGATTGGAGTCCAGCCGCGGACAATACGCCTCGTTTTCGATGGACACGGGCAGGTTGACCAGCGGCGCGATTGAATAAACTCGGCTGGTGCTGAGCAGGATTAAACCGGCGCCCGTTCGCTTACAGAATTCGAGCAGGTTTATGGTGCCAACCAAGTTATGCTCGAGCAATTGGCGGCTGCTCGATTCACCGTTCACGCCAGCCAACACACTTGGATTGGCTGCCGCGTCGATTACCCATTGAACCTGTGGTAGGACATCGACATCACTTCGACTGCGCACGTCGCCATGAAAAACGTGGACTCCAGACACCCGGAGTGACGCGCGATTTTGTTCGCTGCCTGTGCGAAGGAGGTTGTCGATACCCCAGAGTTCGATTCCTGAATCAAACTCCCGGAGTGTTCGTGCTAGAATGCTTCCAGTAAAACCACAAATCCCAGTGATGAGTATTTTCATTCGGCTAAAGCCGGGTGTGCGAGCGTGCTTATTGCCGGATTGCGTTCGCAGCTGGCGGTGCCTCTGCACCAGGTTCAATTGACTCCTGTACCAAGTAACGAGGTCGCCCTTTCACTTCTTCGTAAATCCGGGCCAGATATTCGCCAATGATACCGAGGCTGATCATCAGAAGACTTCCGATAATTAGCTCCAACAGGATCACGGTCGCAAAGCCGCTGACAGCGCGGCCTGCCAACTTGAGGTATACTGTTTCCAGTGCCAGGAGAACTGATAAGCCGAGAAAAATAACGCCAGCAAACGTCACCAGGTGCAGTGGAAACGACGAGAAGGCTGTTATCCCAATGAGGGCGAGCTTTAAGCGTTTTAATACGGACCAGGTGGATTGACCAGCCGAGCGTGGCACTACTTCAAAAGGAATCTGGACGGTGTTGAACCCCATCCATACGGTCATTCCCCGAAAGAACACATTGCGCTCGTTCATGTCCCGCCACGCATCGACGGCTTTGCGATTCATCAGCTTGAAATCCGATGCGCCCTTAAAATGGAATCCGGAAAGTTTGTTCAGAATAAAATAGAAGAGCTGGGCGCCAAATTTACTCGATAGCGATTCACGACCGCGTTTGCGTTTGACGGCTTCAACAATATCGGCTCCAGAGTTCTGCCACAGGCGCACCATATCCGGAATAAGGGATGGTGGGTGTTGCCCATCGGCATCCATGATAATCACGGCATCCCCGCGTGCGTTCTCCAACCCCGCACACAGAGCCGCCTCCTTACCGAAATTTCGGCTCAGGCGCAGGGCGCGCAATGCGTGAGAAGTTTTCGCTTCAGCTGTGATCACCTGCCAGGTGTTGTCCGGTGAGCCATCGTCAATAAGTATAAGTTCATATGGCAGGCTGCACTGCTCCAGAGAGCTGCGGACACCTGCCAGCATTACCGGCAAATGAGCGACCTCGCGAAAAACGGGCATAACGACCGAAACGAGTAGCTGCCTCGCTTGGGGGCTACGGGACTCTTCCATAAGCAGCAACTGTCGTAGCAGGCACCCACATCTTAAGGCGCGCAAGCACAGGTGGCATACTCAATCTAAATTTTGCCGCGATTAAACCGAGTGGAAAAGCATGGGGGTACGGCAGCCTACGAACGTCAATTAATCCACCTTGATACATCAACGCTCTTAAGCTTTGGAAGTCAAAATAAACCACATGTTCGGGGACTTTGAAAGAAGGCCAACGTCGGCCCATCGTTCTTCTCAATGCCCCTCCAATGTCCGGCGTAGCCACCACGATGTAGCCGCCTGCCTTCGTGTGACTGGCTAGTTGTTTAACGAAACTCAACGGCTGGTACACGTGTTCTATTACTTGGATAGCAACGATGCAATCGAATTTGCGGTCAGGCGAAACTTGCTCGATTCCTCCAACGAGCACCTCGGCACCTGTTGCACGCGCGATCTCTGCGCCCTGGGCCGAAAACTCTGTGCCGACGCGCCGACTGAACAACGAGCGCGCCTCGTCAAGCAGGTAGCCGTAGCCACAGCCGACTTCCAAAAGATCGCCACCAGTCAATCCGCGCTTGGTGAGATTTCGCAGTAGGCGTTTAAACGTCGCCCGCAATGCTGCTTCCTGGCCCGTGTAGCTCGTGTCTGCGTACCCGCAGGCGCCGCCCTCGTAATACGAGGATTGGCGATACACCTCTTGCATCGCGGCCTCCATAAGCCGCGGGTAAAGGTAGTGAAGCCCGCATGCTTCACAGCACGCGATGCGATACGGCTCATGCAAACGAAACGGAAAATGACGTTGCTCGCCCCCGCATACGGGGCAAGCCGGATATTCAAGCTTCACGGAGACGTCCGCGGTACTTTCTTGTGAAATCATCTCTGCTGGCGATGTGAACTCTCGCTGTATAGTCGCAGAACGGCCAAACTCCACGATTCGCCTGCGAAGTCGTTGTCCATTCCGAAGATTAGCTTCATTCTCTCTTGCGGCAATCATAGCGAATTCAGATTCCGAGTCTGGATCAGACTGCAGCATGCCTATGGTTCACGGCAACCTCCTCGGTCCTGCAAGCCGGTTCGCCATATCATAATTCATTTGCTCTCCAAATCAGATGGCGAGCGGATGGTCGTGCTTCTCTCAGCATGGATTCGCACTTGCGCGGCACCTTGGAAACGCCTATTAGCTTGATCCTCATGGTTCATCATGTCGTTCTCTACAAACTCAAGCCCGAGGTCACGCCCGCCCGCGTGGAAGCGATGATGATGAATGCCCGGATGCAGCTTCTGAAAATTCCCGAGGTCCTTAGCATCAAATGCGGGAAACGGATCGACCCCGAATCGGACTGGCCATTCTTCATCGCCATCGATTTTGAGTCGATGGATAAGTACACCATCTTTCGCGAAGACTCGATCTTCGTGAAGTTCAATGAAGAAGTCATTAAACCGAACACCGAGGATTCTCTGACGCTGGATTTCGAGATGGATCCCGGCAAAGACGTCCGCTTCTCGTAGAGTGGGAGAACGCTCAACGCTCAACGCCCAACTTCCAACACCGAAGGCAGAACCCCGTTTCAGCTTGCGCAACGTCAATCTGCAATCCGCAATCCGCAATCCGCAATTGTAAGCTGTGCGGCTCGGTTATCTTTACTCTCGCTATCCAGTCATTTCGCAAACATTTTGCGATGCGGAGATGCTCGCGCTGGAGAGGCTTGGTCTCGAGCTGACTATTGGATCGGTCTATCCGCCGCTTACAGGTCTGCGTCACGAACATATCTCCTGCCTGCGCGCCTCCATTCATTACGCGCCGCCGCAGGAAATCCTGAAAATCTTGGAGAACGCGGCGCGAACAACCGGCAAATGGCCGCGCGATCTTGTCCGGCAACATGAGCAAAAATATGGCCCGAGCGCGAAAGCAGAGCTGCGCGCGCGCAATGCGTTATATTTCGCAGACTTCTTCGCGCGCAATGATGTCGAGCACGTACACGTGCATTTCGCCAATCGCGCAGCGCACACTGCGCTTTTTCTGAAAGAAATTTCCGGGATTCCATTCAGCGTCACCGCGCACGGGCAGGACTTCATGAAAGACCTCGGCAGCGACGATCTTCTTCGCGAGATCTGCGCGGCCGCGGAGTTCGTCGCGGCTGAGACCGATTACAGTCGTGAGCTTCTTTGCCGGCGCTGTCCCGATTCTGCAGCAAAAATTCACCGCGTTTACAACGGAATCGATCTCGAACGCTTTCCCATGACGAATGGCGAACCGCCGCGACCTCTCCGCAGCGAGCAACGTGTGGCCGCGCCCTACCAAGCCCCGCGCATCATCAGCGTCGGCCGACTCGTTGAATTTAAGGGATTCGAGCATCTCATTGATGCTTGCGCCGAGCTTGCGCGCCGAGGATTCGATTTTGCCTGCGATATCATTGGCGACGGCCCGCTGCGTGAAACGCTGCGGTCAAAGATCGCGAAATTAAACCTCTTGTCGCGAATTAATCTACTCGGGTCACTGTCACAAAAAGCGGTGCTGGAAAAGCTTCGAGACGCTGACATTTTCGCTTTGGCTTCGACTGCCGATGCGCAAGGAGCCACAGATGTTTTTCCGACGGTGATCCTCGAGGCCATGGCGTCTGCGCGTCCGGTGGTTTCTACACGCCTTGCTGGAATTCCCGAATTGGTCGTAGACGGCGAAACGGGCTTATTAGTTTCGCCCGGCGATACTGCCGCGCTGACAAAGGCACTCCAACACTCGGTGTGCGATGGCGAATTGCGACTGCGTTACGGCCGTGCCGGACGTATGCGGATTGAGCAGCATTTCCGAATTGAAGACACGGTCGCGCCACTGCTCAAACTGTTCAAGAAGGCATCGGCTGCGTCCGACAAATCCAATCAGCGCCGCGTTTCGCACCCGGCTCCGCGTAGCTCCGGCGTGGCAGGCAGCGAAGCGGCTATAGAAATCGTGTATCTGATCGATCGCTGGCCGGATAAGGATTTGCCACTTCTCGAGCGCGAGCTGGAGGAGATGAAGCAACGGAGTGTGCCGGTCGTTCCGTTCGTGTGCGAATTCGATTCGAATGTCCGGTTAAATCGCGCCAGCGAAGAGATTGCGCCGTCACTCGAATTTTTGCCGGATCCGATGGTTTTGGAAGCAGAGTGGCGGGCGAATCCGGTGCTCACACAAACATTGGAAGAAGAACGAGCACAACAGACCAATCGCGTGCCGAGCGGAATTTTTTTGCGGCAGGCGCGTTTTGCTCTCGTGTTGCACAAGCTGCTTCGAGGCAAAAAAGTATCGCACGTTCACGCCACGAGTTCGCGTGCGCTAGTCTGCGCGCTCATGTTAAAAAAACTTCTCAATATCACGGTGAGCGCCACGATTGAAGCCCGGCCAGAATTACCGCAAAACTGGATCCATCACGCATTGTCAGAGTGTGTGGGTGGCCGTTTGGCAGATCGGAAATTACTCGATGGACGTGGCACTTTTCTTGTCGATAAGACGACATTCCGTTCCGGTCCGCGGAAGGCGCTCCGGTTGATGACTCGCAAAACTGGCATCGATTTGACCACCGGAACACGTTTCTGGCAGGAATGGGCGAACTTGCTCACGCAGTGGCGCGGCGGGCAACGAATTCAAAATCGATAATATATTTTTTGCCCGCGAATCACGCGAATCGACGCGAATATTATGACAGAAATTATTTACAAGACGGAGAGCTACTCCATCATCGGCGCGTGCTTCGAGGTATACAACGAGAAAGGTTGCGGCTTTCTGGAGCCCGTTTCCCAAGAATGCTTAGGAATTGAGTTCGAATACCAACGGATTCCCGCAATTTCTAAACCGTCCCTTACGCTGAGCTATCGGGGCCGGGTCCTGGCCCAGACTTATGAGCCAGATTACGTCTGCTTCGGTAAGATTATCGTCGAACTAAAAGCTGTCTGCGCATTAGCGGACGAGCATCGCGCCCAACTTTTAAACTATTTGCATGCAACCGGTTTCGAGCTTGGCCTCTTGGTGAATTTCGGGCACTACCCTAAGCTCGAATACGAACGCATTGCCAGGACCCAATACATCATACCCAAAGCCGATTTTTCCGATATTTCCCTTTGATTTATTCGCGTCAATTAGCGTGATTCGCGGGCTACTAAACAAATGAACAAAAAAGCCATTCTCCTCGCCGGTGGCGCGGGAACGCGTCTTTATCCGCTGACAAAAATCGTCTGCAAACAGCTTCTGCCGATCTACGACAAACCGATGATTTGCTATCCGCTGGCGACTTTGATGCTCGGCGGTCTTCGCGAGGTGCTCATAATCTCGACGCCAAAAGATCTGCCGATGTTGCAAGATTATCTCGGCGATGGGGCGCAACTTGGTATTCGCATAGAGTACGCCGAGCAACCGAAGCCCGAAGGAATTGCGCAGGCATTTCTAATCGGCGCAAAATTTATCGGGGACTCGGGCGCGTCGCTTATTCTTGGCGATAACATTTTCTATGGGAAACTCGATTTTTATCGCGATGCGCTCACTTTCGAGCGGGGCGCCTGCGTTTTTGGCTATCAGGTTCGCGACCCCGAGCGCTATGGCGTGGTCGAGTTCGATGCGGATGGCAAAGCCATTAGCCTCGAAGAAAAACCCAAGCAACCGAAGAGCCATTTCGCTGTGCCCGGCCTCTACGTTTATGACGAGAGAGTTGTCGATCTTTGTCGCACACTGCGGCCATCGGCACGTGGCGAGCTCGAGATTACGGACCTGAATTTGCTTTATTTACAGCGCGGCGAGCTGCAGGTGAAGCTGCTCAGCCGCGGCATGGCCTGGCTCGACACTGGCACCACTAAAGCATTACTCGAGGCCAGTAATTACATTGCCACCATCGAGCATCGGCAGGGTTTGAAAATCGCGTGCCTGGAGGAGGTTGCAATGCGCATGGGTTTCATTGCGCAATCCGATCTCGCAAAAATCATCGACCGATTGCCGAAGAACGAATATCGGGACTATTTGCAAATGGTTTGCGACGAAGGGCCGGGTGCTGGGCTGGAGCCGGTAGGATAGTCTCAGCCTCCCGAAACTTCTCATTAACACCGGCTTTTAAGCCGGTGTGGATCGAGACCCACGGAACCGCCAGCCGTTTGAACGGCTTATCGAGCTACTGTGAAGCAAAGCCGTTGAAACGGCTTGGCACCCAAGTGCTTTCAGCACCGGCCTAAAGGCCGGTGTTAATGATTACTTCGGTTGCTCGCGCAGAAGATGGTTTGTGTCGGCGATCAGTTTGGTCACCGCCTCGGGCTCGGTCGCGTCGTAATAGCCGCGGATTTGACCGTGTCGGTCCACTAAAACCATCCGCGTGCTGTGCACCGGAATTCCCTGTGCATCGCTGCCGTCTGACACCGCAAGTTTAAAGCCGTCATGCGAAAGCTTGTAGATTGCAGATTTTGGTCCCGTGAGAAAATCCCACCGGCCCGGGTCAGCCTGCAATCTCTCCGCGTAGCTTCGCAGGACTTGCGGTGTGTCTTTCTCCGGATCAACGCTGAACGACACGAGGCGCACATCGGTTTTTTCCAACGGTTTTTGCAGTTCGCTCATTCGGGTGCTGATCATCGGGCATGGCCCCGGACACGTCGTGTAAACAAAATCGGCGATCCAGATTTTGCCGGCTAACTGTGGTGAACCAAACGGTTGCCCGTCCTGATTGGTCAGCTGAAATGAAGGGACCGAGCCGTAGGAAGAAACAGTGCGCTGCCGGAGCGCTTGTACTTCGAGCTGACGCAGCCAAAGCAATAGTCCGAGCGTGATCAGCGGGATCAGGATCAATGTAACCTTCCATACGATTGCGCTACGTGAGGGCACGACTGGCGCTGTTACAGAATCGGCATTCATCATCGTGTTAGCCAAAGCTTATCAGGTTTTCGCACGGAAGTGCTTTGGGAGTGCGGGGTGTCTTCGCACCGCTTTTGGATCTTATCGCTCACTGTTTCAAAGCGACGCGAGGACGCGGTCGCACTCCAAAAGCTTCGCAAAATGTTTCGGCACAAGATCCGAGATCGTATTCATGATTTCGTCAGAATCAGTGCGCCGAGCAACAGTGGAAGATAAACGATTGAGGCGATGAACAGTAAACGCGCTGCGCTCGCATTGCGCATCCGTAGAAAGCGCATCGCAACGGCAATGAACATACCGCCGAGCAAAAGCTCGACTCCGAGATAAACAAAATTGGCGATTCCAAGAAAGGCAGGCAAACCCGCTATCACCAGGAGCAGGATGCAGAAAAAGACACTTTGGCTTGCACTGCGTTCGCCGCTGCGGTCATCGCTCGAAATCATGCGGAAGCCGGCCCGGGAATAGTCTTCGCGGTACATCCAAGCGATGGCGAAGAAATGCGGCAACTGCCACAAAAAAACTATGGCGAAGAGACTCCATGCACCCGCGCCGATGCTTCCGCGCGCAGCCGCCCAGCCGATCATGGGGGGAATCGCGCCCGGAATGGCGCCGACTGCAGTGTTCGCGGTGCTGGCGCGCTTGAGCGGAGTGTAAGCAAGAATGTAAATCGCGATCGTTATGGCTGCCAGCGCTGCGCTTAGCGCATTGCAAACAATCGCCAGATATCCAACTCCGAAAACCGATAGCGCGATGCCAAGGATGAATGCTTGCAGCGGCCGCATTCGACCCGCCGGAATCGGGCGTGTTCTCGTGCGTCGCATCAGCGCGTCGGCTCTGCGTTCCCACCATTGATTGAGCGCCGCTGCGCCTGCTGCTGCCGCGGCTGTTCCAAAGAAGACATGGAACAGCGCCATGTAATTGATCGGTCGCGCCTTCACCAATTGGGCGAGATCGCCAACGACACTATTGCGCGATGCAGCAAGATTCGGATTTTCAAGCGCGGCCGTTTTCATGCACGAACGGGGTCGCTGTGCGGCGCGCCCGGTCCGGCGGCTGCCGGATACCCAAGCGCTCTTTGTGAAATTCGCCAGCAAATCGCCGAAATGCTCACGCCAAAAGATAGCATGACGGCGCCGAGGGCGACATGCGCCGTCGCCACATCGGCTGCTTTGTTGCTCCAGATTGTCCATGCACCAAGCGCAATCTGGCAACCGACCAGCGTGACCCAAAAAATCGACAATCGCTTCAGCGCAGCAAAACGTGGCGCATCCCTCCCGACGCGAATACAAAACGCGATCACGGCAATGGCAATTATGAGCGCCAGGAATCGGTGCGCCATTTGTAACCAGATTTGAAATGCAGTCACATTCGATAAACCGCGGGTGTCGCGCCACGCGTTGATTTTTGCAAGCGCGGCCGCGCCCGTGCCCGGTATCCACGCACCGTTCGCCGTTGGAAAATCGAGAATTGCCAAGTCGCGATGTTGATGGCGCATCGTCGCTCCCAGAGCGAGCTGAACGTAAATTGCAATCGTGATAGCAATCGCGAGGCTTTTAAGTGGCGGAAATTCTTTGAGATTGACAGTCGCGTTGGAGATTGCTCGCCAAAAACTTGTCGTAACGAGCGCGATGAACACCAGCAGCCCGAGAAATGCTTGCGCGATACAGGCGTGAAAGATTCCGATTTCATCTTTCATCATGGTGACGCGAAGACCACCAAGAATTCCCTGCAAAATCACTCCACCAAGCGCGATCACGCCGAGATTGCGCACCCATTGCCGATCTTCGCTAAGCCAGAGCCACACAGCGAGAATGATCGTGAGAAATCCCACGACGGACCCCATCAAGCGATGCGTGTGCTCAAATAAAATTCCGCCGACCCACTTTGAGACGGGAAACAAAAACATGTTGTAGCCGAACGTGGTCGGCCAGTCGGGCACGGCGAGACCGACGTTTTTACTGGTCACCATTCCGCCACTGCAAATGAGCAAAATTGTCATAACGCACGTGAGCCACGCGAAACGGTTCAGCCATCTGGTAGAGCTTGCCGAAGGCATTCGAGGTCAAACTAACCGCGGATTACGCAGATTTCGCGGATCAATTTTCTGTAGCCGTCGCCCTGTGGGCGACGTGCGCGCTTCGCACAGCGAAGCGGCTACAGCTGAGGCCTGGGCGAACTGCCAGGTTGAGGCGGATTCTGTTGCGACTGCTGCGGCGCTCCTCCCGGTGGATGCGGCTGCTCGCCCGGGTTCGGCGGTTTAGCCGCACCGGGTGGCAGAGTGGTACCGGGCGTCGGACCAATCGGCGGTTCGCCGGCCGGACGCTGCGTCGGTGGAGGTGGTGCCGTTTGTGTTCCGGAAAGCTCGGCGCGCTCCTTGAGCCACGCCTGGTAATCCTGCGGCGTATCGACCACGAGAGTGCCTTTCATTCCGGAATGGCCGAGACCGCAAAGCTGGGCGCAAATCACTTCGTAGCTCCCGGTTTTAACTGGCGTAAACCAAATTGGAATAAGCGAGCCTGGGATCGCATCCCCCCCGATGCGCATAGCCGGCAAAAAGTAATCGTGGATTACATCCTTGGAGGACAGTTCAGCGACTATCGGTCGATTTACTGGCACATGAAGTTCGCCACTTGTCACGATGTCGTCCTTACCAGCGGGATCATTCGGATCGAGACCCAGCGGATTTGTGTTGCTCACAAAACCTACATCGCGCCGGCCAAACTGGCCATCCGGTCCGGGCAGGTGATAGTTGAAACTGAACTGTTGCGCCACGACGTGAACAAGCAACGCGTCTTTGCCTGGCGGAAATTGATTCACGCGTCTCGCCCAAAGAGGAATAGCAAAGCCGAGGAGGAGCACCGCTTCGATCAAGACAACGGAAAATTCCAGATGGGTTGAAATGCCGCTCCTGACTCCCAGGTGATCAGCGCGAGGGTGAACTCGTTTCCGAAAACGAATCAGAACGAAAATAAAAAATGCGGACCAACCAAAAAAAAGCGCGGCCATGAACCAGTGACAAAACTCGATGATGTGGTCGATCTGATATCCATGTGATGAGGCGTTCGGCGGCTGCCCGAGGAATTCATTGATCAGCGCCAGACTATTCATACTTACTCAGATCTTCTTCAGCGAGCTCCTGGTGGGGTTCGGTGGGCATGCGACCGTGCCGCCAGAGGTGAAAACTAAACGCGCCGATCCCACCCATCACAGAGAGGACTGCGCCGAATAAGAACCAGATCGCAACCGCCATGTGCTCGGTCGATTTTCCATCTTTCGCGCCGTAGCAGAACGGGCATGCCAACGCTTGCTGTGTCGCCCAAACAAACAATAAAAGCACGATCGATAAAATTTTCGCTTTCATGAGATGATGCGAAGCCGTTTCATTTTGCGATAAAACCAGAAGCCGTAAACCATCAGCGCAATCGCAACGACAAACGACGCGATCGCTCCCGCGAGATAAACGGGCGCGCCTTCCACGAGATCGACCCAGACGCACCATGCCGCGGTCCCCAGCGCGAGCAGCGTCGAGAAAATAATGAAAACTATATGGAAAGCTTTAAGGGACATTTAGCGATAGATCGGGTAATCGTACCACGCCAATAAAATAAGCCAGAACATGCCGAGCACAAAAAAACCGGTGAAGATCAAGATGCGATAAATGAGCCGTCTTTCCGCGGCCAGATGCATGAAAACCGCGGCGACGGCGCCCGCTTTTAAGGTCGCCACCAACATGGCGATGCTGATATTGGCTTTGCGCGTTCCGAAATCGACGTAGGAAAGAGCCACCGTGATAGCGGTAAAGGTCAGCAAGAGCGCGCCCACCATCAGATAACCTCTGACGTGCTTTTGTATGCCGTGCGCGTATTCCTCGTATTCCTTTGGATCCTGCGAAATATCGGGCGGATTGTTCATGGCTCAGAGCAAGTAAAAAAGCGGGAACACAAAAATCCAGACCAGATCAACAAAATGCCAGAAAAGGCCGCTTACTTCGACGCGATTAGCAAGGTGTTCCGGGTTGCGCTGATAAAGCCTTTTGCTGACAGGCAGCCACATGTAAATGAACACGAGCACGCCGCCGAGCACGTGCATGCCGTGCAGACCGGTGATGGTGAAGTAGCTGGCGAAATACGTGTTGTGCGTCGGCAAAAACATCGTTGCCCGCAGGACGTCTTCCTTCTCGATCGTTGCGATCTTGTCCGTGACTGGAAGCGGGAAAAAGTGCGGCCGATCCATTGCCGGATTGTCTGGCTCGGCATTCACCGGATCGAGCGCTACTTCGTATTCTTTTGCATTCTGGCTGTGCAGATGACCCGTGATTTCAATTCGCGGCTCGAATCCTTTTTCAGCGCGCCGCTGATTCCCCAGGTACTTTTCGTACTTCCAGAGCGCCTCCGGTTTAATGTAAGCGCCGAAGTGCTCGAATTTTTGCGGCCATTCGTAAGCGAGTTTGACCGTTAAAAAAATCACACCGCACAAAATGGTGATCAACATATACCACCAGTAGGCGCGATACCGTCTCATCTTCAGCGATGCCCATGCCAGCACGACCGTCACCGAAGACAGGATCAAAATCGCGGTGTTCATCGTGCCCACAGGAACATTGAGTAGTCCGTGCGGCCACGTGCCGGGCGCGGCGTCGATCCGCAGAAAAATGTAAGCGGAGAAAAGCCCGCCGAAGAGCATCACTTCGGACGCAAGAAAAAGCCAAATGCCGATCTTGGCGTTCCAAAGCCCGGTGTCGGGTCGAGTCGAGATCGTGTACGGGATTTCCATGATTTAGAAGATTGAAATCGCGGATGGAAAGTTCCCAGGGACGACCTCTTTGCTGAGCGTGGACGGATTCGCCTCTCCCCTTACTGAAGGGGAGAGGATTGAGGTGAGGGGTTCAGGCCACACAATTATGCGATGTTCAACCCTCACCCTACCCTCTCCCTTGCAAAGGGAGAGGCGACCGCTATCCACTCTAATTGTCTCGTCATTCGTCATTCCGATTCCGTTATTGCCAACATTTCCATCGGTCGGTCAGACAAGGACCGGCTCGGCGGGAGGCTTGCGACGAGTGCGCTCGGCCGGTTCGACCGGTTCGTTCTGCATCGTGTAATCGCGTTCGCTGCCTGGGAGACTGTATTCGTAAGGCCCGCGATAAGCGACGGGTATATGAATAAAATTTCCGTGCGGCGGCGGCGAAGGCGCAGTCCACTCCAGCGTGGTCGCTTCCCACGGATTGTCGTTCACCTTTTCGCCGCGCCAGATGCTCCAGAAGAAATTAATGATGAACGGGATTTGGGCGAGACCCATGATCCAGGCGGCCCATGAAATGGGATGGTTCCATTGGAACCCGGTCAGTCCCCAAATGGTGTGATCGTTCGAAACAGTCCACCCTTGTCCCCCGTCGTACCACCGCCGATGCATCCCGGCCATTCCCTGCAGGAACATTGGAAGAAAAATCACGTTCATGCAGATGAGGGTCGGCCAAAAATGCACTTTGCCCCAGAAATCGTTCATCTTTCGGCCGGTCGCCTTGGGGAACCAGTAATAAACGCCGGCGAAAAGCCCGAAGATTGTGCCTGGCGCAACGATGTAATGGAAATGCGCGATGATGTAATAGGTATCGTGCAGATAAAGGTCGGCTGAATTAAACGCCAGCGGAATGCCGGTAAGGCCGCCAATTCCAAACATCGGTAGGAACGCGGTGGCGAAAAGCATCGGGACCGTAAAGCGAATCGAGCCGCCCCACAGTGAGATGAAAAATGCGCTCAAGATTATCACTGATGGAATGGAGATCAGCAGCGTAGTCGTTTGGAAAAATGCGCTGACCGCACTGCCCATGCCCGTCATCCACATGTGATGGGCCCACACGATGAACGACAGAAATCCGATCACCAGCACGGAAAAAACCAGCGATTTATAACCCCAAAGTGGCTTGCGCGAATTGTTCGCCAAGATTTCGGCAACGATTCCAAACGCGGGCAAAATCAGCACGTAAACCTCGGGATGCCCGAGGAACCAGAACAAGTGCTGCCACAAAAGCGGGCTGCCGCCGCCGCTGATTGGCACCGGCGCGCCATTCACCACGAGACCGGCCGGCAGGAAAAAGCTCGTGTGCGCAACGCGGTCCATCAACTGCATGACGATCGCCGCTTCGAGCGGCGGGAACGCTAGTAGCAGTAGAAACGCGGTGACAAATTGCGCCCACACAAAGAATGGCAGCCGCATCCAGGTCAGACCTTTGGCACGCAATTGAATAATCGTGGTGATGAAATTGATCGCGCCAAGCAACGACGATGAGATGAGAAAAATAAAACCGATCAACCAGAGTGTCTGGCCGTTGAACACGAGATTACGTCCAGGCCCGGTATCGTCGAAAGCCGCCAGCGGTGTATAGGATGTCCATCCGCCCTTGGCCGCGCCGCCAGGCACGAAGAAACTGATCAGCATGATCACGCCGCCGACCGCGAAAGCCCAGAAACTTGCCGCGTTCACTTTCGGGAACGTCATGTCAGGCGCGCCGATTTGCAGCGGCACGACAAAATTTCCGAAAGCAGCAAAGGCCAGCGGCACAACACCAAGAAAGATCATGATCGTGCCGTGCATGGCGCCTAACGAGTTGTAAAAATCCGGCGTCATTTTTCCGTCCGGCATCGAATCGGCCCCGAAAATGTACGGCAGCCATTTGCCGATCACCGGCATCGCCTGACCGGGATACGCCAATTGCCAGCGCATCATCATCATCAGGCAGAACCCAAAGAAGAGGAATACCAGCCCGCAAAGGCCGTACTGGATTCCAATCACCTTGTGGTCGGTGGAAAAAATATATTTTCGCCACCATCCGAGCTCGTGATGCTCATGAGCAGCGTCGTGCCCGTGCGGTTCGTGATGCGTTTCGATAGAAGTGGAAGCGTCCATTTCAGAAAAAAGTTGCGCTTCAATATCTAGAGCCAATTACGTTTTGCAAAGCCTGAAATTCGAGATCGGAGACAGAACCGCCAGATGGTCTCCTTCTTGCGTTGTGCGAGATTTCTGTGTGCAGAATGAAGAAAACCCGCGCGCGATTATTCACCTCGACATGGATTGCTTTTATGCCGCCATCGAGGTGCGCGATCGTCCCTCGTTGCGCGGCAAACCGGTGGGCGTGGGCGGCGCTCGTGATCGGCGCGGCGTGCTGACGACGTGCAATTACGAGGCGCGCAAGTTCGGTGTGCGCTCGGCTATGCCGACTTTCATGGCGCTGCAACGCTGCCCAAACCTGATTGTGCTGCCGACGCGGTTCGATGTTTACCGGCGTGAAGCGGCAGTGATTCGCGGAATCCTTCATCGATTCACTTCAATCATCGAACCGCTGTCGCTCGACGAAGCATACCTTGACGTTACCGCACACCCGAGCGCGCCGGGAGCGCTCGCGCACGAGATCCGCACCGCGATCTTTGATAAAACGAGGCTGACGTCCTCTGCCGGAGTAGGTCCGAATAAGCTGATCGCCAAGATCGCCAGCGAATTAAACAAGCCGAACGGGCAATTTGAAGTGAAGCAGGAAAACATTCCCGAGTTCATGCGAGATTTGCATGTCCGCAAAATTTGGGGCATTGGCGAAAAGTCCGAGCGAAAACTGGAAGAACTTGGAGTCAAAACCTGCAGCGACCTCCAGCGCTTCTCGCGTCCGAAGCTCGTTGATGTGTTCGGCAAATTTGGTCTCGATCTTTACGATCTCTGTCGTGGCATCGATCATCGCCCGGTCGAGCCGGATCGTCCGCGCAAATCGCTCAGCACAGAGGAAACATTCACTGTCGATCTGACCACGCTAGAGCAATGCGAGGAAAGACTAGAAGAACTCTTCCAGGATTTAATGGCCGATCTGGCGCAAAAAGAATCGACCCGCGAGATCACGAAAATCTTCGTGAAACTAAAGTTCAACGATTTCACCCGCACAACTGCCGAGCGCGCGGGACTCCAGCCCGCGTTGGAAGATTTTCGTTCGCTGCTTGCGGAAGCGTTCGCCCGCACGGGAAAACCCGTGCGTCTCATTGGCGTCGGAGTTCGTTTCGCCGATACAACACCTGAAAACGCCCAAATGAATCTTTGGTAGGGCGCGCCACTCCGTGCGCGCCGCCACGCGAAATCGCAGAAGGGCGTGCAGAGGACTGCCCGCCCTACCTGTACGCGTATGTAGCACGGCAATTTTTACGAAAGCTGTCCAGGTTGAGCGAAGCGGCATAGGCGCCCGCGGTCGCAAAAGGATGTGCTGCGTATAATGTAATTTCGACGCGATGACTTCCGTTCAGGAAAGGAAAATCAGGCAAACCGGTTGTGAGGCGCGCTTTGATAATCTGACGCGTCAACTCTACGCGACTGACGCGTCGATTTATCAGATTCAGCCGGTCGGCGTTGCGTTTCCGAAGACCGCGCAGCAAGCGAGTGCAGTCGTTCATGCCGCAGCTGATGCGGGTCTTTCCATAACGCCGCGCGGCGCCGGCACAAGTTTGGTCGGCAACGCGATCGGCGAGGGATTGATTGTCGACTTTTCCCGCTACAACCGCCAGATCAGCGATCTCGATTTTGAAAAGCGCAGCGTGCGCATCGGGGCAGGTGTAGTGCTCGATCAGCTTAACGATTTTCTAAGACCGCACGGATTTTGCTTCGGACCCGATGTCGCAACCAGTTCGCGCGCCACACTCGGCGGCATGATCGCCAACAATTCGTCAGGCGCGCGATGCCCGATCTACGGAACCACAGCCGATCACGTTCTTTCCCTCGACATCGTAATGGCCGACGGCCGCGTTGAAGAAATCGGAGCAAGCCATAAGTCGTTAGGCTGTGAGCGGGCAAAGATCGAGGACCTCGTTCGCGAAGCGACGGCCGAGATGGCTGAGCGCTGGCCACCGGGCCTGATAAAGCGCTGGCCGGGTTACGGGATCGAAAAATTTCTGAGCGCACCGACTGATCTGACAAATATTCTCGCTGGCAGCGAAGGAACGCTGGCGGCAATTTTCTCTGCCAAGCTCAAGATCTCGCCACTGCCGAGCGAGAAAGGTTTGGGTCTGATCTTTTTCGCGTCGATCGGAGAAGCGATGCAAGCAACCGTCGAACTTCTCGATTTGAAGCCTGCGGCGATTGAACATATCGATCGCCCGTTGCTCGACCAAACCAAAGGGCAACTGCATTTTCAGGCAGCGCGCGATTTGCTCGAACTCGACACGAAGCGCTGCGAAGCGATTTTAATCGTTGAATTCTATGATGACGTGGCGGAGCGCCTGTCGACTCTGGAATCGCGCAACATTGGGCTACGCAAAAAAATCCTCACCGATCCGGCGCAGATGAATCTTGTCTGGTCGGTGCGGAAATCCGGTCTCTCGCTTTTGACCGGTTGCATCGGCCCGGCAAAACCGGTCGCATTTATTGAAGACGCCGCCGTTCGGCCGGCGCAACTACCCGAATACGTGCAGGGACTGCAATCGATCATGAAACCACTTGGGTTGCAGGCGAGCTATTACGGGCACGCTGCCAGCGGACTGCTGCACGTGCGACCCGTGCTGGATCTACACAGCGCAGGCGATTTGAAGAAATTCCGGCAAGTCGCCGATCAAACCTCCGCCTTGGTACGGCAATTCAAAGGGTCGTTGTCAGCCGAGCACGGAGTTGGCATCGCACGCACGGAATACATGCGCGATCAACTCGGCGACGAGCTCCTTCGTGTCTTACGCGAAATCAAACGGATGTTCGATCCGAAAAACATTTTTAATCCCGGGAAAATATTCGACGATGGCCGTCACAAAATCGATAACCATCTGCGCGAAAATTTCACGCGGCCGCTCGAGCTCCGGTACCAGCCGGTGCTCGAATTTGCGTTCAAGGACCGTTCGTTTATCGGCAACCTCGAACAATGCAACGGCTGCGGCGGCTGTCTGAAACACGCCGGCATCATGTGCCCAACATTCATGGCCACTGGTGAAGAAGTGATGTCCACACGCGGCCGCGCCAATATCATCCGGGCCGCGCTCGAGCTGCGTGTGAATGGGCGCGACCCACTAAAATCCGAAGAGTTGGACGCTGCGCTTAGCAATTGTCTTTCTTGCAAAGGCTGCACGCCGGAATGTCCGTCGAACGTGAATCTCGCATTGTTGAAGGCAGAAATGCTTTACGCCCGCTGGCACCGCGATGGCCTTCCCTTGCGCGAGCGCGTTTTGAGCAGGGTGGATTTGCTCGGAAAAATCGGTTGCACCATGCCAGTGCTGGCAGACGCTATTCTCGATTTCAAGCCGCTGCGGGCGTTAATGGAGACAACGCTTGGCATCTCGGCAAAACGCTCATTGCCGCATTACGCAAGCCAACGATTCGATCGCTGGTTTGCAAAACGTTGTAGGGCGTCTGTGTCAGACGCCACGGCGTTTCACAGAAACGCCCTACAAAAACGCAGCCCCATCATCCTCTGGGACGATACCTTTGTGCGCTATCACGAACCGCACATCGGCATTGCTGCCGTCAAGGTGCTGGAAGCGCTCGGGTTTCAGGTGTCTCTTGCGAAGAATCGCCGCTGCTGCGGGCGACCGGCATTCAGCCAGGGAAATCTCGGCGCGGCAACGAAACTCGCAAAGCACAACGTCGGTCTTCTCTCATTACTCCAGAACTCCAACACTCCAATCGTCTTCCTCGAGCCATCGTGCTGGTCGATGTTCGTGGAAGATTATCGCGAACTGAACATCAACGGCGCGGAGGATCTGGCGAAGCGTTGTTTCACGTTCGAAAAATTTGTCGATGATTTACTCGCGCGCCAACCGGACGCCCTTCAATTCAACCAACGTCCGGCGACAATCGCAATTCATCCGCATTGCCACGCAAAATCAATCATGGATCCGGAGTTCATGCGCAGACTGGCGGAACGTTTGCCCGGAAGAAAAGCGACAGTGCTCGATACCGCCTGCTGCGGAATGGCAGGCGCATTCGGCGCGCTTGCGGAGAAATACGATCTTTCGGTCCAGGTCGCCCAGCGCTTGCTCGACAATATCGATAATCAACCGCCAGGAACCGAAATCATCGCTTCAGGCACAAGTTGCCGGCACCAAATCACCGATCTGAGCAACGCCCGCCCAAAGCACATGGCAGAGTTGATAGCGGAAGCCCTGCTGTAGCGGCAGCTGTGTCGGCTGCAGACGAGCGTCGCAAAGCTTCGCTTTCCAAACCACCTTGCACAGGCCATCTGCAAACAACTCGGCTTGGACTGACTTTGACATCAAATTGCCCGATGTGGAATTGGAGTTTACTTCTGCCCCAGATACTTCATCTGCTTCGTTCCATCTTTGCTTCCGCTATCAGGCCTTTCTTCAATCAATTCCTCGGGCGCGACCGTGTGAAACGAGACGACCGTCCAATCTGCATTTGCGCCGACCACCGGCCGATGCCAGACGTTCGGTGGGATGGAAATCCAGCGCCGTTCCAGCGGCGCCTCCGGATCACTGACCAACGCATTCGATCGCCATTGTGCCGGCTCTCCGGTTTGCATATCGCCGCTCCCTTGGAACGACATCATCCGTTGATGACTGTTCGGATGCCGTTCGGCGCCGGTGTCCGCGCCCGCTCGCAGGACGAAAACCCAGGCAGACCGAATCTCCGCCGGTAACTTGCGACCGAAAACGGCTAACGGAATCGGTTCCCAAGTCATTAGCGCCTCTTTTTTGCGAACCAACTCGGCGCGTACCCGCTCGACGACAGGAGGAATTTCTTTGCGGACATCTTCGGATCGCAAGACCGCATCGAGCGATTCAAGTGGAGAGCATTCCTCGGGTGACATTGTGTGAATATTATCCCATCATCCATTTCGTTTGCTAAATTCTTGATTCTTCGTTCTTAGTTTTCCCAGACTTCCTGCTTAGTTCCCAGCACATGGCGAAGAAAAGCAAAACGCGAAACCGAGCCGTACGAATCGAAGTTCGGGAGTCCGCCGTGCACGGTCGCGGCGTTTATGCCACGCATTTCATTCGCAAAGGCACTCGCATTATCGAATACACCGGCCAACGCGTTTCCTGGGAAGCCGCTCCCGACGACGAAAACGACCCGCACACCTTCAATTTCGGCCTTGAAAACGGCGAAGTAATCAATCCAGAGATTGGCGGCAACGACGCGCGCTGCATCAACCATTGCTGCGACCCAAACTGCGAGGCCATTGAGGAAGATAACCGCATCTTCATCTACGCGATGTGTGATATCGAACCCGGCGAGGAACTCTTTTACGATTACGCGATGGAAATCGACGAACCGATCACAGAAGAATCGAAAAGGAAATTCGCTTGCCACTGCGGCGCGTCAAATTGTCGCGGCACAATGCTTGCGCTATAGGGCCGAGCCTTGGCGCCGCAGAATCCATAGTCGCAAGCGCCAACGACGAATCTTGTAGCCGAGGTCGCTGACTCCGCAGCACTCCCTGCAATAGGCAAATCCTATTGGCCCT
>Ga0193728_1000421_pt1 | contig 20384 bp, 26 predicted proteins | sample U1c1metaG_FD_143037 | JGI IMG/M metagenome (GOLD analysis project Ga0193728, IMG submission 143037) | Soil microbial communities from a riparian zone of the East river system, Colorado, United States - U1c1 | ecosystem: Environmental > Terrestrial > Soil > Riparian zone | place: USA: East River...
GCATCGGGTGGGCTCGACATACGCGTACGTTTGCGTGGTCAGCGGCGTCTTCATCACCGCGCTGTACACCTTCCGCATGTTCATCATGACGTTCCTCGGCAAGGAGCGCATGGATCATCACACCCAGGAACATTTGCATGAGAGTCCCTGGGTGGTGACCGTGCCGCTGATCTTGCTGGCGATCCCCTCGGCGCTGATCGGCTGGTTCACGGTTGGGCCCGTGCTGTTCGGCAAGTTTTTCGAGGGCGCCATCCATGTTGCGCCGGCCAACAACGTGCTCGAGCACATCGGTGAAGAATTCCATGGGCCGGCGGCATTTGTCTTGAGTGCGCTGGCTGCACCGCCCGTGTGGCTGGCGGGCTTGGGCGTGCTCACCGCATATACATTCTTTTTATGGAGACCGACGTGGGCCGATGCGGCGGAAGCGAGGCTCAAATGGCTGTACACGATATTGGTCGATAAATACGGCTTCGACTGGTTCAACGAACACGTGATCATGGCCGGCGCCCGATTGCTGGGCGGGGGCCTCTGGCGTTTCGGCGATCAGATCGTGATCGATGACGGATTGGTCAACGGCAGCGCGCGCACGGTGGGCTGGCTGGGCTCCGTCATGCGCTACGCGCAGTCTGGGTACTTGTACCACTATGCGTTTGCCATGATCTTAGGGCTGTCGGCGCTGCTGATGTGGCTGATCCTAAGATGATGTCAAGCACACATCTTCTGTCGTGGCTGATCTTCTTGCCCATCGTCGGCGGCTTTGTGGTGCTGGGGTTGGGACATCGAGCCACGCTCGCGAAATGGATGTCTTTGGCCGTGAGCGGTCTCGCGCTGCTGTTGAGCATTCCGCTTTGGACGTGGTTCAAGACCGGTACGCCCGAGATGCAATTCGTGGAGCGCGCGCCCTGGATTTCGACCATTCATTCGGAGTTCTACATCGGCGTTGACGGCATCTCCATGCCGCTGATTCTGCTGACCACGTTCACCACGCTGCTCATCGTCATTGCCAGCTGGCAGAACGTCGAGAAGCGCGTAGCGCAATATTTCGGCGCCTTCTTGATCCTGGAAGGTGTGATGATCGGCGTCTTTGCGGCACTCGACGGGGTGCTGTTCTACGTGTTCTGGGAAGCGATGCTGCTGCCGATGTTCATCATCATCGGCGTCTGGGGCGGACCGCGCCGGGTGTACGCCACCATCAAGTTCTTTCTGTACACCTTCATCGGCTCGCTGCTGATGCTGGTTGCGCTCATTTACCTGTACCTCAAGTCCGGGAGTTACGAACTGGCGGTATTTCAGCGCATGCCGCTCACCTTAAGCGAGCAGACTTTCATCTTCCTGGCGTTCTTCGCTGCCTTCGCGGTCAAGGTGCCGATGTTTCCGGTGCATACCTGGCTGCCGGATGCTCATGTCGAAGCACCGACCGGTGGCTCCGTGGTGCTGGCGGCCATCATGTTGAAGATGGGCGGATACGGCTTTCTGCGTTTCTCGCTGCCCATTACACCCGATGCCAGCCGCGAATTGGACTGGCTGATCATTGCGCTGTCATTGATTGCCGTGGTGTACATCGGTTTAGTGGCGCTTGCGCAGCGTGACATGAAGAAGCTCATCGCCTATTCATCGATTGCGCACATGGGCTTCGTCACTTTAGGCATGTTCATCGGCTTTCAAATCGTGGCGCATACCGGCAGAACCAGCGGCATTGCAATGGGCATGGATGGGGCCGTGGTGCAAATGCTGTCGCATGGCTTGGTATCCGGCGCCATGTTTCTGTGCGTCGGCGTGATGTACGACCGAGTGCACAGCCGCGAGATTTCAAGCTATGGCGGCGTCGTCAATACGATGCCGAAATTTGCCGCCTTCATGGTGCTGTTTGCGCTGGCAAACTCAGGCTTGCCGGGAACTTCCGGGTTCGTCGGAGAATTCTTGGTGATACTGGCCTCATTCAAAGCCAATGTCTGGTACGCGTTTCTCGCGGGCACCACGTTGGTTCTGGGCGCGGCTTATACACTGTGGCTGGTGAAGCGCGTGATTTTTGGCGAAATCGCCAACGACAAGGTGGCGGCGCTCAAGGATCTGAACGGCCGCGAGTTCTTGGTTCTAGGGTTACTCGCCTTGGCCGTGCTGCTGGTCGGCTTATGGCCGGCGCCCCTGCTCGATGTCATGCGGGCATCGACGCAGCATTTAGCCGAGCAACTGTTGTTCTCCAAGATTGCTCCATAAGGCAACCATGATCGCCGGCTCATTCAATCCCAGTTTCTTCAGTTCAGGCCTGGTGCATGCATGGCCCGAAATTTTCCTGTCGTTGGCGGCGTGCGCCATTCTGATGCTGGACTTGCTGCTGAATGATGCGCAGCGCCGGTGGATCGGTGCACTGTCGGTGATCAGTTTGCTGGCTACCGCCGTGCTGGTGGCAGTGCATCCGGTGTCGACCAAAATCGTTGCGCTCGGCGGTCTGTTCGAGCTGGATCGAATGGCGCAAATATTGAAAATCGTGACGCTGCTGACGGTGGCCGCGGTTTTCGTGTATTCGACCGACTATTTGCAGCGCCGGGCCATCTTCAAGGGCGAGTACTTCGTGCTCGGCCTGTTTGCCACCTTGGGCGGCATGGTGCTGATCTCCGCGGGCAGTCTGATCACGCTGTACTTAGGTCTCGAACTCATGTCGCTGTGCCTGTACGCCATGGTGGCATTCGATCGAGACTCAGGGGTGGCTGCCGAGTCGGCCATCAAGTACTTCGTCTTGGGTTCCATGGCGTCAGGAACACTGCTCTACGGCATGTCCATTGTCTACGGCGTCACGGGAAGTTTAGAACTCGCTGAAATCGCGAGTGTGGTGCGCAATGCTGCGATTGGCGGAAACATCGGCCTGATGTTCGGTGTGGCCTTCCTCATCGTCGGCGTGGGCTTCAAGTTCGGAGCTGTGCCGTTCCACATGTGGATACCGGACGTGTACGAAGGGTCGCCGACCTGCGTGACCGTGTTCATCGGGACCGCCTCGAAGCTTGCCGCATTCGCACTGGCCATGCGTTTGCTGCCGGAGGCGTTAGGGGCTTCTCAACCCGACTGGAGCCAGATGCTGGTGGTGCTCGCCGTGTTGTCGATGGCGCTCGGCAACATCGTCGCGATTGCGCAGACGAATCTCAAACGCATGCTGGCGTACTCGACGATTTCGCACATTGGCTTTGTGCTGCTGGGAATTCTTTCCGGAACGGCGCAGGGCTATCAGGCCTCGATGTTCTACATGATCAGTTACGTGATCGTCGCGGCCGGCGCCTTCGGCATGATACTGCTGCTGGCCAGGCAGGGTTTTGAGGCCGACAAGCTCACCGACTTCAAGGGCTTGAACGCCAGAAGCCCTTGGTTCGCCGGCCTGATGGCCATCCTCATGTTCAGTTTGGCTGGGATACCGCCGTTTATCGGCTTCTGGGCCAAGCTGGGCGTCATCCAAGCGGTTCTCGGCGTGCATCTCACGTGGCTTGGCGTCATCGCCGTGCTGTTCTCGGTGGTCGGTGCGTTTTACTACTTGCGCATCGTCAAACTGATGTACTTCGATGAACCCACGGACACCACGCTGATCGGCGGTTCAATGCTGATGCGCACCGTATTGAGCGCGAACGCCTTGTTGGCGCTGGCATTGGGTATCATTCCTGGGACGCTGCTGGAGATCTGTCAGCGAGCCCTGCAGTAGAGCGGAAGCGGACAACCGTCGGAGGAGGGACCTTGATCACGCTATATCACTCCCCACAGACTCGCTCAGCAAGCATCGTCTGGCTTCTCGAGGAACTAGAGGTTCCCTACCAAACGAAGGTCGTGGATTTTCGCCGTGCCGATGGCACCGGCTGCCGCGATGCTTCGAACCCTCACCCGCATGGCAAAGTGCCCGCACTGGTCGACGGCGACGAGACCGTGTTCGAAGGCAGTGCCATCGCGCTGTTTCTAACAGACAAATACCGCACGAAGAAATTGGGGCCTGCGGTCGGTGAGCCAAATCGCGGCGAGTATCTTTCCTGGCTCGCATACCGCCCCGGGGTGATGGAGCCGGCACTCATTTCGCGCCGCTTCGAGATCAAGCACGTGTTTGGCGCGATGGGATGGGCGCCGGCAGATGAAGTGGAGGAGGTGCTCAATAGCCACATGGCGTCGCGCCAGTACTTTCTGGGCGATACGTTCTCTGCCTTGGATATCCTGCTGGGCGGCGGGCTGCATTTCATGATGATGGCGAAGATAGTCAAGGCGACACCGGTTCTGACGGCCTATTCAGCGCGGATCATCGATCGGCCCGGCTATCGCAAGATGATGGGAGAGGGTAAGCAATGAGCTGACCCCAAGCGGGGTTGCCAGCTTGCTTTAGCCGCGCGCTCAAGTAGAATGCGCGGCTCTTTCCGGTGCGGGGTGGAGCAGTCTGGCAGCTCGTCGGGCTCATAACCCGAAGGTCGCAGGTTCAAATCCTGCCCCCGCTACCATCGATCTCTCAGTGTCAGAGCCTACTGCGGCTCTTAGGAACAGCTCACTTAGTCCGAGTTTTGCGACCAAGTATTTGCCCGATTCGTGCGGAAATACAGGGATTTCGCCAACAATCTCCCGCAGCGCAGCGCGTGCCCGATTCGGATCACGCGCAAGGTACTCTTCCAGCTTGTCGACCATCTTATTGAACCGGGCGGCCAGCCGGGCGGGGAAGTCTAGGATTCTGGCGCTCGGTTTGACTACCGGCGCCGTCAGGCGGGCAAGTTCAGCCTCCGCCCCGCCCAGGCGCTCAGCCAGTGCCGGCGAGGCCTTGAGCAGCCCCGAGGCGATGGCTTCCGTCATATTCCCTACCTGCTCGCGCAGCTCGCGGATACGTGCCGAGTTGTCGACGATTTTTGGCCGTTTCGCATGCTTCTGGTTGACGCGCTGCTCGATCGCGGCCACGCGCTCGGGCGTCAATAGGCCTCTCTTGATGGGTATCAGCAAGCGCGATTCGAGCAGATCCCTGCGCACAGTAATGCCGTTGCTGCAGACCGCCGGGCCGCCATCCTTGTGGCCGCTGCAACCATAAGCGCGAAATTCGTTTTGACCGCCGATGATTACCAGGCTGCTGCGACAGATGCCGCACTTCATCAACCCTGAGAATGCGAACTTGGCACCGCCGCCGGCAGGGTGACCAGCCAGCAGCAGACCGGCCCGCACATGATCGCCGCGTAACGCAGCCCGTGCACGCCGCGCAAGGGTGCGCTGCCATAGCTCATCGGAAATGATGCGAAGCTCAGGCATGGCGTGCGCTATCCACTCAGATTGCGGGCGGGGTCGCGTCGTTCGGCGCCCCGTATCCGGATTCTTGAGCCATTGGGTTTTATTCCAAACCAACTCGCCCCTGTAGAGAGGATTGGCGAGCAGTTCGTTCAACGTGCTTCCCATCCACCCCGAAGCCCGGCGAATCGTCCGGCCGCGCCAGGCTGACCCAGGGGAGGGGATAGCGCGCTCGTTCAACATGGCCGCGATCGCGCGTTGACTGTAATCGCGGGCGTACTTCTCGAAAATCTCCCGCACGATTGACGCTTGGGTCTCGTCGACCTCGAGCAGTGTGCCGATGACCGCGGCGTTCCCGTAGGAATCGAGGCGCGCCCCATCTTTCACCTGGACCAGTCGATAGCCGTATGGCTTCCCGCCCGCCCAGAATTTCTTGATCGCCTGACCGGCCATACCGCGCTGCGTCTTGTCGCGCAGATCATCCAGAGACATCTCATTCATCAGGCCCTTGAAGCCGCGCTGCAGCTTGCGGGACTTGCTGACCGAGTCATAGCCATCGCTCACCGATATGATTCGCACGCCGGCAAACTCAAGGCTGCGGATCACGCGCTCGCTTTCGACCTGGTCGCGTGACAATCGGCTCAAATCGTCGATAACCAGCACTTCAAACTCGCGCGCCAGCGACGCGGCGAGCATGGCTTGATAGCCTGGGCGCTCGGTCGTGCTGCCTGAAATCCCCTCATCCTTGAAATGCTTGCCGAGTTCCCAACCTTCCGCCTCGATTTTGCCCCGGCAGTTGCGCGCCTGATCTTCGCTGCTCGCTTCGCGCTGCTGCTGCGTCGAGAATCGGGTATAAATTACGGCTCTCATTTTGCTTTCCTCTGCTGTTCAGCAATCCACTTCTCAGGGCTCATCCGCAGACTCGCAGCTTTGATTGCCTTCCATTTTTGGGGTGTAATCATCGGCTCGACTTTCTTGAGATCCCGCCACTGCTCGACAGTCACCGCAGCGCGCTTCGCCTGCACTCGCTCCCCTCGCTCAATGTTCAGTTGAGGCTCGCGATGGGATTCCTCGCAAAACTCCCGCTGCTTCTTCCTCCCAAGGCCCGGGTCGCCCAGAAAGAATCTGCGGCATTTCGACCACCGGCAGCGGCGAAGCTCGCTTGAGAATTTCGATAGCAGCAGCGAAAACGCGTAGTCGAGGCTCGCGTTTTGGTCGACTCCGACGACTTGATATTCAATTCGGAGATCGAATTCTTGCTCACTCGCTGGCCGTCGAAGGCTAGCTGGTCGCTTGTCTTTCGGGATCAGATAGACCACCGGCACTGCCGCAAGCCGTTCAAACACCGCATTCTCAGCGCGAAATTTTGCAGCCGTAATCTGACCGTTCGGACCTGGGGCGCTCGAAACGACCATTTCCAGAATCGACTTGTAATATTCAACCCGATCAGTGGGCAATTGCACCGATTTGTCTGTTGGCACTATCTCGGCGCCACCCAGCAACCGGATCCAATCTCTTTGGGACAGTTCTCCCTGATTGATGCCTTTGAGAAATAGATCGACGTATTCGCGCTCGCTGACGGGTTCGGAGCTGTTACAGGCGGATATGAACGGATCTTTGAGAAACGCCGACACCGCACTACCTTGACCTTCCACGATCACCACGGCTGCATCTTGTTTCGCGTTCGCTGACTGTTTCATCTGGTCGCCTAGTTTTAGGGCCTTGCGATGTTTCATATGGTAATGCGTCAATGTGCAACATGTCAATACGAAGCAACCTGAAAGGTGAACACATGAGCGAAGGGACTTTTACCGAAACCCCTGCGGCGGTGGCTCGAGCCGCCAACGTCTCAGTGCCGACCGTCAGATTGTACGGAGACCTAGGCTATATCCAGTTCATCAAGTCATCGAATGGCACGCGCTTGCATCGTCCCGAAGCCGCGGTGAGCGTGCGGCAGATGCTGCAAACACGCCTCGCAAACAAAGGACGGAAGCGCGCCTAAATGTTCGCGGCAGACCCATACGATCGCTTGCTCGATTTTCTCGCCGACATGCTCGTCGAGGATTTGGCGGCAGAAGCGAGCGCGGATTTCTCGGAGTCTAAAACGGCGAAAGGGGCAATGCCTGGCACGGCACGCCCCTCTCATTCTCAACAACACCATCAGGAACGGCGTGAAGATACAGCACCAACCAAGCTCAGCGCAACTAGCGCATAAGCAGGGCTTCCAACAAAGCGCGGAGAGCGCGTTCGACTCGGGGAGCGCATGGCAACGCCCCGAAGAGAGGAAAGGGAAAGTCGTTCCTGACTGGGAATGGATACCCAGGCCAAGCGTGTTACGGATAGCTGTTCAAGACGCACGACGAGAGACGTGCGTCTGCACGATGTGCAGTAAGCAATTCACCCCGGCTCGCTCCGATGCAAAAACTTGCTCGCCCGCCTGTCGGCAAAAAGCTTATCGGATGCGCGCCATGGAGGCGCAGCAATGAGTCTCGAGCCTTGGCATAGCAAACCGACGAAGGGAAAGAGTCGTAGCGGCGGCCTGTCGAGCGCCGAACTGCTCATCATCGTCACAAATAGTGCGAAGCGCCACGCGCGTCGACGGCGCACTCAGCCGCGGCCGGGCGCATGAGCTTCCCTTCCCGCAATCGCGAAGGCGTCGTTTTGGACTACGCGGATCCAGGCGTGCTCCGAGCGCACCACGGCGAACGTCGCCAGCAAGCCAGCGACAGCGCCCGGATGAGATTGATCGAGGCCGAGCGCGAGTGGTTCATCCTTCAGATCATGGCCGAGCATCTTGATGCTCCTGACTACGCGCTCAATCGCATCGCCTACGCCCTGGAGGCGATCAGGATGGCGCACGAACAGATGCGGCGCGACTTCGGCATGCCGAAAGTCGAGGCGGCAGCGTGAGCACGCCTTTTGACGATTTGGAAAGCGATCTGCCAGAACTCGCGCCGGTCGTGCCCATCAGGGGCGCCAAGGCAAGAGGCAAGGAAGCGCCGGCGGCGCTGGAATCGTCCGGGCCGAATCGGCGAATTATCGACGTGCAGGCAGGCGAACTACCGAGCATCGTCGCTCAGGCAGAAGCGGCCTTGATTGCCGCGAACGCAGGAATATTCCAGCGCGGCGGGCAGCTCGTGCGCATCGCGACACTGGAGCGCGACACCGCGCAGCATGGCGTGCGCCGAACGGCCGGCGCGACCGTCATCATCCCGGTGACCCGTGACTACCTCCCACTGGCGCTCGGTCGCGCGGCCGACTGGCAAAAGTGGTCGAAGCGCGAAAAGGCTATGGTGCGGATCGATCCGCCCGCTGCCGTCTCGACAGCCATGATCGCATCAGCGGGTGAGTGGAAATTCTCACCGCTCGCCGGAATCGTAACAGCGCCGACGTTGCGCAGCGACGCAACGCTGCTCGATCGCCCTGGCTACGATGCGAACAGCCATCTCTTCGCGGTGTTCGATCCGGCGGAATTCCCGGCAATCAATCGCAAGCCCTCCCGCGAGGACGCGCTTGAGGCGCTTGCGCTGCTCGATGAGCTATTCGGTGAGTGTATTTTCACTGGCGGCAATCGCTCTGCTCACGCCTCAGTCGCGATCGCGGCGGCCGTCACAGCGTGCGTCCGGCACGCGCTGCCCATGGCCCCGGCTTTCGCCCTCTCCGCGCACAAACAAGGCAGCGGCAAGACGACGACCGCCAAGGCCGTGGCGCAACTCTCGATGGGCCGCGATCCGGCGGTGATCGCGCCGACCGACGATGAGGCGGAGCTGAAAAAGGCACTGCTCGCAATCCTGATTGCAGGAGACGCCGTGGTGCTGATCGACAACGTCGCAAAGCCCGTCGACTCCGCGGCGCTTTGCGCGGTGCTCACCAGCGCGAACTACAGTGACCGCATTCTCGGCGCCAGCCAGAAAGTAAGCGTACCCACAACCGCGACTTGGCTCCTAACGGGAAATAGCATCGAGTTCGTTGGTGACCTGACGACGCGGGTACTGCTCTCGGTCTTGGATCCGGAAGTAGAGCACCCGGAGGCGAGGCCCTTTCGCCGCAACTTGGGCGAGTACGTGTTGCAGAACCGCGGAGCGCTCATCGCCGCCGCGATCACGATACCGCTCGCCTATGCCTCAGCCGACAGCCCAAAGGTCAATGCGCCGCGCAGTCGCTTCACCGAATGGGATGCGCTGGTGCGAAATCCGCTTCTCTGGCTTGGCGCCGCCGATCCGCTCGATACGCAAGCCGAACTGCGGGCCACCGACCCGGTGCGCGAAGCGCTGGTGACGCTGCTCACCGCGTGGCGAGGCACCTTCGGTGCCGATGCTGCAACGGTGGCAAATGCGGTCGACGCCGCAACTGCACCCGGCATGTCGGCAAGACCCCAACTGCTTGAGGCGCTGCTCGGCGTCGCAGGCGAACGCAATGGCGACGTGAATGCTCGGCGGCTCGGCAAATATTTGACACGAAGCGTGCGGCGAATCGAAAACGGAATGCGCTTCGAGAACGCGGGAACCGACCCTCTGACCAATCGAAATCGATTCGTAGTTACTGGCGTTACTGGCGTTTCCGGCGTTTCCACAACCCAACGTGCGAGCAATGGCATATGACATTACAGGTCCATTGGCTTAAACAAACGCCAGTAACGCCGGTTACGCCGAAGAGTGTCTTTCTTGACCCGCGCTATGTGGCGATTTTGACCCTGCTTCAAGGCCGCAAATGACTCGGCAGAATAAAAGCGCGGCCAATGAGATCAGCGAGTTGGCAAATGGGCAGGAAGCGGAAGCCATACCTTCGCGCACAGCAGCGCCAAATTCCTTGGTAATCCGGGAGCCGGTCGCGAAGGGTCAAAAACCGCCTAGCTCCGCCGCAAATCGACGTTGGCGCCGCAAAAATGACATCACAACCGCGGACGGACTAGCGCGTGAGCATGCGCGACTCATTGCGGCGATGCATAGCGGCCGAGTAGCACTCGAGGACGGCGACATTCTCAGCCGAACCTATGGCCGCCAGCGCGACATCATCGCAACGAGCGAGATCAAGCGAAGCATCGACAACCTGGCTCAACAGATTGCCGATATCAAAAACGAACGATCGGTGGTCAGTGATCAATTTCCGCACGCTGGAGTCGAGAACTGAGATGAAATCAATCAACTCATTGAATAGTCGGCACAATCTCGAAGGCGTTACAAAGCGGGGTCCCGCTTTGTTCAAGCCGCTCAGCCCTCTGACCATTGGTATCGACCCGGGCTTGCACGGCGCGATCGCCATCATCGATCAGTCCGGCGAACTGGTGTCCGTCACCGACTTGCCCTTCGTCCACGACAAGTCTTTGGCGTGGGTCGACGGTGATGCCCTCCAAGTCATGCTGCTTAACGCGTTGTCTGGTCGTCCAGCCCGCGCATATGTCGAAAGGGTATCGAGCATGCCGGGTCAAGGCGTCGCCTCGTCATTTGCCTTCGGGCTCGGTTTCGGATCAGTGCTCAGCGTCCTGCAGGCGATGCTGATCGGCATGGTGCTCATCACCCCGGCGACTTGGAAACGCTCCTACGGGCTCGGCAAGGAGAAGCGCGCATCGCTGCACAAGGCTCGGCTGATGTGGCCGCGGGCAGACCTGCGCCTGATGAAACACGGGGGACGCGCTGAGGCCTTGCTCATCGCCGAGTACGGTCGACGGCATATGGCCGGCGTCGACGTCGTGACGATCAAGATGGGAGATGCGCCATGAAGCCTCTCAACATGGCCGGCGCTCACGGCGCATGGGAGATGCGCCATGAAGCCTCTCAACATGGCCGGCGCTCACGGCGCATGGGCGATGCTCGCCACGTTGCACCGTCCTACCGATGCCGAAGGCCTCGCCGCCGCAGCCCGCCAACTCGCCGCTACCGGCCTCAAGCCTCGCGACGTCGCGACCACGCTCGGCCTCACCGAACACGCCGTTACCCAACTGCTGCGGACTGCCGCGGCTTCACCACAACAGGAAAACGCACCATGACCAAGAATCGTATCCCAACACCGCGCAGCACCGCTGCTGTGCATTCCCACCACGCGGACACGAATTTCAAACCGAGGAATAGCGGCGCGATCGCTCGCATCGGCACCATCACGCCCAAGGTGCCCCCGGCCAATAAGCCGAAGTCCGAGGGCGTGCGCAAATCCCTGTATCGGAACAAGTAGCCCGATAGACCTCAACCAACCACGCAAAAGGAAACTCATCTTGAACCCCGTTAATAAATTGGTCGATTTCTGTTACGGCAAAGAGGCGCAAACCGATGACATCGGCGCCGTTGCCCGATTCGTCAAAGCTCACGTGGCCTCAAGGCCTGCGGAGGGCGGTCCGCCGCGCTGGGCGTGCATTGCCGATATGAAATATCACGCGTTGAACTTCGCACCGCATGCAACTGCGGCGGAGATCGATGCAGCGCTCAAGGCAGGGGGAGTCTGAATCATGAGCACGCCAAAATTCCTCTATCTGAATCTGAGTGAGCACAACGCGGAATTGGGGAACATCAGCAATAACGGCTTCTCGCTTCGCACCGCGTCCGGGCGAATCATCGGCATCCCCTACCCGAAAAGCCAGGCAGTCTTTCTGCACGATGAGGCAACCAAATTCGCCATCTCAAAGCCGGACTGGGCGCTGCAGCACGCGCTGAATGCGGTCTGCCAGCACGATATCGCGATGCTGCGAATCAAGAAGGACGAGCGATTCACGGACGAAGGCAGGCGCGAGCCTGCGGCAAGGGCCGCCGAGCAAGCAATTAAGACGCTGGCGGCGGTCCATCAGGATCTGCGTAACTACGAGGCCGACTATGTGACGAATGCTCGCCTTCATCACTATGCCGTGCCGAAGGAAGATCCGAACGACATGCCAGGGTTCTTCCGTCAGCAGGAGATCCGCACATGGGTCCAATCGCTTATCAACGCCCAGGGCGTCATGAAGACGCTGGCAAAACTGGCTGGGACTCTTGAAGCGGGCACCAATCCGAACTTGTCGCTCGCGATTCTGCGTTCGCCCATTCCGCTCGACGATATGGACAAGATCACCGAGCACGCAGAGCGGGGATGGCGCGTATATCGCGATGCAGCTGAACCCGAATCGGCGCAAAAAATCGCGATCGCAGCGGACCTTACAGAGTGGGCAACCCCTTGGGTCAAGACTGCCGCAGGTATTGTAAAGCGAAGCGCATGCGAGAAGCTGTTGCTACCTGCGGTGTTTAATCAGATGGTGCCCGCGGAATCGCGCGAGCTATTCTCGGGCGCGGCAGGATAAAATGATCGGGCAATCCCAAAGCCAAATCCTGCGCGACGCTGCGAAGCTGATTGCGAATCACGCGCAGGTCCGTCGCGTGCCGCGGGTGCTGTGGGCGGGGCTTGAGGAAACCGCAGAGGCCTTTGCTCTGCGGTGCGCTCGGATGCAACTGGGCGGCGCGGACAGGATCTTGGCCGCCGTACCCTTCGGCTTCCCGGTTCCGGCCGGTGTGCAGGGCGTACCGTTTGCGCCGAAGATTTTCAAGTTGTTCCATCCCAGCACGCCGAGCCGGTATCGCATCGCCGCCGGCGGCCGTGGATCCGGGAAATCTCACGGTGTCGCAACTGTCGTCGTGCTCCGAATGATCTCAGAGAGGATCAGAGTACTCTGTGCACGTGAGCTGATGAACAGCCTCAGCGAGTCGGTGCACTATTTGTTGGAAGCGAAAATTGAGGCTCTTGGCCTTTATAGTTTCTTCGATATCACAAATAACTCGATACTTTGCGTCACGAGTAGAAGTGAGGTCCTGTTTCGAGGCCTCTTCCAAAACGCATCCGGCCTTAAGTCGCTGGAGGAAATCGATCTCTGCTGGATCGAGCAATTCGAAGCGGTGTCGAAAGACTCTCTTGAAATCCTCAAGCCAACGGTCCGCGATGAGGGCTCGGAAATATGGGGAACATTGAACCCAGACGATCCGGAGAGTCCGGCGCAGGAATATGCGGAAGGAAAAAAAGCGGATACGCAACGCACACATATGACCTGGGTAGATAACCCTTGGTGGACTTCAGTTCTTGAAGGTGAACGCGTCGAAATGGCGCGCACCGATCCTGACGCCCACGCACACATTTACGAGGGCCTTTGCCGCTTTGCCTCAGAGGCCTGCGTATTCGCGGGAAAATATGTCATTGAGGCCTTTGAACCGGATCTGACACTCAAGCCTGATACGGTGATCAAGGATAGGCTGGCTTCGCTCGGTCGATTGGACGATGCCCATCGCATTGCTCGCGCTGAGAGAGATCAGACCTGGCAGGGGCCGCTCCAGGGTGCTGACTGGGGATTCAGCCAAGACCCCTCGGTTCTAATTCGGTGCTGGATCTTCCAGCAAGTGCTTTACATTGAGTGCGAGGCCCACGCGGTCGGCTGCGACATCGATAAGACGCCGGCGCTGTTCGACACAATCCCAAATGCGCGAAAATACGTGACGCGCGGCGACTGCGCACGCCCCGAAACAATCAGCTATATGTGCAATCACGGATACCCCAGAGTTACCGCGGCAAAGAAGTGGAAAAATTGCGCGGAGGACGGCGTGGCCTTCATGCGGAGCTTCTCCAAAATAGTGATTCACCCGCGTTGCGTCAAAACTGCCGCGGAGTTTCGGCTGTACTCCCACAAAGTGGTCAAGCTCACCGGGGATATCCTTCCGGACCTGGAGGACAAGAACAATCACGCTATCGACGCAATCCGATACGCGCTCGAGGGGCCCATTAGGCAGCGGCGCGGTACCAGCATAACGGAGCTTCGATTGTGAGCCCCGCAACGAATTTCAATCGATCAACACCCCCGCTTCGGCGGGTTTTTCATTTAAGGAGACATGAAATATGAAATTTAAATTCTCAGCGCTGCCCGCATTGCTGGCGCTGCTTCCGCTCGTCGCCGGTGGCGACACCCTATTAGATTTGTCTATGGCAACGGCATATAAGCCGCCGACTAGTGGAACCGAATTTGTCGCGGGAGTATCGTCCCCAACTATCCCTTTTGGCGGCGGCTCAGTCGCCTCGTTTAATGGCGGGCCGACTGTCTTCTCTGGTAACGCTGTTGTTATCGCTGGCGGCACGAATACCAACAATGTCGCACTCGCCGTTGTTTCGAGAAGCTCTGGCGAAGGCCTAACGGTCAATGGGCAAAATGTTACCGGCCTAAGCAATGGCATGTCCGTCATCGCAGGAACGAATGCCAGCGATGCTAACACCGGGTGGAATAATGCATCTGGGAGTCAGCTGGGCTTCATTGCTGGGGATGGCGGCCTTGTGATGGGCACTCCGACCGGCGGAGATCAAGGCCTTGGCACAATCAACGCCACGAGCATCTTCGTCAATGGCGTCGCCGTAAGCACTACGGCGATCGCCAACGGTGTAATTACTTCAGCGCATTGTCCCGCAGCGGGAGGCGCCACGGGAGTTCTCCCGGGCGGCGGACACGGGATCGCTAACTGTACGCAATCCAGCGGAATAGCTATTTTTACGTTCTCGCCTACTTTGCCAGGAATACCGAACTGCACCGCCACCTCAAGGGCGGCTCAATCGAGCGGAAACATCATTACCGTTTCGATTACGGCTGAAGCCACTACCAGTGTGTCGGTAACGTCATATTTAAACGGCGTGGCAACGTCGGAGCCCGTAACCATATTCTGCCAAATAAGCTAGGCCACTCCACCTCAATCGTGCCGCAGTCTTGAATTTCAATCGATCAACACACCCGCCTCGCGCGGGTTCTTCGTTTCTGGAGTACCCGATTTTCCCAACTGGTTTTTTTAACAGAGGAACTCTTCAATTATGGATAGGCAAATCATCTACCCGGCGGCCATTCCGCTCGATACAGACCTTCTCAGCACCAACCGGAATGCCTTGGTCGGCTTGGGCTATGCGCTGCAAGACCTCTTGGGCGTCGCGACCTGCGTTGCCGGCTTGCCCTGCACGCAGACCCTGGTCGCATCACTTGCCGTTCTCGTTGGCGCCGGACGTGTCTACAGCCTGCAGAATATCGATGGCACTGCCTACGGCACACTCGCCGCCGACACGGCCGATCAGATCATCAAACAGGGGATTCAGTTAGGGAGTGTCACGCTCGCGACGCCAGCCCCCGTCACTGCCGGGCAGTCGATCAACTATCTGATCGAGGCCTCGTACCAGGATTCTGACACCACGCCCGTCGTGCTGCCGTTCTACAATTCAGCTAATCCCGCGGTACCATTTTCCGGCCCTGGCGGACTAGGCGCAACCAGCAACACGCAGCGCAAAGGGACCGTGGTCGTGCAGGTCAAGGCGGGTATTCCCGCAACCACTGGCACGCAAACGACGCCTGCGCCCGACTCAGGCTTCGTTGGCCTGTACGCTGTCACGGTGGCGAATGGTCAGGCGACCGTCACCTCGACGAACATCGTGCAGCTTCCTACCGCGCCGTTCCTGCCGTCCAATATTGCCTCACCTCTGGCAGCCGCCCAGCAGATAGATTTATCGCTCACCTCGACAGCGCTGGTCAACACCAGCTTATTGCTACCGCTTGCCGTCGGCAGATACGCCATCGACATGCTGCTGGATTTCACCGGTATCACCACCGGCACGCAAGGGATTCAGTTTAGCGTCGGCGGCACGGCGGTGCTCGGCGGCGGCGGGTCTGGCCTGGGCGCTTATGCGGGCCGGGTGAACGGCGCAGGCGTCACCAGTTTCTGGAGCGGCATTCAGAGTTTCGCAACCATCGATGTACAGGCCGCCGTCTCCGCCTTGATGGTTCGGTTTTCCATCGTCATTGCCACGGCAGGCACGTACATCATCCAGGCTGCGCAAAACACCTCGAGCGCGAACGCAACGAAGCTTTTGGGCGGTTCTAGCATTTTTGCCACGAAGATCGGATAGCCATGAACATCAAATTAGCGGTTACCCTTGATCAGTGGAACGAGATCATGGCCGCGCTCCGGGCGCGGCCACCTCAATCTGCAATGCCTGTCATTCAGGCGCTCCATGCACAAATCAATGCGCAGATGCCGGACGCGCCGAAAGTGACCGGCTGGATACCGATGGGGTACGGAACAAGGTCGGCGCCGTGAGGTAATCGGCGGCAAGCGCGTGATCAAGCCGTAGTGTATTCGGCGATAGTCGCCGGCCAGGCGTTAGCAAGTGAGTGGCCTGGAGCCAAAATAAACCGTTGCAATTGGGCGAGAGCTCGTACACGCCTTAGCGGGCGTTTCTCCTTAGCTCGGCGCCGGATCGTTTGCCGCCACGTAAAGGCGGCTCAGCCCCTGGATGGCCTGTATTGACCGGCAGTGACCGGTCATGTACCGTTAGCCCATGCTAAAACCCAAAAAGCCCAATCGCCAGCTCAAGCGTGGCACGATTTACCTCAACCCTGAAAAGTTCGAGCTGCTCGCCGCACTCGCGAAGTCCACGCGCATTCCGCGGGCCGAACTCGAGCGCGAGGCCGTCGACGATCTGCTGGCCAAGTACGGCAAAGGCTCGTCGGCGACCTACGATCAAATCCGCAGCACGCTTCGGGCTGCACGGGCTGTCGTCATTCGCTATCGAGGATTGGCGACCAAGGAAAAACTCTGGCGCGACAACTGCGACGACGCGCAAAAGCAGATCGACGAATCTCTGAAGGCTGTGGGCAGCAGCCCCGAATGAACTGATTTCTAAGCGGCGCCCATCCGTGCTATGAACACGGATGAACGCCTAACCACCACCACCGATAGGAGATGACAATGGCTACCGACAATTCTACGACCACACCCGCCACGGATGTGCTCAATGCGCTACTTGATATCAAGGGCGCCATTCAACTCTGCCAGCAGGCGACAAGCAACGATACCAGCGGGAGCGAAACGATCCCCGCGCCTTGCTTTTCGCCCGCATGGCCGCGCGATGAGGTGGCAAATGGGTAAGTCACCAAAAGCAGCTTGCGGACGGCTGCGCAATTCGCGACTAGAACGAGACATGCAGGCCGATGCCGATGCGACCGATATCCACAGGGGTCGATGTAACGGATTTTTAGAAGGTAAAATGAGCCATATGCGCGAGTTTATTGCGGACGTGAAGGGCGGGACGCGCATCCACAAAGAAGACGCTCGCCAAATGAGGCAGTTGATCGACGACTTCGAAACAGAGATGCGAGTTATCATCGGGACGGTCCGCATTCAGCAGCACGGCGTGCGCGACGAAGCGATCGATGATCCGGGCGCCGATCTCTCCAACGTGATCTCGTTCAAGGCCAGCAAGGCCGCGAGGGTGCAACCATGAGCGAAGTCACGCCGATTCGGCCGGATATCGAAGTCGTGAAGCCTCCAAAACGACGCACGAAGCCGCGCAAGTGGCGAGTAGCGCGGAACGCTTTGGGTTTCCAGAAGACCATGATCGATCAGATCGTGATGGTCGCGCGCGGCAACCATCCGTCCTTTCCAGGCGCGCTTCCAGGTCAATCGCTGGCGCTGGCACGCATCAGAAGCCATGCCGCTGCGATCCTCATAGAACTCAGGTGCGGCGCTCGGCCGCTCAAGCCCGCGCGGCCGCGGCGTCGTCTGCGCTTGGTAATAAACAACGATTCTGCTTGAGCTTTGCTGACACTGACCCGACAAAACTGATCGGGCGCTTGCCGTCACTCACAGGCCGCTCGCATTTCGGGGCGGCTATTCTTTCCTTCAACACGGATGGTTGCACACATGAAAATTCTCATCACACTGACCGCGCTCTGCCTCGCTGCGTGCGGCGGCGGATCAGCTCAAACCGCTGCACCTACCGCTGCACCAACTCCCCCGGTCGGATCGCGCCCCATCTCGAACGTCGCCGCCTTTATGGGCGATTCCATTACGCACCGCTGGGATCTGACGCAGTACGATCCAGGCCCTACCCTGAATTTCGGGGTCGATGCCAACACGACCGTGCAGATGCTGCAGCGCTTTGGCGATGTGATCGCGAGCGCCCCCGGGGTCGTTGTGATCCTTGGCGGAATCAACGATATATCCCAATACGCAGCCGGTGTTATCAGCACTCCCCAGGACATCGAATCGATAAAATCAATGGCTGCAATGGCTCACGCCGCAGGGATACGGGTGATTCTGTGTTCAGTGCTGCCTACCAACTTCCACAGCCCTGGGGAGCCATTGCTAGATGCGCTCCCCGCAACCGCAGTGGAAGACTTCAATCAGCAGATCATCGCGCTCGCTCAGGCCAACGGCTATCTGTACGCCGACTATTACGACGAGATGCTCGCCACTGACGGCACTCAGAATACGGCGCTGTTCATGGATGAGGTACACCCAAACCCGGCCGGCTACGCGGTGATGTGGAAAGTGCTCGCGCCACTGCTGGCTGAGGATCTGAATTGAGGGGGGGCCGGGATTGGGCCGATCAAACCCCATGGAAGGAAGGGGGCAGTTACCTCAATTCGACATTGAGAGGTTCAACAAAGCGGGCCCCCGCTACCAATTCCCAGAAAATTACCTAATTATCAGTCGCTTATCAGTAACATGATTTGAACCTTCGGCTGGCTTTGCTGTGCTACGCCGTGAGGAATCATCCCTAGTCAGATCGATGAAGGGGCCTAAGAAAACAGACCAGTTGCTTGCTGTGGGCTCTATTATACGCATCTTGCGCTTTGAGTATAACTTGTTATACTCATTCTGCGGATTGAGTATAAGAGTGAGTTTCCCATGGCCGCCCCTTCACTCGTCGTCCAGACCACATATGCTGAGCTACTAGAGCGCTGCGCAGCGGCTGCCTTTGGCGAGTGCTTTCCAGATGATGGAACCTTTACTCCGAAAACTATTAAAGGACGCCGCTACTGGTACTTTCAAACGGCGTCTCCGGAAGGCCGCTCGCAACGATATGTTGGGCCGGAATCTCCAGAACTGCTCGAGCGGATCGCGCAGCATAAGCAAGCGCGAGACGATGAACGCGAGCGTCGAGCATTAGTATCGACGCTGGTGCGATCTTTAGGGCTTCTGCCGCCCATTACGCAAATAGGCGAGGTGGTGGCGGTGCTAGCGAGATCGGGTGTCTTCAGGCTTCGCTCAGTACTCGTCGGGACGGTGGCATATCAAGTATATCCAGCCATGCTGGGTATAAGACTTCCGGGCGCACTGCTTCAAACAAGTGATGTCGACGTCGCGCAGTTCACGAGCGTTTCGATTGCGACGGGCGACGAAACTCCGCCAATGATTCATGTCCTAAAGAGCGCCGACAAAACATTTCGTGAGATACCGAACACTACCGGATACGGTTCCGCAACCAGCTACGTAGCGAAGGGCGGAGTTCGTGTCGACTTCGTCACGCCAAATGAGGGGCCCGAAACAGACGCGCCACAGATGCTTCCCTCGCTAAAGACAAATGCGCAGCCCTTGCGTTTCCTCGATTTCTTGATTCGCGACCCCGCGCCGGCCGTGCTACTCCACGCATCAGGCATTTACGTTCATGTTCCGGCGCCGGAGCGCTACGCGGTCCACAAGTTGATTCTGTCCCTATACCGGCCGGCAGCAATCGCAAAGCGTGACAAAGATCTGCGGCAGGCGGAGCGATTGATAGAAGCTCTCGCGGAAAGACGACCCGGCGAATTGAAGGACGTATGGGAAGAGGCCTATGAGCGCGGGCCGCACTGGCGAAAGTATCTGCTAGAAGGAATGCGCAATTTGGCTGCACACGCGCGCGATCTACTGCTAAGGATTCTGGGACGTCCTCGTGAAATCCTTCCAGGTATCGATTTGACGTTCGATGGTAGAACTGCACGCTACGACTTCAGTCGAGATACCGTTACGTTTGTTGGCGCAGCATTTGGAAGTCCCGTTGAGTGTGCCATCAGCCGTGAGGCACTAGATGATCACTTCGGTGCCGATGGCCTCGACAATACTCGGCGAGTCGAAGCGTTCCAACGGAACCGCTCGAAGATTGAGAACTTGGTGCGAAGGAAATACCTGTCTTGGCCGGTTGAGGAGCCGCAGTACGTGCTCGTGAAAACGATGGACGTCGAGCGGCTTTCGAATTTAAGTCGGTGAACCAGGCGATGGAGCAGGGCGCGTGTACGAGATTTCCCTGGCGCGAGCATCCCAAAGAGGCTTTCAACGAGCGGAGTCGAAGAAAATCTCCTGATATTTTCGACGGTTATAATTCCGAATCACGTCCCCGCTACCAATCATCGCGTAACTAATTGATTTATCTTG
>Ga0193728_1000422_pt1 | contig 20382 bp, 21 predicted proteins | sample U1c1metaG_FD_143037 | JGI IMG/M metagenome (GOLD analysis project Ga0193728, IMG submission 143037) | Soil microbial communities from a riparian zone of the East river system, Colorado, United States - U1c1 | ecosystem: Environmental > Terrestrial > Soil > Riparian zone | place: USA: East River...
GGTTCCAAGACCCGCGTATCAAGATCGAAGTATCCCAGATTATAATCCATACTTTTTTGAAATCCGGAGGGATGTGGTTTTATACATCAACTTTTTGCCGACCACAAGGTCCCGGCCCGCGCGTGGCGAAGCCTGAAGCAGGAACGCCATCCGAACGGTTATGACAATTCGTTCTTTACGGTTCACTTTTGGCTCACAGGGATCATGCGTGCGGCGACGGCGGCGCTGGCTACGGCGAGGGCGACGCAGAGGAACGTGACCAGGCGGAATGCAGAGACGAAGGCGTGGGCAATGACGGCGCGAATGGCCGAGGAAGTTTGCGGGTCCAGGCCTGCCGGGACTTCCAGGCCGGCTAGCCTAATGACGCTGGACTGAATCTGGTGAAGGGCGGCGGGGGCGAGATTTAAACCACTGAGGGAATGCTGCAAGGTCGCGCTGAAGGCGCTGACCATGACAATTCCGAAAACGGCCACAGCCAGCACGCCGGCGACGCGCGATACCGCGTTGTTGATGCCCGAGGCGGTGCCTGCACGGGCCTGATCGACGGAACTCATGACCACGGTGGTCAGAGGAGCGACGCTGACGGCCATGCCCAAACCCAGAACAACGAAGGCGGGAAAAAACGTTAGCCAATAGCTGCCGCCGACGGACGGCACGGTGAACAATAGGAAGCCTGCCGCGGCAATGAGCGGCCCAACGATCAGCGGAAGCTTCGGACCGAAGCGGGCCACGAGTCCGCCTGACCATCGCGAAAGAAAAAACATCAGCAAAATTAAGGGCAAGGCCGCCGCGCCGGTGGCGGTGGTGGAATATTTCTGCACTTGGATCAGGTTCATGGGAAAAAGGAAAAAGAAAATCCCCAGCGCGGCATAGAGCAAGAGCGTAAGGAGATTTGCGCCAGCGAAGCTGCGCGATTTAAACAACGAAAGCGGAACCATGGGCGCGGCTACACGCTTTTCGACGAAAACAAAGGCAACGAGAGAAGTAAAGCCAACGAGCAAACTACCGAAGACAAGCGGGTGGCCCCAACCCAAATTCGCGGACTCAACAAATCCAAACACAATTCCACCGAGGCCAACGGTGGCGACCGCAGCACCGAGCCAATCGGTTTTTTGAGGAGTGGAACTGCGGGATTCTGGCACGTGCCAGAGCGAAATGGCGATGACCGCGGCGGCGATGGGAACGTTAATCAAGAAAATCCAGTGCCAGGAAGCATGCTGAATCAGCCAGCCGCCCAGCACCGGACCCAGAGCTGCGGTGATGGCGGTGAATCCCGACCAAGTGCCGATGGCGCGGCCGCGAGATTTTTCGTCAAAGGATGCGCTGATAATGGCGAGACTACTGGGAACCAGGAATGCGGCACCGATGCCCTGGAGAGAACGGGTTACGATCAACTGCGAAATGCTGGAAGAAAGTCCGCAGCCGATGGAGGCGGCGGCGAATAGTCCCGTACCAATCAAAAAAACCGATCGCCGGCCAAAAGAATCGCCCATAGCGCCGCCGATCAAAAGCAGCGCCGCGAGAAACAACCCGTAGGACTCGACCACCCACTGGACGTCCACCACCGTGGCGTGAAGACTGGATTGCAGTGCAGGCAGAGCTACGTTGACGACGGTGCCGTCGATGAAGGCCATGCTGGAACCGAGAATGGTGGCCGCAAGCACCCAAGCCTGCGATGGAGTTTTGCACGAGGCGTTAGAACTGCCAGATCGGACTACGGCTTCATCGCAAGGCTGCTTCACACAGAATCTCGATTCTTATGGATCGCGCTCAAATTCCGAGGTTCAGCTTAGTGGAAAATGCTTCGACGCCGAAAACGAAATGATGAAACCCTCACTGAGGCGGCTGGTCCAAATGTGGTTGGCGGGTTTGGATCGTTCGTCCAGGCTGGACTCTACATATCCGGCAACTGACCGCGCAACAAGCTCATTGCCCACGGGGGCCAGGTGCATCCACTTGTCGATGTACACCGTTTCCTTCACGGAATCAAAAACGTCTCCCAGAAAAACAAAGGCATGATCCGTTGCGGACCGCCGCTGCGCATGTTGATACACCTTCGCCAAAATGTTGAAGGAGTTTTTTGCGGCCTGATGGCCTGCGATGGTCACCTCGAATGGGAAAAGTGACCTGTGACCGTAGACGAACGCCGGTTGCCAGAAGCAAAAAACTCGAAAACCATAAGCGTTGCCTAGTATGGTTGCGAACTGCAGATTGCGTTCGTAATTATCGAGCGTGGTCACCGCTTTTGATTCCGTTTCGTCAATGCCCGGTTTGGCTGCGCCCGCCAGACGAAGAGAATTCAAGACCGCAACAGCCAACTGTAAAGTGTACGAGCTTCTGAGGAAATCGAGCCTGCCAGCGAGCGTACCTTCAACGCGCGCTTTAATGTTGGACAGGGACATGTGAGCGGTCGTAACGCCAGGGGAAACTGCTCCAGCGTAGGCATCGTTCACGCCGTCATAGAAGATGACCATGCCGGGGCGCCGACCGGCCTTGAGCTGTTCCATTAGAAGGATCACTTCTTGATTCGTGACATAGCCTTCCACGCCGCCAAGTGCCGTCTGGAGAGTTGTCGGTATTTATGTATTTGCCGTTCCAGGGGGCTACTCCCCAGATGCGGAAAGGCTCGTAACTTCCGTGTTGCGAATTCCAGCGGGACCTTTCCTCTTTCCAAAATTCTGATGCCCAGGGATATCCACTATAGGCAGGGCTGGTGTCCGCAATACTCTCTTGAAGGTCGGGCCGAATCCAATGATAAGCAGTCAACACTAAGAAAGAACCGAACTCGAGCAGTCCAACCACGATCACTGAGGAAATCACGGCATATCCGAGGAGGGCAAAGAATGGCCGCAATCTAACTGGTGACACGTGCATTCGACCCTCCTCGAGCTTCTACTATCGAGCGTTCCACTTCTGTTTGAACTGATGCGACTCGAACGCGGCATATCAAGACGCCTTCTCAATCAGGAAATCGCCAATCACCAGAGAATCCATCTCACTCCTAAAGAATGTGCTTGCCGCGTCAGCCGGGGTGTTCGCGACGGGCTCGCCCTTGAGGTTAAACGAGGTATTGAGAACAACATCGACGTGCGTGACTGCGGGCAGCTTGTCACGCTGACTCTGCTTCGTGGGCACTACATACAGCATGTAACGGGCAGGAATCCGCATAGTGCTGGTTGATCCGGCACATCTCCGCGTAGTTTGCGGGCGGCTCGCCGAAATATTTTGGGTAACATGCGGTCAGCAGAATGATGAAAACAAAAATAGTCCATATCGAGTGCGAATGATCCGTCGGCGTTTTGGTGGACGAGTTTCCAAACTTTTTCGGCGTAGCGCGGCGTCCCATAAGGCGCCATGCCCATCACTTTGTACTCCCCTTCGTTCACTTCGAACCCCAGGAATGCGGTGAAAGTGCTGTACAGCAAGCCTAAGGAATGAGGGAACTCCATTTGCGAGGTGAGACGTATTTGATTGTCTCGACCTACTCCGCAGGCAGTGGTGACCCATTCGCCTACACCATCCACTGTGAGGATCGCAGCCTCCGCAAAGGGAGAGCAAAGAAAGGCGCTGGCCGCATGGGAGAGATGATGCTCCGAAAAGAGCACCCTATTTCTGTCGATGCCTAACTCTGACTGCAGAGTGCTGGCGATCCACAACTTATCGAGCACCCAGCCGATCATAGACTCGCGAAAAACTTTACAAGACCTCGGATACGTTTGGAGAACAGTGGCAAGAATACGGTCCAGTTTGCGAAAGGGTTTTTCAAAAAACACAACGTAGTCGAGATCGTCGCCGCGGATTTTGCCCGCGTCCAGACAGTATCGAATTGCGTTTTTAGGGAAGCCGGAATCATGTTTCAGTCTTGAAAAGCGCTCTTCTTCGGCCGCCGCTATTAGCCGGCCATCCTCAAGAAGAGCAGCTGCGGCATCATGGTAGTAGCAAGACACTCCCAGAATGTGCATCAAATCACTGCTTGTGAGCCCACGACATGTTGATGATCAGCCACTTGGTAGGGCGTTCCCTGGTGCGAAGAGGATCTGCGAACAGGCGTAGGCAGATGCCGAAAGGAAACAGCACAACGGCATAGACAATGGTCAGTAGCACGCGTGCTTGGAAATTCCCGATCCGATGTGCCACCCGTAACCATGATTGCCATACGAATTTGAATTGGTCTGAAGCGCTCTTGCTCATGCACGCTCACCGCCGCTCAAGAATCCTAGAAAAATGGGTACAGAAAGGGCGCGAGAGCCGAACTTTGCGCCAGGATAATCACTACTCCCACCAGCAGTACCGCAATAATCAAGGGCAGCATCCACCAGTGCCGGTGACCGATGAAGAAAAACAGGAGTTCGCCGGCAATACCGAATCTTCTTCCAGTCGAGCGAACAAAACCCATATTTTTTTTCGTCCTTATCAGCAGGAAGCACAAATTTGCATATGGTTAGGCTAGAAGTTTAGGAATCGACGCACCAGGTCTTGTCAAACTGGGGGTCACCGTTGTGTCAAAAGGATGTCTTTACGCTCTACGGCCGCCAAAATCACCAAGCTTGCAGAAGATTATTTGATGGCGCGGATTTCTGGGGCTGCAAAGGCGTTTGCGAATTGGATGGAAATTGTGGCGCCCTTGCGGACATTGTTCACGAGGGCGGGCCTGAAACAGGCGATGCATGTTCCGGGCTTGTGACGCACGCTGGGATAAACGATGCCGGCGGAGCCTTGTTCCAGGAGCCGGGTGGCCAAGTGTTGCGATGTTCTGTAGCTATTGGGGTCCAGACAATTGCGAAAACGTGGGTCGTTACGAAGGTCGTGAAATTGGCCGCGAAAATCGGCGAGGAAGTCGACATATGTGAACCGCTCGCTTTCTTGCCAGTTGATCTCTTGCAGTTCTTTGCTTCTGTGATAAGCCACCTCCAGCTCCGATGTGGTGCGCGAGAAGGCCGCGTACCAGGCGCCGCGTTCTGAGCCGTTGAAGCGGCTTCCCGCGGGATTAGGATGCGTGAATGCCGCGTTCACAATATGCGAGCAAGAAAGGCCGAAGACCAGTTCTCGCAGAGTGATTCCGGGAAGCAGTCCAGCTTCCCCGAGCAGGCGATCGTTGGTGGCGCCCTCCAGTTCGAATAAAGCGCTCAAGTCGGCGAGATCATCGGTGAGGCGCGTGAGAACGCTGTCGCCGTGAGCGCGCTCGTCATGGACACTCTGCTCCGGGCCACTATAACGCCAGGGGATCAGGCGATGGGTATCGTCGCGAAGAACATCGGAAACGGGGGGAAGCGTGCTACCGGCCGCCACGGCGAAAATCGAGAAGCTGGCGCACGCGCAGCATGGCGGGCAAACCGCCCTTGGTTATGTAGGAGAGCGGAGTATCGCCAGCAAACATGGGGTTTTCATTGGGGAGCTGCATCCAGCGGTCCGCGAGTTTCTTGCTATAAAGAATGTTCAGCGCTTTAAAGATGCCGGTGAGAACGGAAATTCGGGTGAGCCGGTCCTGGTCGAGCTTCGCTCGCACATTTTTCTTTAATTCGTAAAACGCGCCATTGGAGATGCCTCCTAACAATTGTCGGGCATCTTCATCGCGCAAATCCCACAGCTCGCGCAGTTTCAGAAACGCCTTCACCGCTGCGGGGCTCAGGCGCTTCTGTACAACCTTGCTGGAAAGATCTGCCGGTTGCTGCCAGCCGATACCAGCGGGAAGCTGGTTGAGGATCGCCAATAGTTGTCCCCTCTCCACCCTCCCAAACCTTACTCCATATATGGAATATCTTACATCTATTTTTGGACATAGGCGAACCATTAGTTATGGGTCGGAACGGAGACTGGATTGCTGTTTACAGATGCAAGTCATTGATCTTGGGCCTGCGTCTCGCGCCGTGACGAATGTGAAGTATTTCCACCTGCTTCTGTCTCTCCAGCACGCGATATATGATGCGATAAATATGAGGCCTATGGCCGTACAGCAACCGTCTTAATCTGCCTCTTTTTTGAAAACTCGAACCTCGATTTGGCTTTGTCTCCAAACTTAGAATCGCGTCCCACCAATCCTGATACCACTTCAGAGCCGCGTCCGAATATTCAGCATTGATTTGTTCGAAGAGAAGTTGTAAATCGCGTTCAGGGCGGAAACCAATCTTAACGACGTACGCCATACTTGGTTTCGAATTCTTTGAAAAACTCCCGCACAGGCCGAACCCTTCCTTTTTTTACGTCTTCAAGGCCTTGACGGACGCCTTCGTCAGCATCCGCGAGGGCTGCGATATCCAGCAATTTTTGATAGGCCTCGGCATCCTGTACCACCGCCGCCGCCTTGCCCTTTACCGTAAGTACAACGGGACGCTTGCTCTTTCTGAGCTGTTTCAGGAAGTCGCCAGAACGGCGGCGAAAAGTAGTGAGTGATTGAATGTCCTTAGTAATATCCAACATTCGGGCTCCTCGTCACGCACCTTTTTAGGTGCTGCAACAAGGATGCTACGTGAAGGTGAATTGAGACAGTATTTTGGTCTAGCAAGCTGGTTCATGAAAACCCGCACGCGGCTATGTGGCGGCCTTGCTGCGGGCTTTGCGCTTCGGAGCCGTACCGCCCAGGTCGCTTAGATGGACTATGCACGCCGCGGCCACGTAACGAACATCGTCTCTCGTGTCTTTCAGTGAGCCGCTTATTCTGGGGAGCAGTGCCTTGTCGCCGCGTTGTGCAATGGCGTCGAGTGCGGCGGCGCGAACGATCCAACTCTTATCTTCAGTGGCATTGACGAGCGCATCGGCGCTGTCCGGATTCGGATCGTGCGCCAGTTTTTTGGCTGCGGCGGCGCGGACCAGGGAAGAATCGCTGGCCGATTTGAGTACTCTCTTCACCACTTCATATCCAATTCCAGCGAACGGGACAAAGCCTATGCCTTCTTCGAAACCGAGCGCGGCCACCTGCTTGGGGTCGTGAAACGGTTTGAGCTGCTCCTTGATGAACCCTTTATTAGGGCGCGCATTTCCGGTGAGCAAATCGTAATAGACGTCGTAGGCGCGACTGTCTTTCATCAGCATCAAGGAATTCGCGGCCGCCAGAACCACAGCGGGCTCGTCATCATCCAGCGCTTTTTCCAATTGCGGGATAGCATGCACGGCGTGCATGAGACCGAGTGCGGTAGCCGCAGCAGTGCGCACGTTGTATTTATCATCGCCTAGCGCTTCGATGGCCATGCCTTCGGCTTCGCGATTCGCGGAAAGCACGCCGAGAGCATTAACCGCCTTGGCACGCTTTTCCGCGCCGTTATCTTTCACGCCGTCTTGTAAGACCAGCCAGGCGCGTTCTCGCTCAGTCAAACGCTTCTCTTTCGCCGGCGCAGTTTTGGGTACTGGAGGAGTAGCTGGCGCAGCTTGTTGCGGCGGCGTCGTGGGCTGCTGTGGCGGCGGCGTCTGCGTTGGTGGCGGATTCTGCTGAGGAGGAGTCTGTTCCGGCGGAGGCTGCTGCTGTGCTGTGGGCGCCGGCTGTTGCGCCGGATCCTGACGCACCGTGGTTCGCTGTCGCGGCGGCACGGGCTGCTGTGCGTCACTCGCCGCGGAGATGCTAAGTACGAATAAAAGAGAACAACCGCAGGCCGCCCATAGTGGCCCCACCACGGCTTTCTCCCCCTTGTGCCGCGCCCGACCGATCATACACACCGCCTTAGTGGGGACTATCGCGTGCGTATTTATCTGATCGCGGCTCTGAACGCCATACCATGAAGTTAGTAAAGGTGAAGTTGCTTCCAATTACATCAAGGTAAAAGCGGCAAAAGAGTCGCGCAAGTTCTTGTCCTAGTTTTGAATCCCCATCTGCGTCAAGAAATAGGCATAGTCAAAGGCCACTTCGTGCAGGCGATCATATCTACCCGAGGCGCCGCCATGCCCTGCGGGATTCATGTTGGTTTTGAGGATCAGCGAATTGTGGTCGGTGCGCATGGCGCGCATCTTGGCTACATATTTGGCGGGCTCCCAGTACATCACCTGGCTGTCGTTGAAGGAGGTGCGCACCAATATGTTGGGATAGGTCTTGGCCTCGATATTGTCGTATGGCGAATAAGAAATCATGTAATCAAACGCCGGTTTCTCTTTGGGATTGCCCCACTCTTCAAATTCCGCGACCGTCAGCGGAAGAGATTCGTCCAGCATGGTATTGACTACATCCACGAACGGCACGCCGACTAATGCGGCATGAAACAGGTCCGGGCGCATATTCAGCACCGCACCCATCAACAAACCTCCGGCACTGCGCCCTTCGATGACCAAGCGATCCTTGGAACCGTAGCCTTGCTTCACCAGATATTCCGCGGACGCAATGAAATCAGTGAAGGTATTTTTCTTGTGCATCATGCGCCCGTCGTCGTGCCAGGCTTTGCCCATTTCGCCGCCGCCGCGAATGTGCGCGACGGCGTATACCACGCCGCGATCGATCAGACTGAAACGATCAGAATTGAAGGAGATGTCCAACGGGTAGCCATAAGAGCCGTAAGCGGTCAGATACATCGGCCCGGTCCCATCTAACTTTGCATTCTTCAAGTGCACCACTGAGATGGGCACTTTCACGCCATCGGATGCGGGAGCATAAATCTGTTCCACTTGGTACTTTGTGCGGTCGTAGCCGCCCGGCACTTCTTTCTGTTTCAGCAGCGTGGACTTGCCGGTGGCCGTGTCGTATTCGAACACCGAACGCGGCGTAATGAACGACTGGTATCCATAGCGGTATTTGCTGGTGTCGTATTCGCGGTTGGCATACGGATAACTCGAGTACGCTGGCTCCGGAAATTCGATACGCCGCGATTTGCCGGTCGCGAGATCAGTCACCTGTATTTGCGGCAACCCGTTTTCGCGCTCGCTCAACACGTAATAATTTTTGAAAAAGTCGGTGTCGTCCAGCATTACATTGGCGCGATGCGGCACCACTTCCTGCCAGTTGGCGCTGCGCGGATCGCTTACCGGTGCTTTCACCAAGCGGAAATTTCTCCCCGTGTCGTTCACACGGATGTAGAAGAAACTTCCGTTGTGGTCGGGATAATATTCTACGTCTTGCTTGCGGGGCTCGAGCACTTTGAATTCCGCCGTGGGCTGGTCCGCGGGAATGTAGCGCGCTTCACTGGTGGTGTGGCTGGCACAAAATAGAAAGATGTATGCTTTGCTGCGAGTCTTGCCCGCCTCAACGTTAAATCGTTCGTCCTTCTCTTCGTAAACCAGTTTGTCGGAGCCGTCAGTGCCAGCCGCGTGGCGGTAGACCTGGAATTGGCGTTTGGTGGTGGGATCTTCCACGGTGTAGAAAACCGTTTTGTTGTCGTTGGCCCATGCCACCGAACCGACACGCTCCGCGTGATCGGGCAGCAGTTTGCCGGTGCGCAGATCCTTCACCGCGAGGACATATTGGCGAAAGCCGGTGTTGTCGGTGCTGTACGCCAGGAGATTGCCATCATCGCTGACCGCGAAGTCCCGCACGGACATGAATTTCTGCCCCTTGGCCAACTCGTTCACATCCAGCAACAATTCTTCCGGCGCGTCGAGAGTGCCTTTCTTGCGGCAATAGATGGAGTATTGTTTGCCGGCCTCGGTGCGCGTGTAATAGAAGTAGTTGCCTTCTTTGTAAGGCACCTCCACATCGTTTTCTTTGATGCGGCTCAGCATTTCGTCGTATAACTTCTTCTGCAATCCCTCGGTGGGTTTCATGACCGCATCGGTGTACGCGTTTTCGGCTTGCAGGTAGGCAGCAACCTCGGGATTCTGTTTATCGCGCAGCCAGAAATAGTTATCCACCAATTCGCGGCCGTTGACCTCCGTGGTCTTGGGAACTTTTTTAGCCACCGGCGGCGCCGGCAAGGACGAAGAATTATCGTCCGCCGCCAAAACAAAAAAGCAAGCAGCAATCAACGCAACGGACAGCAACGAGAACAGCCGAATACGCGAAAGCGCGGTTTTCTTCATTAAGAGTCCCTCAATAAATCGTCGAAAATCTGCGTCATTCTACACCAACTATTGCCGGCGAATGAAGGCATGGCAATTACGGGTAGTGGATCAATTGGAATTTCTCCTCTGGCGTGGAGCGGACAATTCACCCAGAGCTGTCCGGCCCTTTGCAGTGATACTCCCGGGTGCCCTGTAATCCGTCCAGGATTGATGCCGAACGCGGAGATCGCTTCCTACAAGCCGACTTGATCGGCAAAACCAATAGCTTACAGATGGGCGAAAAGATTGAATTCCCATAGCCATTAGCCCGCATCTGCCGCAAACGCCAGCGGCTTCCTTCAAGTCGTCGTTACTAATCTTGCGGCTCACATCTGCGACGCCCTCCCAAGACGTTTCTCTGAGCTAGCCGTGTTCGACGCGCGCCTTTATATCGGAGTACGCCGCATCGATGAGCCTGCTTAGCGCTGCGGCGTTCGTGGCCGTTCCCGGTCTCAACTTCACATGGCGCATGAACTTGCCGGTGCCTTGCAACAAGCGGGCCGGATCCGGCAGCGCTGCGCCGTGAAAGAACCCCACGTTTACGTGCGAAGTGAATACATTGACATAGCCGAAGGGCGCATCTCCCAAGCATGCCACCGGACAGCCGTCATGCAAAAGTTCCCGGACTTCGTCCCCGCGTTTTCGCATCACCTCAAACCACTGATGCGCGATGGCTCCTAATTCACCTGCATGCTCTTTCATCCACGCATCGATGGTGGGATCCCGCTCGACAGCGCCGTTGAACCGCAGCAATTCCGTTCTCATCGTCGCTCCACATCAAGACCGGCGACCACCAGCTCGCGGAGCTTCCACAGGTTTGTCCTCGGGCTCGGAACCAATCTTCGCGTGCACGGGCCTCCACTCTCTGAAGAGTTCGTTTACCTTAGCCTTGCTGCCGAGATTGAGCCAGAAGGCCGCCGCTTCGCCGGGACTTTGGAATCAGCAGGGGTGTTCTCTCATGGCATTTTAAGAGCTACCCGCTGCTTCCAGGGTGCCACACTTTCCTCATACTCCATGGGATCGCCGAAGCCTTCGGTTTGGACGCCGAGTTGGCGTAGAGCGTCCAAGGCCATCAATCGGCGATGCGCGTTGAATGTCATGATATGGGCGAAAACGCCGCCGTACGTGAAGGTCTCCGCCGGTTCGCACAGAGCGTCGACGAACGTATCATCCCAGCCGGAGCGGTTTCGGATGTCACCGATAATCCGATGCAGTTCAGCATCCGTCTTTTCGAGCCTTTGCAGCAGCGCTTGCGGGGAGCGCTGCGATTTGGGAGGGCCGTTCATATCCATATCGGCTCCGGACAGCGCGGCGGTCCAGACTTCCTTGGTGAAGATAATGTTTTCTAACAGCTGCCTTAGAGTCTTATTCGACTCTCGCCAAGGCAGCAGCTCTACGACCGTGGGCAGCGGCCGATCCAATTGTTCCTCGGTCAAAGTACCCGCGTATTCCAGCAAACGCCGCGTGTGCCACGAGTCGTTGCCTGCAAAACGATCGAATAAATCCATGTCTTTCTCTCCTCTTGTTGACGAACCAGGGGCAAAAAAGTGAATTTTGTTGGACGCCGGCAAATGAAAGTGCGGATCACCCATGCGCCGGTAGATGCTGGGAGAAGTCCGAAAAGCTTTTCGGAAAGCGCGAGTGAACGCCTCCAACGAACCGTAGTTGGCATCCAGGGCAATGTCCGTGACCGACATTCCGGTATGCCCCAGTTGATATGCTGCTCTTTCCAACAATAGCCGTCGTCGCATGGCTGCCGGAGTCTCTTCGACCACGGTTCGGAACAACCTGTGGAACTGCGTGCGGCTTTGATACGCTTGGCGCGCCAGATCTTGTGTTTTCGCCTGAGTGTCCAGGGAGTTCGCGACAATTGCAGAGAGGCGGTATGCCGTGTCCTGACTATCCGCTTTATTCATGCGTCCGGTTCCCCATCTAGAATGAATCATAGACAAAAGATGACCCCTCCCGCCTGATCGTACGTACCAATCTTCTACCTCAAAAAGCCGGACCAAGGCGAATGAACACATGGATACTCGACACCGCGATTGCACGATTACTCTCCACAAACGTGCTTGTATTGAGTGGTCTCGCCAACTTCGGGGTGGTCGGCTACTGGGAAGTTGAGGTCCGGAAAAATAGACCGCTGAAAACTACGGGAACGACACTTTTAGTCGTGCAGGACAACATTCAGCAGCGAGCTGTGCACCTGCAGCCCGCCGTTGTAGTGAATGAAGCCCATCTTCCTGAATTTATTCATGAAAAAATTGACGCGGCTGCGTGTTGTGCCCACCAGTTCGGCCAGTGTCTCCTGCGAAATTTTGGCGACCAACGTCTCTGGCTCGCCTTTTTTTCCATAGCGCGCCAGGATTAGTAGCGCGCGAGCCAGACGCTTCTCGCTGGAATTAAATAGCTGGTCGACCAGATCGGCTTCGATCTTGATGTTGCGATCCAGCATGTAATGGATGAACTTTTCAGCGAACTCCGGGTGCTCGTGAAGCACGCGCATCATTTCTTTACGATCGATAATCGTGGCACTTACCGCGGCCAATGCGGTGGCGGTAGCCATGCGCACCGGATTGCCGATGATGCAGCCCTCCCCAAGAAAATCGCCGGGACCGAGAATGGCCAACACCGCTTCCTTGCCTTGAGGATTTACGATGGTCAGCTTGGCGTTGCCCGACTGGATGTACCAGACCTCATTGCAGGGATCGTCCTGCGAAAAGAGCGCCTGCCCTTAGGTGTATTTGATGACGCGCCGCGAGGTCCCCGCGTTGGAAAGGTACTCCTCAACGTTGAAACTTGAGCTGTTCTTCGTTTTTCGGGCAGTTTTGGCCACGGGCATAGGGTCTCTCCCGCCAATAGTGTCACGATTCGTGTCAAAGGTAAATGGACCCTTAGGGGCAGCAATGATCGAAGGGCACTGAGGATTTGCCCGGGGCGTGAACTCCGCAAAGTCTTTGCGCCTCGCAACCGCAACAAAAAGATCTTGGCTCGATGACCCTGCACTCAAAGACTCACATGGAGTTGACTACGATGGTGGTCCGGCGTACTTTGCCCATGTGCACTTCGCTTCCGCATTTGGGTGTTGTTGTTTCCCGTGTTCTGCGTCGGTAGAGCGGGAGGGGCTCGCATAGTTTAGCTGTCGAAGCGTCAAAGCCCTTAAAGACCCGCTCATCAGAACAACTGATGGCGGGTCTTTTCTTTCGGAGGCCTTTTCATTGGATATTGAGTCGGTGGCGAAAGCCGCAAGGGAGAACGACAATGGAACTTTGGAAGCGGACCCCACCTTTTATCCTTCAGCTAAATTGGCGAGTCAGGCGCCGCCGGAAAAGCACGCCTTCGTGGCGCTCTTGAATCCCACGTACGCTGGTCGGGCTGACGCGATCGGCGTGGTGGACGTGGATCCATCGTCGTCGAGCTACGGCAAGCTGGTCGGAAAGGTGGAGATGCCTAACATCGGTGACGAATTGCATCACTTCGGCTGGAACGCTTGCAGCGCTTGCCTTTGCCCGTATGCGCCGCACCCGCACACGGAGCGGCGCTATCTGGTAGTGCCGGGGATTCGATCGTCGCGGATTCACATTATTGATACCAAGCCCGATCCGCGAAAACCAAAGATCGTGAAAGTGATTGAAGCCGAGACCATCGCGGCACGTACCGGATACAGCCGCCCCCACACCGTGCATTGCGGCCCAAATGGCATCTTCGTGAGCGCGCTCGGTGCACCTGATGGGAACGGACCGGGCGGTATTTTCATCCTCGATCCGGAAAGCTTTGACGTATTAGGAAAATGGGAAATCGATCGGGGATCACAGTATTTCGGTTACGACTTCTGGTGGCACCTGGGATACGACACGCTTATCAGCAGTGAGTGGGGCACGCCCAACATGGTCGAAAAAGGTGTGAACCCGGAAATTTTGCTGAAGGGCGGCTACGGTCACTCGTTGCACGTTTGGGATCTGCGCAAGCGGCGGCATTTGCAAGCGCTCGATCTTGGCGCCGAGCAGCAGATGGTGCTGGAGTTGCGACCGGCACACGATCCGGCCAAGGCCTACGGATTCGTCGGCGTAGTTGTTTCTCTAAAAGATCTTTCCGCTTCGATCTGGTTGTGGCATCGCGAAAAAGATAAATGGGCCATCAAGAAGGTGATCGAAATTCCAGCGGAGGCCGCCGACCCGGAGAAACTTCCGCCGCTGCTCAAAGGGTTCAAAGCCGTGCCACCGTTGGTGACGGACATCAATCTTTCGCTGGACGACCGCTTTCTGTACGTCTCCTGCTGGGGGACGGGAGAATTTCAGCAATATGATGTGTCCGATCCTTTTCATCCGAAACTCACTGGGACCTTGCATCTGGGCGGCATTGTCCGCCACGCCGCGCATCCTGGCGCTCCGCAAACTCCTTTGAATGGCGGACCTCAAATGGTCGAAGTGAGCCGTGATGGTAAGCGTGTTTACTTCACCAACTCGCTTTACGCTCCGTGGGACGAGCAGTTCTATCCCGAAGGCGTACGCAACTGGATGGTGAAACTGGATGCCAAGCCCGAAGGCGGAATTGCTTTGGATCCGAAATTTTTCCTGGAAGTGGATGGTCTGCGCAGCCATCAGGTCCACCTTGAAGGTGGCGACGCCTCTTCCGATTCGTATTGCTACTCATGATGCACGCACAAGCATGGGCGTGGGGGGCGCTATTTCTGCTGGGCGCGTATCACGGCATCAATCCAGCGATGGGGTGGCTTTTTGCGGTTGCTCTAGGACTGCAAAAAAAGAGCGGCCGCGCGGTTTGGGAGTCTCTGCTGCCGATCGCCACGGGTCATGTTGTCGCCATTGCGGCAGTAATTCTTCTAGCGGTTCTCGCTGGAGCGGTGGTACCGGCGCACGGCTTAAGGATCGCCGTGGTGGTCATTCTGATTGGCTTCGGCGTATACCGCATCGTGAGCAAAGGCCATCCGAGCTTTGGCGGTATGCAAGTCGGTTTTCGCGATCTGACGGTATGGTCGTTCCTGATGGCTTGCGCGCACGGTGCGGGATTGATGCTCTTGCCAGTTTTGCTGGGCATGTCCGCGATGGGAGCAGGACATGAGACACATCTCGGCGCTTTCCCCAGTGTGAAGATGCAATTGCTGGCGGTGGCGATTCACACCTGCGGATACTTGTTGCTGACCGGGACGATTGCGTGGATCGTCTTCACCAGGCTGGGCGTGTCGGTGCTGCGCCAGGCCTGGCTGAATCTGGATTTCGTATGGGCAGTCGCGCTTATAGCTACCGCGGGATTGATGCTGGTCTTTTCCTGGTTCTAAGGTGCGGTTTTTTTACTGCGGCTTCTGACCCGCAGGCGGCGGTGTCCCAGGTTGTTGCGCAGGTGGTGGCGGGGGCGCGACGAATTTCGAATCGTCCACTGGACCATTCTGCTTCATCTCTTCCACCTGAATCGTGAAGCGGTTGCCCGGTCGCGACACCGTCCATCGGAAGGGCACCTTGACGCCATCGGCCTCGCGATAATCGGCGTAATCGATCTGCGTGGGATTCAATCCTAGCGGACTTTGGGCGTAACGCACCAGCCGCAGCAGCAATCCAGTCTGTGTGTCGAAATACAATCGCAACGGCGGACGGCCTTCTTCGTACCCCATCACAAGATAAGTATCGTGCCCGTCGATTTTTTCACCACTCTCGACCTTAAATTTCGGATACTGCGTTTTTACATGAACGGGAAAATGCAGATCGGCATCCAGCCGCGCCGAGTCATTCTCCGAAGCTGACATCATGTGCGCGGGTCTTCCCGGGACGCTCAACCAGCCGCGCTGTCCATCAAACGCGGTCACGCTCTCGCCATCTTTCAGATGCATCACAGAAACGCGCTTGTCCGGAGCTTTCGAATACACTTCCGCCGGGAAACTTTGCCCACCAAACGCCATCAACTTTCCCTTTTGTACCCGGCTGGTAATTTTTTCTACCGCTGCGGCTCCGCCAACCGCCGCAAGATATTTGTCGAGCAACTCTTCGGGCTTCGGCAACGCCGCGTTTTCCGCCTGTTTTTTTCCTGGCGCTCCAGGGCCCGCCATTTCCTCGTCTTTGATCGCCGGGATGCTCACCGGCATGGCTGCACCGCGATGGCACGTGTAGCAGGTAACTTCCAGTCGTCCCTCGAAATTAGTTTTATCGATTTCCAGCATCATAGTGATCATCTGCCGCGCGGTTTTCTTCGGCTTTTTGTCGTCGCTATCCATTTTTTCGTGGACGTGACAGAACTCGCAGTCCACACCAAGAGACGCGGAAATGAACTGCATCGCGGGAATCAGCTGATCGGCGGGGATGCCTTTCAGCGCCTGAATATTCTTGAACTGTTCTTCCGCCAGCTTTTGGCCGGCAGCTCTTTGAGCGGTGGCTTTTGGTTCTTGAGCGGAGTGTCTAGCGCTGGCTTCGCCACTCACCGGCGCAGTGCCGGCGCCTGGACTATCTTGTGACGCAGGTTCTTGTGTCTGTGCGTGCGGCCCGCCCAACGGCGTAACCACACACAGCACAATCCCGCAAAAAATGGCAAGCCATGCAATCACACCTGGAGGTTTCATACGCGCCCTTCGCACACACAGGCCTTCGCACACGCAGGCCCTCGAACAGGCAGGATTGTAGCAAAGCAAACGCTGGACGAAGCCGGATTTTAATTTTCTGGAAAAACTTAAGCGCTTATCTCGCCGCTCTTTGCCAGCGCCGAATGCGGTCGGCGGCGCGAAACGCCAGTGCTTCGATGGTCATGGTAGGCTGGCCGCGGCCGGAGGTTACAAAGCTGCTGCCATCGCAGAGAAAAAGATTTTTTACGTCATGCGTTCGATGATCGGTATTGATCACCGATGTTTTCGGATCGTTGCCCATCCGGCAGGTGCCCAGCAAGTGCACCGCGAATTCCTGTTCGGTGATGGGGTAAGTCCACTTTTTCCTGGCGCCCGCGGCCTCCAGTAATTCGAGCGCGCGGTCATTCAGCCACTTCGCTAGTTTCAGATCATCCGGATGATCTTTATAGGTCATGCGCAAAGCCGGCAAACCCCACGCATCTTTAAGATCAGGGTCGAGTGAAAAGCTGTTTTCCTCACGCGGTAGTGACGTGCCGTGCGAAAACACTTCCATCGTGCGCGTAAAGTTTTCTGCCAGCGTTTTCTTGAAGGCGCTACCCCATTTAGGCGTGTCCGGTGGCAAACCGTTTAGTGCAAATCCGATCGGGGTGGCGTCAAATCGCCCGTCCAGTCCGCCGCCACCGTAGAATCCAACTTTCTGCGCATCCAGTTCGTAGAAATCGTGGAGAATGCGGCTTACCGCGAACCCTTTGTAATCGTTCAATGGGTGGTCGAATACTCCCATGGAAATCGCGGCGCTGTTCAGCATCAGATTCTTGCCGACCATGCCGCTCGAATCATTCGCGAGGCCGTTCGGAAATTGCGCGTTGGCGGACATCAGCAAGAGTCGCGGCGTCTCCGCGCCATTGGCACATACGATCACCGCTTTGGCTTTCTGCAAGTGCGTGTTTTTGTCCTTATCGAAGTACGCGGCTCCAATCGCGCGTCCGCGCGCGTCGGTTTCGATGCGATGCACGTAAGAGTCCGGCCGAATTTCGCAGCGCCCGGTGCGTTCCGCGACGCGAATCGCGGCCACCAGCGAACTGCTCTTCGCGCCCACTTCGCAGCCAAAACTCAGGCAGAAACCACAATTCATGCACGCGCTGCGGCCCGGGCGAGGTTGCGACAATATCGCCATAGGCGCGGGAAAAGGATTCCAGCCCAATTGCCGGGCGGCGCGTTCGAATATCACACCCGAGGATTTCACCGGCAGCGGCAGCATGGGATACGGCTTCGAACGCGGAGGGTCAAACGGACTGGCGCCTGCTAATCCCGAGACGCCAATTTCCCATTCCACTTTCGTATAGTAGGGTTCCAGATCCGCGTATCGGATCGGCCAGTCGACCAGATTTGCGCCGGGAATCGCTCCCACTTTGCCACCTTCGATGAAATCGATTTCGTGGAAGCGCCAGAAATTTGCGGTGAAGTGCACGCTGGTGCCGCCCACGCTTCGCCCATAAACCAGCGCGCGTTGCTGTTTTGCTTTGTCTTGCGGAGTCTTGCGAAAAGTGGTGGGCTGCAACTTCGGATGGTTGGTCAACAAATCTTCGCCCAGAACTTTTATTTCGTTGTGGGTGTAGTCCGCTTCGGTGAGATATGGGCCTTGCTCCAGCACCACCACGCGGAAACCGTTGGTCGATAGTTCCTTCGCGAGAATTCCGCCCGCCGCGCCTGAGCCGATGATTACAAAATCCACTTCGTCCGACATCTTATATTTTGGCTGCTCGATCTTCATTCCTTATCCGCCATTTTCGGCGCGGGCTGCCAGCCGGGATAATCCTTATCGTAGTAGCCAAACGGCGGCTGAAAAGAATGCGCTGGTTCGCGACCAATCACCTTCCAACCTACGCCGCCGCGATTCCCGAGGCCGGTCTCGGGATCGATCAAGAATCCAGCAATTGTTTGAACCCGCAGAGCTTCGAGGAACGTTTGCGTAGTGTTCACTCTTCTTCGTCGCGGAGCCTTTTCATCCTGGGTTGGTTCCATAGCGTGCAACAGCTCATCCTGCTGCGCCGGCGTCGCCGCCGAAAATTTTTCCACGCCAGGAAATTTTTCCCGGACAGCGCTCTGTAACTCGACTAAGCCGTCGCGATACGTCTGCTGATCGCCGTTTGCAAACGTCACCAGCGCGCGGTCAATAAAATAAAGTACCCCAGCCTCGCGCGCACCTGGTGTGTCGTCGGTGGGGATAATCCGCGCCGAGAGGGCGTCAATCTCTGTAGCCTCCGCGGGAGTAAAAAATTCAAACTTGTACGCTGCGCCGGATTGCATCGCTTCGTGGGCGTGTGTCGAAGCCGAAACCATCTCTGGCCAGTGCGCGGAAACCCACGCGGCGCTGACACCAATGCTCGCTTGAGACAGAAATCGGCGACGGCTTAATTCATTAATCATTGGGGACCTGAAGTTCTTAAAGACTGTAGGCGCTGCGCATTATAAGGTCAACACTAAATAGCTGCTACGATCCTGCGGTTTTAGTGACGCAAGTTTCATACAACGGAATTTCGCGAATCGTGCCCGGGTTTGAGACACTACTGAACGACATATATGCCCACATTTACAGGCGGGATTGGCGCTGGCAGCAAGTGGTTACTGGACCGCATTGTCGGCATAGTGGCGGCCACAGGCGTCAATCCGAATGTTCTTACATTTCTCGGCTTGGTCGTTAATTTTGGCGCGGCGGTCAGTTTTGCCGTCGGCGGATTCCGCACCGGCGCGTTCATTATTCTTTTTGCAGGGTTTCTCGATATGCTCGACGGCCAAGTGGCCCGCCGCCAGAATCGCGTCACCGCCTTTGGCGCGTTCTACGATTCCACGCTGGACCGCTACGCGGATATGGCGCTGTACATGGGCTTGCTTGTTTATTATTCCGTGAGCGGCCGCACCCCGTACGTGGTTCTCGCTGCGGTGGCTACCGCAGGTTCGGTAATGGTCAGCTACGCGCGCGCCCGCGCCGAATCTTTAATTCCGCTTTGCAAAGTTGGATTCATGGAGCGCCCTGAGCGCCTGGTGCTTTTGATCATCGGAGGGCTTTTCAACCGCATGGGCGCGGTTCTGTGGGTCATCGCCGTGGTTTCCACCATCACCGTAATTCACCGCATCGCATACACCTGGCAGGAAACTCGCGCTGGCCGCACCCTGCCCGGTATCAAGCTCACGTTATAACTCGGTCCTTTTATTTCAGCTGAGTTGTACAGCTAGTGGGCAGGTACTACAATTCGCGCGTGACGCAAGTTTCTAAAGCGAAAGACTTCCTCGTAAATCAAACGGCCATTCAAGCCGCACTCGATGGCGTGTCGCTGTCTGACATCGAAAAGCGGATGATGTACTTTACCGAGGGCCTTGACTCCACAGAAGACCCCATAGCGTTAAACGATGAGTTTGAGGCTGAGTATGAAATGGCAACGTACGAAGCCAAGATGTCGAAACTTCTTCATCGTGCTTATGCAAGAGTAAAAAAAGAAAATCCAGAAACCGCTCGCACCTGGAATGAGTCCATTCGGATTTTAAAGAAGGGCGACCACTACATTCTGGTCTTATGGGGCGTGTTGCGCCTGCCTTACGATAGCTTAAAGCTCCTTGCAACCGCGTTCCTTGTAGTGGCATTGTTGCTCGGAATTATCGTCACTGCTGAAAACTACCACTTTCATTGGAACCCCGCATCACAATCTCACGGGCTTGACACCGGTATGGCCAGGGCGATTGCTCCTATTTATGATGGCTACCGGCTACGCTTACTATGCTGTCTTTCCCTGGATTTCTAAGAAGTCGCCGCTATCGCCGACTGAATTATTTTTAAGACTTTTCCGCAGCTCCTCCGACAAAACATC
>Ga0193728_1000423_pt1 | contig 20382 bp, 17 predicted proteins | sample U1c1metaG_FD_143037 | JGI IMG/M metagenome (GOLD analysis project Ga0193728, IMG submission 143037) | Soil microbial communities from a riparian zone of the East river system, Colorado, United States - U1c1 | ecosystem: Environmental > Terrestrial > Soil > Riparian zone | place: USA: East River...
TGATCACCCACGGGATGCGCAGCATCGACACCGAGTGACCCGACGCGGGCAGATCGAACACGACCGTGTCCCACACCGGGCGGCCGCGCTTTTCTTCCTCGGTGTGGAACCACGCCTTGCCGAGCATCGCGTAGTCGTCGAGCCCGGGAATCGCGCGCAGGAACGCCTTCGTGATCCGATTCTCGAACACCATCTCGTAGACGGATTTGAACTTGAGGATCATCAGGCCGTACTCCTCGAGTGCGGCCGCCGGGTTCGTGTTCACCGCCGACAGGTTCGGCGCGAGCTCGGTCACGGTCGTACCGACCGCGGGCTTATCGAAGTACGTACCGAAGCGATCGTTCGCGTTGGTCTCGAACAGCAGCGTCTTCTTGCCACGCGCGGCGTGGTTGCCGGCGAGCGCCGCCGCGATCGTGCTCCGCCCTACACCGCCCTTGCCCAGGACGAGGACCAGACGTCGGTCACCGAGGTCGATCACGGCTTCGGTTCGTCCTCTACCACGACCGCGACTCCGCTGGCCTCCGCCGAGCGCCAGCCGAGCAACTTGCGCAACGTCCAGATGCCGTCGTCGGGGGTGATATCGACCTTGATGTCGACGACCTTGTCCGCGCCGAGGCCCTTGGCCGCCGCGAGCAGCATGCGATTCACCACCTGATCGAGCGAGACGTGGCCTGGGATCGCGATGAACAGGATGTACGCGCTGGTCACCTGCGCGTGGACCATCGCGATCGGCCGGAGGTGCGGGCCGACATACACGCTCTCGGCCTGGACGCGGACGGTCGAGATCGACGAGCAGCCCACGCAGAAGGCGAGTGCGAGCGCGGCGCGCCGGAGCATTGGCTGCAAGTTAACATGATAAGATCTGTGTAGTGGCTCGGAGGGTCGCCTCGTTGCTGGTCGCTGCGTCCGTGATCGCGGCGTACACCGTGCCGGTCTGCGCGCAGCCGGATCCGGGGACGGGCGCGGCTCCGCCGACGGCCGGTCCGGAAGAAGCGCTCGACAAGAAGATCGCGGTCTGGCGGTTCGACGCGCTCGGCATCGACGCCGAGATCGTGCAGAAGCTCGAGACGCTGTTCCGGCTCGAGCTCGACCGCCTCGACAAGGTGCCGCTGCCGAGCCGGCGCGACATCGAATCGAAGATCACCGCGGCGGAGCAAAACTGCACCGGCGAAGAGAAGTGCCTGCAGGCGATCGGCAAGCGGCTCGGCGTCGACTATGTCGTCACCGGCACGGTCGGCTCGCTCGGCGACAACTACGTGCTCAACATCAAGGCGGTCGAGGTTGCGAGCGGCAAGTCGCAGAAGATCCAGAGCCCGCCGCTCAAGGGCACGCCCGACGAGCTGATCGAAGGCGTTCGGGTCGCGGCGTACAGCCTGCTCGCGCCGGATCAGCTCCACGGCTCCTTGCAAGTGCAGAGCGATCTGGTCGGCGCCGCGGTGTCGCTCGACGGCAAGCCGGTCGGCAGGACGCCGCTGATGAACCAGGGCGTGATCGCCCGGCTCGCGCTGGGCAAGCACAAGCTCCACGTCGAGGCGAAGGACTACGCGCCGTTCGACGACGATGTCGACGTCCACTTCCAGAAGGTGTCGCCGGTCGTGGTCCGGCTCGTCGGCGCCGGCGCGACGATCGGCACCGGCCGCACGATCACGCAGGTCCACGATCCGATCTACGAGCGCACCTGGTTCGTCGTCGGTGCGGCGGTCGTCGTCGTCGGCCTCGCCGCGCTGATCGGCGTGAGCGCGGGCTCGGTGAAGTGCACGCGCTATCCGGGCGGCGAGCCGTGCTGAAGCGGGCGCTCACGGCGATCACGATCGTCGGGTTGACCGCGCCGCTGTACGCGCAACGCGTCGTCGCCGTCGCGCCGTTGTCGACGCTCGGCGCCGAGGACAAATCGGCAACGACCAAGAAGATCCTCGGCCAGATCGAACAGGCGGTCGCGAGCCTCGGCGACAAGGTCATCACCGCCGCGCAGGTCGCCACGGCGATCGACAAGGCGAAGCGGCCCCAGCTCAAGGCGTGCGAAGGCGACGAGGCGTGCCTCGGCGAGCTCGGCAAGCTCGTCGGTGCGACCGTCGTGATCAGCGGCGAGGTCGGCGGCCTCGGCGATTCGAAGGTGATCTACCTCGGCGCGACCGACGTCGCGACCGCCAAGGAGATGCGCTCGACGACCTTGACCCTGACCGCGAAAGACACCGCTGGCACCGACCAGGGTGGTGCGCAAGGCGCCGCGATCCGGCTGCTCGACCCCGACAAGTATCGCGGCACCGTGCACTTCGCGGTCGACGTCAGCGGCGCGACGATCTTCATCAACGGCGCGAAGGTCACGCCCGGTCCCAAGGGCGAGGTCGCCCTGCCCGTCGGCACACAAGCCGTGCGCGTGACCCATCCCCAGTATCATGACTTCATCAAGTTCATCGAAGTGACCTACGGCAAGACCGCCGAGGTCCCCGTCCCGCTGCAGCAGTATCCGATCGTCGAGCACGACGTGAAGGCCAATCCCACGAGCCTCGACAAGGTCGTGGTCGTCGAGCCGCCGCTATGGCGGCGCTGGTACGTCGCCGGGCCCGCGATCGCGGTCGTCGCCGTCGGCGTCGGCATCCTCGCCGGCGTGATCGCGAACCGCTATCCCAAGTACGACGACTGCCGGATGCTCGGTTCGAACGGCTGCTGATTACTTGAGCATCGCGACGAGCTGGTTGAGCCGCTTGTTCGCCGCGTTGAAGTCACCGTCGCCGAAGTTCTGGATCACCTGCGACAGGATCCCGCTGAGCTGCTGGGTCGTGGCCTCGTCCTGCTTGCTGCTCTTGATCTGCGCCTGGACGCGCGCCATCTTGGCCTGGATGAACGGGCGGTTGATCTGGATCGAGTCGACCATGCCGACGAGCTGACTGGCGACGAAGTACGCCTTGCTCGTGTCGTTGTCGTTGAGCGCCTTACCGGCCTCGCTCTCGAGCGACTGCGCCGGGCCCGGCAGGTCCGCGACGAGCAGGCCCTTCTTGCTCATGCCGGCGCGCGCGCGGGCGATCAGATCGCTGACGTCCTTCTTCGAGTAGTTGCCGCCCTTCGCGGGCTGCTGGATGATCACGGGCGTCGAGCTCGCCTGGCAGGTGTCCTTCCAGCGCGCGGCCATCTCGGCGTCGCGCTGGATCAGCCCCTTCTCGCGGTCGGCGAGCGCGCGCTCGCGGTTGGCGACGGTGGCCTCGCGGTTCGCGACCTCGGCCTCGCGCGACGCGATCTGCGCCGAGCGGTCGCCGCTCTGCTTCATCGTGTCGAGCTTGGTGTTGAGCTGCTGGAGCTCGGTCGCCGTCGAGTTGTCGAGCTGGCTGTCGATGTCAGCCTTCTCTTTCTTCTTCTCGCTCGCGTCGCCGCCCTGCTTCTCGATCTCCTTGATCTCGAGATCGAGGCCCGTACGCTTCTCCTCGAGGTGCTGGCGTTGCTCGAGCAGCTTGTCGCGCCGCGCGAGTAAGTCTTGTTGAGCTTTGAGTGCGGCCGGATCGGGCGCAGCATCGGCGTCGCCTTTGCTCCTGCAACCAGACGCGGAAATGGTGAGCGCGAGGACGACCCCTACAAGGCGCATACGGCCTAATTGTACGAGATCGGAGCACGAGCTGCCGAGTTTTGGCCGTAGAGTCGGGTTCGATGCTGCTCTATCAAGACCCCCGTGCCCCGAATCCGCGGCGCGTACGGATCTTCCTGGCCGAGAAGGGCGTGGCCTACGACACGATCGAGGTGCTCATCGCCACCGATCAGCACCTCAGCGTCGACTACCGGCGGAAACATCCGCTGTCGCTGTTGCCGATCCTCGAGCTCGAGGACGGCCGCATCATCCGCGAATCGATGGCGATCTGCCATTACATCGAAGAGAGCCACCCCGAGCCGAACCTGTTCGGCGTCGATGCGTGGGAACGCGCACAGATCGAGCAGTGGAATCGTCACGCCGAGCTCGAGCTCCTGATCCCGATCCAGAACATCTTCCGCAACTCGAACGCGTTCTGGCAGGGCCGGATCAAGCAAGCCCCCGAGTTCGCGGCGATCATGTCGGAGCTCGTCGGCGCCCGCCTCGACTGGCTCGAAAAGGAGCTGACCGGTCGCTCCTACATGGCCGGCGACCGCTTCACCGTGGCCGACATCACGGCGCTGTGTGCGATCGACTTCGGCAAGGTCGCGAAGATCCACCCGCACCTGATCGCGTGGCACGCGCGCTGTAGCGAACGGCCCAGCGCGAAGGCCTAGTGCGTGCGCGAGCGGTACGCGGCCGCGGCCTTCGCGATCACCGTTAGCGCGTGCTGCTTGTCGTAGAACTGCTCGACCTCGACCGCCTTGGCCTCGAGCTGCTTGTAGTCGCGGAAGAACCGATCGAGCTCGCGCGTGACGTGCTGCGGTAGCTGGTCGAGCCGTTCGTAGTCGGAGTACGCCGGATCGTCGACGCACACCGCGATGATCTTGTCGTCGCCGCCCTTGTCGTCGACCATGCGCAGGCCACCGATCGCGCGCGCACGCACGATCGTCAGCGGCTCGACTGGCTCCTGCATCAGCACCAGGACATCGAGCGGGTCGTCGTCCTCGCCGTGCGTGCGCGGGATGAACCCGTAGTTCGCGGGGTAATGGACGGCGCTGTAGAGCACGCGATCGAGCCGGAGCAGGCCGGTCGGTTTGTCGACCTCGTACTTGAGGTGCGAGCCGCGCGGGATCTCGATCACCGTCGGCAACCACGCTGCGAGGTCGGACGGGAGCTCGATATCGTGAACCGGGTGCATCCCCGGAGCCTACAGCGTGCGCGCCGCGAGTTGGCCGCACGCGGCCGCGACATCGCTGCCGCCGGAGTAGCGGCGGTGGCTCGGCAGTCCGAGTGCGGCGCGGTACGCGGCCTCGCGGTCGGATCGCGTAAACGAGTCACCAGGCGACGCGTTGTAAGCGATGATCGAGATCCGCGGCGTGCGGCCGGTGGCGGCGGCGAACCGAGTCGCCAGCGCGGCGAGCGCTCGCGCATCGTCGTCGGAGTCATTGACGCCGGCGAGCAGCGTCACCGCCCACATCGGCGACAGCCCGGTCGCGCGCGCGTGATCGGCGCACGCCGCGAGCACCTCGTCGAGCGGATGCGCCTTCGCGATCGGCATGATCGATTTTCGGCGCTCGGCGAGCGCGGTGTGGATCGACAAGCCGAGCCGCACTTTCGGCGAGCGCTCGGCGAGCTTGCGAATCCCGTGCGGCAGGCCCGCGGTACACACCGTGATCGCACGCGCGTCGATGCCGAGCGCGCTTGGCTCCTGGAACACCGCGATCGCATCGAGCACCGCGTCGAGGTTCGCGAGCGGCTCGCCCATGCCCTGAAACACGACGCCGTGGACGCGGCCGTGCGGCAACCGCGCGCGGACGATCCGAACCTGTTCGACGATCTCCCAGGCGGCGAGGTTGCGCTGCAGGCCCATCGTGCCGGTCGCGCAGAATGCACAGCCGAGCGCGCAACCGACCTGCGAGCTCACGCACACCGTGAACCGCTCGGGGTGCTCGAGCGGAATCCGCACCGCTTCGAACCGCGCACCATCGGCGCCCGCGAGCAAGTACTTCACGAACGGATCGAGCTGGCTCGGGGTCTCGGCGATCACCGCGAGCTCGGGGACCTCGCCGATCGCACGCACCGCCTCTGCCGCGACGCGCCGCACCGCGGAGGTCGCCGCCACGGGCTCCCCGCGATGGACCTGCGCGATGATCTTACGCGCCTCCGCCAGCGGGATGGCCGCGACGTTGGCCAAGTGTTCAGGTGTGACGGCTTGGAGCGGGAGCATCGAGTGGTGCTACCCTTATATCGTGGCCTATCCCGAAGTCATTCGCGTCTTCGCCACGTCGCAAGATCCTGATTTCGATGGACCTTGGCAGGCACGGACGCCCTCGAACAGCACCGGCTCCGCCGTCGTCATCGGCCCCGGGCTGATGCTCACCGGCGCGCACGTCGTCGCGAATGCGACGTTCCTCCAGATCCAAAAACTGTCCGCTCCCGACAAGGCGATCGCGCGCGTCAAGGCGGTCAGCCACGACTGCGATCTCGCGCTGCTCGAGGTCGTCGAGCCGGTCAACTTCCTCGACGATATCGAGCCCGCCGAGCTCGGCGAGATGCCGAAGCTGCGCGACGAGGTCGCGGTGGTCGGGTTTCCGGTCGGCGGCGAAGAAATCTCGATCACCGAGGGCGTCGTGTCGCGCATCGAGGTCCAGCGCTACAGCCACAGCCAGCGCCACCTCCTCGCCGCCACGGTCGACGCCGCGATCAACGCCGGCAACAGCGGTGGTCCCGTATTCGGCGAGGGCAAGGTCGTCGGCATCGCGTTCCAGAAGCTGACCGGCGTCGACAACATCGGCGAGATGGTGCCGCCGCCGATCATCCGGTCGTTCCTCGACGGCGTCGCGAAGGGCAAGCGCCCGGAGATCCCCGCGCTCGGCATCACGACGCAGAACCTCGAGAACCCACTGCTGCGCAAGCGGCTCGGGCTCAACGGCGACGAGAAGGGCGTGGTCGTCTTGCACGTCGATCACCAGGGCTCCGCCGACGGTGTGCTCCAGCCGCGCGACGTGATCACGAGCATCGACGGCCTGCCGATCGCGAACAACGGCACCGTCCAGTTCATGGGTCACTACCGGACCCGCTACGACGTCGTGCTCGGCAATCGCTACATCGGCGACAAGGTCAAGCTCGTGATCAGGCGCGACGGCAAGATCGTGACCGTCGAGGTCGAGCTCGCGCACTGGATGCCGCTGGTGTCGCGCGCGCGTTACGACGAGCCGCCGCAATACTTCGTGTACGGCGGGCTCGTGTTCCAGACCCTGACGCGCGACTACCTCGCGACCTGGGACAAGTGGTGGAACAAGGCGCCGAAGGAGTTCCTCAACTACTACTACCTGGGCTATCGCTCGCCCGAGCAGCACGAGGTCGTGATCCTCACGCAGATCCTCGCCGACGAGATCAACGTCGGCTACGCGCACCTCTATAACGAGGCGATTGCCACGCTCAACGGCCGCGCGCCGCTCGACATGGAAGACTTCGTTCGCGCGTTGTCATCGGCGCACGGCGTCGTCGAGATCACGACGACCTCCGGCGGCATGATCATGCTCGACGCCGACGAGGTCCGCAAAGCGACTCAACGGATCCTGAACCGCTATCACATCCCGCGCGATCGCACGCCGGGCCTACCCGGATCGTCGCCGACGCCGCTGCGCGCGATGCCCTAGCGCTGCGGATGGCCGACGCTGCGATGACCGACTGTCTCGACGACAACGATGCGCTCGCGTACGTCGAGCGGACGCTGCCGGAGGCGGAACGCAAGCGGATCGCCGCGCACCTCGATCGCTGCGAGAGCTGCTTGGCGGTCACGTGCGCGGTCGCGCGGACCGAAACGCCGAGCGGTCCGCAACCGGACGCGAAGCCCGGCCCGATCGGCCGTTATGCGTTGATCGAGATGATCGGTCGCGGCGGGATGGGATCGGTCTACATCGCGCGCGATCCGCAGCTCGATCGCAACGTGGCGCTCAAGGTGGTCCGCTCGGAGAGCTACGCGGAGCCGCAGGTCCGCGCGCGCCTGTCACGTGAGGCGCGCGCGATGGCGCAAGTGAAGCACCCGAATGTCGTGACCGTGTACGACGCCGGCGAGCTCGACGATGGCGTGTTCATCGCGATGGAGCTGATCGAAGGCGAGACGCTCGGCCAGTGGCTTGCCGCGACCGAACGGACATGGCGCGAGATCGTCGAGATGTTCCTCGCCGTGGGCGGCGGTCTGGTCGCGGCACACACGGCGGGCATCGTCCACCGCGACTTCAAGCCGGCAAACGTGCTGGTCGATCGTGAGGGTCGGCCGGCCGTCACCGACTTCGGGATCGCGATGGCACCTGCGATCGCACCGGACCCGTCCGCGCCACCCGCCGCGCTCACCGACGTCGATCCGCACGCGCTCACGCGGACGGGCGTCCTGGCTGGAACCCCGAGCTTCATGTCGCCCGAACAGTTCCGGACGGGCGCCGTCGACGCGCGCAGCGACCAGTACAGCTACGGCGTCGCGCTGTTCGAGGCGCTGTTCCGCATCCATCCGTTCGGCGGCGCCACCGCGGCCGAGTTGCGCGATGCCACGATGCGCGGCGAGCTGCGCACGCCTCCCGACGAGCGAGGTGTGCCGCCCGCGGTCAAGCAGATCGTGACCCGCGCGTTGAAGAACGTCCCGGACCAGCGCTATCCCGACATGCGGACGCTGCTCGCCGAGCTCCGCACGGCACTTCGCCCACGGGCCCGCCGTGGCGTCGGCGTCGTGGCAATCGCGGTGAGCGTCGCGGCGGTCATCGCCGTTGGCGCGCTCGCGTATTCGCACCGCGCTCACCAGCCGTCGGCCCTCGACGCGGGCATGCATGTGACGCCGGGCCGCCCACCGGCGACGGCGGCCGCTGGTGCTGCCTACGACGCGGCGGTTCAAGCGGAACGCGACGGCAACTTGCCCGAGCAGAAACGCAGCCTGACGACCGCGATCGCCGCGGACCCGGCGCTCGGTGCGGCGTACCTGCGCCTCGTCCTCGTCAAGCTCGCGGATGTTTCGGATCTGTCGGACGATCCGTTGCTCGAAGCCGAGGCGCTCGCGACGTATCACAAGGCGCTCGACCACCGCTCGACGCTGGGCGAAATCGACGCGGGCATCCTCGACGCGTGGGAGCCGCGGTTCCGGGCGCCACCCGATCGAGCCGAGCGCAGCCGGCGACTCGCCGCGCTCGCCACGAGATTTCCGACGGACGTCCGCGTGCAGACCCTGTTCGCCGACAGTCTGCTCCACTCGGCGCAGCTCGCCGAGGCCAAGACGCAGATCGAGCGTGCGAGCGCGATCGACCCGGCCTACATCCCGGCGTTCGCGACGAACATCGCGATCCTCAATCGCCTCGGGGACGACGCGCGGGCGCGGGCGGTCGCCGATCGGTGCATCGCGACGTCGGCGTCGGCGGTGTCGTGTCTCGAAGCGCGCCTGACGATGTCCAACGATAGCGGGCAGTGTTCGGACTTGATGGCGGACGCGAAGCGCGTGATCGCGATCGATCCGTCGTCGCAGACCGGCTACACCGCCCTCGCCGACGCGATGGCGTCGCTCCACGCGCCGATAGACTCGGTCGCCGAGACCTTGAAGCACGCCGATAGGCTCGTCAGCGATGCCGACGCGAGGCACGTCGGCGAGCTCTACTCGACCGAGCTGATCGACGTGCTCCGCGGCGACCTTGTCGGCGCGGACCGCGCCGCGGGCGACGCCGTCACCTTCGCGTCCGAGCATCCAGGCCAGAACGCGGTGTCTCCCGCACTCCGCCAGCTGGCGTTGGTCGTCGAGGAGGGCGATGCGAATCGCGCCCGAACCCTCGCCAGGCGCGTGCGCGCGTTGATCGACGCGACCGGCGTCGGCGAGCCCGACATCAATACCGAGGCCCTGCTCGTCACGTTGCTGCAGCGTGCCGGTGGCATCACACGCGACGAGCTTCACGCTCGGCAAGCCAAGCTCGCCGAGCTGCAGCGCGCCGACGACGAACGCCGCGGTGGCAAGACCGATGCGTTCCGGCTGTGGGGCTGGATCTACGGCGGCAACATCGCGAACGCGAGCGAGGCCGGCGATGCAATCACGGCGCTCGCTCAGGCCGGTGGGCCGGACCCGAAGTTCGCGAACGTTCCGTACTTCGCGCAAGGGCTCGGCACGATGTACGCGTTCTCCGGGCACGGCGCGGAGGCAATCCCCTATCTCGCGCGCGCGGAAGCCAGCTGCTACCAACTCGAGGAGGCGATCGATCTCACCCACGACGAGCTCGCGCTCGGTGTCGCGAAGCAGACCACCGGCGACTTGGCCGGGGCGCGCACCGCGTACCAGGCCGTGCTCGAGCGATGGGGAACCGCGACCCCACGGTCGGTGACCGCGGATGAGGCGCGCGCTCGGCTCGCGGCGCTGCCGAAGTCGCATTGATCGTATGATCGAGCGGTGGAGCTCGAGACCGCGTTTCGCGCCCAGTTCGGCGCGCCACTGGGCGAAAGCCTTGGCCCGATCCTCGGGAAGCTGGAGCTCGACGCGCGTGCGGCATGGTCCGAGATCAGCGTGCGCGCGGACCGGCTCGGTACGCACCTCGCGGCGCTCGTCAAGGACGAAGCCGATCCGCTCGCGGCGCTCACCCGACTCCACGCCGGTGACGTCTACTTGACGATCGCGTGCGCCGACGGCGATGCCGGCGCACTCGTCGCGATCGAACGCGTCTACCTCGCGGGTGTCCGCTCTCCGCTGTCACGCATGGGCCTGTCCGCGAGCCAGATCGATGAAACGCTCCAGGTCATGCGCGACGAGCTGTTCGTGCGCCGCCCGACGGCGCCGCCCAGGATCTTGAACTACGGCGGCCGCGGCCACCTCGGCGGCTGGTTACGTGCGGTCGCGGCGCGGACCGGGCTACGGATGTTCGCGCATCGGGAGCGCCAAGACGAGCTCGATGATCGCGTGCAGAGGGGACAAGCGAGCGACGACCTCGAGCTCGCGTACATGAAGCGGACCTACGGAGAGGCGTTTCAGCGGGCGTTTCGCACCGCGCTCGACGGAATCGACGAGGACGATCGACTGCTCCTCAAACAACGCTATCGCCACGCGATGACCGTCGAGGAGCTCGGCTCTTTGCACGCGGTCCACGCAGGGACGATCTCGCGTCGGGTGGCGGCCGCACGCGAGCGGCTCGTCGCACGGACGCGCGACGCGATGATCAAGGAGCTCAGCATCAACCGCGACGACGTCTCGAGCATCCTGCGGCTCATCCACAGCGAGCTCGACATCTCGCTCGGCACGATTCCGGGGCGCCGACCATGATCTGCGTCGGATCGCTTGGTCTCGCTCGACGTCGTGATGAATAATCCGGGTTAGCGCTGTATAAGAGGGCCGATGAAACGCGAGCTGATCGTCAATGCCGGCGGGCAGGACCGGACGGTCGTCGTCGAGGGTCCGCTCGACAACGGCATGTTCCAGATCGCCATCGACGGTACGACGCGCGAGGTCGATGCCAAGCAGGTCCGGCCGGGCACGTGGTCGATCGTGATCGCGGGGCGCAACTACCTCGTCGACCTCGACAAGCGCGCCGCGCTGCAAGGCAAGGTCGCTGCGTCGGTCGGAGCGAGCGAGACCGTGCTGGCGGTCGAAGATGCCGCACATCGCCGGCTCGCCGCCGCGGTCACACCGCGCGGGCAGGCTCGTGGCGAGCAGCTGCGCGCACCGATCGCCGGCAAGGTCGTCAAGGTGCTCGTCGCGATCGGCGACACCGTCGCGCCGGGCCACGCGGTGATCGTGCTCGAGGCGATGAAGATGGAGAACGAGCTCGTCAGCGAGCGCGGCGGCGCCGTCAAGGCCGTACACAAACAAGCCGGGCAAGCGGTCGACACCGGCGATCTGCTGGTCGAGCTCGAGTAGTGGGGCTCCTCGAGGTCTTACGCGAGCGCGACATCATCGTGTGTGTCGGCTCCGGCGGCGTCGGCAAGACCACGACCGCGGCGACGCTCGGGCTCGCGGCCGCGCGGCGCGGCATGAAGACGCTCGTGTTGACGATCGATCCGGCGAAGCGGCTCGCGAACTCGCTCGGGCTCGCGGAGCTCGGCCACAACGTGCAAGAGGTCCCGCCCGAGCTCGTCGGCAAGGACGCGCCGGTCGCCGGCGGCCAGCTGTTCGCGATGATGCTCGATCAGAAGCTCGCGTTCGACGAGGTCGTCGCGAAGCACGCGAAGGATCCGGCCGCCGTGCAACGCATCCTCGCGAACCCGGTGTACTCGCAGATCTCGGGCTCGCTCGCGGGCGCCCAGGAGTACGCCGCGATGGCCAAGCTCCACGACTTCGACCGCGAGGGCACGTACGACACGATCATCGTCGACACGCCACCGACCGCGCACGCGCTCGACTTCCTCGATGCGCCGCGCAAGCTCAGCGAGGCGATCGACTCGCCCGCGATCGAGTGGTTCCGCAAGCTCCAGGGCGGCTCGGGCTCGGGCTGGTCGCTCGTCGGCAAGACCGGCTCGTTCGTGATGAAGCGGCTCGCGAAGTTCGTCGGCAGCCAGTTCATCGACGACCTCGGCGTGTTCTTCACCGAGTTCAACGACATCCTCGGCGGGTTTCGCAAGCGCGCCGAAGAGACGTTCGCGCTGCTCCGCCAACCCCGCGTCGGCTTCGTGCTCGTCGCGTCGCCCGAGGCGATGGCGGTGCGCGAGGCGCTGTTCTTCCACGAGCGCTTGAAGGCCGCGGCGATGCCGTTCGTCGGCTTCGTCGTCAACAAGGTCCACCCCGCGCTCCCGATCGCCACCGACGCGAAGGGCCTCGCGCAGGCGCTCGCCGCCCAGCCCTCGGTTGCGGCGCTCGGCATGTCGGGTACGACGATGACGATCGCCGCGAACGCGCTGTTTGCGGCGCACGGCGAGATCGAAGTGCTCGCGCAGGCCGATCGGCTCGCGGTCGCGAAGCTCCGCGCGGCGGGCGGCGAGAAGTCCTTGCTCGTCGAGGTGCCGCTCCTCCGCGACGACGTCCACGACGTCAGCCGCCTCGTCGGCCTCGAGCGCTGGCTGTTAGCGTAGTCCACGGATCGAGCTTGTCGACGAGCTGCATCGGCGCGCCGATCACGATCACCACGCCCTTGTCCTTGCGCTCGACCCAGCTCGCCGTGCCGTCAAGCGTGTACCAGCGAGTCATCTCCATCGTCTGCTCGAACGAGCCGATCATCATGTCGTCCACCGCGTGCTCGAGCGCGGCCTGGGCCTCGCGCGCGTCGACCTCGGTATCCCACTCGAACCGCGCCATGCCGATCGTGCGGCGTGCGTTGGTCTCGCCCTTGTGCGCGAGCGTGATCACGCGATCACCGCCCCACCCCGCCGCGGCGTTCTCGGCGACGAGCGGGCTGACCCCGTGCGTGAGCAGAAACGAGCGCATGCCGAGCTCGCCCCACACATCGCTGCTCAGCACGGTGTAGTCGGCGAGCGGCGACGGACCGGCAGCGACCGCGATCGGCTTGTCATCGGCGAGGTACTTGTCGACGTGCAAGATCTGCTCGGTCGAGCGCGGCGGCCGGCGAAACGCGGCGTCGATCGCGGACCACGGCTTGGTCCGCCGGATCGCCGTGACGAACGCGAAGCCATCGCGATACGGGAACAACATCTCCTCGCGGATCGCGAGCGGCGCCGTGTCGAGTGAGTCCTTCGTCGTGGCATCCGGCGCCGACATCGCCTGGATCACCTCGTCGGCGGCCTCCGGCACCGACCACGGGCTCGTGATGCCTTCGCGCGCGAGCATGACCTCGATCATCAAGGCGACGCCGTCGCCCTCGACCAGCGCGTGGCGCGCGTTGATCGCGTCGGTGTCGTCGTCGGCGAGCTTCTCGAACTTGTCGAGGTCGAACGCCTGGTCCTGGAGGCCGTGATCGAGCTCGTGCGCGAGCACCATCTCGGCCCACGCCGGATCGCTGCCGGCGCTGTCGAGGATCGTCAGCTTCTTGGTCTTCGAATCGTAATAGCCCGCGATCTGATCGGCGAGCAGATCGACCAACCGCGCGCTGTAATCGTAGTCGAGGGGCACGAGCCCCCAGCGCTGGAGCTCGATGCCGTGCGCGGCGGTCTCACTCGCGGTCTTGTCCTCGCTCGCCTCTGCGAGCAGCCGCTTGCGCAGCTCCGCACGATCGACGACCTCGTTCGGGATCTTCTTCTTGAGCCGGAGGCCGCGCACCTTCGCGACCTCCTTCGCGACCGCATCGGTGCGCGCGAGCAACGCGCTGAGTGGATCGATGACCGGAGCATCGGCATGCGCAGCCGTCGCGACGAGCGCGACCGTGACCGCGATCAGCGATGTCCGCATGGCACGAGCATGACACGCCGGCGTGTCCGTCCACCCGCGGTCCCGCGCAACCGACCGAAAGCAGCGATGCCGCGTCATGGCATCACCGTTGCTGTGATGACCCGCATGTCGAAATCGGGTCTGTCCGTCTTACTCGCGAGCATCGCGTTTCTCCCCCTCGTCACTCCACACGTCGTCCATGCCGAGCCCGCGCAAGCGGTCGCGGCCGAGGACAAGACGCTGTCGCCGTTCTTCGTCGTCGAAGGCGCGAAGCCCGGCGTCGAAGCCTTGCCGCTCGAGAGCACGCGCGCGGACGTCCACATTGCCGGCGTGATCAGCGATGTCACGGTGACGCAGACGTATCGCAACGATGGAGATCGAACGATCAGCGCGAAGTATGTGTTCCCGGCATCGACGCGCGCCGCGGTCTACGCGATGAAGATGACGATCGGCGACCGCGTGATCGTCGCGAAGATCAAGGAGCGCGAAGAGGCCAAGCACGAGTTCGACGAGGCGAAGGCCGCCGGTAAGACCGCGACGCTGCTCGAAGAAGAGCGCCCGAACGTGTTCACGATGTCGGTCGCGAACGTCCTGCCGAAGGACCGCATCCAGGTCGAGTTGAAATATACCGAGCTGCTCGTGCCGACCGACGGCGTCTACGAGATGGTCTACCCGACCGTGGTCGGACCGCGCTACGCGAGCGAGACGCTTTCAGATGGCAAGCAGGCGACCGGCAAGCACGGCGAGAACGAGTTCGTCGCCACGCCGTACCAGCACGCGGGTGCGACGCCGCTGACCGGCTTCGCGGTGCACGTCGATGTCCACGGCGGCATGCCGATCCAGCAACTCGAATCGCCGTCGCACAAGATCGCGAGCACGATCGCCGCGAACCATGACAACGCGACCGTCGATCTCGATCCGATCGAGACCAACGGCGGCAACCGCGACTTCGTGCTGCGCTACCGCCTTGCCGGCAAGGATCTCGCGTCCGGCTTGATGCTGTATCCCGGCGACAAAGAGAACTTCTTCCTCGCGATGGTGCAACCGCCGCAGCGCCCCACGGCGGACCTGATTCCGCCGCGCGAGTACGTGTTCATCGTCGACGTCTCGGGCTCGATGCAGGGCTTCCCGCTCCAGACCACGAAGTCGCTGATGAAAGACCTGCTCGGCCGGCTGCGCCCGACCGACAAGTTCGACGTGCTGCTGTTCTCGGGCGACGACGCGCTGTACAGCGAGAAGTCCGTCGATGCGACGCCCGACGAGATCAAGAAGGCGACCGCGTTCGTCGACAAACAGAACGGCGGCGGCGGCACGGAGCTACTCCCCGCGATCCAGCACGCGATGAAGGTGCCGCGCGCGGGCAAGCCGGGCGGACGCCCGGCGCGCAGCGCCGCCGAAGGCGGCGCGGAGGTTGAAGATAACGTGTCGCGCAGCTTCGTCGTCGTCACCGACGGCTTCATCGCCGAGGAGCCGGCCGTGTTCGACCAGATCCGCGATCACCTCGGCGAGGCGAACGTGTGGTCGTTCGGCATCGGCACCTCGGTCAACCGCCACTTGATGGACGGCATCGCGAAGGCCGGCCAAGGCGAGGCGTTCACGGTCCTCGGCCCCGACCAGGCCGCCGCGGCTGCCGCGAAGTTCCGCGCGTACGTCGAGACGCCCGTGTTGACGAACGTCAAGGTCGCGTTCGACGGCCTCGCGGCCTATGACGTGTTCGCGTCGCGCCCGGTGATCGTGTTCGGCAAGTACAGGGGTACGCCGACCGGCAAGGTCACGCTCACCGGCGTGTCGGGCCGCGGCCGGTTCGTGTCGACGCTCGATGCCGCGCTGGCGACGCCCGACAAGGCGAACGGCGCGCTGCGCTACCTGTGGGCGCGCAACCAGATCAGCGAGCTCTCCGACTTCTTCAACCAGGACAAGAACAAGGACGCGGTCACCAAGCTCGGCCTCGAGTACAACCTCCTCACCAAGTTCACGTCGTTCATCGCGGTACAGGATGTCGTGCGCACCACGCAGGGCTCGACGGATGTCGCCCAGCCGTCGGCGATGCCCGCCGGTGTTACCGATAGCGCGGTCGCCCAGAGCGAGAGCATGGAGGTCGGTGCCGAGCCGCCGTTCGCGTGGCTCATCTTGATCATCGCCGGCATCGCCGTCTGGGTCGGAACCAAGTCGCGCAAGCGGAGTCACGCGTCGTGAAGAAGCCGCAGGTGTTCGGGCTCGTGCTCGCCGCGGCGGTCGTCGTCGCCGGCAAGCAGTACTTCCGCGAGGCCTCGGCCGACGACCTGCGCTGGCTGCTCGCGCCGACCGCGAAGTGCGTCTCGGTGCTGACCGGGACCCACTTCGTGCGCGAGGCCGGCGCCGGCTATGTCGACCGCAGCGTCTCGTTCGAGATCGCGGCGGTGTGCTCCGGGCTGCAGTTCATGCTCGCCGCGATCCTCGCGCTCTCGATCGGCTGGCTCTCCGGCATGCAAAGCTGGAAGGCCGCGGCGAAGCGGGTCGCGGTGGCGGTCGGGGTCGCGTACGTCGCGACGATCGTCGTCAACACGCTGCGCATCTCGCTCGCGCTCCGCATGCAGGCGCACGACCTCAGCGGGAGCGAGCTGCACCGGCTCGAGGGCGTGATCGTGTACCTCGGCGGCCTGTGCGCCCTCTACGCGATGGCGAGGCATCTCGACGAAAGGACGGCTTCCCATGCGTGACTACCTGAGGCGGCTCGCGGTGCCGATCGCGGCGTACCTCGTCATCACGCTCGTGCTCCCGGCGGCGAACGGTGCGGCGACCCGCCACGAGTTCGCGCATCACGCGATGTGGGTGGTGCTCGGATGTGCGCTCGTCGTCGCCGCGATTGCCCTGTTCGGCACGCTCGCAGAAGTTTCTGTGGCGGGCCTGCGCCGGCTCAAGAATACTCGAACCAGCTCACGCGTTTCTCCGCGAGGTCAGCCATGAAATTGCTCTTGGTCCTCCCAGCGGTCGCGCATGCGGATCAGTGCGAGTTGGTCTCCGACCAGGTCGCGACCCGCGCGGTCGACGTGCTGCACGGCCAACCGAACGTGCTCGCGTACTGCGAGCCGTGCGGAGACAAGGCGCCCGGCGAGCCGCATCGCATCGATCACCTCGCGAAGCAGCGCGGCCTCGATGGCTACTACGCGGTGACGCTCGACAAGCGCGAAGTCGATCTCGCGTACACGTACGTCCAGACCGCGCCGTCGAAGTACGAGAACGTCGCGGCGCTCGCCGGCTGCCCGACGAGCGGCGTGTCACCATCGCTCGACGTCAACGATGCGAGCGATAAGGGCGTGCTGATCACGCCGAGTCCAGCACCAGTGGCACACGTCGAGCCCGCGCCACCGCCCGCACCGGCCACGACGATCACCTACGTCGTGAGCGAGAATCGTATGAACTGGCTCGCCGTGATCGCCGCGTGCGCGGTCTCGAGCGGCCTGTGGGCGCTGACGACGATCCTCCTGCTGCGGCGCAGGCGCTCGGTCGCGATGCGGCCGCGAGCGATCGACATGATCGACCGCAGCTAGCCAACCGGCCTCGTGCTTGCACTACCCGCAGGCATGTCGCTCTACACCTTACTCATCATCGTCCTGATCGTGGCTCTCCTCGGTGGAGGCGGCTATTTCTGGCGTCGCTAGCTGACAGGCCCGTGTCACGTGGCGTGCTAGCTTCCGCGCGCTATGGGCCCGGAGTTGTTGCGAGCCATCGATGCCGGCGCGGTGATCGCGTACGGCGCGACGCCCGGCTGGGCGGCGTGGCTGGCCGCCGAGCGTTCGGCGACCGAGCTCGTCGTCGTCGTTGCCGCGGATGACGAGGTCGCGCGCGAGCTCGAGGACGACGTCCGTTTCTGGCTCGGTGATCCGCGCGATACGGCGGAGCTCGATCCGATCGCGTCCTTGCCCGGCATCGACGTCTCGCCCTACGCGGATCTCTCACCCGACCGGGGCTGCATCGTCGAGCGCGTCGCGACGCTGTACCGGCTGACCCAACCGGCGCTCCGGCCTCGCCTGGTGATCACGTCGGCCGAGGCGCTCGCGCGCAAGACGATGCCGCCGGCCGAGCTGGCCGCACGCGGGCTCGTGATCGCGAAGGGCCAGCAGATCGATCGCGACCAGATCGCGAAGATCCTGGTCGACGGCGGCTGGTCGCGCACGCCGGTCGTCGACGAGCCGGGCACGTTCGCGCTGCGCGGCGGGGTCGTCGATGTCTACGCGCCGCTCGCGGCGCACCCGGTGCGGATCGAGCTGTTCGGCGACGAGGTCGAGTCGCTGCGCTGGTTCGACGCGGAGTCGCAGCGCACGCTGCGCGAGGTCGATCGCGTGGTGCTCCATCCGGTGCGCGAGACGATCGTCACCGGCACGTCAGACGTGCGCACGCGGATCCGCGAGTACGCCGAGGAGATCGCGTTCCCGTCGAAAGCGACGCGCCGCACGATCGAGCAGCTCGAGACCGGCAGCGTGTTCGTCGGCATCGAGGGCCTCGTGCCGGCGTTCCACGACGAGCTCGTGTCACCCGCGGCGTACATGCCGGCCGACGCGCGCTGGCTGATCGTCAACGTCGATCTGGCGAAGCGCGCGGTCAGCGATCTGCTCGCGGACGCGGATCTGCGCTGGACGAATCGCTCGAACATGAAGGAGCTCGCGTATCCGCCGGATCGCCACTTCGCGCGCGAGCTCGCAGCGTTGAGCTCACCGCGGCGGATCGAGCTCAGCTCGCTCGAGGTCACGGGAGATTCCGACGCGACTCGGTTACGCGTCGATGTCGACGACCTGCGCGTGCTGCGCCAGGAGCTCGACCATGCGCGCACGTTCGGCGACACCGAGCACGTGACGCCGCTCCTCACCGCATTGAAGCGCTGGCGCGCCGACGGTGTCAGCGTGACGATCGCGCTCGACTCGCAGTCGCGCATCGATCGCCTCGCCGGCGTGCTCGAGCAACGCGGCGTTACCGATGTCCGGCTCGTCGCCGGCACGCCCGCGCACGCGTTCGCCTCGGTGAAGGATCACGTCGCGCTCGTCACCGGCGATCTGATCTTCGGCGCGCGCACGCATCACGCCGGCAACCGGCGCAAGAAGGCCAAGGACGCGCTGCTCGGCGGCGTCAGCGACTGGAGCCAGCTCGCGGTCGGCGACTTCCTCGTCCACCAGCGCCACGGCGTCGGCAAGTACCTCGGCCTGAAGAAGATCGCGGTCGGCACGGTGTCGCTGCTCGACACGGTGGCGGTCGGCATCATCAAGCGCCCGCCGCAGCACGAGATCGACGCGCTCCAGCTCGAGTACGACGGCGGCACGCTGTACCTGCCGGTGTATCGACTCGGCGAGGTCCAGCGCTACGTCGGCGCCGAGGGTCACTCGCCGCGGATCGACAAGCTCGGCGGCATCACGTGGGAGGCGACGCAGACCAAGGTGTCGCGCACCGTGCGCGCGCTCGCCGAGGAGCTGCTGCAAGTCTACGCGCAGCGCGCCGCCCTGCCCGGTCACGCGTTCCCGCCGCCCGACGATCAATATCGCGAGCTCGAGGCGACGTTCCCGTTCGACGAGACGCCCGATCAGGACGACGCGATCACCGCGGTCAACGCCGACATGGAGGCCGGCCGCGTGATGGACCGCCTCGTCTGCGGCGACGTCGGCTACGGCAAGACCGAGGTCGCGATGCGCGCGATCTTCAAGTGCGTCACCGGCGGCAAGCAGGCCTGCATCCTCGCGCCGACCACCGTGCTCGTCGAACAGCACTTCCGCACGATGACCGAGCGGTTCAAGGGCTTCGCGGTCTCGGTCGGCAAGCTGTCGCGGTTCCAGAGCAAGGGCCAGCAGGTCGATACGGTCAAGCAGCTCGCGGGCGGTCACATCGACGTCGTCGTCGGCACCCATCGCGTGTTGTCGGCCGACGTGCGGTTCAAGGACCTCGGCCTGCTCGTGATCGACGAAGAGCAGCGGTTCGGCGTCGCGCACAAGGAGCGGATCAAGAAGACCAAGACCCAGGTCGACGTCCTGACGCTGACCGCGACCCCGATCCCGCGCACGCTGCACCTCGCGATGGCCGGCATGCGCGACCTGTCGATCATCGCGACGCCGCCCGCGGATCGCCGTGCGGTGCGCACGTTCGTGTCTCGCGTCGACGACGTCACGATCAAAGAGGCGATCGAGCGCGAGATCGCGCGCGGCGGTCAGGTGTTCTTCATCTCGCCGACGATCGGCGGCATGGCCCACGGCAGGACGCCCGACCCGCGGCTGCCGAACGACGACCGCCCGCAGCGCAAGACCAAGCCGCGGGACGACGATCGCTCGATCGACGAGTGGGCCGAGTACCTCCGCGGCCTCGTGCCGACCGCCCGGATCGGCATCGGCCACGGCTCGCTCGCGTCCGACCAGCTCGAGAAGGTGATGGTCCAGTTCATCAACGCCGAGCTCGACATCCTGATCGCGACGACGATCGTCGAGAGCGGCCTCGATATTCCAAACGCGAACACGATGTTCGTCGCGCGCGCCGACGCGTTCGGCCTGGCCCAGCTCTACCAGCTCCGCGGCCGGATCGGACGCAGCGCGAA
>Ga0193728_1000424_pt1 | contig 20379 bp, 15 predicted proteins | sample U1c1metaG_FD_143037 | JGI IMG/M metagenome (GOLD analysis project Ga0193728, IMG submission 143037) | Soil microbial communities from a riparian zone of the East river system, Colorado, United States - U1c1 | ecosystem: Environmental > Terrestrial > Soil > Riparian zone | place: USA: East River...
AAAATCCCCCGCCCTCGAATTCCCGCCAACACCCCCTTTGGTGTAAAGTGGAATCAGGCACCTGTCCAGATGCCTCCGAGGTTTTGCATGGAATCCGCTCCGTTGGCCACCCAATCCAGAAAATCAGAGGGTTCCGCCATACCCCGCGAAACGCTGACCATCACCGACAATCGCACCGGCAAAAACTACGAAGTTCCCATCGTCAACGACGCCATCCGCGCCGCCGACCTCCGCCAGATCAAAGTCAATGCCGCCGATTTCGGCATGATGAGCTACGACCCCGCCTTCAACAACACCGCTTCCTGCATCAGCAAAGTTACTTTCATCGACGGCGACGCCGGCATCCTGCGCTACCGCGGCTATCCCATCGAGGACCTCGCCGAAAAAAGCACTTACCTGGAAACCGCCTATCTCCTTATTCACGGCGAGCTGCCCGACGAAGCCCAGCTGAAAGACTGGACCTACCACGTAACCCATCACACCTTCATCCACGAAAGCATCAAAAAATTCCTCGACGGCTTTCATTACGACGCCCACCCCATGGGCATGCTAATTTCCACCATCGCCGCGCTCTCCACCTACTATCACGACGCGAAAGATATTTTCAGTCCCGAGTCGCGCAAGAAGCAGACCTATCGCCTCATCGGCAAGATGCCCACCATCGCGGCATTCTCTTACCGCCACTCGCTGGGCATGCCTTTCGTCTATCCCGACAACGATCTCAGCTATCCCGGCAATTTCCTGAACATGCTTTTCCGCACCACCGAAACGCGTTACCGCCCTAATCCCACGCTCGAGCGCGCCCTTGATGTTCTCTTCATCCTCCACGCCGACCACGAACAGAATTGCTCCACCAACACCATCCGCGGCGTAGGCAGCTCCCACGTCGACCCCTATTCCGCCACCGCCGCAGCGATCGCCGCGCTTTACGGCCCGCTGCATGGCGGCGCCAACGAAGAAGTCCTGCGTATGCTGATGGAAATCGGCTCCATACAAAAAGTCCCCGACTTCATCAAGCGCGTAAAAGCCGGCGAAGTGAAATTAATGGGCTTCGGCCATCGCGTTTACAAGAACTACGATCCTCGCGCGCGCATCATCAAGCGCGTGGCCTACGAAGTTTTCGATCTCATGGGCAAGAATCCGCTCCTCGAAATCGCTCTCGAATGCGAGCGTATCGCTCTCGAGGACGACTATTTCGTCAAGCGCAAGCTCTACCCCAACGTGGACTTCTACACCGGCCTCATTTATCAATCCATGGGCTTTCCCATGACCATGTTCCCGGTGTTATTCGCCATACCCCGCACCTCCGGCTGGATTTCCCAATGGGAAGAAATGCTGCTCGACCCCGAGCAAAAAATCGCGCGCCCGCGCCAGATTTATCTTGGCTACGACACGCGTCATTACATCCCCATCGAACAGCGCCAGGATCCGCAAGCTGATGCGGCCCAACCCTCCGCAAAACGCAGCTGATTTTTAACCGGAAATCCCCAGACAGCGCGCTTGGTAGCCTGTCCTACAGGACCGTATCCTTTTTGAATACTCTTTGGAGGTACCCCTCGACTTGGTACTTCTCCCGCGTATAGTTAAATAGGTGAGACTTTCATGAGCCAGGTAACCTACCCCGCCACGAACCCATCGGCTCGACGGCGCAGCCAACGCGTTTTAATGCAGGTTGGTGTGTGCGTACGCGGTACCGATCCGCAAGGCAAGTCTTTTGAAGAACACGTTGCTACTCTCGCCATAAACGCGCACGGCGCTCTAATTTCCCTGAAGCATCGTCTGACCAGTGGCAGCAAAGTCAATATGAAGCACAACATGACCGAAGAGGAGCAGGAGTGTCATGTCGTATTCCTTGGTCCTGTGCGTGAGGGTAAAGCCGAGGTTGGTCTGGAATTTTCTGTGCCGCGCCCGGGATTTTGGCGCGTGGCATTTCCGCCCGAAGACTGGACTCCAAAGAGTCCCGAAGCACGCAAAGCGCAACGCTCCCGGTTAGTCGAAAAGTAGTTCTCGGCAGTTCCTGAATGGCTCCACAAAAGCCCCCACGTTAAACGCTTGGCCTCAGTCGTTAATCGAAGAGCGAGCTCTGGCGCGAACCTGCAAAACGAATCAAGCCGACAAAATCTTCCTGACCACATCGTTTACAACCTGCGGATTCGCCTGCCCTTTTGTCGCTCGCATCACTTGACCAACAAAAAATTTAAATACTCCTTCGTTGCCGCTCTTGAATTTCGCCACATTCTCCGGGCTTTTCTCGATCACTTCACGGGCCGCTTGCTCGATCGCCGCTACGTCTACCGTTTGCGCCAAACCTTCCGCCGCGACAATGTCCGCCGCGCCCCGCCCGGATTCAAACATCGTGGCAAACACTTTCTTTCCGATGGCCGCGGTAATGTGGCTGGATTCAACCAGCTTCACCAGCTCGCCCAGTGCCGCCGCCGAAACCGGACTTTCCTCAATCTGCTTCCCCGAATCGTTCAATCTGCGCAACAATTCCGTCTGCATCCAGTTCGCCGCATTTTTGCCGGATGCACCGCTCTTGGTCGCCGACTCAAAATAATTCGCCAGTTCTGCGCTCGTCGCCAGAACTTCCGCGTCATAAGCGGTAATCTGGTACTCTGCCATCAACCGCGCGCGCTTGGCCTCGGGCAACTCCGGCAAGCTGCGCCGAACTTCCTCCCGCCACGCCTCACTAATGTGCACCGGCAACAAATCCGGCTCCGGAAAATAACGATAATCGTGCGCCTTTTCCTTGGAACGCATCGAAACCGTCCGCCCCTCGCCCTGATTCCACAAACGCGTTTCCTGAATAATTTTTCCGCCGCTCTCCAGCACCCCAACGTGCCGCTCGATTTCAAACTCCAGGGCCTTCTGCAAATAGCGGAAAGAATTCAGATTCTTAACCTCAACCTTCGTGCCAAATTCATTAGATCCGCGTAGCCGCACACTAACATTCGCGTCGCACCGCAGCGACCCTTCCTCCATGTTGCAATCGCTCACTCCGGTGTACAGCAAAATCTGCCGCAACGTCGTGAGATACGCATACGCCTCGGATGGCGTGCGCATATCCGGCTCCGACACAATCTCACTCAACGGCGTTCCGCCCCGGTTGTAATCGATGTACGCCTTGGTGCTCGACTCCGCAAAGCCTTCGTGAAGATTTTTCGCCGCGTCTTCTTCCAGGTGCAGCCGCGTAATCCCTATGCGCTTTCTGGGGCCCGCTTGCTCAATTTCAATCCACCCGCCCGTCGCCAGCGGCAATTCATACTGCGTAATCTGGTAGCCTTTCGGCAGGTCCGGATAAAAATAATTTTTGCGTGCGAACCGCGAATGCTCGTGCACCGTGCAGTTGATCGCCAGCGAAGCCCGCATGGCCATCTCCACCGCGCGTCTATTCAAAACCGGCAAAGTCCCTGGAAGTCCGAGGCAAACCGGACACACATTGCTGTTGGGCGCATTCCCAAACCGGTTCGCGCACCCGCAAAAAATTTTGCTTTTTGTCAGCAGTTGCACATGGACTTCAAGCCCGATAACCGGCTCGTACTTGGCAAGTACTTCCGGCGCGATCGCTGCCGTCTCAGACGCGGTTTTAGCCATATCGAAACAGGGATTATATCATCCCGCCCGAACACGACTCACGCGGCACTATTCCTGGCGCTAAACCACAATCGAAGCACTTATTTGCTGAGTTTGCGCTTCAATCTCCCACGCGCTCACCAAACATAAGCACATATTCGACAAAGGTGTTATGTTTTCTTAATGGAACCATTTTCAAAACAAGTCGCTGAAAAGAATACTCAGCGGCGCAGCCAGCGCGTCTTGGCAGCAGTGCCGATTTCCGTCGTTCTCGCCCGGCCCAGCCAAAAGCCGGTTTCCGAAAAAACGAATACCTTGGTGGTGAGCGCACACGGCGCGTTGTTGTTGCTGTCCATGAAATTATTCGCGGGCGACCAGCTAACGCTTTTCAATCCTCAAACCGATGAACAGCAACCCGTTCGTGTGGTGTACCTCGGTCCTCAACAATTAGACAAGCAAGAAATCGGTATGGAATTTGTGAAGTCCTCGCCGCTGTTTTGGCGAATCGCCTTTCCGCCGAGCGATTGGACAACCGCACACGAAGAGGCCAAGGCCCCTGCGAAACGAGTTACGCCACCGCCAAAGGCTCTAAAAACGCCATGATGGCTTCAAATCAGCCCATCGAAATTTAAGTTCTTAAAATTTTCGCAACTTTTTTAACATACTCTGGTTGCGCGGAAATTCGTTATTCAACACGCCGGGGCACTCCTTCTCAAAAAATCCCTCACGAGCTGCGGCCGCCGCGCCTACCCTGTCCGTTTACGGACGATGTTCTTTGGGTTCGGACAACTTTTGGCTTAGGCTAGACTTGCGATAGGCACGTATCTTCTTGCAAGCGAAAGCGTTCTTCTCCCCGGCATGTTGGTACCCGGCCTGCTGTGTTTAGATTGTAGGAAGTCTTCAAAGCTGAGGTGCTTCCATGATGGGGGTTATCCACGGTCTTCGTTATACGCTTCGTCAACTGGCAAAGTCTCCGGTCTTCTCCGCTATTTCCATCCTCACTATTGCCCTGGGGATTGGAGCCAACACCGCCATCTTCAGCGTCATGAATGCTGTGCTCCTGCATTTTCTTCCAGTCCCGAATCCCCAACAGCTCGTCTATTTTCATTTGAAAAACCAGCCTCTGAGCACCTCACAAACAGGGTACGGTGACATGTCAATGTCATTGCCGGTTTTTGTAGCCATGCGCATCCGGCGGGATGTTTTCACCGACGTCATCGGCTTTGCTCCGCTGGCCTTTGAGAAGGTAGCCGTGCGGATTGGCCCCGAACCGGAGGAAACCTGGGGAGAAATGGTGAGCGGCAATTTCTTCTCCGGCCTGCAAGTCCAGCCTATTCTAGGGCGCGGGTTCACATGGCAGGACGAATCTACTCACGCTCCTATCGCCGTGGTGAATTACGCCTGGTGGAAGGGCCGATTCGCCGGTGACAAAGACATTTTAGGCAGGACAATCCTCGTCAAGGGCGTCCCTTTCACGATTGTGGGCGTTGCGCCTCCGGGATTCGATGGTGTGGATCCGGTCCACACGGTCATTGATTTCTGGATTCCCCTGCAAGAACGCCCCGAATTGAACGCTTGGGGAACGCCGGCAACCGATCACACGCTGTATGGGTCACCGAATTGGCTGGCCTTGCAAATGCTCGGCCGCCTGCGGCAGGGAGTCTCGCCCGAACAAGCACAAGCCCAACTCACTCCGGCGTTTCAGAGTGCGCTAGCGAACGCCTCGCCAATCGATCCTCACGAACAAAAACCTCTGCTTGTCCTCTCAGGAGTCCGGGGTGTGGAGAATCTGCGGGATGATTACGAACACCCGCTGCGGTTCCTTATGAGCATGGTGGCACTGGTGCTGCTCATCGCCTGCGCAAACGTGGTCATGCTGCTGCTGGCGAGAAACGCCAGCAGGCTCCCGGAGTTCTGCCTGCGCCAAGCGCTTGGGGCCAACAGACGCGCCCTTTTCCTGCAAATGCTCCGGGAAAGCGTGGTGCTGGTGGCGGCAGGCGCGGCGCTTGGCTGGCTGTTCGCCGGGGCAGCAACGCAGGCGCTCGCGGCATGGTCAGGCATTCAAATCACTATTGAACCAGACAGACGAGTGTTGTTGTTTACGGCAGGTGTTTCCGCGGTGGTGGCCATCGCGTTTGGGCTGGCGCCCATGGGGCTCATAACCCGGCTTCCATTGAATCTTGCGTTGCGGTCGACAGGCGGGACGAGTGGTACGGGGCAAAACCGTTTACGGGGGCGCAAGCTCGTCGTGGCGCTTCAGATTTCACTCTGCATGGTGCTGCTCTGCTCTGCGGGGTTGCTGTACCGGACGCTGCGCAACCTGGAATCCAGCGACCTCGGGATGCGAACGGCCGGGCTGCTCGTGTTTGGGATCAGCCCGCAGTCCAACATCCGCACGGATGCCGATGCCATCCGCTTTCATACCGGGTTGTTGGAACGCATGCGTGCGTTACCCGGGGTCGACGTCGCAACGATTATGCAGGTGCGCATCGGCAGCGGAGGGAGTGACAACGACGGCGTCCTTGTAGACGGGCGTAATCCCGCGCCCGATCGTCCGGTGGCAGGTGTGCGCATAAACCTTGTTGGATCCGCATTTCTGCGCACACTGGGAATCCCGCTCCGGCTCGGCCGGGATATTGAAGATTCGGATACCGCGAATTCTCCCAAAGTCGCCATAGTCAACCAGTCGTTTGTTGATCGCTACCTGCCAGGAAAAGACCCTCTGGGACACCACATCGCTGTGATAGGCGACCCCAAGATTGAATACACCATCGTGGGAGTTGCCGGGAACAGTCGCTACACAGAGGTTCGGGAAACCGAGCGCCCCATGGCCTATGTGCCGTTTATGCAGCCCCAGGGCGTGCTGGAAATGCAATATGAACTGCACACCAGGGGTGACCCCAGAATGCTGCTCAAGGAAGCGGCGAAAGTGGTGCACGACACCGATCCCAACCTGCCGCTGCAAAAACCAACTACGCAGCAAGCTCAGTTTGAGGAGACGGTGTCGCAAGAAAGGCTGGTCGCAAACTTGTCCGTCTTCTTCGGAGGGCTGGCAGCATTTCTCGTGGCGATCGGCCTGTACGGAACGATCTCTTACGGCGTCAGCCGGCGAACGATGGAAATCGGCGTGCGCATGGCTTTGGGCGCGCAGCGGCGAGAAGTGCTTCGAATGGTTTTGCGGGAAAGCTTCTCCGTGGCCGCCGGGGGTCTGGTCATTGGCATCCCCGCGTCTCTCGCGGTAGCCACGACCTTGCGTTCAATGCTGTATGGTTTGACCTCCAGCGACCCTCTGACAATCCTTGTTGCGTTTGCCGGCATCACCATGGTGACATTGGCGGCCGCATTTTTTCCGGCGCATCGCGCTGCGTCGATAGATCCCATGCGCGCCTTGCGTAGGGAGTGAGCCCCGCGAACTCCTTTTGACTTTTGGCCTACGGAACATACATCGAACTAACAAAAGAATAGATGGAGACTGGACGGGACATTTTCCAGTTTTTCATCCGGATGAAGCATGGCTCACTTCAGGGCAACCGCCCGATCTCGCGAATCAATCAAGCGATGCCGTGTCGTGAAAGCGTACCCGGTTCCCTCGCCGCGGGTGCCTCGGCCGGGAAAATAGCGGTAATCTTTGTACCCAGAGCATTAGAATCAACAGTCAATTCGCCATGAGACTGGCGCACACGCTCTCGCATTCCCCTAATTCCGACGCCGGCTCCTTTGGATTGAACCTCTGCCAATCGTTCTTGCGAAATTCCCTTACCGTGATCCTGAACCTCCGCATAAATCTTGTCGGCTTCACGAGCAATACGGATTACCGCAGTTTTGCTTCCCGAATGGCGATGGATGTTTGTCAGGCATTCTTGCACGAGGCGAAATATGGCGAGTTCTACCTCCGGGGCAAGCCTTTCGAGATTGTCGGGAATATTCAGCTCAATACTAAGGCCGCTGCGCTCCGCCAGACCGTCTATGTACCAGCGAAGTGCGGACGAAAGTCCGCTTTCATCTAACATTGGTGGGTGTAACAGATAAGACGTCGTGCGTATCTCCCGAGTCAGGTCCTGAATTAAATCCTGGGCATCTTTGATGCTTTTGGATAGTCGCGCAGGGTCGCGCTTCGCGTCATCCTCGATTCGCGAAAGGCCCATCCCTAGTGCAGCCAGATGCTGGCCAGCGCTGTCGTGCAGTTCACGGGAAATGCGCCGGCGTTCCTCGTCCTGAGCAAGCATCAATCTTCCTGAAAGGTCTCGAAGCTGATCCGACTGCTGAAGGATCTCAGCGTTTCGCCTCCGCAGCTCTTGAGTTCGAAATTGCACTTGAGTATCGAGCGCATCAGCGAGCGTGCGAAAACGTTGTTCGCTTTCGGACAATTCACGCTCGATCCGCTTACGCTCGGTGATATCACGCGCTATTTTCGAAGCACCAATGATTTTTCCTGCGGCGTCTCTGACGGGGGAAATTGACAGTGATATCTCAACTTTAGTGCCATCTTTTCGCAGGCGAACGGTGTCGAAATGCTCGATCGGCTCGCCTTGACGGAGTCGTGCAAGGATTCTTGTTTCCTCATCCCGGCGATCCAAGGGAATGATCATCGAGATAGACTGGCCTATGGCTTCTTTGGCTGTGTATCCAAAGAGTCGCTCGGCGCCTCCGTTCCAACTGGTAATGACGCCCTCTAAAGTTTTGCTAACAATCGCATCATCGGAAGAATCTACAATTGAGGCAAGCAAGCCGATCGCCTTATCGGCATTCAGACGCAATACGGGAAGCTCGTCCAAAATTGATTGAGTGATTTTGTCTGTTCTGGCTTCCGAATCGTCAATAATACAACTCGCTAACGCCTCGTGGGTCGCAAGAAGTTGCTTGATGTCATCTTCAAACTGGATTTCAGGATGCACTCTAGTCCAGTAGTGCGCTGCGCGAACGAACGCCAGGAAAAGCAACAGGTACTGCAATCGAACGGTGCCTAGCAATCGTTCCAGTGCATCAAGGCATTCCGGGGCATCCGCCGTCTGCAGGAATACATGGCTGGCCAGAGAAAAAAGCCCATCTTCCATCTGCGTGTCGGCGGTGGGCATTTCAACAAGAGGCGCCGGACATTTCGAGCAAAACGAAAGGCGTGACTTTAGTTCCGGCCCGCGTGGAATGGGGCGCCGCAGCAACCTGACTACCTCCACAACGCTTTCCGCACGAGCATCCTTATCCCCGGCCGGACGGCCAAGTCCAATCAAGAAACCGGTATGGCGGGCGATGCAGTAGCGGACTGAGCAAAAGCGAGAAAGTTGTACGAAAAGTCGTTCCTTAAAGACAGAGGGCAAGGGATTATCGAGATAGGCTGCCTGGGCAAATCCCCACAGTTTTTCGGTGATCTCCGGGGTCTCGGGCGAGAGCCGGAAGAAATTCGGAAGCACGCCAAACCGCTCATTAACCCGGCGATGCAAGTCCGGTGCAGTAATACTCGTCGATTGAACATTGTCAGATGCCATTAGTCCGCCGCCCCACTGAGTCACACTGCGTAGGGCAAGTATACGAAATTAGCCGGATTGATGCCGAAATTGACTGACCGTCGGCCAGGCGGACGGAGGCTGATGACCCACTACGCAATCAGCCACCCTGCTAGGAAATTGCCGAAACGTTGGGCCTCAGCGCCGGAGCCAAGCGCTCCGCCAGGAACAATCCGCCGAACAGAAGCGCGGAATAGCAGACATCTCCGGCGAGTGTATTCCAAAAAAATGGTACTCCCGCCGCATAACAGGCCATTAGGCCCGCAAACGTCTTGGGATAGAAGTTTGAGAACGCCCACACGCCGAAATTGGTGATCAGAAAAAACTGTATCGCACCAAGCAAGACAACTCCACCGACGCGCACAGCGCTGCGCCGCTCCCGCACCCAGAAACCCAGAGCCGTGCTGATCAGAAAACTGGCGTACACCACCGGCATCAAAATGTGAAAACCAACAAACCAGTCTCCAGCCAGCATTGCCAGCAACGGCAACAAAAACGCCATTACTCGATTTCGGATCACTGCTCCGGAAAACAGCGCCATCGCGCCAACCGGAGCGAGATTCCAGGGATGCGGAACGATTCGCATTATCGCCGCGAAAAGAATCATCCCCACGATCAACATAGTGCGAAATATCGTTTCTTCATGCTTTACTGGTGGCGGATTCATACGTTTGGTACTCCTTTTCCATTAAAAGATCACAAAAAACAAACGAATCTCGTTCTACGCGTTCGCCCACTTGAAAACGGATCGCATCTTTGAAAATCGGACCATCGAAAGCAAAAGTATGAAATTCGCCGTTCTCCCCGCAGCAATCCACCTGAGGCGGCAAATCCGCGAAGAACGAAGTATCCAGCTCTCGCCCGGCGAAACTGCGATCCAACAACCTGGGGTTCACGCACACGGCGATCGAACGAAACCCTTGCGCATGAAAGGAATCGATCAGCTCGCGGCTATCCCGTTTCCAGATCGGAAACAGCGCCGTCATACCGATGCGCGCGAGGCCTTTCTCCCGGTAAGCGCGTAGGTCTTCCAGAAAAATGTCGCCGAACGCTACTTTGCGAACCCCGTTTTCAAAATGTGTGCGTAGCGCTGCTTCCGTGCGCGTTTCATAAATCGAATTTACGCATTCAGGTGGAATAAACACCTCGTGCAGCGGCAGCCCGATGCTCTCTGCCTGCCGCTGCAAAAGTTCGCGCCTTACGCCATGCATGCTGATGCGGTCATACCCCTCGGTAACCGTAGTGAGCAGCGCCACAATTCTCACCTGCGGATCCTGCAGCAGCGCGTGCAACGCCATCGCGCTGTCTTTCCCGCCGCTCCAGCAAAAAAGAACCGGCTCGCGTTCGTCCATCAATCCCTGCCCTTGAACGTGTAGCGCACACCGACGCGCGCGTCGCGTCCCAGCGCCGGATACCCCAGCGCATCTTGATACGGCTTATCAAAAAGATTTTGCGCCCGCGCGTACAACAAAACGCCGTGACCCAATTCATAGTGCCCGGCAATGTCGAAACGCGCGTACCCTGGATTCCTCGTAAGCCCGAGTCCGAGGAAATCCGAATCCGTTCGAACTCCGGTGAAGTACCCCCCAATGGTCACACCCACCCGGCGCCACTGCGCATTCAGCGTGAGCGATCCAGAATTTACCGGTCGCCGTATAAGATGATTTCCCGGGAGCTCAGAGGGATCGAAAGCGTTTGGCGCCTGAAGCACCCGCGTGTCGTCATAGGTGTAATTTCCCGCCAGGTTAAGCCAGCGCGTCAATTTGGATTCCCCGCTTACGCTGATACCCCGCGAGAGCGCGCGATCGGTGTTAAAGAAAAATCCAAATCCCGCAGCTGGTGCGCCCGGAATAATCAGCCCGCAACTATTGCCCGCCGGATTCGTGGCATCGGGGAGACAAAACGCAAAGCTCACAATGTTGTAGAAACTGTAATAGAAATAATCGGCCGTCAGCCGCACGCGATCGTTCAGCAGCTTTTGCTCGACGCCCGCGCTCCAATTCTTGCTTGATTCGGGCTTCAATGACGGATTGCCAAAATCCCCAAAATTATCGCCTAGCGTTTGATCAAATCGCGGCTCCTTGATCCCTTGTCCATAAAAAGCACGGAATAAGGTGTCACCAACTAGTCCCGTCCCGTAGCGCGCCACCACCGAACCGCCGATGCGCGGCACCACCCGTGTTCCAAAATTAGCATTGGCCTCCGCGCGCCCGCCGAAGTTCAGCGAAACCCGCCGCAGCGGCCGGTATCTAAAATCCAAAAAGCCCGCCTGATTGTTCCGCCGCGCGTGATTAACGTTCACGGTGGATAAGAACGCGTTCTCCACCTCATATTCGTATCCCGCAGTCGCCCCGAAGTTGCTGAGCAAATAACTGCTCTGCGCCGTTACGTTGGCGCGGTTGTACCCAAACCTGCTGTCGCCCGTAAAATCACAGAATTCCGCCGTGGGCACAGACGCAGGATTCGCTTGCGGACAGAAAACATTGGGATCGGTAGCAAAAAAACTCTGAACCGGATTGTCGTTGTGCTGCCGCGTGTACATTTCGCCGCCGCTGATTTCGTGGTGCCAGTGCTTGCCCGTAGAAAAATCCCAGCGCGCATTGGCGCTAAAAATCCGCTGGTCATATTTCTGATGCAAGCTTGGCGGTTCAAATACAGTTTGTCCGGGAATCCCCGCATTGCTGGTGTTGTTGCGCACTGTCAGCCGCAGGTGGTTTGTCTCACTAAACCTGTAACCAAAATTGCCCGAGAGCGTGCGATTGATGAAGCTATCGTTCGGCCCTTGTCCATCGGTCTCCAAATAGGAACCGGCCGCCGAGTAGTCGAAGTTTCCAAGCAGTCCGCCAACCTCACCGCCCCCGCGCGCTGATGAAAAACTTCCGCCTTCCGCAAAAACGCTCACTTCCGGAATGCGCGTCTCCCCGCGATGCGTGAAAATTTGAATGACACCCGAAACCGCGTCGGTCCCGTAAATGGCGCTTTCCGCGCCGCGAACGATTTCGACTTTATCGATATTGTCCAGCGTCAGACTGGAAAAATCGACGGCTCCGCCCGGCGGATTGATCGGCGTGCCATCCACGAGTACCTTCGTAAAGTTGGAATTTCCGCCATTCAGAAAAACAGAAGCGGTGCCGCCTTCGGCGCCAGTTCGCCCGATGGCAATACCAGGCACGAACAGCAGCGCGCTCGGAAGATCTATAGATTGGCGCGTATCAATTTCCTCCCGCGAAATAATCGAGACCGGCGCAGTCGCTTGCTCCAACAAAGTCGGCTCAGCTTGCGCAGTAACCACCACATTGGAAGACAACCGCTCCAGCGTAAGCCGCGCACCTAAAACGCGAGATTCTCCTGCGACCACGTCAACCATCTCTTCAACAGGACCAAACGGCACGCGCGCGAACCGCACCCGATACCGCCCAGCAGAAACCGCCAAGGTGTAAGTACCGTCCGCTTTTGAAGTCGCCGATGCCGCCACCCGGCCTGTCTCTTCTCCAAGTGTCGCCGTAACAACTACGCCGCCGACCGCGCCGCCGGTAACATCCACAATCGTCCCTGAAATCGCGGCATCCCCAAAATTATTTTGCGCCAGTGAGGAAGTTTTGCAGTTCAGAAAAACCAATAGCAGAATAAAAAACCGAAGAAGTCCGCGTAGTTTCATTTCATCCTCCGCTCCCTCTCGCGCGGGAGCACTGAAGGTTGTCCTGCGCGAAAACACCCGCGCAGGTTGCGAATTTCGCCGGTCTCCTGGCTTGGCGGCACTTACCGGCTCCTGGCCTTCCCGCAACGGCGCCCACATAAAACGTGAGCAATTCGCTGCAGTGGCCGGAAACCTAAATTCCGCCTTACAGTCGCGCGGCGGCGACGGCTTGTTTAGTTAAAGAAAAAATCCCAATAACTAACCGTCTTCCCGAGCGCGAAATCCGCGGTGATTGTGGTGGGGCAAAGCCCGCTATGGGTGACATGTCGGCCGCGGAAGTAACACCGCGGCGCTAAGTTGCACTACCATACAAAAATCTTCATCGACTTTCTCGGTCGGCCACCACATTCACACGCGGCCTGCCCGACGGCCCCAGCTCCACGCTCAGTGGCGTCTGAAAGACCTGTTCCAGCAATTCCCGCTGATACACAACTCCCGGCGGTCCCACACGCAAACACCTGCCTCGCTGAATCAGCACCACCTGGTCGGCATATTCCCCGGCAAGATTCAGCTCGTGCGTCACCACCACCACAGTGTAGCGATTTTCCACCGCCAGATGCCGCAATCCGTGCAGCAAATCCACCTGCGCCGCAATATCCAGATGCAGCGTCGGCTCATCCAGCAATAAAAGTAGTGGTTGCTGCGCCAACGCTCGCGCCAGTATCACTCGCTGCTTTTCGCCGCCGGACAACTCCGCCATCCAACGGTCACTCAGTTGTGCCGCGCCCACTTGCGCCAGCGCATTTCTCGCCACCGCAACATCCGTCGCACTTTCAAAACGCAACGCCCGTCCGTGCGGATGCCGTCCTTGCAGCACAAACTCCCATGCGCGCGCGGGAAACAGCAGCTGACTTTCTTGCTGCACCATGGCAATCCGTTGCGCACGCGTGCGCGCCGTAAGTGAATGTGTCGGAAAGCCATTCAGCAGTACTTTTCCCGAAAGTGGCTCCAGCGTACCCACGATCAATTTCAGCAACGTCGATTTCCCGCTGGCGTTCGGCCCCAGAATCGCCACAATTTCGCCCGCCCGCGCCTGAAAACTGGTCGCTTCCAAAGTGAACAGCGGAGCCTGCGTGGGATTCGGCGAGTACGCATAACTCACCTGCTCCACACTCAAGCGCACATCATTATTTGCGCGCGACGCTTCTCCGGGCGAACGCATGGCTCCCTCCGCAGACGGCGCAACCGTGCTCACGCCATTCTCCTGCGCAGCAAATAAATAAAAAGTGGCGCTCCCGCCAACGCCGTCATCGCCCCCACCGGCAATTCCGCGGGAGGTACCACGGTGCGTCCAATCGTATCCGCAATCACCACCGCGATCGCTCCGCCAAACGCCGCCGTCGGCAGCAAAACGCGATGATCCGATCCAAAAATCTGTCGCATCACGTGCGGCACCAGCAAGCCAACATAACCAATCGACCCGCTCACCGACACTGCCAGCCCCGTAAGCAACGACGCCGCGATATACACCACCAGCCGCACTCGCGGAAGATCCACGCCCAGATGCATGGCTTCTTTTTCGCCCGACAAAAGCAAATTTAAATCCGAAGCAGTCGTATAAATCGCTCCGGCACCCAACAAGAATCCCAGCCACAAAATCCAATACACGCTCGGTTGCAACGACGTCGAAAGATTGCCCATCAGCCAGTACGCCATCCCGCGCAAATTGCTGCCCGTCTCGGAAGTCATCAAGAACATAATGATGGCGGCAAGAAATGACCCGGTAATGACGCCCCCAAGCAGTAGCGTCGTGCTGTCGATTTGCCCTTCACGGCGCCCCAGAAAATAAACCGCAGCAATCGTAGCCGCTGCGCCCAAAAAAGCTCCCAGCGGCGTCAGCAAATCCGCCACTGCAGGCGATAAGGCCAAATGCGGCGAAACCAGTAGCGCGAGAATCGCGCCCAGTGCCGCACCATTCGATACTCCCAACACATAAGGATCAGCCAGCGGATTGCGCAGCAACGCTTGAAATCCCGTGCCTGCCACCGCCAGCGACGCGCCCACAAAAATTCCCAGCAAAATTCGTGGCAGGCGGATATTCATTACGATCAATCCGTAATCGCTCTTGATCTCGCCGCCGTGGTGCACGATCACCCGTATCAAATCGCGTCCCAGCGCAAATAACGAAACCTCCACCGCTCCGGCCTTCAACGCGATGATCACCACCACAAACAAAATTCCCGCGAGCGCCGCGCACTGCAAAAATAATCGCTCGATGGTTAGCGGGCGCATAGACACTTCGCATCCAAAACCGTATTCCCGCTCACCTTATCGGAAGCCGGTCTCTCCACAAACGCCTCGGGATGCAGCTTCTCCGCCAGCTCTTCGATCGCCGTCACGATGCGCGGCGCCGGACGGTTCACCGCTTCACTGATTACCGCAAAGTTTCGATCCCGCACCGCATTCAAAATCCGCCACGCTGGCCGCGTGGCCAGCACATCCAGATGTTGTGCCGTCGTTTCCCCATGCGAATCGGCAAAAACCAAAACTTCCGGCTGCAAGTGCGCCACTTCCTCCAGATTCACCTGCGGCCAATCCTGCTTGGAATCTATGATCGAAACCGCTCCCGCCCTCCGCAGCGCGTCAGCAATAAATGTATCCTTGCCAATCGAAATCAGCGGATCGGTCCACACTACAAACAACACTCGGCGAGGCGGCAGCGCTCCAATCTTCTGCCGCAAAACCTCCAGTCGACGTTGCAAGTCCTCCGCTAGCGCCGCCGCAGCCTCCGGAGCTCCCAGCACATCTCCGAGCCTTTTCGCCGAAGCCACAATCTCATCAACACTTCGCGGATCGGTGGCATAAGAAGGAATCCCCAGCGCGTCCAGCGAGTGCACCGTATCCAAAGTGTTCAAGTGTCGCGTCACCAGGACCACATCCGGCCGCAAATGCGCGATCTCTTCCAGACTCGGATTGATCGCGCCCCCAACTTTCTGTTTCTTCTGCGCCTCGGGCGGATAATCGCAATAGTCCGTGTCGCCCACCAGCCGGTCCTGCAATCCCAGCGCATAAATCGTTTCCGTCAAGCTGGGCGCCAGCGAAACGATGCGCATCACCGGTTGCGGAATCCGCACCGTTCTTCCAGTTTCGTCCACAACCTCTCGAAAGTTTTGCGCAGGCGCGCCATTTTGCGTTGTTGCACCATTTTGCGCAGGTGCAGCTGTGGAGGCAGACGAAGAAGTTTGCGCCCACGTCCTCGGGGCCGGGGTAATCACCCCCAGCAATACCGGCAACAACATGCGGGCGATATCTTGCAATCCGAAGCGCTTGCTCGGCTTCAATTCTGTCTCGCCTTTTCCAAACAATTTAGCCCAAAAAAAATGCCCCGCGAGAAACCGGGGCACTTCGCCAACGTTCTTTCTCGCGAAGAACGCGCAGCCTCTGCGGCATCGGAGGGTAGCCTGGCTTACGGCTTTTTAGCCGATTACAGTGGCGGGACCGCGGCCGATTTTCACGGCCTTCCCCGCTGCCCATGCCTGCAAATTTAAAATCGAGTGTATGTCGCGCATCGCAGGTGTGTCAACGCGTCAACCACACTGCACGCATCGACATTTGTCGCGCCTACCTTTTCCAACCTCGACAGTTTTTAAAATTCGCCTAGCGATTCTTCCACTTGGGTTTGCGCTTTTCCACCAGCGCGCGCAGCCCCTCTTGTGAATCCTCCAATCGGTACAATTCATTCAGGAAAATATTCATGGAATGTTTTAAGCCGTCTTTCAGTGACATCCCCATGCCGCCAAGAATCGCTTTTTTGGCCATCGTCAAAACCGGCCCGGAATGACTGCCGATGCGATGTATTAGTTCAGACACCGCCGCCTGCAATTGCGTTTCCGGCACCAGCCGGTTGATCAGCCCCAATTCCAACGCCCTCTCCGCAGTCACCGGCTCCCCGGTCAACACCAGTTCCAGCGCCACCTTCGGTCCCACCAAGAACGGCAGAATCGTGGAAGCCAGGGGCGGAAACACTCCGATGGAAATTTCCGGTTGCGCAAAGCGTGCCTTCGGAGTGGCGATCACAAAGTCACCAAACGCCGCAAGCTCCGCGCCGCCCCCGATGGCCGGACCGTTCACCACGCAGATCACTGGCTTGCCCACTTCCAGCATTCCCGCAAACGCCGCGTGAAATGCATCCAGCATCTGAAACACGCGCTGCGAGGTGTATTCTCCCACATCAATTCCCCCGCAAAACACTTTGCACGCGGAGTCCAGCACAATCAGTTTCACGTCCTCGCGATCGCCCGCCACACTCACGCCATCGGAAAGCTCGCGCAGCATCGCTTCATTGAGGAGGTTATGCTCCGGCCGGCTCAATGTCAGCCGCGCCACGCTCCCGTCCACCTTGAACTTGATGTGCTTGAAATCCTCGGGCGCTTGTCTAACTCGTTTTGTCGAATATTCGTCGGTGACTGACTCAATCATACGTGCTCTCCAAGTACCCCGATTAATTTCGGCAAGTTACAACAACAACCGATGCTAGCATGGCGATTCCATGCTTTCAGGAGACAAAAATCCCCGCGTGCGCAAAAGGTTTGCTCGTCCCGCAAAAGCAGTCCCTAATACCGTCGTCGCAGCCTGCCTCAATGACAAAACAGCAGCCACTGGTTTTCCTTCTCCCAAATCCTGGCGCCAGGCAAAACCCTTGTCCTTCGACACCGATTGGCAAGGAAAAAAACCCGATCCGCATCGCCAGACGAAAGTTCGCCTCCTCTGGACGTCCGAATTTCTTTACCTGAAATTTGTCGCCCGCTATCGCCTCATCACTGTCTTTGAAAATGCCGACGTTAACGGCCGCCGCGATAAGCTTTGGGACCGCGATGTCGCTGAAGTTTTCTTACAACCTGATCCGTCACACTTACGCTGCTACAAGGAATTCGAGGTAAGCCCCAACGGCTTTTGGATCGATCTGGAAATCGTCAACGGGGTACTGCGACACTTACAAAGCGGACTGCAACGCCGCGTAGGGATCGATAAACCTAAAAAAACATGGACCGCCGAATTATCCATCCCCATGAAGAGTCTCGCGCAACATTTCGACCCCGCCTCCGTCTGGCGTGTCAATTTCTTCCGCGTCGAAGGACCCGCGGAGCCCCGTTTTTATTCTTCCTGGCAGCCCACCAACACTCCTCAACCAAACTTTCACGTCCCCGAACGCTTCGGCTTCTTAAAATTCGAGCCCATGCCCCATGCAAAGCTGCGGAAAAAGAACATATCTAGGTCGAAGAAATAATCACCAGTGAAATAGCAGCTGGCATTAACCCCAGTTTTTTCCTATTCTTCCGCCGTGAAGAAATTTTGCCCTCGGCGTACTCCTCACTCTCAAAGCTTAATTAACACGGAGGGTGCCCCAGGTTCGCAGTCGAGTTATGAACCTGGGTCTTGGGTCGGTTTTAGGTCTTGGTTTGGTTTTGGATTTTATTCTTACCGCTCATTTTCCCTGGCACTCTTCGCTTTGTGCTGCGCCCTGATTTTTTTGCCTTCCGTTGCCGCTGCCCCCGCGCAAAATCGCGCCCAAGAAAAAGTTGGAAATGAGCCCGCCGTCACTAAAGTTGAGCCACCCAGCTGGTGGATCGGTTTGTCGTCCGAAGTCATGTTGCTGCTCTCCGGCCACAACCTGCAAGCGAACGAAGTTTCTTGCAACCTGTCGACTCTCACCGTCACACATACCCAGTCAGCCGCCGCCGGAAGCTATTTATTTGTATGGCTGAAAATTGCTACCGACACCAGATCGGGCACCGCGGTCTGCCGCGTCACCACTTCCACGGGAACAACCTCGTTTGAATTACCGCTCGCATCGCGCAGCCCCACCGCCGGAAAATTTCGCGGCCTTTCGCAATCGGACGTGATTTATCTCATCATGCCGGACCGCTTCGCGAACGGTGATCCCACCAACGATCAACCCGCCGACGCGCCCAATTCGTATGATCGCGCAAACCCTCGTGCCTATCACGGCGGCGACTTGCGCGGTATTCGCCAGCATTTGCCCTACCTGAAGGACTTGGGCGTCACCACTCTCTGGCTCACGCCCATCCTGAAAAACAGCGCCCCACAGGATTATCACGGTTACGGCGCAGTAGATTTATACGCCGTCGATCCACATCTGGGCACCCTAAACGATTACGAGCAGCTCGTCGCTGCCGCCCACCAGCAACAAATGAAAATTTTATTCGACGCCGTCATCAACCACGTCGGCCCTAACCACCCGTGGGTAAAAAATCCGCCGCTGCCAGACTGGTTTCACGGCACACCAGTGCAGCATACGAATTCCGGCGCTCCGCTGGACGGGTCCTTCTACGGAAAAAGTAACCAACTTTCCGCGAACGAGTCCTTTGAAGCGTTCGTCGATCCACACGCGCCTCCGCGTTTTTCAAAAACTCTCACCCAAGGCTGGTTTGCCAACGTATTGCCTGACCTCGATACCGAAAATCCTCTGGTAATCCAATATCTCTTCCAGAACAGCATCTGGTGGGCGGAAACAACCGGCCTCGACGGATACCGCTTGGATACATTTCCATATGTACCGCGCAAGTTCTGGGCCGCATGGCATCTCGCGTTACGCCGCCTCTATCCGAACCTCACCACTGTCGGCGAAGTGTTTCATCCCGATCCAAGCGTCACCTCATTTTTCATGGGCGGACAAAAACGTTACGACGGCATCGATTCTGGCGTGACCACACTTTTCGATTTTCCGTTGTACTTCGCCCTTCGCGACGTGTTGCAGCACAAAGCGCCAACAGGACAAATCGCCGAGATCCTGCGTCACGATTCCCTTTACAACCGCCCCGATTCACTCGTGACATTCTTTGGCAATCACGACGTTACGCGTCTCGCCAGCGCCGCCTCGGACGCCGGAGGGCATATTCAGGATGAAGGACTAAAAACCCTGCAACTGGCCTACGGATTGACGCTCACCCTGCGCGGAATTCCGCAGCTCTATTACGGCGATGAGATTGGAATGCCAGGCGGCGCCGATCCGGACAATCGCCACGATTTTCCCGGCGGCTGGAGCGACGACCCCAAAAACGCCTTCACCGCGGACGGTCGCACACAGCAACAGCAAAGAATATTCTCGTACGTCCAGACATTGTTGCGCTTGCGGCGCGAACATCCCGTACTCGCGCAAGGCCGTCTGTGGCACCTGGCCTCCGATGATTCTTCCTACGTTTTTGAGCGCGACTCGGACGAAGACAAATTGCTCGTCGCTTTTAATAACTCCAAAGAATCTCATCGGTTGAAAATTCCTTTGAAAGATACCCCCGCGCAGGATGCCGCCGGCCTAACCACGCTGCTCGGCGAAGCGCATGGAAAGATTGTCGACAACCAATTGGAATTGATGATGCCGCCTCAATCATTAACAATATTTATCGCGGATTAATCTCAGGTAGAAATCGGAATGGAGCTTCGTCGTTCGAACGGCGACGCCGACAATTTCTAAAATCATTCGAACGCGCAGGATTCGCACGCTGGCAATATTACTGGAATATCATAGTAACTGAGTAATTAAGGTATTACTTTAAATGTCGGCGCGTCGACATTTTCTTTCCCGCGCTCTCAATAATTTATTTGCAGCGACCACTCTCTGGCCGCGCCCGGCACCGTCAACATGACCGC
>Ga0193728_1000425_pt1 | contig 20371 bp, 16 predicted proteins | sample U1c1metaG_FD_143037 | JGI IMG/M metagenome (GOLD analysis project Ga0193728, IMG submission 143037) | Soil microbial communities from a riparian zone of the East river system, Colorado, United States - U1c1 | ecosystem: Environmental > Terrestrial > Soil > Riparian zone | place: USA: East River...
CCCTCTCGTCAGATGCAATGGCTGGCGTGCATCGTCTCAGCGCTTTCCGCCGGCGTGTGCGAAGAGACCGGGTTTCGCGGCTACATGCAAACACCGATCGAAAAGCGGCATGGACCCGTGATCGCGATATTGATCTCCTCGCTGCTGTTCATGCTCATCCACCTGACCAAGGATTGGGCGCTGGTGGCCATGGTCCCGGTGGTATTCGGCGCGGGTGTATTGCTGGGCACGATGGCGCGCGCATCGGGTACGCTGATATTCGTCATGATCGGACACTGGTTCATGGACATCGGGTTGTTCGCGTATTGGTGGTCGCAAATTGCGGGCACGTTCGCGCAGCGCCCCATCTCTGAGACCGGTGCCGACGGCGCTTTTTTTGCCGAGTGCGCCGTGTTCGCCGCCGTGTTGGCGGTGGTGCTGCACGCCACGCTGCGGCTGAGAAGGCTGCGCGGCGTTTAGCCTTTTGCGCCGGCTTGGCCTGTGCGCCGGCTCGGCCTGTGCGCCGGCTCGGCCTGTGCGCCGGCTCGGCCTGTGCGCCGGCTCAGCCTGTGCGCCGCGTTGGCTGTGGCGCCGCGTTACCAGCGGCGGTGGCGCCGGGCCTATTTTCTTGAATCGCTCATCTCCCTACCATATAGTAGGTAGGTGAGCGCACCGATCATAGAGACGTCCACTACCCGTGAGGAAATACTGAGCGTCACCAGGAATTTGATCCAGACGCGCTCCTACCTGGGATTTAGCTTTCAAGATGTTGCCGACCAGGTCGGCATCCGCAAGCCCAGCCTGTACCATCATTTTCGGACCAAGGAAGCCCTCGGCGTCGAGGTCTTGCATGAGGCGACCGATGCCTTCCGCACATGGGCCGCGACGACGTCCCCCACGGCGGCGCGCAAGCTGAGCGCTTATTTCGACTTATATCGCTGGGATCTGCGCGCCGGCTCAAGCATGTGTCCAGCGGGCGCGCTGGCGCCGGGCTGGGATTGCATCGAACCAAAGCTGCGCACTGCGGTCCGTTCGCTGCGGGATGAGCAGATCCAGTGGTTGAGCCGTGTTTTCAGCGCCGATCCCCGCAACCGCCGGCGCGCAGGCGAGTTGGCCGCGTTCGTCTTTGCGGCCTGCCAGGGTGCGCTGCTATCAGCACGCATGACCGGGGCGGTCGAGGACTTCGACACTGTGATCGCGCAGGTGCGTGCCGCGATCCGGGCGAAAAGATTCAATTTGGTTCCCAAGGAGTAGTCATGAAAGCTCTGATTGCCGCCTATGCGCGCTCGCCCCAGCATTTCGCACGCAAGGGACCGCTTGCAGCGGTGCGTCCCGACACCATGGCGGCGCAGGTAGTCACGGGCCTGCTCGAGCGCACAAGGATCGATCCCAAGCTCATTGAGGACGTGATCCTGGGCTGCGCCTATCCGGAGGGACCGCAGGGATCGAATCTTGCGCGCATTGTGGCCCTGTTGGCGGGCTTGCCGCTCGAGGTCGGCGGCATGACGGTCAATCGTTTTTGCGGCTCGTCGATGTCGGTCATCCAAATCGCCGCCGCGCAGATTGAGGCCGGCATCGGCGAGGCGTATCTCTGCGTCGGTGTGGAGTCGATGAGCATGGTGCCGCAGGGCGGATTCAACAGATCGCCCAGCCCGGAACTGCTGAGCCGCCTTCCGGATGCCTACATCAGCATGGGCCAAACCGCCGAGAATGTCGCGCAGCGCTACAAAGTGTCGCGCCTTGATCAGGAAGTGATGGCAGTCGATTCGCACCGCAAGGCCGCGCAAGCTCGAGAGCAGGGTCGGCTGCGTGACGAAATCGTGCCGATTCGGCTCGAATCCGGAGAGCTTGTCAGCGAGGATGGCTGCATCCGTCCCGCAACGTCGCTCGAGGCGCTGGCCGTGTTGAAGCCCGCATTCGCCGCGGACGGCGTGGTGACGGCGGGTACGTCCTCGCCGCTGACCGACGGCGCGTCGGTCGTGTTCGTCACCAGCGAGGAATTCGCGGCGCGTCACGGTTTGCATCCCCTCGCGCGCATACGATCGGCTGCCACCGTCGGCTGCGATCCGGCGGTGATGGGCATCGGACCGGTTCCCGCTACGCGCAAAGCATTGGCACGCGCCGGCTTAAAGGCGGCCGCTCTCGATGTGATCGAGATCAACGAAGCGTTCGCGTCTCAGGCACTCGCATGCATTCGGGAGCTGGGCCTCGATCCTGCCAAAATAAACCTCGACGGCGGCGGGCTCGCGCTCGGACACCCGCTTGGCGCCACCGGCGCACGCATCACGGGCAAGGCTGCGTCGTTGCTCGCCCGCACCAGGGGCCGCTATGCGCTCGCAACCCAGTGCATCGGCGGCGGCCAAGGCATTGCAACGATCATGGAAGCGCTTTAGTTCACTCCATCCGCACGCGCTTCGTGTAGGTGTTTGCCCGACACGGCACGCGGCGTTATGTCGAATCCGTTAGTCGGCGGCATGCTGCGCAGATATCCGCCTATCTTGGGCGGCCGGCATTCAGTATGGGGTCATGCAGCCGATCTCTACAGCGAGCGAAGCGAAGACTGCATGCATTGAAGACGGAGCGGCGAAGGTGCGAGCGGAGGCAAATCGAGTATTCTTTTGGGTTCTCTTGGCGCAGTGGGTATTTGCCATTGCGTTGGCGCTGATCTTGGCGCCGTATGGCTGGACCGGGGGCACGCGCAGCCTGCATTTTTACGCGCAATTGGCCGTGTTTGGCGGCGCTGCTCTCAATGCATTGCCGATCGCATTGATTTACCTGCACATCCTTTCGAAAAGAGAGGCGACGCTGGATGTCGCAAAACAAGACATCGAGCAGCAGGTGACGGAGCGCACTCAGGACCTGGAGCGGAGCCGAGAAATGTTCCGCCTCATGGCGGAAAGCACCAAGGCCGCGCCCTTTACCCTGGACTTGACGCGGGGATGTTTTCCGTATGTGGGCGGCCAAGCCATCGCCGGTTTGGGTTTCACGGAGGATGAATGGAAGCAAGCCGGCGCCTTGGATGTCATTTTCCCCCGCGAACACAATAGTGATCTGCGTACACGTCTTGATGAATGCGAGACCGGCTCATTCGAATTCGTCGCCACCGTGTTGCGCAGCGACGGCGTCCGCTCCGAGATGCGCTGGTCAGGCACCTGCGAGCTGTTGAGCGGCACAAAATCTCTGCGCGGCCTGATGCAAGATATCACCGAACTGAGGCGGCTCGGGCGCGAACTGACGGCGGCGCAAAAGCTGGAGTCTGTCGGGCGTCTTGCCGCCGGGGTCGCCCACGAAATCAATACGCCCGTGCAGTTCGTATCCGACAATGTACAGTTCGCGCGTGCCTCAATGACGGATATCGCGGCGGTCATTCTGGCCTACCGTGCCTTGCAGGAAGCCGCCCAGCAAGGCGGCAACGTGCTTGAAGCGGCCGCTCGCGCGGCGCAGGCGGAGACCGCGGCTGAATTGGACTATCTCATGAAGGACGTTCCGCTCGCGCTCGAGGGTGCGGTCGAAGGTCTGGGCCGAATCGCGACGATTGTGCGTTCCATGAAGGAATTTGCACACCCCGACCAGGCGGACAAGACGCTTGCCGATCTGAATCAAGCCATCCGCAGCACCCTCGTCATTGCACGCAACGAATATAAGTACGTCGCCGAAATCGATACGCAGTTTGGCGAATTGCCGCTCGTGCCCTGCCACCTGGGCGAGATCAATCAGGTCGTCCTCAATCTCATCATCAACGCGGCGCATGCGATTTCCGACGTCATCAAAGGCACCGGCAGCCTCGGCAAACTCATCGTGAGCACGCGATTCGACGCTGACGCCGATGCCGTCGAAGTCGCGATCGCGGACAGCGGCAGCGGCATTCCGGAATCCGCGCGCAATCGAGTATTCGACCCCTTCTTCACGACGAAGGAAGTCGGCAAAGGCACCGGACAAGGGCTCGCCATCGCGCACAGCGTCATCGTCAACAAGCATGGGGGAACGCTGCGGTTTGAGACCGAGTGCGGCAAGGGCACGACGTTCTTCATTCGACTGCCCCTGAATACGATCAACTCCGCCGAAACGAGCGTGGCGGCATGATTCGCATCATCTTTGTAGATGATGAGCTCAATGTGCTCCAAGCCATGCGGCGCAGCCTGCATGCCATGCGAAGCGAGTGGAACATGGAATTCGTCTCGGGCGGCGCGGAAGCGCTTGCGGCGCTCAAAGCCTCTCCCGCGGACGTGATCGTGTCCGACATGCGCATGCCGGGAATGGACGGATGGCAATTGCTGACTGAAGTCAGGAAACTCTATCCGCAGACAGTGCGTCTCATTTTGTCCGGTCACGCCGAAGCGACATCCATCATGCGCGCGGTGGGCATGGCCCACCAATATCTCGCCAAGCCGTGCGAAAGCGCGGCGATCAAGGGCGCCATCGTCCAAACTCTGAAGCTTCGACACCTCGTCAGCAACGATCAATTGGTTGCGCTGGTCGGGCAGGTCAGCACGTTGCCCAGCGCGCCCAAGGCCTTTCAAGAAATACTGACCTGCCTTCAGGATCCGAGCGCATCCATGTCGGACGTCGCACGCATCATCGGCCGTGATGTCGCCATGACGGCCAATGTCATGAAGATGGTGAATTCGGCGTTCTTTGGCGCACGACAACCCATTATCACGACCGATCGTGCTGTCGCCTACCTCGGTTTGGATACCCTTGGCGCGCTGGTGCTGGCTCACAGTGTGTTCAAGAGCGGCCGCCCGAGTGCAATCGCAGGATTTAGTTTGGAGCAGCTCTGGGCCCACAGTCTGCAAACCGCATTGGCTGCCAGAGCGATTGCCATATGCGAAAAACTCTCCTCCCCGGAGGCGGAAAGGGCGTTTCTCGCCGGCGTTCTGCACGATGTCGGTAAAATCGTGTTTGCGACGCGTACAATTCCCACGGTCGGTGCTGCGATGAGCAGCGCGGAGTACGGCACGCTCATGCAAGCGCATCATGCCGAGGTCGGAGCGTATTTGTTGGGGCTGTGGGGTTTCCCCAATCCGATTGTCGAGGCGGTTGCGTTTCATAACATCCCGAGCCTTGCGGCCGCGGAGGGCCTGGGCCTTGCTGGCTTGATCCATGTGGCCAATCACTTGGTGCACCAGAGGGACGGGCAGACTTCGGGCGCCACCGAATCCGTCCTGGAGCCGGGATTTCTCGAATCCCGCGGCTTGCTGGAGCGGCTCCCGGAGTGGCAGGCGGCTGTGGAGCATCTCGAGTTGGAAGAGGCCGTGCAATGAGTGAGCGTATTCTTTTTGTCGACGACGAACCCAATGTGCTGGAAGGCATCCGGCGCACGCTGCGTAAGCAAGGCGATCTGTTTACGGCAGCGAGCGGCGCCGACGGACTGCGCATGTTGAGTGAGGAGGGACCCTTCGCTTTGGTCGTCTCGGACATGCGCATGCCGCTCATGAATGGAGCGCAGTTCCTGGCCAAGGTACGTGAGCAGGCGCCGGAGACGGTGAGAATGATCTTGAGCGGTCAAGCGGATCTGCAGGCTACCATTGCCGCAGTCAATGACGGTCACATCTATCGATTTTTGAGCAAGCCATGCCCGACGGATCTACTGCTCGGCGCCATCGATGACGGTCTGAAGCAATATCGACTGCTGACGGCCGAAAAGGTGTTGTTGGAACAGACATTGAACGGTTCCGTGCAAATGCTCATCGAGATCCTTGGCATGGTACAGCCGGCGGCCTCAGCCCGCGCCGCGCGCCTGCAACGCTATGTGATCGATCTTGCGGCGGCGCTGGGCCTGGCTGAGCGGTGGCAGTGGGGTCTGTCGGCGCTCGTCTCTCAAATCGGCTGCGTCGCGCTGCCGAAGGAGATTCTGTCCAAAGCAGAAGCCGATCAGAAGTTGAGCGATGAAGAAAGGCGACTGTATGAATCCCACCCGGAAGTCGCCGGCAAGTTGCTTGCCGCCATTCCTCGACTCGAGGATGTGGCGGCGATCGTGACTGCGCAGTTTGGCGAGCCCAATTGGGGTAGCCAGCCTGAAGATGTTCGACAATGGGACATTCGCGGCATCGGCCGGCTGCTGCTGCGCGCCGCCTTTGAGTTCGATCGGTTGACCATGCGGGGCATGACCCGGGAGGCTGCAATCGAATCCTTGCGCACGTCTAAATTGGCTTTCCCTCAGTTCATACTCAAGGCATTGTCGACGCTATCCCGCACGGGTCAGGACCGCGTCGTGCGCCAAGTTCGGTTGCTGGATCTTGCGGTGGGCATGATCCTCGATGAGGACCTGGTGAGCCCCAAAGGGATTCGCTTGGTGCCCATGGGCCAGGAGGTGACGCGAGCGCTCATCGTCAGGCTGACGAGCATCGCCGCCGGCGTCGGCGTGGCCGAGCCATTCCGGGTTCGCGTATCGGCATGATCAGGCGGTAGGGATCGCCAGCGGCATGCTATCGCCCTTGTCGAGCGTTCCCAAGAGGCGCACCAGAGCCACGAGCGCGGTCCATACCGCAGCATCTGTGTTGTCAGCATGACTCACCGTGGCCGCTATGGCCGCTATTTCCAGCGAGCCTGCCACGGACGCCACTTGCGCCATTTCAAATACGGCTGCACTGCCGCGCATTTTATGCGCGCGATTGCGCAATTCACTGAAGACGGGACCAGGACTGCCTTCAACGCGCGCCAGCGCCGCGCTCAAGGCTACGAAGTGGGCACGCTCGCTTTGTAATTTTCCTTCGAAGACGTGAATTTCCGGGTGCATGGCTGCTCCGCTCGCAAGGTTTGGAAACAGCGTAGCCCTATCCGAAGCGCCGCGCTGTCGGGAAACCTTGACAGCTTCGGGTGTATCGCCGGTGCTCACTGGTCATGACCAGTCACCGATGCGCAGCTACTTCGTGAACTCGTTCTCGATCGCGAATCGAATCAACGCAGAACGATTGGACACGCCGAGTTTCGCCATGAGCCGGCCTCGATAGGTATCGATTGTTTTTGAAGATAGCGACAGATGCTGCCCAATGGCCGAGCTCGAGGCACCGGCAACGATGCGGCTCAATACGTCCCGCTCGCGGACGCTGAGGCGCTCCAAGGGGCTTTTGGAATGCGAGTAGCAAGGGGAGCCGCCGACAAGCGGCGGCGTCACCTGCGGGCTCAGGTACTGTCTGCCTTCTCTCACCGCTTGAACCGCATGCATGAGCTCCTCCGCCGGAGCGTCCTTGACGATGTAGCCCAGCGCCCCTGCACGCAACGCGCGGTATACGTGCTCGATCGTCTGGCAGGCGGATAACATGATCACTCGCGTTTGCGGCAGCAGTGCGAGAATTCGTTCAGTCGCCTCGATTCCGCTCATATCCGGAAGAACCAGGTCCATGATGATGATGGCCGGATTGAGGCGCTGCGCCGCGAGGATGGCGTCCTGACCCGATGTTGCGGACCCCAGCACCTGTATTCCGGCTTGCTGCCGGAGCATGGCAATGAGTCCCTCACGCACAATGCCGTGATCGTCCACGACCATTACTCCACATGTTTGTATTGCGTTGGTCACGTTCCGTGTTCCTTAGGTGCGGTACCCCACTTATAGCGTTTCGCCGCGATACGTAGAAGCGACCGCATCGCATTGCTTAGCGATTGAGTGAGGCGTACCCTCAAGTTCGGCAAACAGATGGAATTGGACCTATCCGACCGGTGAGTGGCTAGGCCCTCGAGGGAGCAGAGTGCAGCGCTATCCTGCCGCACCGGGTACAGAAGTACTCAGGATCCTGATTGCGGACGATTCGCCGCGCAATCTTACGCTTCTGCGCGCCGTGCTCGAAGCCGAGGGGCACCATGTCGTTGACGCAAGCAACGGTGTCGAGGCTCTTGCCATTCTCGATCGAGAACCCCTTGACGCGGTGATCTCTGACATTCTCATGCCCTCCATGGATGGATTCCAGTTGACTCGAGAGATCCGTCGGAGCGCGAAGAGCTACAGCGAGATTCCGCTCATACTGTACACGGCAACATACGACTCGCCCGCCGACCGTGCGCTGGCGGACGCCGTCGGCGCAGATGCCTACTTATTGAAGCCCGCCCCGCCGGCCACTTTGATTGCCGCGGTACGAGACGTGCTCGGAAAGGCGCCTCGCCGGCGAATGGCCGCCCCGGGGGCCGATGAAGTCAACGTCCTCGAACAATACAACGCGGCACTGGTTTACAAGCTCGAGTCTCGAAACGCCGAAGTGCAAGCGTCGTTGGCGGAGCTGCAGAGCGCGCACGAGCACATTGTCGAACTCAACCGGCTGTTGGAATCCCGAGTGGCGCAGCGCACCGCCGCCCTGGATACGGCCAATCGGGAACTCGAGGCATTTTCATTTTCCGTGTCGCACGACCTTCAGGCTCCGCTGCGCAGAATCAACGGATCTGTCGAACAGTTGAAGGAATCGGCATCCTCACGGCTCGACGATGAAAGTATGCGGATGCTCACGCACGTCATCGAAGCCAGCGCGCAAATGACCCAACTGATCCAGGCGCTGCTGGCATTTGCCCGGACCAGCCGCACGGAAATGCATTTTGGGGAAGTGGATCTGAACATCCTGGTTGACCAGGCTATCGGCGAGCTACATTCAGACACACGCGGCAGGATCATTGAATGGCGTCGCAACCCCTTGCCAAAAGTGCATGGCGACCCGATCCTGCTGCATCAGGTGTTGGCCAATTTGCTCTCAAATGCCGTGAAGTACACGAGAACGCGAGACCAGGCGGTGATCGAGATCGGCACTCGTGAGGGCCGTAGCGATGAAGTCGTCATATTTGTCCGCGACAACGGCGTGGGGTTTGATTCACGATTTGCCGGGAAACTCTTTGGCGTATTTCAGCGGATGCATCGCGCGGATGAATTCGAGGGGACCGGTATCGGATTGGCCAATGCTCAGCGCATCGTCACCCGTCACGGAGGCACGATCTGGGCTGATGCGGCTCCCGGAAGCGGGGCAGCGTTTTATTTCAGCCTGCCGCGTTCCTGATGCTGCGCCCCGGCCAATACCGGCCGCGCGTTCTCGCGAAGACGCTGTATCTCGCCCGTGAGCCGGGTTGACAGTTGCGCAGCGCGATCATGATCGCCGCCGTTACAGGCGTCTTCGACTTCTCCGGCAAGCTCGTAAACCCCTTTGGCGCCAAGCATGCACGCCCCTCCCCGCAGCTTGTGCATGCGGCCGATATATGGCGTGACACCCTGGGAGTCGTTGAACACAGCCGGCACGCTGACGTCGCCGAATTCATCGAAAAAACGCGCCAGCATGGTGGTGAACAGGGCGGCATCGCCGCACCAACGAGCGCGGGCATCTGCGCTGTCGATGCCGGCAATATCCGGCCATGGAGCCATATGCATACGGCCGATTAGGCGCTCATAGCCTCATCAATTCGCGTAACCGCGTCACGGAAGCCTCAAGATGGGCCCAATTGGGGTTAAGTGTCAGCTGCAGCCTGCAAGGGCAGCGGTCACTTGATCCTTCCCAGACCGCTTGCTCGTATAAAGCGCCAGGTCCGCCGCGCGCAGCAAGTCCAGGGGCGCCGTATTCGACAGATCGCGGCGCGTCTCCAACGCCGTAACACCGATGCTCACGGTCACCTTGAGGGGACGCTCGTGAATGACGATTGGCGGGTTCATCAGGATGCGGCGCAATTTATGAGCCACGGTGTTGGCTCCCTCCAAGTTCGTTTCCGGCATCACGATGACAAATTCGTCTCCGCCGGATCGCGCGAGCCAGTCGCTGGTTTCGCGAATGCATTGCGTCGCTCGCACCACGAATTCCTGCAGTACCCGATCCCCGGCCGCGTGGCCCAGACGATCATTGACCTGCTTGAATCCGTCGATGTCGCAACATAGGACGGACAACGGTCGATTGTAGCGCTGTGCGCGTGCCAGCTCGCGCGGCAAGTATTTCATCAAATACCGCCTGTTGTGCGCGGTGGTCAGTGGATCGGTAACCGACAGGCGGCGATTCTCGCGGTTGCTCAACCGCAGCGAGTACTCGAGATGGGTGATGCGCCGCGCGACTTCCATGCGCGCCAAAATCTCATCGAGCGAGGATCCCTTGACAATGTAATCATCCGCGCCGGCCGCCATGCTCACGAGCATGTCTTGCTTGCTCTCGCGCACCGTCAGCATCATGACATAGACATATCCGTCGATCTGCTTGAGTCTGACTTTCCGGCAAAGTTCCAGGCCGTCCATGCCCGGCATCTGCCAATCGGTCACGACGATCTGAAACTGCGAGGTGTCGAGAACGCGCAGCGCTTCCTCGGCCGAGGCGGCCACTTGAACGTCGTATGAGGCTTTCTTGAGCACGGCCGAGAGATACGCTCGTATGATGTCATCGTCATCGACGATCAGCACGCGACACCGCCATTGGGGTACCAACTGCTGCACGATGGTGGTGTCATGCAGAGCGTCGGGCAGTTCTTCGTTCTGTAAGGACTGTTCAAGATGCATTTGAGCTCTCCGGGGCCGTACGATTCAGGAATGTTGAGCACGCGTAGCGGGCGCCCCATCGCCCCGCAAGCATTTCTTGCGCGTCGTTTTGCGGTGCCGGGCGAGCCAGCAAGTATCCTTGCACCTGCGGGCAACCCAACTGCTTCAGTACTTGGAATTGCTGTTCGGTTTCAACGCCCTCGGCGATGACGGCGAGCCCCAAATCGCGGCCCAGCCCGATGATGGAGCGCAGGATGGCGACGTCTTTCCAGCGAGTCGTCAGATTGTGAACCAGCGACTTGTCCAACTTCAACCGATCAACGGGCAGCCGGGAAAGATAGCTGAGGCTGGAGTAACCGGTGCCGAAGTCGTCGATGGCGATCCGTACACCGATGGCTTTCAGTTGCCTGAAGCATTCGATGACGTAATCGGCATTGCTCATGAGCGCGCTTTCCGTAATCTCCAATTCCAGCTGCGCCGCGGGGATCCCGGTGCGCTGTAGTGTTCGTTGAATCGACGCGGCGAATCCCTCGTCAATTTGCTGGGGCGAAACGTTGACGCAGAGCGTCACGGGTTCAGGTCCTGCTCTCCGCCACGCGCGCACCTCATTGCAGGCCCTGTGCAGTACCCACGAGCCGAGCGCACCGATCAATTGAGTCTGTTCGGCGAGAGGAATGAAAACACTGGGCTCGACGGCCGCGCCGCCGGATCGAAACCAACGCGCGAGCACCTCGACACCGCTGGCGCGGCCGCTCAAGACCTCGAACTGCGGCTGGTAGTACAGCGTCAGTTCATCGTTTTCGAGCGCGCGGCGAAGGTCCAGCCGTGTGACGCGGCGGCGGGGGGATTTGAATACGCCGCTATCGGCGTTGCGCCGCGCGAGGATTCCCGGCACTGGCGCACGCTTTTCTACCAGCAACTCTGCCCTGTCGTCCATGTCTCATTCCTACGATGTCGAGCCTATACTTGAGATCAGTGTAGGGAGACGGCACTTCCCAAGGATGTAGGGAGATTGTGACACTTGCCGCCCGCGGCGTTTCAAATCGGCGAATTGGCCCGAAGGGCGTCACATTTTTAAAAGGCCGACGTGGAGTGCTGAAGTGCGTATCGGATCAGAGTCGAACGGTTGGGCAATCCAAGTTTGCGCATCAGGCGGCTTCGGTAGGAGTCGATGGTCTTGGGAGATAGCGACAATTGCAGGGCGATTTGAGCAGTCGAGGTGCCGGCGGCAGTTCGACGGAGTACTTCACGTTCACGTGGACTGAGATGCTCCCAAAGGTATCCTGTCGTGGTCCGGGCACTCAGCGCCCCTTCGATCGCACAATCGGCTATTTGCGGGCTCAAGTATCGGTTGCCGGCCATCACGGTTGTTACCGCGCACACCAGGTCGCTGCCCACCCCCTCTTTGACGACGTAGCCCAGCGCGCCTGCCCGCAGGGCACCTTGGACATGTTCCGGCGCGCTGGAGGAAGACACGACAATGATGCGGGTCTTGGGAAGCAACATGAGAACCTGCTGTGTCGCGCCCGCTCCATCCAACCCCGGTAAGACCAAATCCATGACCATGACATCCGGCTTCAGGCGCTCGGCGACAACGATTGCCTGCTCGCCGGTCGCGACCAGTGCGACGACCGTCATTCCAGCTTGGCGCTGCAACAGAGCCTGAATGCACTCGCGCACGATCTCATGATCGTCGACAACGACAATGCGGGTGGGAGCATCAGAACCTGGCTTCAATGAATCTGATGACCGTGGTTTGGCGTTCATGCGAGTTGATCGGAGGCTACGCCTTGCCGCGTCCGCAAGGCGGCAACTCGTCACATTACCCGCACTACGCTGTCCAAATTGAGTCTGCTGGAGGACGCAACCTTGCGCGGCTCAAGTCGCGTGAACCCTCGGTTGAGTCCATCTCCAGGAGGCGAGTGACCTGTTTCGCAGCCGCGGGGCGCGCGAGAAAGTAGCCCTGGCCTTCGGGGCACGCGTTCTGCTGCAGGAAATGCAGCTGCCCGTTTGTTTCGACTCCCTCCGCCACAACCCTCATGTGCAGACTCTTGCCCATGCTGATGACGGCTTGAACGATGCTGGCGTTGTCGCTGTCGGAAACGACGTCGCGCATGAATGACTGATCGATCTTCAACGTGTCTATCGGGAACCGCCGCATGTAGCTCAAGCTGGAATATCCGGTGCCGAAATCATCGAGCGCGAAACGCACGCCGAGACTCTTCAGCGTTTCCAACACCAATGCGGTGGAGTTCGGATCCTGAAGCAGGAAAGTCTCGGTGAGTTCCAGCTCTATGCAGCTCGGATCGCAGCAGGTCTCTTGCAAAATGGCGCGGACGCCTTGAACAAAATCCTTCGCCCGCAACTCAACCGCGGAAACGTTCACGGCCATCCTGATTCCCTTCAGTCCCGCTTCCTGCCACGCTGCGGCCTGCCGACAGGCCTCGCGCAGCACCCACTTGCCCAGCGGCACAATCAGGCCGGACTCCTCGGCAACCGAAATGAATTCCGAGGGAAGCAATACTCCCCGCACCGGGTGCCGCCAGCGGCAGAGAGCCTCTACGGCCGTGATGCCACCCGTCTGCAGATCAAACTTGGGCTGGTAGTGCAACACGAAACCCTTGCGCTCCAGGGCCAGCCGCAGGCCATTTTCTATGGATTGACGCTGTGCCGCCCTCGCGTTCATCTCCGGCTTGAAAAATTGATAGCAGTTGCGCCCGCTCTCTTTCGCTTGGTACATGGCGAAATCCGCGTTCTTGAGGAGCGTATCCGCGTCCAGGCCGTCATCCGGAAAGGTGACCACGCCGATGCTCACCGTCGCGTACAAAGTATGCCGCTCAATTTGATGCGGCACGCTCAGTGATGCGAGGATTTTCTCGGCGATAACGGCTGCATCCTGTGCTTGGGTCAACTGCGACAACAAGATCACAAATTCGTCACCTCCTTGCCGGCTTACCGTGTCGGCAAGACGGACGCAAGCAGGCAATCGCCGCGCGACGGATTGCAGCAGGCGATCGCCGATCGCGTGGCCCAGGGAATCATTGATGGTCTTGAATCGATCGATATCCAGATATAGGAGCCCAAGCTTGGTGTTTCCACGTTGCGCAATGGCCATTGCCTGCGTCAGCCTGTCGTTCAGCAACACTCTATTGGGTAAATCGGTGAGGCTGTCGTGCTGCGCTAGATACGACATTTGAAGCGAGAGCGCGCGAGTGGTACTGACGTCGCGAAATACCATGACGGCACCCGTCACCTTCCCGTGGCGATCGTGTATGGGCGCGGCCGAATCCTCAATCGCCGTCTCGAAGCCATCGCGTCGCACCAGGATGCAATTGGGCGTCAGGCCCACCGTTTTGTTTTCCCGGACAGCGCGCCACATCGGATCTCTTGCGCGCTCGCGCGTCACACCATCGATGAGTTGAAATACTTCCTCCAAGGGGCGGCCCGCTGCTTCTTCGCAAGACCAGCCGGTCAAGCGCTCCGCGACCAGGTTGAGAAATGTCACGTCCCCATTGCAATCCGTGCTCATCACCGCGTCGCCGATGGAATTGAGCGTGACCTGCGCCCGCTCTTTTTCATCGAACAACGCTTCCGTGTTGGCCGCCCGCTCGATCATGCTACGCAGCACCTTCGGCAGCAGATAGGCATCCCAGCGGTCTTTTAGGAGGTAGTCCTGGGCGCCGTGCTGCACGGCCATCTTTGCGATGGCCTCGTCTTGCGGCGCAGTGAGTACCAGAATGGGTACATGAGGAGCCAACGCATACAATTGGTCAAACGTCTCGATTCCATGAGCATCCGGCAGGAAAAGGTCGAGCAGGACGGCATCCAAATCGCGTACACCGGTCTTGAGATGGCTGACGTATTCGGTAACGCGATCAACCCCTTCGGAACGCTGCTGAACCCATTCGACTCGAAACAATGAGTCTCGCGAACCGGCGAGCGCATCCTGAATGGCTTTTGCGTCAGCGTGATCTTTCTGGATTAACAGTATGCGACTGATCATTACAGTTCCTTTGTATCTCGCGCCCTCCTAAAGGTGACGGGACTGGTTCTTAGGCTTCCGCAGTGAAACAGATCGCTTTTGCAGCGGTCGTTCGTTGACAAACATAGCGGGGCGCCTATTGCGGCGCACCATATGGTTGCCTTAGAAGCTCGAGTCGAGCGTGATGCTCACCGGGCAGTGATCACTGCCCATGACATTGGCGTGAATCTGCGCACTCTTGACCGCATCGCGCAGCGCTGCCGAGACCATCAGGTAATCGATTCTCCATCCGACGTTGCGCGCCCGCGAATTGGCAAAGTGACTCCACCACGAATAGTGGCCGTTGCCCTGCGTGAAGAGCCGGAACGTATCGACGAAGCCGGCATCGATGAAGGCTTGAAAACCCGCGCGCTCCTCGTCGGTAAAACCCTTCTTGCCGCGATTGGGCTTGGGGTTCGCAAGATCAAGCTCGGTATGGGCGACGTTCAGGTCGCCGCAAAATATGACGGGCTTGGTTTTTTCCAATTGCTTACAATAGGCGAGAAAAGCCGGATCCCAATGCTTATAGCGCAGTGCCAGCCGGCTCAAGTCGTCCTTGGCGTTGGGCGTGTACACCGTGACGATGAAAAATTTTGCAAACTCCGCGGTGATGACCCGCCCCTCCTCCGCGCTGTCGCGCTTCAGTTCGTCGGCGAAAGTGAACTTCTTCGCGAAGTCGCTGGGAAAGCCGTTGATGATGTTCGTCGGTTCCTGCTTGGAGAAAATCGCAGTTCCCGAGTAGCCTTTTTTTATCGCCGAGTTCCAGTACTCGCGGTAATTGGGCAACTCGATTTCGATCTGGCCGCGCTCGGCCTTGGTCTCCTGCAGGCACAGAATGTCGGGGTTGTGAGCCTCGAGAAATGAGAGGAACAGGCCCTTCTTATGCACGGCACGAATGCCGTTCACGTTCCACGAAAAAATCTTCATTTGGCCGGGCTCGCGCGCCAGCCTGCGCCCAAGGCCTTGTACACGGCGATCAGCGACGTCGCGGCATCGGTGCGGCTTTGCGAAAGCAGCAATTCAGCGCTCAGAGCCGTGCGCTCGGCATCGAGCACCTCCAGGAAATCGATGAGGCCGCCTTCGAAGCGCTTCTGGGCCAGGTCTGCGGCCTTATCGCTGGCCGCTGCAGCGATTTGCAACGCATCGCGACGGGTTTGTGAGCGTCCGTAACTGATCAAGGCCCCTTCCGTATCTTCGAGCGCGCCGAGCACCGCACCTTCGTAGGCAGCCAGTGCGGCATCGGTCAGCGCCTTGGCGGAGCCGATGCGCGCACGTACGCGTCCGAGATCGAACGCGGCCCAGGAAATGCTCGGTCCGAAGGAGAAAAAACGCGACGCACTGCCGCCGAGCTCGCCGAAAGTGGGGGCAAGGTAGCCCACCTCGCCGGTCAGGGTGACCTTTGGAAACAGATCGCCGACCGCGACTCCGACCCGCGCGGTGGCGCCCGCCAGTCTGCGTTCGGCCGTGCGCACGTCCGGCCGCCGGCGCAGCAATTGTTCCGGGGTGCCGATCGTGTTCAACGGCGGCAGCGCGGGCGGCGGCGCCGGCGGCGAGAGGCTCGAGTTCAGCGCCGTTGGCTGCCGTCCCGTCAGAACGCTCAACCGATAGGTCGTGGTTGCAATCGAGGCTTCCAGGCTTGGAATGGAGGCCAACGTGGTTTGCCACTGCGCTTCCGCACGCGCCGTATCCAACTGGTTTCCCCTGCCCGCCTCGAGCCGGGTGCGCGTCAGCTTCAGCGTGTTGAACTGATTTTCGGCATTGCGCTGCGTGAGGGCCAACTGATCCTGAAGTCCGCGCAAGATGAAATAATCGCGCGCCACTTCGGCGATCACGCTGACGCGGGCATCCTGCAGCGTTGCCACGCTCACACCCACGTCGGCACGCGCCGCCTCGACGTTGCGCCTGACGCGGCCGAACAGATCCAGCTCCCAAAGCCCGTCGAAGCCGGCCTGGGCGGCATCGAACTCGCGGTCGCGCATATCGACGCCGGGCAGTTGCTCCTGGGCATCCACATTGCGGGAGTAGCCGCCGCTGAACGTGATGGTTGGAAATTGATCGAAACCGGTCAGCCTCCTGACGGCGCGCGCGGCCCGCAAGTTCGCTTCCGCGACTCCCAAGTCCTTGTTGTGGCTGAGCGCGTCATCGACCAATCTCGTCAGGGTGGCATCCGAAAATCCCAGCCAGTAGTATTCAACGGCATCGCCGGCAGCCAGGCCCGGTTCCGCGGAATTCGCAAACTGCGAATCCACGGGTGTTTGCGGACGATGGTAGTTAGGCCCCACGGCGCAGCCGCCTAGGGTTGTGATCGCTGCGGCGACCGTGATCCAACTACGCACGGGGCTGCTCCTCGATGGCGGATGACTGCGGGTAGTCCAAGTGCTGCTTGCGCCGCTCCAACCAGCTTTCGATGGTCACGAAAAATACCGGCGTCAGGAACAAGCCGAAGGACGTGACACCCAACATGCCTGCGAACACCGCGACGCCGATCGCCTGACGCATCTCGCTGCCCGCGCCGCTGGCAGTCACGAGTGGAATCACGCCCATGATGAAGGCGAACGAGGTCATGAGAATGGGACGCAGTCTCAAGCGGCAGGCCTCGATCGCCGCCTCGACCGGGGCCAGACCATGCTCGACGCGCTCTCGCGCGAACTCCACGATCAAAATTGCGTTCTTGCAGGCAAGGCCCACCAAGACGATGAATCCGATCTGCGTGAGCACGTTGTTGTCCGAACCCTTCAACCAAACCCCGGCCATCGCCGACAATAAACACATGGGCACGATGAGAATGACCGCCAGGGGCAGCGCCCAACTTTCGTATTGCGCCGACAGAATCAAAAACACCAGCATGACGCAGATGGGAAAAACCAGAAGCGCCGTGTTGCCGGCTGACTTCTGTTGAAACGTCAGATCGGTCCACTCGTAGCCAAAGCCATTCGGCAGAACCTCTTTCAGCACCCGTTCCATGGTCGCCGTGGCCTGGCTGGAAGAGACGCCGGGTGCGCCCTGCCCGTTGATGTCGGCGGCCAGATAAACGTTGTAATGCGAAACGCGGTCGGGTCCCGCTTCAAAGCGAATATCCGCGACAGCGCCCATCGGCACCATGTCGCCGCTCAAATTGCGCATTTTCAGATTGGCAATATCTTCGGGTTGGTTGCGGAACTTCGGCTCCGCCTGCGCATAGACTCGATAGGTGCGCCCAAAGCGATTGAAGTCATTGATGTACACCGACCCGAGATAGGCCTGCAAGGTGTCGAACACTTCCGAGAGAGGCACCCCTTGGCGCTTGGCCTTGACCCGATCCACATCCGCATACAACTGCGGCACGCTGTTCTGAAAGGTCGTGTACGTGGCATAGGGATTCAATTGGCGCTCGGACCGCGCCTTGTTCAAGACTTCAGAGGTGACCCTGGCAAGTTCGTCGTAACCGTGGGCCGCGCGGTCCTGCAAGAAAAGCTTGAAACCGCCCGTGGTCCCGAGTCCTTGTACCGGCGGCGGCGGCACCGCAAATATGACCGCATCCTGGATGGTCGAGAATTTCTTGTTGAGCACTTGAGCGATGGCGCCCGCCGATAAATCCTTGGTCTTGCGCTCATCGAAGGACTTCAGCGGAAAGAACAACACGGCCGTGTTGCTCAAATTGACGAACCCCTGCACCGACAGGCCGGAAAATCCGATCACATGATCAACCCCGGGAGTTTCCTTGGCGAGGGCAGACATTTGCCGCACTACTTTTTCCGTGCGATCCAGCGATGCCGCGTCCGGCAGCTGCACGATGCCGATCAGATACTGCTTGTCCTGCGCGGGAATGAATCCGCCGGGCACCAGCTGAAACATGCCCCATGTGCCAAACAGCAAACACGCGAATATCCCGAGCACGAGGATACGAATGGCCGTGAGCCTCCTCACGCCGCGGCCATAGCCGACGGACGCACGCTCGAATCCGCGATTGAACAGGCGGAAGAAGCCCCCCAGAACCTTGTTGATGCCGCGTTGGAAAACATCGGGCGGAGAATTGCGCGGCTTGAGCAGCAGCGCGGCGAGCGCCGGCGACAAGGTCAGCGAATTGAACGTCGAGATGATGGTGCTCGCCGCAATGGTGATGCCGAACTGGCGGTAGAACTGGCCGGTGAGTCCGGAGACGAACGCGACCGGCACGAACACGGCGCACAGCACCAAGGCAATGGAAATGATGGGGCGAGTCACTTCGCCCATCGCGGCGTGCGCCGCTGCGTGAGGGTTCAAACCCTGCTCGATCTTGCGTTCGATATTTTCAACCACCACGATGGCATCATCGACCACGATGCCGGTGGCGAGCACCAATCCAAACAAGGTGAGCGAATTGATGGTGAATCCCGCAAGCAGCAATGCGGCCAGCGTGCCGACGATGGCCACCGGCACCGCCACCAGCGGGATGACGCTGGCGCGCCAGGTCTGCAGAAAGACCACCACGACCAAAACGACCAGCAGCACCGCCTCGAACAGCGTATGGACCACGGACTCGATGGAACTGCGGACGAACACGGTCGGGTCGTAGTCGATTTCGTAACTGACGCCCTCCGGAAAATTCTTCTCGAGTTCCTTCATCTTGACGCGCACGGCATCGGATAGCTGCAACGCGTTCGCGCCGGGAAGCTGAAACACGGGAATGGCGACTGCCGGACCGCCATCCAACATGCTGCGCAGTGCGTAATTGTCCGGGCCGAGCTCGAGCCGCGCAACATCGTGCAAGTAAGTGGTCTCGCCGTTCGCGCCGCTCTTGACGACGATGTTTCCGAACTCCTGTTCGGTTTCCAGCCGGCCTTGCGCATTGACGATGTACTCAAACTGCGTTCCCGGCAGCGACGGCTGTCCGCCGATCTGGCCCGCAGCGACTTGCACGTTTTGTTCCCGCACTGCCGCCAGTACTTCATCGACATCCATGCTGCGGGCGGCGATCTTTCCCGGATCGAGCCACAGGCGCATCGCGTAGTCGCCGGATCCGAACACACGCACATCACCCATGCCGGGAATACGCGCCAACACGTCGCGGATCTGGATCACGGCGTAGTTGCGCAAATACAAGGAGTCGTAGCGCCCGTCGCCGGACTTCAGGAACACCACCATGGTCAAGTCAGGCGAACGCTTCTGAGTGACCAGGCCGATTTGCCGCACCACTTCCGGCAGGCGAGTCTCGGCCTGCGCCACCCGGTTCTGGGTCTGTACCTGCGCAATGTCCAGATCGGTGCCCAGCTTGAAAGTCACGGTGATGGAGAAGGTGCCGTCGGGAGTCGCAGTCGAGTTGGTGTAGATCGCGTTTTCCACGCCGTTGATCTGCTGCTCGAGCGGCGTGATGACGGTCTCGGCAATAGTCTTCGGCGATGCTCCGGGATATTGGCCGCTGACCACGACCGTGGGCGGCACGATTTCCGGATACTCGCTGATCGGCAAATTCGGCATGGCAAGCAAGCCGGCTACCGTGATTATTATCGCGAGGACCGTGGCAAAGATCGGCCGCTCGATGAAGAACGAGGAAATGTTCATCGGCTACACCTTAGGTCGCAGCCGCCGCGCCGGCCGCGGCTGGTGCGCCGTCCGCACCCATGGTCACCCGCTGCGGTGTCACCGTGATTCCCGGGTGTACGCGCTGCGCGCCGTTTACGACAATGACGTCGCCGGCCTTGAGGCCGTCGCGCACCACGCGCAGACCGTCGATCACACGCCCGAGCTTGACCTTGCGGTACTCGATTTGATTGTTGGCGCCCAGCAGCAGCACGTATTTCTGATTCTGGTCCGTATTGACGGCGCGGTCATCGATCAAGATCGCCGAATATTCCCCGCTGCCGAGCAGCTGCACGCGCGCAAACAAGCCGGGGGTGAATTGTCCGTCCTTGTTCTGCAGCACGGCGCGCGCGCGGATCGTGCCGGTCTGCGGATTCAGTTGATTGTCGACGAAATCGACGGTCCCGGGG
>Ga0193728_1000426_pt1 | contig 20340 bp, 15 predicted proteins | sample U1c1metaG_FD_143037 | JGI IMG/M metagenome (GOLD analysis project Ga0193728, IMG submission 143037) | Soil microbial communities from a riparian zone of the East river system, Colorado, United States - U1c1 | ecosystem: Environmental > Terrestrial > Soil > Riparian zone | place: USA: East River...
GTCCGGGTGCTGTGCGAGCATAGGAAAGCGCTCGAGAGTACTCTCCAGTCGCTCCTTGCGGACGGCCCGCCTCAGTCGCATCGGATACGTCCCCAGCTCCAGGTTCTCGGTGACCGTACGCCGCCGGAAGACCTGGCGGCCCTCCGGCACGCAGCTCATGCCCGAGGTGATTCTGCGCACGACGGGCCACGTCGTCACGTTGCTGCCGTCGAGAATGATCGCTCCGGAACGAACCTTCAGCATGCCCGCGATGGCCAGCAACGTCGTTGACTTGCCGGCACCGTTGCGTCCCACGATGGCAACGAGCTCGCCTGGAGAAACCTGAACCGAGACATCACGCACGGCAATCAGGTCGCCGTATCCGGCCGAGATCGACTGCACGTCGAGCAGGAGCCGGGGACCGGATTCCTGTGCTGCAGAGCGATCGGCAAGGCTGCTGGTCATGGCGCCGTCTCTTCGGTAGTCCGGTCGGCTTTGCGCTTCCCGAGGTAGCTCTCGGCGACGTTCGGGTCATCGCGGATCACGTCGGGTGGCCCACTGGCGATGACCGACCCCATGTTCAGGACGTGGATGACGTCGGCAATCTCCAGCACCAGCGGCAGGTTGTGCTCGACGAGCACGGCAGTTATCCCAAGCGACCGGATATTACGGAGGGCTGCAGCGAGCACGGCGATATCGGCCTCGTCCAGCCCGGAGGCGGCCTCGTCGAGCAGGATGACACCAGAGTTCCTGGCCAGGGCGCGCCCGACCTCGAGGAGCCGCCGGTGACCCAGCGAGAGATTGATGGCCGGCTCGTTGGCCAGGTCGCCGATCCCAAGCTGCCGGAGGACGGCCAGCGAGGCCACCCTGTCCGCGCGGGCGAGACGGCGCGCCTTTGGCGTCATCAGCACCGCCTGAGCTACCGACAGGTAGTCGGCCTCATACCGGGCTGCCGCGATGACCTCCCAGGCCAGCAGGCCGCGCGGGATGATGGGCGTTTGGAAGGTCCTGGTCACGCCGACCCGCGCGTTCTGATGCGGGGCTCCGTGCAGGCGCGTCTCGCCGAGCAGGACGTCGCCGGAATCGGCGCGGTACACGCCCGCGATGACGTTCAGAAGTGTGGTCTTGCCGCTGCCGTTCGGCCCGATGAGACCAGTGATCTGGCCAGGCTCGGCCGTCAGGCTGACGCCCGCGAGGGCACGCACGGCACCGAACGTCTTCGAGACATCGCGGACGACGACCCGGCGCCCGCGCCGCGTATCGACATCCGCGAGCTTAGTTGCCGGGGCGCTGGATCCGGCCAGCGTCTCAGGGCTGAGCACTGAAGGCGCCCTAATCCCGGCCGATGCCAGCAACCGGCGGCCGATGCCCGCGAGCCCGCCGGCGACCAGCACACCGCCCGCGAGCAAGACGGCTCCGTAGACGAGTGTCGAGTAGGTCACGAACGCGCTGGTCTGGAAGTTGACGTACTCGAGGATCGCCCCGCCGGCTAGTGCGCCATAGATGCTGGCGGCGCCGCCGATCACTGCTCCCGCGATTACCCCGATGGCGAGGCCGAAGGTCAGGATGCCGGGCGAGACGAAGCGCTCCGCCGTGACATAGAGAGTCCCGCCGATGGCGGCAGGTATGGCTCCGGCGACGTAGGCCGTCAGCTTCAGCCGGTAGACAGACGTCCCCATGGCCCCCGCGAGGTCAGGACTTTCCCGCAGCATCTTGAGGGCGATGCCATGGCGCGAGAGCACGAAGTTCCGGAACAGGACGACCCAGAGGGCAAGCAGCACGATGGCGAACAGGTAGACGTCGACCGGCCCGAGGGACGCATTGAAGATCTTGGGCTCAGGGATCCCGAACATTCCGACAGAACCGCCGATGGCCGGGATCGTCTGGGTCAGGTCCGGGATGATGATGACGAAGAAGAATGAGGTCATCGCGAGCGCCCAGCCGCCAATGCGCAGGCCCGGCAGCCCGGTGACGAAGCCCGCGACAGCTCCCGCAACGGCCGAGGCGAGTACGCACAGGATGATGTCGTTGAAGCCGTTACTCATCAGCCAGGCTGTCAGGTAGGCGCCGACCGCGAATACCCCGACCTGACCGAGCGCCAGCTCGCCAGCGTAGCCGAAGCTCAGGTTGACGCCGCAGACGACTAGCGCGTACGAGGCCATGAGGACGATCTGCAGCAGCCAGAACTGAGTGATTCCGAGCAATGGCAGCAGGAGCATGAGCACCATCAGTACGAGCGGCACTGCGGGCCCGTAGCGCTGCACGTCGCCGCTGACGCAACGACGCAGCCGCCCGGCGATGCCGAGCACCTCAGATGGTCCGGACACGCTGGCCCCCGAAGATACCGTTGGGCAGGGCGACCAATGTGCCGAGCAGGACGCCCAGAACAATGAGGTCTGTGTAGTCAGTACCGACGTAGCGAGCCGTCAGGTTTTCGATCAAGCCTAGGAGAAGCCCGCCGACGGTGCCGCCCAGCAGGCTGCCAGAACCGCCGAGGACGAAGGCCACGAAGGCGACGAGGACCAGGGTGTTGCCAAGCTCCGGGTAGATGTAGGTCTCCGGTCCGACGAAGGCACCGGCAATGCCTGCCAGCGCCCCGGCCAGGATGAAGGCACCGTAGCTTTTCGCCCGCACATTGATGCCGCGAAGCTCTGCCGCCTTGCGGTTCTCGGCGACCGCCAGGCTGGCCCGGCCCCGCAACGTGAACCGGTACCAGACTTCCAGCCCCGCGGTCATGACGATCGCGAGCCCGACGAGGATGAGCTGGTCGGCGTCAACCCGTCCGCCGAAGACGGTAAAAGTGCGGCCGCTGACCGGTGACGTGGGCTGCCGGACGATCTCGGTCCAGAAGATCGCGACGATTCCTACGATGATCGTTGCCGCGCCGACGGTCGTCAGCAGCTCGGCGTGCTCAAAAGCCTTCGGCAGTAGGACGACGCGAGCCTCGAGAGCCCCGGCCGCCGCGCAGACGGCGGCGGCCAGGAGCACCCCGAGAAGAGGCGGCCACTTCAACTGATCGACGGCCCAGTAGGAGATGTAGGCTCCGAGCGCGAGGATCGCTCCCTGCGCGAAGTTGAAGACTCCGACAGAGGTGTAGACCACGTTGTAAGTGATCGCCAGGAGAGCATAGATCGCCCCTGACGACAAAGCCGCCCAGATCAGCGTCATCCGTCTAAACCCGCTGCCTAGCGCTGCCCGAACGGCAGTGACTGGCCGTTCTTGGTATACGGGCTCGAAAGTGTCGCCGAGCTAAGGGACCTGATCGGCGTGTGCGAGGTCGCGCTGTACTGGTAGGTGCCTAGCAGGTACATCGGGTTGTTCGTGTCCTTGAGGTGCTCCATTGCCTGGGTCATCGGCGCGGTGCCGAACGACCCCGCCTGCTTCGCCGCGGCCTGCGCGACCATGATTTCGTCCCAGCCGAACTCATACAGGTTGAACGAAACTGTGAAAGCCCCGTTCGCGGGCGCGACGGCTTTGTAAAGCATATTGAACGCCGTGCTCTGGCTGCTGAGCGGCTTGTAGATCTGCGGGGCCGACGACAGGACATTGACGCCCTTCAGTGCCGAAGCGCTGGCAATCGAAGTCAGCGGGTTCGACGAGAACGACGCGTCACCGACTACCGGGATGTTCCAGCCGAGCTGCGACCGGGCCTTGAGAATGTAACCCGCCGCCGCGCCGAATCCGCTCGCGAGCAGTACTTGAGGATTGGTGGCCCGCAGCGCCTCGAGCTGCGGGACCATGTTGATCGTGGTAGAGGGATTGTACTGCTCAACGGAGACGGCGTAACCCTCCTTCTCAAACGCCGGCTTCTCGCTCTGCAGCAGGCTCGTCCCGTTTACGTCGTTACCGATGATCATGCCGATTTTCTTGGCGCTCGGATAGTGCGCCTTGGTCGTGGCTGCCACTTCCAGGGCGAAGTCTTCGCTCGACGTAGCAAGCGAGAAGGCGTACGGATGCGTGGCCGGGTCGATCGTCTGATCGGAGACGTCTACCTGCAGCGAGAAGATCTTATCCTGGGTGAGGATCGGCATCATCGCCAGGGCCTCGTTACTCGTAGTGCCGGCGTACACGAGGTCCGGGGGTGTACTGCCGCTGGACACCGCTTTTTGCAGCAGGCTCGCTGCGGTCGTGGGATCCAGGTTGTCATTTTCGACGGAGATCTTTACCTGGTGACCGGAGATGCCACCATGCGCATTGACATACTTCGCTGCTGCCTTCATGCCGCTTACCTCAGCCTGGGTGACAGCGGCCAGCCCACCGCTGGAGGCTACGATCGCCAGCACGGTGAACGGCGCCTTACTGGAGCTTGTGGTGCCGGCACTGCCGGAACCTGAAGAGCCTGAGGAACACGCGGCTAGCCCCATGCCTATCAGAGCGATGGCGCTAGACGCCATCACCGTCGAACGTCTCATCTAGTCCTCCCGGTAGTTATGTTAGTCCTATAAACACCACATATGACGGGTTTAGATGCTGATGTCCTGCTCCGCAGTGCCGACAGCCCCTGCGAGCTCGCGAGCCCAGCCATCGGCAGCGTTTCGTGCGCTGCCCAGCTCCGGCGGAGCCGCGATGGCGAGAGGCGCCCGGCCGGCGAGCGTCCAGGCAAGTCCGAGCAGCCGCCGCTTCCGCCAGAGCGGGTGGTCGACCTCAGGCAGGTAGATACCGTCGAGGAGTCCGCCGTCGGCCACAAGGTCGGCCGGCGTCACGACGACCGACGCCAGGACGCCGACCCGCACGAGGCCTTCCGCTAGATCGGCCGCCGGGCGGCGCACCGCCTCGGCCCTTAGCGCGGTGTCTATCCCGTCCTGATCGGCCGTCCGCCCGGCGGCAGTCAGCCAGCTGGCCGTCGCGAGCGACTCCGGGCTGCCGAGCGCTTCGGTCAGGGCAGCCCACTCGGCATCCGTCCGCACGGAGATCGCCACCCCGCGGCCATCGGCGCTCGGGTACACGTCGTGTGGCGCATAGGGTGCCTGGCGGAGGGAACCGGGGCGGTAACCGCTGTCCAGACCGAGGTCAGCCGCCGCGACGAAGACACTGAGGCGTGCCGCCACAAGTTCCGACATGGCAACGTCAGCGGTCGCGCCTGGTGCGCGACCTGAGCCCACCGCCCATGCGGCAACTAGCGTCGCCAGCGCGAAGCCGGTCATGAGGTCGGCCCAGGCCATCTCGACGTGGACTGGCTGGCCGGCGCTGCCGCGGGTCAGATCCTGGAGGCCTGACGATGTGTGCAAGTTATAGGCATATGCTCGGTAATGGGACCACGGCCCGGTGTGCCCGTACCCGGAGGAGCTGATGGCCAGCAGGCCGGGATGGTCGCTGCCTGCATGCACCGAGTCGATCCGGTAGCGGCGCGCCCGGCTCGGCCCGTAGTTCTCTATCAGCACCTCAGCCGTGCTCAGCAAGGCCGACACGACCTCAGGCCGGGATAGGTCGACGTCCAGGCTCTGCTTGGAGTGGTTCATGAGGGCGAAGTAGGCGGAGAATTCCTTGTCTGCGTGACCATCGATATAGGGCCCGCGGACGCGGTAGGTGTCCGGGCGCCGCGGCTCCTCAAGCTTGACGACGTCGGCGCCGCAGGCACCGAGGAGCGCTCCCGCAAGCGGGACCGCCAGCACGTGACCCGCCTCGAGCACCCGCAGTCCTCGGAGGGTGGACCTGCCGGGCTTCTGGTCGTGGGCAGAAGCGGCCGAGAGCCGGTAGGGGGCGCTGACGACCCGCGCCGGGTGCTCGCCGGCGTCAACCGGCCGCAGCGCACCGCGGCTGGCGAACTGCGGCGAGGCCAGCAGGTCATGCGCAGTGCGTAGCGCTCCCGCGGGCACGCCCTCCTGCTGCAGCAGTGTCTCGAGCTCGAACTTGTCGAAGGACCGCAGCGCGTCGGTGAGCAGGGCGTTGCACGCGTCGGCCCGGTCGAGCCGGTCCGCGAACTGCTCGAAGTCAGCTGCCCACGGCGGGTTGCCCAGCGCCCTGATCAGGCCCGTCCACTGATGCTGCTCCATGGCCATGATGCAGATCGCGCCATCCCGGCACTCATACAGTCCGGCTGGCGCGCCGTAGCGCTTGGATCCGCCGACTCCCTTGGCGTTCAGGAGCGGCTCGGCGCACTGCAGGACCGGGCCGGCAGTCAGGGCGGCCACCTGGGCCGACACCTCCGCGTGCTGAGGTTCCGCCGTGGCCGCCCGCTCGCTCAGGGCATGCAGAGCGGCTAGGGCCGCCGAGGCGCCAGCGGTCAGGAGCGCCTGCATGCCGGGGAGTCGCACCGGCCGCCCGGTTTCCGGATCTGTTACTGCGCTCAGGACGCCGCTCGCAGCCGCGATGGTGAGATCCGACCCGTAGTGGTCGGCCATCGGCCCGCCGAGGCCGAAGGCGCTCACGGTGACCCAGGCAGCCCGGTTATGCGCCGCGACGAAGCTGAGGTAATCAGCAGAGCCGCCTGGAAGCTCCGCCACGGCCCGGTGAACACGGTCGCAGACGACCACGTCCGCAGCCGCGATCCGCTCGGCAAGCTCGTTCCGGCCCGACGCGCTCACCACGTGCTTGCGCGAGTCCAGCACCGCCGACAGCAATGACACCCCGCTGACCTGCGGCGTCACGGTGCGAAGGACCGAGTCGGCGGACACAATAGTCGTGACTTCGGCGCCCAGGGTAGCCAGCACATCGGCGGCGGCAGCCCCGGCGACACCGTCGCCCAGCTCCAGGACCGTCAGGCCGGCCAGCGGGCCCGGCGCGACGTCGTCCGGCACTGTGGTCATCGGCGCTGCCTCCTTGCTATGCCACCCGGCCATCCGGCAACAGGTCGGACATCCTGGTGAAGCTTCGCGGGAAGCCCTTGCTCGTTCGACGCCATGTGATCACCGGCCCGCATATATCAGAGCGATCTTTTCTTTCTTATGGACCAGTGAAGTGGTCAGTGCGGCAGATGTCAAGGTTGTTACGAAAGCGTTGCCGGTTCCGGGGCGGTCGCTGCGCACGCGCCCGCAGCGGGCCACGGCCCGAGCATCCTCGCGCTGCCCCGCGGCTCGACGAGGGGCAGCATCGGCTCCGGCGCTTGCCCGCCGGCAACCGAGCATGGCAGGCTGTGCCCGAAGGTCTATTGACATGATTAATCAGATCATTGGAGCACGGTGTCTGAGTCAGTTCCGGAAGCTGGGGCAGGTCAGCCGGAGGGTCCGCTGTCGGGCGTGCGGGTCCTGGACCTGTCCAGGATCGTTGCGGCCCCGTTCGCCACCATGGCGCTGGGGGAGTTGGGCGCGGATGTCCTGAAGGTCGAGCGGAGCGGGGGAGGGGACGACAGCCGTAGCTGGGGCCCGCCGTTCGTCCACGGCGAGTCGGCATACTACCTGGCCGTCAACCGGAACAAGCGATCGCTGTGCCTGGATCTGTCGCTCAGTACGGACCAGGACGTTGTCCGGCGGCTGGCGACCGAATGGGCAGATGTCGTCGTGGAGAACTACAGGGCCGGATCGCTCGACCGTTGGAATCTGAGCCTGGATTCCCTACGCGCGGCGAACCCGCGGCTTGTGACAGCGACGCTGACCGGCTACCCGCCTGGCGACAGCCGGCCCGGCTACGACTTCATTGCCCAGGCCGACAGCGGGGTCATGTCGCTGATCGGCGAGCCCGACGGGAGCCCCCACAAGGTCGGCTACCCCGTCGCCGATATGTCGGCCGGCCTTTTCCTGCTCAGCGGCCTGCTAGCAGCGCTCTATCATCGTGAGCGGACCGGTCACGGTCAGCATCTGACCGTGTCCATCTGGGAGGCGCAGGTCGCGGTCCAGGTCAATGTCAATCAGAGTTACCTGATGACAAATACGCGGCCGCGGCGCCTGGGCAATGCTCATCCGCAGGTTGCGCCGTACGAGATGATCCGCGTCGCGGATGGCTTCATTGCCGTTGCGGTCGCGAATGAGCGCCAGTTCGGTCATCTCATGGCGGCGGTCGGCCTGGCCGGGCTGACGGGCGATCCGGACTTCAGCAGCAATGCCAGCCGCGTCGCGAACCGCGCCGACCTGGTCGCCCGCATAGAGTCGGCGACGAGCCTGCTCAACTCGCAGGAGGCGCTCGCCCTGCTCCGCCGCCATGACATCGCCTGTGCGCAGATCAGGACGATCGATGAGGTACTGACGTCGGAGGAAGCGCACCGGGCCGGCACCGTTGTGCCGCTTGAGCACCCGACGATCGGCGAGGTCCCGGTAGTGCGGCTGCCGTGGCGGTTCTCTAGGGCGACCTCCGCGCCGCGGACTCCTCCGCCTTTGCTCGGCGAGCATAACGGTATCGTGGGCGAGATCCTGGCGCCCGAGCGGGCGGCGGATCAGATGCCGATGCCCTGAAGCAGCCGCTCCAGGTGATAGCCGGGTGCGCCTAGGAGCAGCTCGGAGCTCTTGGCCCGCTTGAAGTAGAGATGCGCGGGATGTTCCCAGGTGAAGCCAATCCCGCCGTGGATCTGGATGTTCTCGGCAGCCGCGTGCACATAGGCCTCCGAGCAGTATGCCTTCGCGACGCTCGCGTGGACGGGCAGCTCGGCGTCGTCTTCGGCGGCCGCCCAGCCCGCGTAGTAAGCGGCCGACTTAGCCGCCTCGATCTCCAGCAGCATGTTCGCGCACTTGTGCTTGATGGCCTGGAAAGATCCGATGGGACGCCCGAACTGCTCGCGAATCTTGGCATAACTCACCGCGATCTCGAGCACCCGCTGCGCGCCGCCCACCTGCTCGGCTGCGAGCGCGATAGCCGCCAGGTCCAGCATCTTGGCTACGGCCGGGGCGGCTTTTCCCTCCTCTCCGACGAGGCGAGCCGGGGTTCCGTCGAAGGTGAGTCGCGCGAGCTTGCGCGTCTTGTCCATCGTGGACAGCAACGTGGCGGTGTAGGCGGGGGCGCCGCTCTCGACTGCGAGGACCGATATCCCGGCGGCAGTACGCGCCACCACGAGAACAACGCCGGCAATGTGGCCGTCGACGACGTAGAACTTCTCGCCCGACAGTGTCCACCCGCCGTCGCCGCCAGGCGCCGCCGTCATTGCGCAGTCGGCCGGATCCCACGAACCTGCCTGCTCGGCCAGGGCCACTGTCACCACGCATGTGCCGTCGGCGATTCGCGGCAGCAGATCCTGGCTTGCCGCATCGTCGTCCAGGGCCAGCAGCAGCGTCGTGGCCATGGCGACGGTGGAGAAGAAGGGTGCGCACAGTAGGCTGCGGCCCATCTCCTCGAAGACGACGATGAGCTCCAGATAGCTGAACCCGGAGCCGCCGTACTGCTCGGGGACGATCAGGCCGAGCAAGCCCAGCTGTCCGGCCAGCTGCCGCCAGACATCGGGGCTGTATCCCTCAGCGGTCGCCATGAGTCGCCGTACCTCGGATTCTGGCGACGTGTCGACGAGGAACTTGCGCACGGTCGAGCGCAGTGCTTCCTGCTCATCGTTGAAGGAGAAGTCCACGCTGCTTCCTTAGGTTCCGGTGAGCGAAGTGTGTGCCGCAGATACGCCTGCTTGCGGCCCTTGCAGGCGGAGTGCGGTCAGGATGCGAGTCCTTCGTCCGCCGGGGCCGGCATGGCCGGATCCCGGGGCAGCCCGAGGACACGCTCGGCGATCAGATTCCGCTGCACCTCAGCTGTGCCGGCGCCGATGGTCGATCCGCGAGTTCGCAGAAATCCCCAGGCCCACCGGCCGCGCTGGGCGGCGAGCGGATCCCGGCCGTCCAGCAGGGCATTGGAGCCGAGCATGTCGACCGCGAACTCGTGGAGCTTCTGCTCGAAGAGACTGTGCATCAGGCGGGTGACCGAGGACTCGGGGCCGGGGTCCTCGCCGCGAAGGACCGCCGACAGGATGCGCAGGTTATTGAGATGCAACAGCCGCATCGAGATCTCCAGCCGGGCCAGTTCCTGCCTGATGACGGGGTCATGAGACCGGCCACGGTCCACTGTCAGCGCCGCGAGCTCGTCGAGAATCCGCCGGTAACGCATGTCAGTGGAGGTGTTCGCGGTCGAGCGCTCGTAGCCCAAGGCCGTGCGGGCTACGCGCCAACCCTCGTTCTCGGCGCCGACGACGTTGACAGCCGGCACCCGGACGTCGTCGAAGAAGACCTCGGAGAAGCGGACGTCGCCGGCCATGTCCTTGAGTGGCCGGACGTTGATCCCGGGCGTGGTCATGTCGATGAGCAGGTAGGTGATGCCATGCTGGCGGGCGGCCTCAGTGCCGGTGCGCACTAGGGCTGCCATCATGTCCGAGGTCCAGCTATGCGAGGTCCAGACCTTCTGGCCGTTGACCACGTACTCGTCACCGTCGCGGACGGCACGGGTTCGCAGCGAAGGCAGGTCTGATCCCGCGCCGGGCTCGGAGTAGCCGAGGCACCATTCCTCGTCGCCGGTGACCATGGGCGGGAGATAACGTTCCTGCTGCTCCCTCGTGCCGAAACGCAGGATCGTCGGGCCGATAATCCGCAGGCCACCGTGAACCGGCGGAACGTTGGCGCGAGTCATTTCCTCGTGGTAAGCGACTTGCTCGGCCAGGCCGAGTTCCATGCCGCCCCACGCCTTCGGCCATGCCGGACCCGCAAAGCCGCGCTCGGCTAGCAGATGGCGCCAGGCCTGCAGCCACTCTCGCCGGGCATCCGGGTCCTTGGGTGCCTTGCCCGGATTGCTGTCAGCCAGGAAGGCGCGAAGACGGAGCCGGAGTGACTCGGCGTCGGCGTCAAGCGTGAAATCCATCGGCGCCTTCCTGCTGCGCGCCGGGGTTGCCGGCGCTGATATCGGCCGCGGTCTGCGCGGTTGCCGCTACCAGGCGCGCCGTGGTCAGGCGATCCGGCTTCCCGTTCGGCGTCAGCGGGATCTCATCGGTGATGAGCCAGCGGCGCGGTACCTTGTAGGCGGAAAGAAGGACTCGCGTGCTGCTGATGACCTGGCCGAGCGCGCCAGCATCAGTGAGGCCCTGAACCTGTGCCGGCTCCCAGACGACCGCGGCGGCCGAGATCTCGCCGAGGCGCTCGTCCGGCAGCCCGACGACGAGGGCGTCGCGTACAAGCGGCGACTCGCGCAGCGCGTCCTCGACCTCGCCGGGGTAGACGTTGAAGCCGCCAACGATCAGCATGTCCTTGACACGCCCGGTGATGTAGAGAATGCCGTGCTCGTCGATCCGGCCGAGGTCGCCGGTGTGGTACCAGCCGTCCGCGTCGACTGGCATAGCCGCGATTCCGGCCTCCGCCATCGCGACGTCCCCTGGCTTCCCGAAGATCTCGCCTTCTTCACCCGTCGCCGCGTCATGCCCGGCCGCGGTGACGATGCGCCAGGTGCTGTCGGAAGTGATCCGCCCGACCGAGCTGGGACCGCGGCGGCCCGCCTTGACGTCTTCGTACCGCTCAAGCGCGGTGACCCCGCCTTCCGTCGACCCGTAGGCCTGCAGGACCGGGACTCCGTACCTTCTTTCGAAGGCCTCACGGGTGGCAAGCGGCAGCGGCGCGGTGCCAGAGTTCACGTACTGCAGTGAACCTAGACCGAGGTCGAGCTCGGTGAACGCCAGCGAGTGCACCATGGCCGGGGTCAGCTGGATAGTGTCGAAGCGATACCGGGATGCCAGCTCCTGCACGACGGTGACGTCGAACTTCCTGATGAGGATCAGCGGCCGCCCGATATAGAGGCGGAAGATCAGCCGGCCGAAACATGCGGCCTGTCCGAACGGGTTGAACGACAGGGCCGGCGGCTTGCCGGGGGGAGCCATCCGCGGGCGGAAAGCGGGTGAGCGTGAATACGCCGCCGCTGTCTGCCTGGCGCCCTGGGCGAACTGGCCGTGCAGCTTTACTACCGGCTTAGCGTCGCCCGTGGTTCCGCTGGTGAAGAAGATGGCGGCAGGCAAGTCCGGTGACGTCGCAGCGGCACCGACGGGTCCGGAGCTCTCGAGGTCAGTTGTCCCTGGCCCCTCGTCCATCTGGCCATCCATCGTCACCCGGATCAGCGGCAGGCCGCCCAGGTCGGCGGGCTCGCTAGTGACGACGATCCTTGGGCTGACGCGCGAGAAGCGCCGCATGGCCTCGCCGGGCGGTGATACCGACCCGCAGCATGCAACCAGCGCTCCTAGCCGCCAGGCGGCTAGCGCTGATACGAACCAGGAAGGATCGTTCCACTGATACAGCCCGACAATGTCCCCGGCCACGACCCCGCGCGCCCGCATGCCCGCGGCCAGGTCGCTGGCGAGCCCATCGAGATCGCGAAACGACCAGGACCGCCCGTCGCTGGCTAGCAGGAACGGGGTGTCCGGCTCGACGGCGAGCCGGTGAGCGAACATGTCAGGGACGGTGCCTGGATCCATGGCGGCTGTGGCCGGATGCATCGACCTGTCGCTCTCAGTCGGCATCAGCTGGAGCGGGCGGCGTCACCCAGCGCGGCTCGCGCCTCTCCGTGAACGCGCGTGGACCCTCGAAGCAGTCCGGGTGAGTCTGGTGCGCCCTCAGCACCTCCCAGCCGCGCTGCAGTGCATCGCCCATCGGAAGCTCAAGCGCGTCCCAGATGACACGCTTCGACAGCTCGTAGGTAGTCGGGGATACCTTGACGGCCTCAGCTGCTAGCTCCTTGGCCCGGTCGAGCAACTGCTCGGGGGCGACGACCTCGCTGACGAGCGAGATACGCAGTGCGTCTTCCGCCGAGAGGCGGCCTGCCTTACCCAGTGTGATCATCCGCAGAGCGTTGGCCAGTCCGATACGAGGCAGCAGCCCGATCGGCTCGAGCGCCGCCACCTGGCCGATCATCGCGTGCGTGTCGAAAAAGCTGGCGTTCGTCGAGCCGATCACGATGTCCGCATCGCAGACGAAGTGCAGCCCGCCCGCGACGCACATGCCGTTGACGGCGACAATCGTCGGCACCCAGACGTCGTTTTGCAGCGGCGTCATCTTAGTGGCGTCCTTGACCAGCTGGTCGTTCTCGCGCTTGCGATGCCCGCCGCGCTCGACGTTCTGGCGCAGATCCATCCCGACGCAGAAGGCACGCGTGCCCTGCCCGGTGATGATGATGGCCCGGATGGACGGGTCTTTCTTGACGGACTGCCACGTTTGCGGGAGAAGCCGGTGGATCTCGTCGCTCAGCGAATTCAGGCTTTCTTCCCGGTTGAATGTCACCGTCAGGATCGGCCCATCACGTTCCACCAGTAGTTCGTCGCTCATGCTCCGTAGCCCTCCGCAGCGTCTGGCCAAGCCCCGAACTCCGCGCGCCGTGCACACGAGCCGAGGCAGCGCCACCTCGTGCCGACGATGACAGCCTCACGAGATCGATCAGATTGAACATATGTTTCACTTATATCCCGCACGAACTGCCGGTGTCAACGGGTTCTTGACTGGCCGGTCCGCAGGTGAAAGCACCCCTTCGGGGCGGATCGCGCCCGCTGTCGCCAGGAAACCGGCTATCCGCCTGCAGCGGCGTTAGGCGTCTTCGAGTTCCGCGCCGACCGGCGCCTCGGCCTGGCTAGCCTCCTCCGGCCCGTCGTTCGCGGACATCGCCGCCACAGCACGCGCGCGCCGACCGAGAAGCCGCATCCGGAAAGTCTGAACGACCTGGCCGCGCTGGTTGACGACCGTCACCGCGAACGTCGCGATGCCGGTGTCCTCGTCCCGCAGGTGAACGTCTTCCACGGCAATCTGCGCCGTGATGGTGTCACCGATGAAGACCGGGTGCGGAAAGCGCATCTCGTTGACCGCGTACATGGCGATCGTGTAGCGCGCGTCCCAGGCTACGAGCCCGGGGATGATCGAGAAGACAAGGCTGCCCTGTACGAGCCGGCGGCCGTACGGCGACTTGGCGGCGACCTCCTCATTGGAGTGGATCTCCAGCCAGTTCCCCGTGAGGTAACAGAACGACACCACGTCCGTCTCTGTCACGGTCCGGCCCCGGGCAGGCACGATTTCGCCCACGGTGAGTTCGTCGACAGGTTTGTGCAGCATGACACCTCATCCGGCCGCACCCAGGTTGGCAGCAACTGTGGCCACTGGGAGCATCATAAGTAACCGATTGATCTGATGTCTCCATCATGGCAGGAGCAGATTCCACTGGCAACCCGTACGGGTCAGGCATGGATCGGGTCCGGACCCGCGAGACAGCACTGGGGCGCAGTTGCAGCTAAGCCGCGGGTCGGCAGGCCAGATGGGCCGCGCAGCCCAGGATGGATCGTGGCCGCATGCGGAGGCAGCCGGGCTGGTTCCCAGATGGCGGCAGACTGCGACGGGCCTGGCGCACTGACGCCGGGCGGGTTGATCGGGTCTACGTCAGCGGCGAGATTTCAGCTGCTCGGTCTGGCTGAGGTACTCGTCGTAACCAGACACATGCTTCATCATGGCCGCGCGCGCAACCTCACTGTCGCGTTCCGAGAGCGCCTTCAGGATGCGGGTGTGCGCACGCACGGTCGTCCGTAGCGCTGACTCAGAGTAGCTAATGTTGACAGTTTCCTTGAAGAACAGCTCGCTGAGCGCCGCCGACACAGCGATAATCACGTCATTGCCGGTGGCCTCGCTGATGAGCCGGTGGAAGCGGACGTTCTCCAGCGCGAACCGCGCCGGGTCGCGGATCAGCTCACCAGTGACCCCGACCGACTCCCGCAGCTGCTCAACCTGCGCGTCCGAGGCGTGCCGCGCGGCCAGCGCCGCGCATACGCCTTCGAGCTCCTGTCGCGACTCGATCAGTGCGGTGTGGCTGATGTTGTTAGTAGCCATCAGGGCGCCCAGAGACTGGGTCAGGACGTCATGATCTGCCTGCCGGATGAATACACCGCCCTTGGCGCCCTGCCGTACCGTCACGAGTCCTGAAGCCTGTAGCAGCTGTAGCGCCTCCCGAACCACGCTGAGGCTGTAGCCGCTCCGTTCCTGCAGCTCCCGCAGGTTATACAGGCGGCTCCCCGCCGGAAGACGAGCCTCGAGGATCTCGGCGCGCAACGTCTCGGCGAGAAAGGTTGCACCCGAGACAACCGGGGCCCTGGCCGCCAGCCGGTCGTCTTGCCCCACGGTTCATCCTATCTATCCGGTTCTTTTGACTAGTCTAGCGCGCCCGGCCACGCCCAGGCGAGGGCCAGCCGAGCTGCTTGACGCAGCTTCACTCACAGACTATAACAAAGATATGTTCCATCTGACATATGCGCAGGCCGGGCGGTCGCGATGAGCACTCCGCCGTTCTGCCAGGTCTGGCAGGCGAGCGTCGACCGGCATGGTGACCGGCCTTTCCTCACCTGGCTGCCGGAGCAAGGGCCCAGTCGGACATGGTCGTACGCCGAGTTCGATCATCTAGTCGCCGCCGCGAGTGGCACTCTCGTTCAGGCGGGCGCCGGAGCAGGCGACCGTATCCACCTTATCCACCCCAATGGACCGGCATTCGTCCTGGCCTGGCTGGCCACCTTGAGGCTCGGGGGAATCATGGTGGCCGCCGACCCGCGGGCCACGCCGCCTGAACTGGCTGCCCAGGTCGGCCTGACTGAACCGGTCGTGGCCATCGTGACCCAGGAGAAGGCCCCGGTATACGACGCCGCGCGAGACATGGCGATCAGGCCGCCCGCCGCCGTCATCACCTGCGATCCGGGGGCAACGGCACTAGGTCAAGGCGTCGGCATCGCGAAACCAGCGGACGTGTCGCCGAAGGGGCCGGCGGCGCTGCTCTTCACGTCGGGCACAACCAGCGCGCCGAAGGCTGTCATCGTCACCCAGGCGAACTACAGCCGGGCCGGCGAGATCATGGCAACCGCAGCCGACGTCACCGCAGAGAGCCGATGGATCGTCTGCCTGCCCATGTTCCACGCGAACGCCCAGTACTACTGTTTCGCCGCGGCGATCAGTCGCGGCGCCGAGGTCTGCCTGCTGCCCCGGTTCTCAGCCAGCACGTTCATCTCCTCCGCCCGCGCAGCCGCAGCGACCCACGCGAGCCTCTTCGCTGCGCCGGTCCGCATGATTCTCCGCGCGACGTCGCCCGATGCCCCGCCGGCTGGACTGCGGCACTGCTGGTACGCCCAGAATCTGAGCTTGGCCGAGTACGACAGCTTCGCCCGGCTGGCCTCTTGCGAACCCCGGCAACTGTACGGAATGACCGAGACCATGGCCGCAGTGCTGACAAATCCGGCGGGCCATCCGGTCCCTGACAGCATGGGCCAGGTGACGCCCGGATGCCGCGTCCGGCTCGTGACCTCCGAGGGGGACGAGGCCGAGCCCGGCGTCGAAGGCGAAATCGTCGTGCCGGGCGCCGCTGGCATCGACATCTCCCCTGGGTACTGGAACAACGAGCCAGCCACGCGCGAGGCTTTCACAAGCGCCGGCCTCAGGACCGGGGACTATGCGCGCCACGACTCCGACGGCTACTACTTCTTCCACGGCAGGCGCTCCGACATCCTCAAGGTGGCTGGCGAGAACGTCAGCACCGTGGAGATCGAGGCCGTCCTGGCTGCCCACGACGCAGTCCGCGAGGTCGCTGTCGTCGGCGAGGCACATGATGTGCTGGACGAGGTACCGGTGGCCTACATCGTCCTGGAGCCAGGACTGGATGCCAAGCGTGCCATCACCGACCTGAGCACGTGGTCCGAGACGTCGCTTGCGCCCAGCAAGCGACCGCGCGCTTTCCGGATAGTCCAGGCGCTGCCCCGGACCAGCGTCGGGAAGATCAGGAAGGTCAGTCTGCGATCGGCCGACGATCCAGAGCGGGCAGCAACAGGTGGAGAGCTGGCGTGAATTCATTTCCCCCGACAGTCCGGATCCGTGAGGAAGGCCCGCGGGATGGCTGGCAGAACATTGACGAGCCCTTGATCCCCACAGCCGTCAAGCTGCAGCTGATCGAGCGCCTGCTTGACTCTGGGATCCGGCACATCAGCGTCACGTCCATGGTGAGTCCGAAGTGGGTCCCGCAACTCGCCGACGCCGATGACTTGCTCACCCGGCTGCACCGCCGGTCGGGCGTTAGCTACGAGGTGCTCGTCCCGAACCAGCGTGGGCTGGACCGGCTACTGCCGCTCGTCGCCGCAGGCGCACCGGTCGATGAGATCGGGGTCGTCGTCTCCGCGAGCGAGGCGCACAACCGGGCCAACCTCAACCGCGGCATCGCCGAGACGCTGGATACGATCAAGGCGATGGCGCCGCGGCTCGAGCAGCACGGTCTCGGCCTCGTTGCCAGCGTAGCCACCGCGTTCGGCTGCTCGCTGGCGGGCACGGTACCGCCGCGTGACGTCGCCGAGCTCGTCAGGACCCTCGTCTCGTTCGGCGCGCGCGAGATCGTCCTTGGCGACACAACGGGCATGGCCACCCCTCGGCAGGTCGGCGACGTCATGGCCGCCGTCGAGACGGCTGCCCCCGACGCCATGATCACGATGCACTTCCATGACACCCGGGGCGCGGGCCTGGCGAACATCCTGATGTCGCTGCAGCTTGGGGTGGACAGCTTCGAGACTAGCTACGGCGAGCTGGGCGGCTGTCAGTTCGCGCATGGGGCGACCGGCAACGTCGCTACGGAATCGCTGGTCAGCATGCTTAACGGGATGGGCATAACGACCGGCATCGAGATCGCCGCCCTCGTCGACGTGGTGCACCAGACCGAGCTGGCCCTGGGCTGTGCTATCCCGAGCAAGCTCGCCTCGGCAGGCGAGGTTCAGTGGACTACGGAGGGATCGTGACGTTCTCGGACTTCCTCGACGGCGACCAGCAGGAGTGGCGCCGGGCCTGTCACCGGTTCGTAGACGAGCAGATCACTCGCGAATACGTGCGGGACTGCGACATGGATCGGCGGTACTACTCCGAGGGCTACGCCAAGCTCGCGGCGAGCGAATACCTCGGCCTTCTCATTCCTGCGGAGCACGGCGGCTCCGGCGGCACGACGCTGGCCTACGCGCTGCTCTGCGAGGCCATGGGCAAATACGGCGTCGACTTCGCCGTCGCCGCCTGCGTCTCGACGTTCTCCGCGATGAACCTGATCCACTACGGAACGGCCGAGCAGATCGCGCAGTTCATTCCGCGGTTTCTCGACGGCAGCGTGAGCTTCTGCGTTGCGATCTCCGAGCCGGAAGCCGGCTCCGACGCGGCCGCTACCGCGACCCGCGCCATCCGCGACGGTGACCACTACGTACTGACTGGCCTCAAGCAGTGGTGCTCCGGGTCGAGCGCGCCGGGCGCGCACCTGTTCACTCTGGTCCGGACTGACCCGGCTGCGGAAAAGCACGCCGGCCTGTCGGTCATCCTGCTCCCCAACGACCTTCCTGATATGGAACTCAGGAAACTCAAGACCCTTGCCCGTCGCGGCACCGGGACTAACCAGGTCTTCCTCGATGGGGCTCGGGTGCCGGCCGAGGCTCTCATCGGCGCCGAGGGCCAGGGCTGGGAGATCATCACCCGGCACCTGCTGCTCGAGCGCATTGCGATCGCCGCTGCCTATGTCGGCTGTGCCCAGCAGGCGGTAGACGATGCCTGCCAGTACGCGCTCAACCGGCGGCAATTCGGCCAGGCGTTGTTCGAGTTTCAGGCACTCAGCCACATGCTGGCCGACATGCAGACCAGGGTCGATGCCGCGCGGCTGCTCGTGTACCGGGCCGCTGCCATGGCCGACGCGGGCTCACTTGCCGCTCGCGAGGTCGCGATGGCGAAGCTCTTCGCCTCGGAGGCGCTGCAGGCCGTCAGCAGAGATGGCGTGCAGATCATGGGCGGAGCAGGCATGCTGCCCGAGGCGGACATGGAACGCTACTTCCGTGAGGGCATGCAGGCCACCATCGGCGGCGGAACCTCGCAGATCCAGCGCAATATCATCGCCCGGTCCATGGGCCGCCGCCCGCGCTAACCCCTAGTAGGGAGCTGGCTCCAGGGGCAGCTCCCTACTCGGTTACCGCCTCGCGCTCGGCCTGGGGAGGCCCAGGACTCGCTCCGCGACAATGGACTTCTGGATCTGGGCGGTTCCGCCGTAGATGCTCGCCGCGCGGGACCAGAAGTAATCGTAGAGATCACCCGGCGTCTCGCCGAGAAGCGGAGCCGACCCGAGCAGGTACATCTTGGTGTGCGCCAGAAGCTGATCGGTCTCGGACATGAGCAGCTTGTCCACCGAGCCCTCTGGGCCCGGCAAATGGCCGCGGACCCGCTGGGACAGGCTGGCTAGAACGTGCAGCCGCAGAACCTCGACCTGCACCCGGCAGCGGGCGACCCGCTGTGCGGCATCGGGACGAGCCGATGTCGCGGCGAGTCGCTGCAGGTCGGCCAGGGTACGCCGGTGCTTGGAAATGGAGCCGATATCGGCCGGGCCGCGCTCATACGCGACCGTCGACATGGCCAGCTTCCAGCCGTCGCCTTCTGGCCCGATCCGCTGGCTTTCCGGGATGAAGACCGAATCGTAGAAGACCTCGCAGAACTGCCGGCTACCGGAGATCTGCACGATAGGGCGGATGGTCATGCCCGGCGTATCCGTCTTGACCACGAAGCACGACAGGCCGCGATGGCGGGTGGACCCGGGATCGCTGCGCGCCAGCAGCAGGCAGTAGTCTGACCACTGCGCCCGGCTCGTCCAGACTTTCTGCCCGTTGGCCACGTATCCGCCGTCGGTCCGGTCGGCACGCGTGCGCAGCGAAGCCAGGTCCGAGCCCGCGCCGGGCTCGCTGAATCCCTGGCACCACTGATGCGTCCCGCTCAGCAGCCCCGGCAGGTACTGCGCCTGCTGATCGGGCGTGCCGAAGCTGAGGATCACACGGCCGAGAAAGCCGATGCTCGGTGGGCTGGGCGCTCCGGCCGCCCCCAGTTCCTCGTTAAGGATGGCGTCATACATCGGGCCGAGATCCTGGCCGCCCACAGCTTTAGGCCACGACAGACCCATCCAGCCGCCCTGGTACAGGGTACGGTGCCACTCCAGCTCGAAGCTGTTACGTTCCTGATCCATCAAGGAGAATCCGCCAGGCGGAACGTTGTCTGCCAGCCACGCGCGCAGCCTGGCGCGGAACTCGGCTTCCTCAGGTGAGTCACGAAAGTCCATCAGGCGAACCCTCCTTAGCGGCATCCGCGAGCTGACCGAGCTGGTAGCTGTCATCGCCGAGGACGGCGCACTCCATCAGCGCGCGACGCAGGTACAAGTGGGCCAGGCATTCCCAGGTCATGCCGATGCCGCCGTGCACCTGGATCGTGGCCTCGGTTACCGTTCGGGCCGCCTCTGATGCGTAGGCCTTGGCGATGCGCGCGGCGTCAAGAGCCTCAGCGGGCGACTCGTCCGCGCACCACGCCGCATAGTTCATCGCGCTGCGCGCGCTGGCGACCCGTACTGCCTGCTCAGCGCACAGGTGCGCGATGGCCTGGAACGACCCGATGGGCGCGCCGAACTGTTCGCGCTCGGTCGCGTAGCGGGTCGCCAGCGACAGCGCACCTTGCATGGTGCCGACGAGATCGGCGGCCAGGGCGGTCAGCGCCAGTG
>Ga0193728_1000427_pt1 | contig 20287 bp, 16 predicted proteins | sample U1c1metaG_FD_143037 | JGI IMG/M metagenome (GOLD analysis project Ga0193728, IMG submission 143037) | Soil microbial communities from a riparian zone of the East river system, Colorado, United States - U1c1 | ecosystem: Environmental > Terrestrial > Soil > Riparian zone | place: USA: East River...
AAGTGGCCGAGAAACTTGGTCCAGCGAAACATGGCCGCGATTTGCGCGACTGCCTCTTTTTCCATCGCCGAAGTAGCGCGTCCGCCATCAAGGGCATGATTATTGGGATTGATGGTCATGGCTAACGCGTAGGCAAGTTGTGCTACAGGGTGTGGAGGCTTCAACATCTGGCCGGCGTATAAAGGATGAAAATAAGGGTAATTGTCGCGCAGACGTTCGACAGTGGCGGTAAGCACGTCACGGAGCCGCTGGGATCCGGGTACAGCATTTTTGAATTCAGGCAGATTCTCGAAGCTCTTGTTCAACCTCAGGAGAGCATTCGACAGAAATTCAAGTTGCTCGCTGCTCAACAGAGCCGATTTTTTCTCGGTGTTCGACTTGTGAGTAGCAGAGGATTTGGACGCAAATTTACTCGTTGAGTCCTTACGCGTACTGATTTTTCCTATTGCCACTTTTTTCTTATTGCCAGACTTTGCTCAGTTGCCCGGCCACGCGCAATAACTCGAGTTGCGCCTGTTGACGCGCGAAGTTTGCATCCAGATAGGCCATCCAACGCTCGTTCTCGGTGAGCCGCGCTTTTTCCACTTCGCGCAGATTTAATTTGCCTTCAGCGTATTGCGATTGAAATACCGCGACATCCTGCTGCGCCAGTTGCAATTGCAGCCGCGCCACTTCTTTTGCCGCATCTTTTTCTCGCACGCTGCGCGTCTTCTGCCGCACATCCGCGGTAACCTCGCTTTTTTTATTGCTTAAGCTGGCCTTGGAGGCTTCCAGATTTACGTCCGCGAGACCTATATTTGCTTTGGTTCGAGCGCTGAAGATCGGTACCTGCACCTGAATACCGGCATTGAAATTATTTCTCTGAAAGGTCTTGAAGAATTGATCATAATTGTTGAACCTGCCGAGCAAACTGTAAACGCTGACAAGTTCGAGGGTGGGGAAATAACCGCGTTTCTCGCCTTTCAAGCGAAATTCCTTGGCGCGCACATCCGATTCGGCCAGTCGCAGGCTGGTGTTATCCTGCATGGCCATCGCGACAAGATTGGCACCCTCTTGTTCCGCTTGCCCGGGCAAATCTTCGTGCAAAACCTCTATCGGGGAATCGGCCGCAAGCCCAATTTGCGCACGGAAAAATACTTCGAGTTCATCTTGTCGTCCCTCCAACTGCAAAATCCGTTGTACCACCTGGGCTTTGGTAAGCTGCGCGCGGGTAACTTCAATGGACAGTTCAAAACCTTCGCTTTCTCTGCCCGCCGTCACTTGCAAAATCTTGTCCGCGCTTTCCTGTTCGGCTCGCAGCAGTTCCAGCGAGTGCCGCACTTTGCCGAGCTCCAGAAAGGCCATCGCGGTGCGCACGATTACGCTATCTCTCACTTCTTCCAGCGCAATTTTCTGCGATCTGGCCTGCTCCTGAAGCTCTTTGCCCTGGCCGCGTAAAGGCTCGTTCAACACCATTTGCGTATAGGTCACATCAAAAATAGCCGGAGCGCGGCCGCCGGGGGTTTCAGGAATTCCGTTGGTATATCCGAGGCCGGAACCTGTATACAAATTGGGCATGAACTCGGCTCTGGTGATGAGCGCCGAATGATCGGACAATCGCGATTGAATCTTCGCCAATTGAAGGTCCTTGCTATTTTGGAGCGCAAGTTCAATGGCGTGTCGCAGCGTGAGCGCGGGAGCATCTTGCGCAGATGGGGATTGTTGCGCGGAATCGTCTACAGTTTGCTGCGTCCCGGTGCTGATTGCCAATGTGGTTTTCTCGTGCACGGCATTTTGTGCATAGCAAGCGGCAGCCCCAAATAGCCCCAATGCGACAACCGCAGATGGCCGCATCGCAATCCCGGTACGCTTTGGCAGACTGCTTTGTCGAGTCACATTCGCACCTCACTCACAAATTCTTTCTTAATCACCGTTTTCGATCGCAGACTGTTACTCATAGCGTAATGACTCGATCGGCTGAAGTTTGGCCGCCTGGCTGGCCGGTAAATATCCGAAGAAAAGGCCCGTCGAGCACGACACCACGAACGCTACGATTACGCTAGTGCCCGAAACAGGCACTCGCAAATTTCCCGGTATCAGAGGTTGAATGCTTACCGGGATAGCCAAGCCGATCAAAATCCCCAAAACGGCGCCACCTCCGCTGATCAAAAAAGCTTCAATCAAGAATTGATAGAGAATTTCTTTGTAGGCCGCACCGATGGCCTTGCGAATACCAATTTCGCGGGTGCGCTCTTTCACGGTTACGAGCATGATGTTCATGATGCCGATGCCGCTGATTAACAGCGCAATGGCCGCGATGACCAACAGGACTATGGTTAGCGCCAGAGAGATAGTCCTGGCCGCGCCCAATATAGCCACCAGGGTTTGCACATCGTATTCCGCATCCAGGGGGTGCCTGCTTTTTAACAATTGCGTCATTTCGCGTTCGACGCTACCCACCGCTTCGGGACTCACGGCCTGCGCGTACAACACCCGCAAAACATCTTCGCCGGTGTAGTACTTCATTAGGCCCAGCGGAATTATTACCGACTCTTTTTGAATTTCAGAGAGTCCGAAGGTGGCCACACGCTCGCGAAAAACTCCGATGACCGTGAATGTCAATTCGCCCATGCGAATCGGCCGGCCGATGGGGTTTTCCAATCCAAACACGCGCTCCGACAATTCCTTGGTTATCAAGCAGACTTTTCCGCGCGCCTCCATGTCCTCGGAATCAAAGTAGCGTCCGCGATAAATCAGCAGCCGCCGGATAGTCTGGAAACCTTGCGTTACTCCAATCAAGTTTACGGGCCGTTCAATTCCGCTTACCACCACCGCCATAGGCAATTCGCGCGTCCCTGCCACTTCGAGTACGCCCGGCTCGGCTCTCATCGCGCGCATATCGTCCATAGTGATTTCGTGGCTGAGCGGTTGGGATCTTCCTGGTGCGTGCACCATTTCCGCCCACACCAGATTCGAGCCCACACCCTCGATTTGCGAAATTACGAATTTCTTGCTGGTCAAGGCCACGGTAACGACCAGCACGATGGACGCGCTACCGATAATTACGCCCAGAGACGTTAGTGCCGCGCGCAATTTATTACTGCGTAATGCGTCGAAGGCCACAGACACTGTTTCACGCAGATGCATGTTCAGGTTTTCCCGAGGCGCCGCAGAGCTTCCTGCGCCGTTTTGTCTTTGGGATCCGCATGCAAGCTCGTGGAATATTCCCTGGCGGCCGCATCACGATTGTTTTGATTTTCAAAGAGACGACCCAGCCAGTCGTGTGCCAGGGCGGGGCGTGGATAGCCGGTACGCCTTGGCGCGGTATTCAGATATTCTCGAAGTAGCGATTCGGCCTCGTCCGGTTTTTGCTTTTGTAGGATCAAGGCAGCGGCGCGATAGAATTTCGCTCTTGGATCGCTGGGCGAGACTTTGTGACCCGCATCGACTACTGCCAGCAAGCGCTGCGGTTGGTTGCGCTTCAAGGCATAATCCCCAATGTCAAAAATCAGCTCCGGGGATTTAGCGTTGATGAGAGCTTTATCGAATTCCACTTCGGCGGCGGGATAATCTTTTTTTTGCCGGCGGCAATTCCCCGCCGCGTAGTGGCCCTCGGCCTCGTCCATTGCCGCTAACTGTTGGATCTTTAGCAGTCCTTTATCTTCTCCGCCGCCTGCGATGCCGGGAGCGGCGCAGTCAAATTCGATGAGCGCTTGAAACGCGGAATAATTTTTTGGGTTCAGGCGAATGGCGGTTTCAAACTCCTGCTGTGCTTTCCTGGCCAACGACAACGCCGAAAACCACGAACTCTTGGAGGCCTTTTCTCCAAACGACCTGCCCAGCCATTCGTGGTACATCGAATTTTCCGGCGCCACGGCGACGGCGCTCTCAGCGTTTGCAACGGCTGCGTCAAACTGCCGCAATTCGAAGTGACTTCTCGCCAGCAGGAAGAGAACTTCTCCATTGCGCGGATTTTTCGCCACAACATCCTGCAAAACCTTTACGGCTTTTTCGTAATCACTCAGTTCATAAGCTCGCCGCCCGGCTTCCAAACCGCTGTCTTGCAAGGCTTGGGCACTAGCCACCGATACCCCAGTTACCAGCGCCAGAACAGCTGCCGGGAGCACAACCCTTAGCCTACCGGGCATCCGAATGGCCTCGTACATACGCAGAATCGGTATTCACAATCCTTACCGCCATGCCGTCGTGCAAGACAGCATCGCCCGGCAACGCCACCATCTCGTTTTCCTGCAAGCCGCTGATGACTTCAAAATTTGTCGAATCGGCAATTCCCAACTGAACTTCTCGCCGTGCCAAGCGGGATTTTCCAAGCGCACTTTGAGTCACTACAAAGACATATCTATGGTCGCTCTCGGCATCCACGGCGGCACGTGGCACGGTTAACACGTTCATTCTCTCGTTCGAATGGATTTTCACGTCAACATTAATATTGGGCAGCAATTCCAACTTCTGGTTATCCACCGCGCACAGTAATTCACCGACACTGCGCGTGTTCCTCGCCACGACTTGTTTGGGAATGATCTCTGTCCTTCCGGTCCAGACGCGATTTGGCAGCGCATCCCAGGTAATCTTGACCGGCTCGTTGGGCGCCAGCGCACCGAGCTCGGGTTCGTCGATAAAGGCGCGCACGCGCACGCGATGCAGGTCCGCCATCTCCGCTAGAAGGTCGCCGGTCTTCACATATTCGCCGGTCTTAACCGGTAGGGAGTACAAAGTTCCATCCGTAGGCGCGGTGATGCGCGCGCTGGCAACCTTGGCTCTCAAGGACGCAATCTCGCTTTGTATTTGCTGGACCTGCAAAGCAGTGCGGCCGGCATCCAGGATGACTCCGTGCTCAAACTCCTGTTTGGCGGCCGACAGTCTTTTCACTTCGGCCTGCGCGTTACTGAGTGCCAGGTCGTTAGCCGCCAACTCCTCGCGTGTGGCGGCTTGCTTGGCGATCAGGCGTTCCAGCGCGTCGTGATTTCTGAGTAGACGGTCGCGATCTCCTTGAGCTTTAGCGAGATCGGCGGCAACCCGCGCCGATTCCTCGACTTTCCCGCCGCTTCGCGCTATGTGCAGTTCATCTTGTGCGCGCAGTAACTTGGCCTCCGCATCGTCAAGCTGGGCCCGCGCATCCCTTACATTCAATTCCAGCAACAGTTGACCTCTTTTGACTTGCTGGCCCTCCACTCCGGTTACTTTCTCCACAAAAGTATCCAGTGGCGCGCGCATTACAAAAGGTGCGATGGGTTCGACTTTTCCATTGCTGGAAATCGAAGAAACGAGGTTGTCTCGTATCGGTGTGACGGCGGCAATTTTGGCCACCGGCTCCCGTCCGCTGAGACGCACCAATGCGTAAGCCACAATTCCGGCAACCAGCAGAAATAGCAAGATGCGGTTGCGCAGCTTACGCTGATCCATTTTTCCTGTTCATCGCGTTTCGCCCAATTCGTTCGTTATGATTTACCCACAAGGCTGCCGATTACTTTACGCCGAAGGCATTCAGCTGGCCGCCTGTTGAGTTGTAGTGATGGATGACACGGCAGAATACCCCATTCTAGCAAGGCGCTTGTATCTTTCTCCATAACAGTGACGGCAGGATTGCTTTACGGGCACCTAACTCAACCGCGTGGGACCTTGGAATTAGATGCAGCGGTCGGTCCACAAGCTATCTAGCGCCAGCCACGAAGTGCAGGCTACTGATCGGGGTGCCCATGGCCGCATCACGATCTGCAACCTGGACGATTTCCTTTGGGATACGCGTGCCCCAAACGTAGATTTCGCTGCGTCCGCACGTAGTACACTGGGATCCTAACCCTTAAACGCGAGGCCCTGGCGATGATCGAAGCCCGTAGCTTGTCCAAGCGCTTCCACGACAAAAAACGCGGCGAGATTTGCGCGGTGGAAAATGTCAGTTTTACTTGCCGGCCCGGCAGCATTTATGGCTTGCTGGGCGCCAATGGAGCGGGTAAAACCACCACGCTCCGCATGCTTGCCACCATCCTCGAGCCTAGCGACGGAACCGCCCTGGTGTTCGGCCATGACATTGTCGAGCACCCGGAAAAAGTTCGCTCCAGCGTCGGCTTTCTCTCTACCGCGACGGCCCTCTATCCCCGTCTTACCGCAGAGGAAATGGTCGAGTATTTTGGCCGCCTCAACGGCCTGGACGAAGCTACGCTGAAAAAGCGCATCGACGACATTTTCGATCGCCTGGACATGAATTCTTTTCGCGACCGGCGGTGTGACAAGCTTTCCACGGGCATGAAACAGAAAACTTCTATTGCCAGGACACTCGTTCACGACCCGCCGGTGATGATCTTTGACGAGCCGACGCTGGGCCTTGACATCATGGCTGCACGCACGATCGTGGCGTTCATTCGCGAATGCCGCCAAGCCGGCAAAACCGTGATTCTGTCCACTCACGTGATGAGTGAAGTCGAAAAACTTTGCGACGTGATCGGCGTTATCCACAACGGATCGCTGCTCGCCGAGGGTACCCCGACGCGGTTGCGTGAAGAGTATCAGGAGAAAGATCTGGAGGAAATTTTTGTGAAAATCGTAACCGCGCATGTGGCTCCGCACGCGGGCGTGGAGGTCTCCTAAAGATGTCCGCGCGCAATATCGGTATTGTCTACCGCAAAGAGTTGCTAGAAGCCCTGCGCGACCGGCGCACGCTGATCTCCACCATTCTCGTTCCCATCCTGCTGTTTCCGATACTTACCGTGGGGGTAGGGTTCGTCATTGCCGACCTCATCGAGAAAGCCGACCGAGAACCGGCAAGAATAATGATCCTGGGTGGAACTGACTCCCCCGCTATCGTAAGCAGCCTGGCAAAGAGCAAGAATTTGATTGTAGTCTCGGGGCCCGCGAACTACGTGGACCTCATTTCCAATAAAAAGATTCGCGCCGCGGTGGAAATTCCTCCTGGTTTACAGTCCGGCGCAGGCACAGACTTCGCGCCAGTGAAAATTTACATGTCCTCAGGAGATCTGAAATCCACGACAGCTGCGAAACGGATTGAAGATTTTTTTAATGATTACCGCGATAATTTGGCGCGCAACCGGCTCACCGTCCAGAAATTGCCGGCCAGCTTTTTGAAGCCTTTTGTCATCAAGCAGCAAAACGTCGTATCAGCGGAAAAGGTCGCGGGAGAAACGGTCGGTGGAATTATTACTTATCTGGTCATCATCATGTGCCTTACCGGCGCAATGTATCCCGCCATGGATCTTACAGCGGGCGAAAAAGAACGCGCCACGATGGAGACCATTCTTTCGAGCCCAATCTCGCGAACGCACCTGGTGCTCGGCAAGTTTCTTCTGGTGCTGACGGCCTCGCTGGTTACGGCGGCGCTCTCGGTCACATCCATGGGCGTTTCTTCGTGGGTGATTCAACATTTTCAGGACCAGTCGTCCGGGTCTACCATGCACATCAAGATTGGCCTTGGCGCGGTTCTTGCTGTTTTTTTGGTGGCCTTGCCGCTGGCAGTGATGTTTTCCGCGGCCTTGCTGACTATTGCGCTGTTCGCCAAGAGCTATAAGGAAGCGCAAAGCTACATTTCGCCGCTCATGATAGTGGTCGTCGTTCCGGCCATCGCGGCCATGCTGCCGGGAATAGAGCTCACTCCACGACTGTCGTTGGTGCCCATTCTGAACGTGAGTCTACTCTGTAAAGATTTGATTGCCGGAAACTATCACTGGAATTCTATAGCGCTGATCTTTCTCTCCACCTGCCTCTACGGAGGCGCGGCCATCTTTATCGCGGTAAAAATGTTCCACCGCGAATCCGTGCTGTTCCGCTCCTGAGCTTTGAGACTAGCGATGCCGGTAGTCACCGGGGAAAAGCCGTAGGTTCGGAGAGTCTGCATCGAGCAGAGGCGATGCCGTGAAGCCAACATTCTGTTGCGCTCAGGTTACCCCGTCCAGGTTTGCCACTAGGTTTGTCGCACCGGGTCGTTTCTCGTTTCCCATTGGTGACTCAACTGTCTTAGCGTTTCGCGCATCCTCATGGCCAGCGCCGCTATCGTCTCGACGCGCTCCAGTCCGCCATACGGGAGCTTTCCATCCTTTGGGCAATTTCCGCGAGGAGGAGTTCCGCATTACCAAGGATGCCTGTTAATGGATTATTTAGTACGCGCTGAAACTTCCGCGAAACCTTTGGACCAGTCCTCGGCGTCTCTTGCAGGGAGACTTTCAGCGATTTGCTGGCGACGAGCGAGCCGGTGTTCCAGCAAATCCAAGGCGTCACTCATGCAGGCGTCGGAGCGTGGAACGTAATCGGCTACTCCCGCCGGCGATCAAGGCCTTCAGACAGGTTTCATGCTCCGCTCTACCCATGACGACCACCGGCGCATACACCGCAAGTGCGTTAACCGCGGAGCCCAGTTGCATGGGCTGGCCGCCCCTTGTAAGCCTGATTCCTCGGCCAGGTCAGGCGCTGATAAGCAATTGCCTTGCAGCGTTTCCCGAATTGATTGCTCCTCGCCCATTATGGGAATTTCCGGTGGTCTAAAATTCTCTGCCTTACGGTTAGGCTATTTTAAATGAGTGCCGGAAAAAGAAAGGGGCCTTCCCATTTCCGGGAAGGCCCGATTTAGAGCTTAAACCAGCGACGCGAGATTTCGGCGGCGCCGGGTTTATGAGTTTAGTAGGTTGCACCTTCCGGCACGAAGATGAACTCCACGCGGCGATTTTCTTTCTCCGCGCCCTTCTCCTTCGAAGCCGTGCCTGTGCGGGTGGTGATGCGCGATGCGTCGATGCCCTTTTCGCCCAGGAACTTTCTGGCGAGGTCGGCTCGTGTATCCGCGAGTTTGGCTGCACGCGGCTCGCGTGGGTCCGCATAGCCGGTAATCACCAGCTTGGCGTTGGGGTCATTCTTCAGGCGCAGCGACACGTCGTCGAGCACGCGCTTGCAGACATTGTCTACACGCGAGGCGCCCGGCTTATCGTAGTTGCAGTCGCCTACCTTGGTGGCTTGCGGTGGTGGCGGCGGTTGCTGTACATCGACGGTGGTCGATGCATCCGCATTGCCTCCTCTGCCGTCGCTGACGGAACATTTCACGATGTAACTGCCGGGCTGCAAGCCCGTAGAGTCAAACTCGGCCTTCGGTCCATCGCCGGTGACCGTTCCGCCTGAAGCGCTGTAGCTGTAGGTCAGCGGATCATTATCCGGATCGCTGGCGGTAGCTGTAATTCCAGTACGCTCACCCGGCATAATCGGGCTGCGGTCGGTGGAGCACGAAATTGTCGGTGGCCGGTTGGGCCGGGGTTCTACCTTCACGTCCGCGGAGCAAGTTGCTGTTCCGCCCCGGCCGTCGTCGACCTTAACGTTTACCGTGTAGCTGCCTTCATTGAGTCCGTTGGTAGCAAAACGTCCGTCGGGACCCGTGCCCTCCACAGTCCCACCCGTCGCGGTGTAGCTGTAGGTGAGGTTGTCGTTGTCGGGATCGCTGGCGGTTACATGTATCGCCACGCTGTCACCCGAGCCCGCGTATACGGATGTCGGATTTGCCGAACAAGCGGCCACCGGAGGATGATTTGGCGGCGGAGGCGGGTTTGGAATTCCAAATCGCAGCACTACACCCGTCGCGGCACGAATACTATTTTGACGTCCATTGACGTTCAACCCGGGACCTGTAAAGTTAGTTTGCAAATAATCAATCTGCGCGAAGCGCCACGCCAGATTTTTCCACAAAACGATATCCACGCCGCCGCCGGCCGCCAGTGCAAACGTATACTGGGTTCCCGCACCGGTCATCGCAGACCCTGCGTGTGCGCCGCCAATTAAGATTTCAGCGAACGGCACGAAGCGGTCCCTGCGAAGATTCAAGCGCGGACCAAACAGGTAGGTGATAAAGCCACCCTCTTGAGAAGGGGCACCGCCGATAGGCGTCAGATCGCGACTGAAGTCCGTCCCGCCTACCTCCGCAGTCAGGCCCCAGTGTCTCGACACGTTCACCGTAAAGGACCCAGTGCCGCCGTGATTGTTAAAATTTGAAAAAGGATCCTGCGGGCGAAAGTTTATGTATTCATACATGAACGCTAATTCGAATCGCGGAACCAATCGTCCCGGTTCTTCCTCGGGGGCCTGTGCAGCCGGCCCAGGAAAAGGCGTAGCTCTGGGCATCGCAGGCATAGCAAAAAAATCGGGCGCAGGCGCCACATTCACGGCATTACTGGCATCGGAAGTTTTTTCTGCCGTCGCCGTGGTCGTTGGAACTCCATCTTCCACGAGGCTATTTTTGTGCCGCGCAAAACTCGGAAGCGCGAGAAGTGCGCTTACCACTACGGTTAGACACCACTTGGACATCATATTCCTCCCCTAAATTCGCCACTGCGCTTATGATGCGGTGCTTTAAAATGCCGAGTACAAAATGCGTCAAATTATTTAAGGCGGTGACGGCGCCGCCCATCCTGGGATCCACACCCGTTGAAAAACTATTGTTGAACGCGGCCGCGACTTTCCTTTTGTTTAAATTTCCCGAGGGAGCCGTCTAACGCACGTCAACAAATGGACTTAATCGTAGACTAGTACCCCCGGCTGCGCAAGAGTATTGCTACCCAGACTTGAATCGCGTATCCCCCGGCTTCTGTAGGCCACGCGAATTTTTACTGTAGTCGCAGCGATGGTAATTCCCGTGTTGCTGTGGAGTCAGACTTGCGGACAGCTCGCTACATCGGTGGATTTCAAGCCTGTGCCGCGTATCCCAGCCATTCCGGATGCGCCGCAGTGGAATCGAACTGGGGCGTAGTCTTAAAGGGTTCGTACTTGCCGTCCGCCGCGACGGTAACAGTCTTCTTCAAAATTCCTTCAATATCAGCTTTGCTTAAAGAGGAATAGGTTTTCGCGGCCTCAAATGCCTGGTCCAGGATGGCCATGCTATCGACGCCAGTAATTACCACCGAGGTTGGCAAACTCAACGCGAATTGCAGGCACTCGAGAGGAGTCACTACTTTGGCTTTTAAGATGTTGCCGTCGCCCATCGACTTCATGCCCAAAACGCCCATCTGCTTCTTCACCAAAACCGGCAGCACCTCCTTGCCGAAGCTGCGGAAGTGCGCGTCCATCACGTTCAGTGGCATTTGCGCGGTGTCAAAACTAAAGCCATGTTTGTCGGCAAGTTCCAGCATACGCAAATGCACACTGGGATCTTTGTGGCCGGTGAAACCGATGAAGCGAATCTTTCCTGCTTTCTTGGCTTCCCGCATGGCTTCCACCGCGCCGCCTTCGGCGAAAAACCTGTCGGGATCTTCGAGGCGGATATTCTCGTGAAACTGCCACAAGTCGACGTGATCCACTTCCAGCCGCTGCAGCGATTCATCCAATTGCTTCAGGGCGGAGGCTTTGGTACGCCCGTCAAACTTTGTCATCACAAAAACTTTATCGCGGTAGCCATTTTTCAGGGCCTTCCCGACGCGCTTCTCGCTCATCCCCTGGTTGTAATCCCAGGAATTGTCCGAAAAATTTATTCCCCGGTCGATTGCGGAATGAAAAAGCTTGATGGCGTCCGGCTCCTCCAGGTGTGATTGCCCCAGATGAAATCCGCCCAGCCCGATGGCCGAAACTTTGACGCCGGTTTTTCCCAGTGTGCGGTAGGGCATATCGTCGTTAACGCTGCTTTGATCACGAGCCCCGGGAACTTTGGCCGCCACCGACATGGCTGCCAGCCCGCCGATAAATTCGCGTCTCTTGATGTTGTCCGCCATCATTTCCTGTCCTCTTTCGTCATTCATATTTTTCTGCCTGGGATATTTTCCTGTCTGGCTAAGATCGCGCGTCGCCGCTGCGATGCTGCTGGACAAACTTGGTGAGTTCGAAAGTAGAAGAGCTATGGGGGTCCTGCCCATCAGGTATTCACTTCACGCGGGCTTAGGCTGGGATAATTATGATTTCGATGCAGCGAGCCCTCTCGTGAATCGCCATTTAGTAATTTGTCTGAAGCGCCGATGCTCCCGTACCATTCCATAAGATGGATTCCACGACGGTACTCGATCTCAACTGGATGGGCCGGCCGCATTCGATCGGCGCTGTTCTTCTTGAATCCGGCGGCCACTCCGCCATTCTCGACCCTGGGCCGGCATCCACTTTGGAAACTTTGCGAGGGCAGATGGTGTCTCGCGGACTTTCGGTCTCTGATCTCGAAGCCATCCTGCTGACGCACATTCATCTTGACCATGCCGGCGCAACAGGGACTCTGCTTCGCGAAAATCCCAATCTGCGGGTCTTCGTTCATAGCAAAGGGGCCGCGCATTTAGTTGATCCTTCGAAACTACTAGCCAGCGCGGGGCGCTTGTGGGGCGACGACCTTCCGCGTTTATTCGGCGAAACCCTTGCGGTGCCCGAACCGAATATTCAAATCCTCGAAGGCGGAGAGACTCTTTCCGTGGGCACGCGAAAATTTGAGGTTATTTTTACTCCGGGCCACGCGTCGCACCATGTCACGTATTTTGATGAGCAAGAGGGCGTGGCGTTCCCCGGGGATACCGCCGGAATCCGCATCGCCAACGGCCCATACATCATGCCGGCAACTCCGCCGCCGGACATTGATCTTGCTGTATGGGAACAGTCCTTCGCCGCGATCCTGGATCGTCAGCCTTCGAAACTTTTTGTCACACATTTTGGTTATGCGGAAAATCCAGCGGAGCATATCGCCGATTTCCGCGAGCGCCTGCTTCTGTGGGCGGATATCACGGAGAAAGCTTTGCAATCAACCTCGGACGTTGAAGTGGCGCTACAATTATTCCTGGAGCAAACTCGAGCGGAAATGTTGGAATATCTTTCAGAAGCCGACGCCGAGCAACACGCCTTTACGGCCGGACTCCCACTGTCTTTCCTGGGCTTGGCGCGCCACGTCCACAAACGCAGCGCTGGCGCGCAATAGAAACACTTAGCGAAATTTCAGGGAGTATCAATCGGGATTCACGCGTAGACGATGGCGCTGCGCGGAAGTAGAATTATGCGCCGGTTTCGTGCGCAGACATACCGCTCGAGGATTCTTCTTCGGTGCCAGGAGCGTTACTCGAACTACTTTCTTGCGTGGGCTGGTTCGACGCTTGCGTGACCGGCGAAGGCTCCCCATGAGTCGGGGCCGAGCTTGCGCTGGCAGGCGCCTCAGTTGGCGCGGTTGGCGTTTCACTCTCTCCGATCGCTTGCAATCTGGCGGTGAGCGCTTCCACCAGCACGTCCACGAATTTTTTCGCGCCTGTACCATCAGTATCTTTGTCGGGGTTGTACTGCGCTACATCCAGACCTAACAAATTCGGATTTTTTACAAATTCAATGAGCGCACCGCGTACATCCGCGAAAGACAAACCCCCGCTGCCCGGAACATTCACGGCCGGAAACTCTTCCTGCGCGATGACGTCAATATCAAGATGCAAGATCACTTGCCGGGCATCGGCGTGCATTTGCATTAACGTGGACTTGGCCGCTTCGCTCGCGCCTTTAGCTTGTACCACCTCAGCGGAAACTCTTCGCATCGGGGACTTATCGAGAAATTCCTGCTCGGGCGCATCCACGCGTTCTAGCCCAAAGAGCGTCACGTCAGGCTCGCGGACCAGCGGTGGCTCGCCCCAGAAACGCACCAGCTCCGGAGCGCCCTTACCGATAATGTGGGCCACGACCATGCCGTCGATGCGTCCGGAAGGAGTTGTGGCGGGAGTATTCAAATCCGCATCGCGATCAAACCACAGCAGGCTGAGTCGTTTGTAATAGCGGCGCGCACCGGTCAACAGGCCAATTACCTGCGCGCAATCTCCGCCCAGAACGAGAACCAGCGCGCCGCTCTTCACGGCAATTTCGGCGCGCAATTTTAAATCGTTCAATCCGGCAACAATTTCCTTGAGGTTTCGCGCACGGCGGTTTTCATCGTCCTCGGCAAAATGGCGGACGGCACAGTCGCCGTGATCGATGACTTCGTATCCTGCGGCTTGCAGGCGCTGCACCAGACCCGCGGCACGTAGCGCTGCAGGCGCTTTTTCGGTGCCGGCCAAAAATGCCGCAGCACTCGACGGCGCGCCAATCAAGGCAATCTTTTTCGGTTGCCGCGTGATCTTCGCCGCCAAGTTTGCTCCTTACAGTTAAGGTTCAGCGAATTGCTTGCCGTGAGTCGCGGGGGAAAAGCGCCCCCTAAAGAGTCAATCCCATGCAAACTCAAATACCCAAATTTAGCGTCGCGGCGCTGCCGCAATGTTTGCCAGCTCCGGCGGCAACGTGAAGCGCACATCTTCGCGAATCAAATCCAGGTCGCGCTGATCGGTAAATCCAAACTCCGCTAGCCTCTGGCTTACCTGTTCCACCAACACTTCCGGCGCGGACGCTCCCGCGGTGAGTCCCACACGCGCGACGCCCTCTAACCAACTCACATCAATATCGGCGGCGGAATCGATCAATTGTGCCCGGACCCCGCTGCGTTGGGCGACTTCCACCAGGCGGTTCGAGTTGGAACTGTTTGGTGAGCCGACCACCAAAATCAGGTCCACATCTTTGGCGACCTGCTCCACGGCTTCCTGCCGATTTTGCGTGGCATAGCAGATGTCATCGCTGGCCGGTCCTTTAATGGCCGGGAACTTTTGGCGCAGACGGGCCACAATTTCCTGGGTGTCATACAGGCTCAAGGTCGTCTGGGTTAGAAAGGACAGCTTATCCGGTTCCTCGACCTGCAACTGATCGACGGCGGCCACCGAATCCACCACAATGGTGCGATCTGGAGCTTCGCCCGAGGTGCCCACGATTTCCTGGTGGTCGCGGTGGCCAATCAAAATGATAGTGCGCTTCTCGCGCGCAAACTTCAGCGCCTCAAGGTGAACTTTGGTAACCAGCGGACAAGTGGCGTCGATTACTTTAAGCGATCTGGCTTTGGCTTCTTCGCGCACCGTAGGTGGCACTCCGTGGGCGCTGAAGACCAGGACGGCGCCATGGGGCACATCATCGATGGATTCGACAAAAATCGCGCCACGCCGCCGCAACTGCTCTACTACGTAGGTGTTATGGACAATTTCATGGTGCACGTATACCGGCGCGCCATAGGCTTCCAGCGCCAGCTCCACAATGTCCACGGCGCGCACCACGCCCGCGCAAAACCCTCTGGGTCTGACCCTCAGTAGTACTTTTCCGTTGGTTGCAGTATCCATCGTCATCCTAACTCAAGAATTCGAAGACTCTATCATACCTCACCCATCCTTCCTCCTGCATCGGTTTCCAAGATTACCTGATCTGCGATTTTGCTCCCGATACCCGATTGGGCACGATTCGGCCATTCCGCCCGCAACTTACCGCAACTATTGCGCCTCTATAGGGTTAAACGCCCATGGATTAGTTTGGACATTGGAGGATTCTGAAATGTGGCATCCGACCTTGATTGAGACGAGAACTTCGCGGCTGTTGCTGGGGGCTTTGGTCGCCTCCGGTCTAGTTTTTGCGGGCTGCGACGAGCATGTCGATGTGGTGCGCGATCACAGTGTGATCATCACGAAACATGCTACCTGGGCCTGGCGACCGGAGACGGCAGAGAAAAAAGATAAAGACGCAACCTCTGCCGACGTTATCTCGCGTGACGTTATTTCTGATGACGGACGTTCTGAGACCATCTCGCGCGATCCCCGGTCAGATAACGAAACTCTACGGTTGGCGATCCGCACGGATATAGAGCAGGAAATGCGCTCCAAGGGTTTCAAGCAAGTTGCTGATCCCGCGGCTGCGCAGTTTCTTGCGGACTACCACTTTGCCATTCGGCGCCACACCGCGGCTGAAGGAGGCCGCTACCGCGAGGGCGGATATCCCGGGGGTTATCCAGGGTTTGTGTGTGGCCCGTTTGGCTGCTGGGCATCGTCTACCTGGGGCTATTGGGGCGGGCCATACGGCTACCGCAATCCGAACTACCGCGAAGGCACCATCGTGTTTGACTTCGTGCAACAGAGCTCTAATAAAGTGGCCTTCCGCGCCGTAGGGCGGAAGGAAATGAATAACGAAGCATTTTCGACCAGCCATATTCAGAGTGCGGTGCATAGCTTATTGAGCTCTTTAAAGCACGGCAAAAATTAACGGGCTACGTTAACCAATTCTGAAAAAGCTGGATGGCGATTGAACCATCCAGCTTTTTATTTTGAGACAGCACGTAAGTATCGCTTGCTCTGATATTGTTTATTTCCATGCCTGAGGCCCCGGCGCCTAGTAGCACAGAAAGTTCGCGCTTCCCCCTTTTGGTGCCGACAATTATCGCGGGTATTTATTTTCTTGCCCACATGGCAACGGCGACGCGTTATGGATATTTCCGTGACGCGCTTTATTACCTGGCTTGCTCAGAACATCTGGACTGGGGATACGTGGACCAGCCGCCCCTGATCGTGTTCATCGCGTGGGTGGCTCGCCATACTTTAGGCGTTTCGCTCCCTGCCCTGCTGTGGTGGCCCGCGTTGGCGGGCGCAGCACGCATCGTTCTGACGGCAGCCTTGGCGCGCGAGCTTGGCGCGAACCAGTTTGGCACCGCGCTGGCAGCGGCACTGGCTGCTACGCCCGCGGTTTGGTATGTCAACGACCACCAGTTTGCGATGAATGCCTTTGAGCCTCTTTTCTGGACTGGCTGCGCGTTTGCCGTTGCACGAATGATCCATGCCAATAATCCCAAATGGTGGGTCGTCTTCGGCGCCATCGCCGGGCTGGGCCTTGAAAATAAATACTCCATCGCCGCGTACCCGTTTTTTCTGCTTGCAGGCCTGCTGCTAACTCCGCAGCGCAGATTCCTCTTTACTCCGTGGATTTTCGCGGGCGGGTTCACAGCTTTACTGTTCTTTCTCCCCAACCTGCTTTGGAATATTCACCGTCATTGGCCGTTTCTGGAGTTGATGCGCAACATTCGCGCGTCCGGCCGCGATGTAGTTTTGTCGCCGCGTGCCTTTCTATGGCAGCAAATTTTGACGATGACGCCAGCGACCATGCCGTTCTGGCTGGCTGGGTTGTACTTTTATTTTTTAGAGGAAGGAAGAAAGTTTCGCGCCTTTTGGTTGGGCGTTTATTTTCACCTTAGGATCCTTTTTGCTGGCACACGGAAAGAATTATTATTCCGCACCGGTATATCCATTGGTTTTGGCTGCCGGCGCCGTAGCGACAGAAAACTTTTTATTGAAGAAACCTCTTAACACAAGTCCTCGCATGCAGATGACATTCAGGATGGCGCTGTTTGCCTGGTTGTTCATCGGGATAGCCTTACTTTTGCTGGTGGTGCTTCCCGTTTTGCCCATCGACGCTTATATTCGCTACCAGGCGCACCTGCCGTTCGGCGTGCCGAAGTCCGAACATAACCAGGACGAAGCCGTCCTTCCCCAGCATTACTCCGATGAGTTTGGCTGGGAAGACATGGTTGCTCGCCTGGCCACCGTCTATCATTCGCTTTCGCCTCAGGAACAAACCAGGACGGCGATTTTTGCCAACAATTACGGAGAAGCCGGCGCCGTGGATTTTTTTGGCAGCCGTTACGGCTTGCCGAAAGCGATTTGTACGCACCAGAATTATTTTCTATGGGGACCGCGCAATTACACCGGCGACATCGTCATCCGCATTGGAAGTAAACCGGAAGATGCGCGCGATTATTATGAGAGTGTCAGCGTAGCAGCTACTCTCGACAATCCTTACGCCATGCCCTACGAACGAAAACCCATTTTGCTTTGCCGCCATCGCAAGAAGAATCTTCAAACCGATTGGCTTGGCCTGAAAAATTGGGACTAGCTCAAGCCCTAAGGCGCCAGTCGCACTTGCATGGTTTCCCCGGTACTTCTATTCTCCTTCCCTATGATTCTCCAGGGACAATCTGCATTGATCACCGGGTCAGGTCGCGGTATCGGCCGCGCCATTGCGCTGCTCTTCGCGAAAGAGGGTGCGTCGGTTTTTCTGTGCGCGCGCTCGCATGCTCAACTTGTTTCTACTGCGGCGGAGATTTCAGATGGCGGCGGCCAGGCCGCATTTGCAACTGCGGATGTAACCCGCGAAGACGATTGCCGCCAAATCGTTAACGGGGCGCGCGAAAAATTTGGTCCGGTAACTATTCTCGTGAATAATGCAGGTCATTACGGGCCGGTTGTTCCCGTCGAAGAATATCCACTGGCCGATTTCGATGAGGTGGTTGCGGTGCATCTGCGCGCCGCTTTTCTGCTCACGCAACTGGTATTGCCAGAAATGTACGAGCATGAGCACGGCGTCATTCTCAACATTTCCAGTTTGTCGGCCAAGTCGGCTTTTTCGTGGGGTTCTGCCTATGCGGCCGCGAAAGCCGGCATGCTGGGATTGACGCGCGTAACCGCAGCGGAAGCCGCGCGCAAAGGTGTTCGCGTGAATGCCATTTGTCCCGGTCCGGTAACGGAGACGGTCATGTCCCAGGAGCTGGGCGCCACACTAGCAAAAAAGATTGGTGTCAGCTCAGAAGAGCAACTTGCCGGTTTCCTGCAATCCATTTTGCAAGGCCGCGGGCAAACCGCTGACGAAATCGCGCAAGCCGCGCTGTTCCTGTGCTCCAACGCCTCCAGCGCGATGACGGGCCAATCGATGAACGTCGACGGCGGCGCGGCGTTCTTTTAGTTCCGCAGACCTTGGCGGCCCTGAGGTGGTACGCCGGCGACAATTAGTGCAGCTCGCTCTTGTATACCACTCCGCCCTTCATCACAAATTTCACATGGGACAGTTCTGAAATATCCTTCAACGGATCACCGCTTACGGCAACAATATCTGCCCATTTTCCGGGCTCAATTGTTCCCACTTTATCCTTCCAGCCCAATAGTTCACCGGCCATTGAAGTTGCCGAGCGAATGGCCTGCATGGGAGTCATCCCGTACTGCACGTAATATTCAAACTCCTTGGCTTGATTTAATTCTTTCCAATCGAACCCGCCGGCATCGGTGCAAAAAACAATCTTCACGTTTTTCTTCAACGCCTTCTGAAAGGCGACGCGCTCCAGGTCCACCATCCTGGTCCAGTTTCCGCCCCGTCCGGGCGCCACGTAAGCGCCGACCGTTATCGTCGGAACCCAATAAACGCCTTTCCTGGCTATTTCATCGATCAACGCATCGGTAAGTCCGTCACCATGCTCGATGGTATCGACGCCGGCGCGCAACGCCGCTGCAATTCCGTCCGAGCCGATGGCGTGGGCTGCAACTCGTTTACCCAGCCGGTGCGATTCGTCCACGATGGCTTTTGCCTCTTCGTCAGTGAAATTCACCATGCTGTGCAGCACACCGTCAGCTTCAAAATGATATTTGCGATCCGAATAATATTTGATCCAATCGGCGCCATACATCACCTGCTCGCGGACGGCTTTGCGCGCGCCATCAACACCGTCGACGTATTGCACGCCGGTGGGCACCTTCAGTTCCCACGAATATCCTAATAGTGGATACATGCCGGTGGGAGTCATCGCGCGGGTGGCCACTTGCATGCGCGGCCCGGGCACTTCGCCATTGGCGATGGCGGTCTTCACATCCACGTCGGCATACATCGCTCCTTCTGTTTCCAGATCCCGAAGTGTAGTGAATCCGTGCTCCAGAGCTATGCGTGCATTGCGTGCGCCTAAAATCGCGCGATACGGAATGGATTGCTTCAATAACTGCACATCGTAATCTTCTGCCGTTATATCGCCGTTCAAGATCACATGGGTGTGCGTGTCCATGAATCCAGGCAGCACCGTGTATTGCGAAAGATCGAGCACTTCGACGCCGGTGGGCGGCGGTCCGCCCGATGAGACTGACGTGATGGTATCGCCTTCGATCAAGATGAGCGCGTTGTCAGTAACTTTGTCGCTGCGGCCATCAATCAAGTGCCCAGCGCGCACGGCAATCTTTTTTACCGGCGGCGCTGCCTTTTCCTGCGCATAGGCGGTAGAAAAAATGGGCCCCAGCGCAATAACTGCAAAAGCGTTCATCACGTGAAAACATCTACGCATCAAGTTTCCTCCGTAAAAGTGCAGAGCCTATCATTAAACAGGCCTCCGCCGATTGATTATCGAAATCCCCTACGCAACCAAGGTGTGCCGGCCGGCGTCTGACTCAATGAAAAAACTGGAGGGCCTTCGTGAGAAATGGAGAAGAATTATCCCCCGCGCAAGCACAGGCTTGCGGTCGCCTATACAACGGCAATAGAGTTAAGTCTGCCGCCACCATATTAACCGGGATCAATTCGCGATAGTTGTGGAGGTAACATGGAATTGGCCAAACCTAAAAACGAAGAGAGCCGCGTTGCCGCGCTTGAGAAATATGCCATCCTGGATACCGATCCGGAATTAGCGTTCGACGATCTCACACTTCTGGCGTCTTTCGTTTGCAAAACC
>Ga0193728_1000428_pt1 | contig 20252 bp, 22 predicted proteins | sample U1c1metaG_FD_143037 | JGI IMG/M metagenome (GOLD analysis project Ga0193728, IMG submission 143037) | Soil microbial communities from a riparian zone of the East river system, Colorado, United States - U1c1 | ecosystem: Environmental > Terrestrial > Soil > Riparian zone | place: USA: East River...
CAGTGCAGCGGCGAACCCGGCACTGGAACATCCGTGAGCTGAGCAATGCCTGGTCAGCCAGGAGAGGCTCAGCACCGCCACATGCGGGCCCGCTCCCGGTCGGGCCGCAGCGCAGTGTGCAGTCGGCCGGGCGCGGGAAGGAAAGCCGGGGTGAACATGACTGAGGATCGTGACGCCAGGATCCGGGCCGGGATCGAGCAGCACTGGAAGGCCTCCGACCGCGGGGACGTCGACACTGAGCACGCGATCTACGCGGCCGACGCGATCCTGGACTACCCGCAGTCCGGGGAGCGCTTCCGGGGCCGGCCCAAGATCCAGGCGCAGCGCGGCGGGCACCCGGCCAAGCGCCGCTTCGCCATCCTCCGGATCCGCGGCGGCGGCGACCTGTGGGTGAGCGAGTGCGTGATCACCTACGACGGCGCGCCCGCCTACTCGGTAAGCCTCATGGAGTTCACCGGCGACCAGGTCACGCACGAGACCCAGTACTTCGCGGACCCCTTCCAGGCGCCACCCTGGCGGGCGGCACTAAGCGATCCCATCCCGGACCGCGACCGATGAACCCGCGCGGCGGCACGTAATCCCAACCGCACCGTTATAGTTGGAATCTGGCCGGGCCGTTGGGCTGCGCCAGGTTCCGAGCGGAGCGTGCCCATGCTGGGGAATTCCGGTCGACTTGCGGGCAAGGTCTGCGTGATCACCGGCGCGGCCGGAGCAATCGGCGCGGCCGTCGCCGGGCGGCTCGAGCAGGAGGCGACCTGCCCCCGCAGCCGGTCTGGGCCAGCGAGGCCATCGACCTCATCAACGACCTGCCGTCCGCAGCCGAGCTGGTCGGCATCCTCGCGGCCCAGGCGCAGGACGCCCTGGCCCGGGCGGGCAGGCACTGACCGCCCCGGGCCCCGCCGGGCCGGCCGGCGCGCCAGCCGGTCAGCCCGGCTGGCGACGCCGGGAAGTGACCGTGATCAGGATCGCGGCCAGCACGCCGAGCAGGCCGCCCACCGCGATGACCCCGGCCGGCGAGTAGTGCTGTGCGGCGGCGCCCGCCGCGATCATCGCCGCGCCCTGGCCCAGGCTCAGCCCGCCTTGCGCGATGCCGAACGCCTGGCCGCGGTGGCCGGCCGGGGTGCTGCTGACGAACGCGGCGCTGGCCGCCAGCTGGTAGCAGTCGAACAGGCCGCCGCCGGCCAGGATCACCAGGGCCTCGGGCAGCGCGGGGTGGAACACGAAGAGCACCGGGACCGCGCAGCTCGCGGCCGCCAGCGGGCTCATCCAGCGCAGCCGACGGCCAGGAGCGACCAGGCGGCTGAACAGGATCGCCCCGAGCGATGCGCCCAGCGCGCTCGCGGCCAGGATGCCGCCGACGGCGACGTCCCCGCCGCCGAGGGCATGCCCGAGCGGCGCCGCCACTCCATCCGAAACGTTGTAGCTCGCCGCGAGCCAGCCCAGCAGCATCGGCCGCCGCAGCCGCCGGTCGCCGAAGACCAGCCGGAGCCCGGCCATCGCCCCCGACCGGGCGGAGGTGCCGGAGTGCGCCGCCGGGCGGGCCGCAGGCCGGGCGTGTACCCAGAGCCGGGTGATCAGCGCCGAGCCGACGAAGGTGGCCGCGTCGGCCAGCAGCGACGCGCGGAGGCCGAAGAAGCCGGCGATCGCACCGCCCGCCGCGTAGCCGACGACCTGGGAGAACTGAAGGGTGGTGAGCGTGACGGCGGTGCCGAGGACGTACCGGTCCCCGGACAGGTTGTCCGGGTAGAGCGCCGCCCGCGCCGACGTAAAGGGCGCGCTGATCAGCGTCACGATGAACAGCGGCGCCACCCGGACGGCCAGGGGCAGCCCCGGCATCGCCATGATCACGACCAGGCCGGCCCGGCTCAGGTCGCAGGCGATCATCACCTGCCGGCCGGGCAGCCGGTCGGCCAGGGCCGACAGCGTGAGGCCGCCCGCGAACATCGGCACGCTGCTCGCGGCGAAAGTGACGGCGGCCAGCAGCGCCGAGTGCGTCTGGCGGAAGACCACCAGCGTGAGGGCGACCCGGGCCAGCGATGACCGAGGGCCTGGTGGGTGTCGGCCAGGCCGCTGAGGGTCTCGCCGATGTAATGACGGTCCCCGAGCTGCTGGAACAGGTCGAGGGCCTGCCGGTAGGCCGTGAGGCTGTCGTCCGGGCGGCCCGCGCGCTGGTGGGCGACGCCGAGGCTGTACCACGCTTCGGCCTGGCCCATCAGGTTGGCTTCGTGCTGGTGCAGGACCAGGGCCTGGCGGCAGCTGAGCACGGCGTCCTGGTCGGCGCCCAGGAGGGCGTAGCACCGGCCGACCATGTTCAGGGCGTGCGCGTGCCCGGTTCATTTCCCTGCTCCTCAACGCCATGGCGGCCGCGGCCGGCATCGAACGCTCCGAGCAAACCCGCGCCGGTCAGCAGTTCGGGTTTCAGCGACGGATCGGCCTCGGTAAGAGGCTTGTTACTACATTCTTACGGCACGAGCCGACGGGATCATGCGCCCGGCCGCGCGCAGGCGGCGATTTCGGGCCGGCCGCCGGGTCGGTACATAGAGGGGCCCGCGCGGCGCGGGCCTGCGCGCGGGCGAGTTTGGGGTGGCCGATGACAGTCAGCGAGGATTTCACCAGTACCACCGGCCAGTTCCGGGGTGAACTGCTGGCTCACTGCTACCGGATGCTGGGCTCGGCGCAGGAGGCCGAGGACCTGGTCCAGGAGACCTACCTGCGGGCGTGGCGGTCCTACGACGGGTTCGAGGGCCGGTCGTCGGTGCGGACCTGGCTCTACCGGATCGCGACCAACGTGTGCCTGACCGCGATCGAGCGCAGCGGCCGCCGGCCACTGCCGTCCGGGCTGGGCGGGCCCGCCGAGGACCCGGAGGCGCCGCTGCTGGCCGGGCCGGAGGTTCAGTGGCTGCAGCCGTTCCCCGGCACGCTGCTGGCCGCCGAGCGCGCGGATCCGGCCGCGGTGGCCGTGTCCCGGGCAGGCATCCGGCTGGCCTTCGTCGCGGCGCTGCAGTACCTGTCCGCCCGGCAGCGCGCCATGCTGATCTTGCGGGACGTGCTCGAGTGGCCGGCCGCCGAAGTGGCGGACCTGCTGGGGACGACGACGACGGCGGTGAACAGCGGCCTGCGGCGCGCCCGCGCCCAGCTGGCGCAGGCCCTGCCCGCCGAAGATGAGGTGGCTGAGCCCACCGAGCCGGACCGGCGGGCGCTGCTGGACCGGTTCGCCGCAGCCGTCGAGAACGCCGACGCCAGCGCGCTGGCCGAGCTGCTGCGGGAGGACGTCACGCTGGAGATGCCCCCGTTGCTGACCTGGTTCACCGGCCGCCCGGCCGTGGTGCGCGTCGTCGCAGAGCACCTCCTCACCGGGCCCGGAGAGCACCGGCTGATTCCGGTCATGGCCAACGGGCAGCCGGCGTTCGCGGTCTACCAGCGCGAGCCAGGCGGGGCGTATCGCGCGCACGCGCTGCTGGTGCCCACGGTCACCGCGACCGGGATTGCGCGGATGGTCGCCTTCCAGGACCCGGGCCTGTTCGCCGCGTTCGGCCTGCCCCAGGAGCGCGGCGGCGCCGCGCCCGGGCCCGCGTAGGGCCCGGCGGTCCTCCGGTGAGCCCGCTTGGCCGCGGACGCCAGCTGCTGGAATCCGCGCTCAGCTATGCGCTGGGCGGCGCCGCGCTGGACAGTGTCGCGCTGGACAGTGTCGCGCTGGGCACCCCGCAGCTCCTGTCCCGTCCCACCCCGTGCGCGGAATGGGACCTGGAAATGCTGCTGGACCACGTCAGCGAGTCGATCGGGATGCTGCATGAGGCCATAGCCGCTGGAGGCGTCAGCGCACCGCCGCGCTCCCCCGGCCTGCTGGGCGCCTGCGCCGCGGCCGGGGCGGCCGAGCGGCGGGTCGTCATCGGGGACCGTGAGCTGAGCGCGAGCATGGTCGCGGTGACCGGCGCCGTCGAGATCACCGTCCACGGCTGGGACATCTCGGTGGCCTGCGGCGCCTGCCGGCCGGTCCCGCCGGGCCTGGCCGCGATCTTGCTGCCGATCGCCCCGCTCCTCATCACCCCGGGCACCCGGCCCGGGCTGTTCGCCGGCCCGGTCCGGCTGCTCGGTCCCGCCTCTCCCGGCGACCAGCTCGTCGCCTTCCTCGGCCGCCAGCCGCGCCCCCCGGCCGCGCCCAGGTCCCGCAGCGCGTAATCCGGGCACCCGCTCGCGGCGATTCCGCGGAATCGCGCCGGTCTATATCTGTAGGCCGCCAAACAGGCGGCGCGGAACCGCAAGAACACGCAGAACTGGAGTAACGGCCATGAACATCGCAGACAAGACAGTCCTGGTGACCGGCGCCAATCGCGGCATCGGGCGGGCGCTGGTCGAGGATGCCCTCAGCAGAGGAGCCCGGCGGGTATTCGCCGGCACGCGCCAGCCCCTGGCCCACCCGGACGGGCGCGTCACGCCCCTGACCCTGGACGTGACCAGCGCGGCGCAGGCACAGGCCGCCGCCGAGAGCATCGAGTCTCTCGACGTCCTCGTCAACAATGCCGGGATCGCGCTTTACGACGACCTGAGCGATCACTCCGTCCTCGAGCAGCATCTTGCCGTGAACCTCTTCGGCTCCTTCCGGGTGACCCAGGCGTTCCTGCCGCTGCTGACTCGCTCCCGCGGCGCGATCGTCAACAACGTGTCGATGATGGCCTTCGCCCCCGTGCCGCTCACGCCGGCCTACTCGGTCTCGAAGGCCGCCGCCTTCTCCCTCACCCAGTCGCTGCGCACCCTGCTGGCGGGCCGGGGCGTGAGCGTGCACGCGGTCCTGACCGGCCCCGTGGACACCGACATGACCCGGGGCTTCGACATCCCCAAGTCCTCCGCCGAGTCCGTGGCGCGCGCCATCTTCGACGGGCTCGAGAAAGAAGAGGAGGACATCTTCCCCGATCCCGTGTCCCAGTCCATGGCCGAGAGCTGGCGGAGCGGCGCGACCAAGGCACTCGAGCGCCAGTTCGCGGCCCTGGCCGAGCAGTATCCGGCCGTCGCCTGACCGCAGCGCCCGGAACGCACCCGGAAAGGAGACCAGAACGATGACAGATCACCAGGTAGTCGGCCGAAAGGAATGGCAGGCGGCACGCGAGGAGTTGCTCAAGCGCGAGAAGGAACACACCCGGGTGGCGGACGAGCTGGCCCGCCAGCGCCGCGAGCTGCCGTGGGTCGCGATCGAGAAGCAGTACCGGTTCGACGCTGACGGCGGGACGCGGACCCTGGCCGAGCTCTTCGACGGCCGCTCGCAGCTCCTGATCTACCACTTCATGTTCGGGCCGAGCTACGAGGCGGGGTGCCCGGTCAACTCGTCGATGGCCGACGGCCTCGACGGCCTCCTGCCGCACCTTCATGCCCGCGACGTGACCCTGCTGCTCGTTTCGCAGGCTCCGCTGGCGAAGCTGGCGGCCTACAAGCGGCGGATGGGCTGGAGCATTCCCTGGGTCTCGGCGGCGAACACGAGCTTCAACTTCGACTTCGGCGGCTCCTTCACCCGGGAACAGGTGCGCGAGTTCCTGCCGCCCCACGGGGACGGGCTGCCGCCGATCGTGCGCCTCAATGCGGCCGCGACCGGAACCGACATCCCCGGATATCTCACGGAGTCACCGGCTACGAGTGCGTTCGCGCTCCAGGATGGCGTCGTCTACCAGACCTACGCGGCCACGGCGCGCGGGGTCGAGTTCCTCATGGGTTACTACCCGATCCTCGACCGGGCGCCGAAGGGACGCGACGAGGGCGATGCGTTCCAGGCCTGGATCCGCCGCCATGACGAGTACGCCTAATCCCGGCTTCACCGGCCGCACGCACCCGTGCTGCCGGCGGCGCCCGGCAGTACCCGCGGGTCCCGCCGAAGATGGCCGGAAGGGCGTCCGCCAGGCCGGGGTCCCGGCTGCCGGCTCCGACCCTCAGTCCCATCAGCCGCACGGCCCTCGCCAGCCCGGCGGCCTGCCTGGACTCACAGGATGGTTGCTCACCGCCGGCGGTGAGCGACCATCCCCAGTCACCCGCCAGCCCGGGCTGGCGGGGCTGGCGGGGCTGGCGGGACCTGGCGGGTCCGCCAGCGCCCAAGAGCGAGCCCGCCCGGCCCGGCTCCCGCGGGTCCCGCCGAAGATCATGGGAAGGTTGCTCACATTCTGGGGTGAGCGATCTTCCCACGATCAAGGTCCAGCCGCCCGCCGGGAAAGCCGCAGGGGCGCACGAGGTGCATGTGACGGGGGTGACAGAGAGACCGAAGGAACGGACGTCCTGCGGCCTGTCGATCGAGCGCGTCGCACAGCAGTCCGGCGAAGCACCCCCACCTGAAGTGACCCCGATCGCCCGTACGGTGGGCATGGCCACTATGGGTGGTATCGACGTGACCCGCAGGAACAACGTGGTGGTCACCGGCCACTCCACCAGCGCGGTCTCGGGCGCGGCGATGGAGGAGGCGGTGGCGCACTGGAACCGGGTCGGCACGCCCTCGATGACGCTGCGCACCCCCGAGCAGATCAGCGGCTTCTTCGACGGGCTGGACCTGGTCCCGCCCGGCGTCGTGTCCTGCTCCCGCTGGCGCCCCGAGCCCGGCGAGCTGCCCGGAACGCCAGCCGAGGTCGACGAGTTCTGCGGAGTCGCGCGCAAATCCTGAACGCGTGGGCCGGCCTCAGCCCGCGGCGCCGCCGGTGGCCAGGCGCATCAGGTCGGAGTCGAGGTCGATCGAATCCTCCGCCCCGGCGCGGCTTCCGTACTCGTGCTGGTAGCTGTGCCAGGACTGGTCCTTGACCCGCTGGGCGAAGCCGCTCTCCATCAGGAACAGCAGCTCCAGCGCGGCCCGGTCGATGCGCTGGCCGAGCGCACCGTCGCTCCAGTCCTCCGGCGCCGCGAACACGGACGTGGGCACGGTCAGCGCCCGCAGGTAGGCGAACAGGGCACGCATCTGCTCGTCCACCACCAGGGCGTGCCGGGCCGTGCCGGCGGTGGCCGCCAGCACGGTCGGCTTGGCGATGATCAGGTCCTTATCCAGGACATCGACGAACGAGGTGAACAGTCCGCTGACCGCGGCGTTGTACACGGGGGTGGCGGCGACGATCCCGTCGGCGCGGGCCAGGGTGGCGATCGCCTTCTCGAGCCCGGGCCCGACCAGCTGCGACACCAGGGCGGTACTGATCTCGGTGGCGATCTCCCGCAGGTCGATGACGGCGACCGTGACCTGCTTCTCCCGCTCGCTGGCCAGCGCGGTCACCCGCGCGGCGACGCGGTCCGCCAGCATCCTGGTGGATGACGGGTCGCTCGTGCCGCCGCTGACGACGACGAGGCTGAAGCGGTCCGGCCCGGCTGGCGGATTTGTCATGAGCTCATCTCCAGGGTCTGGGCATATTGCCCGTGGCCAGCCAGCTTCCGGCAGATTCGCTCCAGCTGGCCCAGCTCCTCGGCGTCCAGGGCCGCGGTCATGGCCCGGGTGACGTCCAGAGCGTGGCGCCCGCCGATCCGGCGCTGCCAGTCACGGCCGGCTTGGGTGAGTGACAGGCGGACGCCGCGCCCGTCAGCGAGGTCGGCCTGGCGCTCGACCAGGCCCCGCGTGACCAGCCGGTCCACCAGCCGGGACAGCGCCGGCTGGCTGAGCAGCACGTGGCGGTGCAGCTCCCCCAGCCGCAGCGGCTCGCGGCACTTGGACAGGGTGTAGAGCACGTCGTACTCCCGCATGCTGAGGTTCTCCCAGATATCCTCGGCCGCGAACTGCTTCATCAGCACCGCGTGGGCGGTCAGCATCGCCTCCCACGCGTCGTTGGCGGCCCGGGCCCGGCTGCTCATGCCGGGCTCGGGGAGCCGGCCTCGGCCCGGGAATCGCCGTCCTGGTAGGGAGACGAGCCGGTCACGTTGTCGCCCCGGTTCGCGTTGGGGCGGGGCTGGCGGGGCGGCTGGTCGCCGTACTTGGCCCGGACCAGGCTGGCGTGCGTGGGCGCCTCCGGGGTCTGCGGGTCCTGCCGGGCCGCTATCTCCTTGCGCAGCACCGGCACGACCTCCCCGCCCAGCAGCTCCAGCTGGTCGAGCACCGTCTTGAGCGGCAGGCCGGCGTGGTCCATCAGGAACAGCTGGCGCTGGTAGTCGCCGAAGTGCTCCCGGAAGGTCAGGGTCTTGTCGATGACCTCCTGCGGGCTGCCCACCGACAGCGGGGTCATCTCCATGAAGTCCTCCATCGACGGCCCGTGCCCGTAGACGGGCGCCTCGTTGAAGTAGGGCCGGAACTCGCGGATGGCGTCCTGGGACTTCCTGGCGATGTACGCCTGGCCGCCCAGGCCGACGATCGCCTGCTGCTCGCTGCCGTGGCCGTAGTGCGCGTAGCGGTGCCGGTAGAACCGGATCAGGCGGATGTAGTGCTCCTTCGGCCAGAAGATGTTGTTGGCGAAGAAGCCGTCGCCGTAGTAGGCCGCCTGCTCGGCGATCTCAGGAGTGCGGATCGAGCCGTGCCACACGAACGGCGGCACGTCATCGAGCGGCCGGGGAATCGAGGTGAACCCCTGGAGGGGAGTGCGGAACTTCCCCTCCCAGTCCACGACATCCTCCCGCCACAGCCGGCGCAGCAGGTTGTAGCTCTCCAGCGCCAGGGGCAGGCCGGAGCTGATGTCCTTGCCGAACCAGGGATACACCGGGGCCGTGTTGCCGCGGCCCAGCATCAGGTCCATCCGGCCCTTCGACAGGTGCTGCAGCATCGCGTACTCCTCCGCGATGCGGACCGGGTCGTTGGTGGTGATCAGCGTCGTCGAGGTCGTGACGATGAGCCGCTCGGTCGTGGCCGCGATGTGGGCCAGCAGGGTCGTGGGCGAGGACGAGAAGAACGGCGGGTTGTGGTGCTCGCCGATGGCGAACACGTCCAGGCCGACCTCCTCAGTCTTCTGGGCGATGCGCACGACGGCGTCGATGCGCTCCCCCTCGCTGGGGGTCACACCCGAGACCGGGTCCCTGGTTATGTCGCTCACTGAGAAGATCCCGAACTGCACGACGGACACCCTCCGTACCGTAGGGATATGCGTTTGCATCTACATGCAACACCGGGGACGCAGCGGTATTCCCCGCCCGAGCCACGTCCGCAAGCTTCACCCGCGCAGGACGATGCGCCCGATTCCCCCAGCGGCCACCGTGGGTGTTCTCGATCGGGGGCGAGGGCCTGTGCGTCGGCCGGGACAGCGGCGAGGCGGTGACCAGCGACTACCCGAACGGGTCCGCGCACCGCTTCACCGGCGGCACCATCTTGCGGGTGGCGGTCGACGTCAGCGGCGAGCCCTACGTCGGATCCCCGCCGGGACCTTCGCGATGGGCTCGGTGCCGTCATCCTGTCACCCACGTCGCCCTCGAGGATGCGCAGGCGTGCGCCACCTGGGGCGGCCAGGACCTGCCGACCGAGGCCGAGTGGGAGTACGCGGCCCGCGGCGGCCTGGACGGCGCGGCCTACGCGTGGGGCGACGAGGCCGCGCCCGGCGGCCGGCTCATGGCCAACACCTGGCAGGGCGAATTTCCCTGGCAGAACCTGCGGCTAGACGGATACGAGGAGACTTCGCCGGTCGGCTCGTTTCCGTCAACGGCTACGGCCTGGCCGACATGACCGGCAACGCCTGGGCTTCCGCTGCGTGATCCGCGCTTCCGCCGTGCCGGGCGAGCACTAGCCGAAACGCGGCCCGGCCGCGTACCGCCGCCCGCAGACGGCAGCCGACTCCTGAGCCTCAGGCGCGGCCGTCCGGGGCATCGCCGGGTGCCGGGCCGCGGTCGGTACCGGATGAGTCGCCGAAGGCGGCCCGGACCTGGTCCTGCTGCTGAACCGACAGGTCCGACCGGATCAGCTCCATGGGCTGCCCCTGGAACGCCTGCGCGATGGTGTCGATCACGGCGCCGGAGGTCAGCAGCACCACCGCCGAGGTCCCGGGCATCATGTCACCCTTCACCGACTCGACCATCGAGCTGTCGATGACGGACTTCCTGAGCTTGCGGGCGATGGAGGAGACCTTGCCGCCCTCGTCGGTGACGTGTTCCTGGGCCGCGGGCTGCCCGGCGTACTGCGGCCAGCGGAGCACGGCGACGTCCTCCAGGTCGATGAGGTCCTGGGCATCGAGCTGCTTCAGCCGGAGCACTGCGTCATCGGCCCCTTCGGTGCCCGCGAACCGCCATGCCGTTAGCGCTGACATTGAAATCAGTCCTTCCCCACCGCCGGTTAGCTCCGGCCGACGCCGGCCGGCATGAATTACCGTGCCCGCGAGAGCGAATTACTATGCCCGCCGCCGCGCTGGCTCATTGCCGCCCGGCTATATTCTGGCTGGCTATATCACGGACGTTCGCGGATAGTCCACATATCTCCGGACATGCTAGCCAGTCCGCTGCCTCATGAGTGGGCCGCCGGTTGCCAGGGCAGAGTTTAGTCAGATAGCCTTTTATTTCCTCTCCAGACCCCGGCGTTAAATCCCCGGAAGCGGGAGGGAGCGATTCATGAGTGATGCACAGGACAGGATTCCGCACGGCCGGCGGCGGCTCCGGCGCATCGATCGTGAGCTGCGCCGGTCCGATCCTGAGCTCGCCTCGATGCTGGCCATCTTCGCCCGGCTGAACGCCGATGAGGCCATGCCCGGCTGGGAGCAGGTGCGACCCCCGCCGCCGCCCTCGCCCGGCTGGCATGCGCTGATGTGGCCGATAGCTGGGGCGGCCTTCCTGCTCGTGTACGCCGCGGGCGGCGGAGCGAGCACGGCGCGCAGCGCGGCCGCGGCCTGCGGCGGGCGGCGGCCCGCGCGGGACGGCGGCGGCGTCCGTGCGGGCGAGAGCATTTTCCCGTAGCCCTCGATCCGCGGGCCGGGCGATCGGGTCGTTCCCGCCTGCCGGTAGCAGGCCGGCCAGGCGGCCGTGAAAAAGGCCCCGGGCCTCACCCCGCAGGGATGAGCCGACGGGTCCGCCGTCCGGGCATGGTGGTGGGAAGCGGACCTGCGAGCAGGCTGGCGGCGGCGACGAGAGGAACCGATAATGGGCGTCATGACGACCGAGGCCCGGCCCCGGCGTGCGCAGCGGCATCAGCTCGAGTCCGGGCTGGGGAACCTGACCTCGGCCGAGCGGGCCGAGCGGGGCAAGGCGGCGCGCGTGGAGGTGCCGCGGGAGAGCCACGCGCTGTTCGAGCCGCCGCCGGACCGGCCTGACCCGGTGGCCCTGCTGGAGGAGCAGTCGGCCGGGCGGGTGCCGGAGCTGGTGCCGGTGCGGTACGGCCGGATGATGGTCTCGCCGTTCACGTACTTCCGGGGCGCGGCGCTGCCGATGGCCAGCGACCTGGCCACCACGCCGGTGTCGGGGCTGACCGTGCAGGCCTGCGGCGACGCGCACCTGTCCAACTTCGGCATCTTCGGCTCGGCCGAGCGGCGGCTGGTCTTCGACGTCAACGACTTCGACGAGACGCTGCCCGGCCCGTGGGAGTGGGACGTCAAGCGGCTGGCGGCCAGCATGGAGGTCGCCGCTCGGGGCCGGGGCTTCTCGGGCAAGCAGCGCCGGGCGATCGTCGCCGCCACCGTGGCCAGCTACCGGCGCGCGATGCGGGCGTTCGCCGGGATGAGCGACCTTGAGGTCTGGTACGCGCACGCGGACATGGACCAGCTCCAGGCGCAGGTCGGGTCGCGGATGAAGGCCCGGCAGCGCAAGCAGGTGAGCAAGGGCCTGGCCAAGGCCCGCACCCGGGACAGCATGCAGGAAGTGGGCAAGCTGACCCGCATGGTCGACGGCCGGCCGCGGATCATCTCCGACCCGCCCCTGCTGGTGCCGATCGACGAGCTGCTGGGCTCGCAGTCCGACCGGAAGTCCCTCGAGTCCGAGCTGTCCGACCTGATCGGCAAGTACCGGCGCACCCTGGAGACCGACCGGCGGTTCCTCCTCGATCAGTTCCAGTTCGCCGACATGGCCCACAAGGTGGTCGGGGTGGGCAGCGTCGGCACCCGCTGCTGGATCGTGCTGATGCTCGGCCGCCATGACACCGATCCGCTGTTCCTCCAGGTCAAGGAGGCAGGAGAGTCGGTGCTCAGCCAGTTCGCGGGCGCGAGCAAGTACGCCAACCAGGGCCAGCGGGTCGTGGCCGGCCAGCGCCTCATGCAGGCGTCCAGCGACATCTTCCTGGGCTGGCAGCGGATCGAGGCCGGGCTCGACGGCCAGGCGCGCGACTTCTACGTCCGGCAGCTGCGCGACTGGAAATTCTCCCTCGACATCGAGGTCATGGTTCCGCGGGGAATGGGCCTGTACGGCGAGCTCTGCGGCTGGACCCTGGCCCGGGCGCACGCCCGCTCCGGGGACCGCATCGCCATTGCCGCCTACCTCGGCGGATCGGACGCGTTCGACCAGGCCATCACCCGGTTCGCCGGGGCCTACGCCGACCAGAACGAGATCGATCACCAGGCCCTGCTGGGCGCCATCGCCTCCGGGCGCATCCCGGCCCAGCAAGACCTGTGACATCCGCTGCGACCCTGCCCCGGCGCTGCGCCGGTCAGCGAGCGCCCGATATGCCCAGCTGCCCGGCCGGCCGCGGCGCCGCGGCCGAGTCACGGCCTCCGCGCGTGGGAGTCAGCCGCAGATGGGAGCCCAGCAGGACCACCTTCTCGCCGGCCGCCGCGCCGTCGCTGACGATCTCGATCCACCAGAGCCTCCCGTAGCGGCCGGCGGCGTCGAGGCGGAGCCGTCCCTGGCGGCCAGCGCGCTCCAGGTCCGCGCGAGGGCCAGCGGCCACCCCGGCCAGCAGCAGCTGCCAGCCCGCAAGCCTCAGGCGGACGATCCCGGCCGTCCGGGCCGTCGCCTGGCCGGCAGCGCTTTCGGCCGCCCAGAACACCGGAACCTTGGCTGCGGCCAGCCGGCGGAGCTGCGCGGCGAGCCACCGCTCGTGGTCGGCTACCGCTCTTCGCTCCACCCGGCGCCAGGACCACCGGGCCCTGATCCCCAGATTCGCCACCGGGTCCACGTGGCGAGCCCCCGACTCAGTACCCATCTTGCTCCGTTCATCAGTGGCAGCCTTGGCGTCCACGGCGCAAGATACATGTACGACGTACATGTATCTTGTACATCGTGTCTCCCGCCCAGAGGACCTGTCAATCCATTACTGCGCTGCGCGCACCTGGCCCGGCAGAGGATCCGGACTAGACAGCGTCAAGACGGGCGTTCCCCGCAAGTGCACAGGCCCGACTCGTCCGGACGAACACGGCTTGCGGTGCCAGGCTCACTGGCTGTCGTGCCCGTTCAGGGCGGCACTGATGCGCTTCCAGGCCGCCCGGCTGCCTGGACTGGGATGGTGACCAGGAGCGTAGTGCCGCCGCCGGGCGGACTGGTGATCTCGATCCGTCCGCCGACCGCTGCCACGCGGTCGCTGAGCCCGACGAGCCCGGAACCGCGGGACTGGTCGGCTCCCCCGGCTCCGTCATCGCGGACCTGCAGCCGCAGGATCTGATCGGTCACGCCGATGTCGATCTCGACCACCGAGGCGTGCGCGTGCTTGGCGGCGTTCGTCAGCGCCTCCGACACGACGTAATACGCAGCGACCTCCACTCGTTCCGGCAGCCGCCCGCCGACATCTTCCCGGAGCTCGACGGGTACGCCGGCGCGGCGGGCGAGCGCCCGCAGGGCAGGCCCGAGACCGCCTCTCTCCAGGATCGCGGGATGGAGGCCACGGGAGATCTCCCGCAGTTCCCCCACCACCTCGGCCAGGCCCTGGCCGGTCCGGGACAGCTGTCGTGCGAGGCCTCTGTTATCCGCCGGCACGCGGGCGGCCGCGACCCGCAGTTCGAGCCCGAGCGAGATCAGCCGCTGCTGGATCCCGTCGTGGAGGTCGCGCTCGATCCGGCGGCGGGTCTCGTCGGCAGCGGCGACGACCCGCGCGCGGGAGGCCGCGAGCTCAGCGCGGCTCTCGGTATTCGCGATAGCCATGGCCACTAGCTCGGTGAAGGCCAGCAAGCGCTCCTCAGTGCCTTCGGGATTCGGCTCGGCCTCGCCCGAGAATGCCACGATCGCGCCCCATGGGTGATCCTCCATGATGATGGGGCTGCCCACCCCGGATCGGATCCCGAGCTGGCGGGTCCGCCACGACGCCGGCCCGCCGATGGACTCATAGTCCGGCACCCGGGCCGGCCGCCCAGTCCGCCACATCTGCTCCATGCCGCCTCCAGGGTCGAGAAGCCAGCGTGCTCCCAGGGGCGGCGCACTCTCAAGGCCCCCGGACCTGGCCCAGGAGCCAACCACGGTCGCCGTGCCATCCGCTTCAAACCTGGCCACCGCGGTGCAGTCGGCTGCCAGCGCCCGGCCCGTTTCCGCCGCCACCGCACCGAAGATCTCGGGCGGTGGACCCCCGCGGGCGACCAGCGTCGCGACCCGTCGCAGCGCCATCTGCTCTTCCACAATCCGGCGCAGTTCGTCGCTGTTGGCCTGCAGCGAGCCCGCCATCTTGTTGAATGACCGCTCGAGCGTGCCCACCTCACCCGGCCCGCTCTCGGGCATCCGGACGGCGAGATTCCCGCCGGCCACGCGGCCGGCCATCGCCGACGCCCGGCGGACCGGCCGGACAACTGAGCGGGCCAGGTAGCCGCCGGAGAACAGGATGAGGGCAACTGAGCCTGCGACCGTGATGGACGCCGCGACGATTGCCCGGTGAGCCGCCGCGCCGACCTGATCCTGGCGATGGCGGATGAGCTGCCGCTCGAACGTCCCGAACTGCTCGAATTTGTCCCGCAGGGCATCGACGCGCTCTTTACCTTCCCTGGTCACCTGCACGGTCCGCGTGGACTCCAGGTCACGCTGAGCCTGGGCCACCAGGGGGATCGCGTAATCCGTGACGTAGGAGTTCGCTGCCCTGGTGAGCTGGCGTACCCGGGTCTCCTGGCCAGCGTCTTCCGGAATGGCCAGGCGCTCCAGGACATCGCCTTGCTCGCCGAAACCCGACCTGGCCTGGTACCACGGCACTAGAAACGAAGGATCACCGGCGATGATGAACCCGCGCTGAGTTGTCTCGACATCGATGACCAGCCGCTCAAGCCTGTTGGTAGCAGCCAGCACCTCCAGCGAGCGTTCAGCGCGGCGCTCGGAGTCGCGCAGCCCGTCGATCGCGAGGATCAGGAGCAGGAAGGCGGCGCCGATCGCGCCCGAGAGCAGCGCGACCACCGCGATGGTGCGTCCGGTCAGGCCGCCAGCCAGCCGGGACCACCCCGTGGCCGGTGCTCCCCGTGCCCCCCGTGCCCCCAAATTCCAACCCTCTGACCAGCGGAAACTGGCCGGTAGTCTGGACAACACATTCATCTCACTGTAACGGCGATGAGGCATAGTGGGCGAAACGCTGACGCGCATCGTGCTCGCGGATGATGACACCCTGCTTCGCGAGGGAATCGCAAGCCTTCTCCAGCAGGCGGGCTTTGACGTGGTGGGCCAGGCCTGTGACGCTCCGGGTCTGCTGGCCCTGGCCCGCGAGAACCGGCCAGACCTCGCCATCATCGACATCCGGATGCCCCCGGATTACCTGGCCGAGGGCCTGGACGCCGCCCAGGCGATTCGCGAGGAATTTCCCGCGACCGGCATCCTGCTCCTGTCGGCGCATGCCGAGGTTGAGCAGGCGATGGAATTGCTAGGCGCCGGCCAGCGCGTCGGCTACCTGCTGAAGAGCCGGGTGACCGACGTGGCCGAGTTTGCCGAGACGGTCAGCCGCATCGCCGCCGGCGGCTCAGTCGTGGACCCGGCGCTCGTGCAGGAACTCATCGCGGCTCGGCGCCGCGACAATCTCGTGCAGCAGCTCACGGAGCGGGAACGTGACGTGCTCGCACTCATGGCCGAGGGCCGGTCGAACGCCGGCATCGCCCACCGGCTGTTTATCACTGAAGGCACCGTCGAGAAGCACGTCCGCAGCATCCTGGCCCGCATGCAACTGCCGGAAACCGACGAGGACCATCGTCGCGTCCTCGCCGTCCTGGCCTTCCTCGACTCCCGCTGAGGGGTCCTAAATGGCCGCGTCGCCCGTGCGCGAGAGGATGCCGCGGATCGCGGCACCCGACAAGTCCGCTTTGGGCAGGAAAGAGACAGCCGGGCTGTCTTCGATCATGTCCGCGAAGTCGTCCTCGGAGTAGGCCGAGATCAGGATCACCCGCGGCAGCTCCGCACCCGGGCCGCCCGCGATCTGACGGGCGACGTGAAAGCCGTCCTCGTCGCCGAGGTCGATGTCAACGAGAGCAACATCCGGCTTGAGCTCGCGGCAGCTGCGACTGGCCTCGGCGCCGGTCGACACCATGCCGACGACGCTGATTCCCTCGCGCACAAGCAGCTCGCGAGCCGCCTGCAGGAATTCCCGATTGTCGTCGATGATGACGCAGCGCACTGTCATGGACCCCAGCCTGCATCACCCGGCCGTTCCTGGCATCGCGGCCAGCCAGAAGGGATGACCCCCTGCTAGCCCCCGGGCAAGCTGGGGGCTAGCAGCGAAGACGGCAGCCACCGCCGGCGGCAGCATGGACAGGGATAGAGGTTCACGGGCTGCCCGGCGCAGCAGGTTATCTCGCCTCGGGCCAGCAGATGAACGCAGGACAGCACCATGCGTGACTAACCGGTCGGAGGCTCACAATGGCGGGACATCGATCCAGCTGGCCGCCGGACGCCCCGGGCGACCGCTTCCCGCCCGAGGTCAAGCGCCTGCTTGACACCGCGCGGCGGACAATCAGCCAGCACGTCAACCGGCATGGCAACTGCGCGGACTGCGGCTCTATCTGGCCGTGTCGCAGGGCTGAGCTGGCCGCCTTTACCCTGGACGCCCTGTGAGCCGCCACGAGCGACGGGGCCGGCACCAGGTCCGGGACCGCTTCCCCCCAGGTTCCGCGCGAAACTGGTGTCGGCCCTGTCCACCACCTCCCGCAAAAGCGGCGGCGGGCCGCGCGAGCGGCCCGCCGCCAAAGGGGGTTTCCCGTGACCAAGCCGACAATGCCACCGTCTGCTGATTACGGCGTGGCCATGGCGGAGCTCGACGACGTGCCAGGCCGCGCCGCCCGCGGACCCGTCCGGCAGCTGAAGCTGGCCGCCCGGCCCGCAACCGTCCCCCGGGCCCGGTCTATCCTGCGGCAGCTGCTATGCGAGTGGCACCTTGAGCAGCTGTCCGACACAGCCATGCTCCTCATGTCGGAGCTGGTCACCAACGCAGTGAAGGCCTCGGAAGATGGCGTCGGCTGGCGGCGGCTGCGGCGTAAGAACATCATGGCCAGCATTCGGCTCAATGATACGGGCCTGGTGCTGGAGGTCTGGGACGCCAGCCCGGCCCCGCCGGTCGAGCATGAAGTGGATCTCACCAGCGACGGCGGACGAGGGCTGCTCATGATCGAATGCCTGGGCGACAAGTGGGGCTACCACGCGGCGGACGGCGGCAAAGTGGTCTGGTGCGAGGTCGCATTCCCCCAGTTAGCAAACCCGCCGCAGCGCCAGCAAGTCGGCCACCAGCGGGACGGCCGAGCACATGACGCCGACCGCGGCCGCGCGGGCCAGCGCAGTGCCCGTTGACAGGCGAAGCGCGACAGCCGGGCCCGGTGCGGCGGCCAAGCTGCCCGAGACGACCCTGCTGCTGCCGGTCCTAGCTCTCCGAGGCAGTGCCGGGTCCCTGACCGGGCTGCGCGCCGGGCGACTGGCCGAAGGCGGCCCGCAGCAGTGCCTGCTGCTGCACCGAGAGGTCGGAGCGGATCAGCTCCATGGCCCGGCCCTTAAACGCCATCACGACCTTGTCGATCGCCGCATCGGCGCTCAGCAGAACCAGAGCCGAGGTCCCCGGGGCCATGTCACCCTTGACCGAGTCCAGCATCGTGCTGTCAATGACGTGCCTGAGCTTGTGCACCAGGCTTGACACCCTGGTGCCCTCGTCCGTGACATGCTCATGCGCCAGGGGCGCGGCGGCGTAATGCGGCCAGCGCAGCACCGTGACGTCCTGCACGTCGATGAGATCCTGGGAATCCAGCTCCTTGAGCCTGAGGACAGCATCATCGGCCCCCGCAGTGCCGTCGAACCTCCACGCTGTCGTTGCCATCGGCTCCCGCTCCTCCCCTGCAGCACCGGCACCCCCGCAGAACCCGTGCTCGCGCCATGGTAGGCAGGCTCGCCGCGCCCCCGGGATCATCCCCGCGGGGTGATATGCGCCGTGGCGGCGCCCCGGCGCTCGCACCAGCTGACCCAAACGGCGCAGGGGCCGGCAACCAACTGCTCTTCTTCCGCGACAATGCCCGCTTCGAGCGGATCCGCGACGACGCGGCGCGGTGCAGCGCCGGGCTGCGCCGCGCCCGCGCCGCGACGGGCGACAGCCCTTCACCCGGAACGGGGCCGTCCCTGGCCGCCGTCGCCCGCCGGGCGCGCAGCCTGGACAGGGTCAGGTCGGCGGCGAGCTTCCCGCCGTACCAGGTCGCCCCGCCGCCCCGCGCAGTATGCTGCGCCAGGCCGGCCACGTACCCCGTCAACGCGCCCTCGTCGGTCGTCCCGGCGGCGGCGTCACTGCGATGACGATCAGCTGCCGCGGACCGCGGCCTACGTCAGCCGCCGGGTCCGGGATGCAGCGGGTTGTAGGGGATGCGCTGCTGCCACGGCACCCACGAGGCGGCCCGGTCAGCCGTAATCATCCGGCCGATCGGGCTGGCCACGCACAGCCCGTCGAGGTTGTCCCGATCGATGACCAGGCGAGCGACGAGGTCGGCCGCCGTCTGGCCGATGCCGGGAGGATCGATGTCCCACGTGCCGTGGTGCACGCCCGCCCGGACTAGCTCGACTGCGGCCGGGGTGCCGTTGCGGGACACCATCTTCACCTCGCCCAGCCGGCCGGCCTCGCGCAAGGCCTGGACCGCGCCGAGCATGGTCTCGTCGTTGAACGGGATAAGCGCGTCCAGCTGGTCGAAGTCGGCCAGCAGGTTCGCCGTCTTCTCCTTGCCTCCCGATGCGACGTCGGTAGTGTTCTTGTATCTCGCGTTTTCCGGGTCGTTGACCCTCGTCAGCCCGGATATCTCGATCCCGTGCAGCAGGCCGATCATGAGTTCGACGTCGTCGACGACATCAGGGCCGCCGACCACCGCGACCCGCGCAGCCGGGCGGACCAGCGTCGCCAGGTACTGGGCCATGTATACGCCGTGATTGAAGTTCGGGTAGGCAACTGAGCCGTCCACGCCGAATCGCGGCCGCTCCAGGCTTACCACCGGAATCCCCCTGGCGCGCGCGTATCCGGCCGCGTCAGCCGGGACCTCCGGGTCGATGACCCAGATGATGATGGCGTCATATCCTGCGTCGGCGGCTGCCCGCACCGCGTGGTCGGCGGCGGAGCGCCAGTTCCCGTCGGCGAAGTCAGCGTAGGAGACATGCAGCTCGATGCCCCGGGCCGCGAGGCTGCTCTGCAGGCCGTGTGCGATCGCGTCAACCGCAGCGTTAGCGCCGTAAGGCATGGGGTTCACGTACAGGGCGCGCATCTAGCCTCCGACCTCCCGTAGCCGGGCCGGAAGATCTGCGGACAGCACCTCGCAGCCCGTTCCCGTGACTAGTACCTGCTGCTCGAAGACGAAGATCCCGGCTAGTCCGCCATCCGGATGCGGCGGGGCGAGGATTGGCTCCAGGCACAGCACCATTCCGGGCCGGACGGCCACGTCGTCGTCGGTGTTCTCGTGGCAGCGGATGAGCGGACGTTCCCAGAGTTCCAGGCCGATGCCGTGGCCGGCGATCTCGCCGACCGGCTCAGTGACGCCTGCTGCCGCGACCTCCGCCGCCGCGACGCCGATGAGCTCTGATACCCGGACGCCTGGGCGAAGTGCGCCTATCATCGCCTCGGTGGCGCCGGCGGCGGCGTCGGCGTACCGCCGGTCCTCGTCGCGCAGCTTGCCGACGCCGATCAGCCGCAGGATGTCGGACACGTAGCCGTCGCTGGCGCCACCGCCGTCCACGAACACGATGTCGCCGTCACCGATCACGTTGTCCGACGCCGGCGAGTCAACCAGCGGGTACCTGCTGCGCCCGGAGACGCAATTCACGAACAGCGGCTTGGTGCCGGCCGTGGTTCCGCTTCGGTACATTGTCGCGCCGATGATCGCGACCAGGTCCTTCTCGGTCATGCCAGGGGTCGCCGCATCCAGGCCCGCCTGGTAGCCGGCCACCGCCGCGGTGACTGACCGGCGTATCCGCTCGATCTCCAGCGGGCTCTTCAGCATCCGCAGCGCGGAGAGGAGCCGCCCGCAGTCCCGGGGCCCGCCGTCCCTCATGGTCGCCCGCTGCCTGTCAGCGCCGCCCGGCTT
>Ga0193728_1000429_pt1 | contig 20252 bp, 13 predicted proteins | sample U1c1metaG_FD_143037 | JGI IMG/M metagenome (GOLD analysis project Ga0193728, IMG submission 143037) | Soil microbial communities from a riparian zone of the East river system, Colorado, United States - U1c1 | ecosystem: Environmental > Terrestrial > Soil > Riparian zone | place: USA: East River...
CAGCCCGCCACCGGCCCCCAGCCAGCACCCAGCCAGGGCCGAGCCGGGCAGCAGCACTGCTTACCTACGGACATCATGCACCTTCCGGCACACCCCTTGTCACCCTTCACGCACCGCCGATGTCGAGCAGGGCGTCCGCCGGGGCCGCGCCGCTATCCGGGCACGGATATGGACACTCAGTGAATCATATGTGACGCGGGTCACATACCACACGAACCGAGTCGTACCATCAGATTGATGAGCCCGGTCCGGGCCAGGACTGACGAGGCCGCCCAGCCGAGCCAGACGCACCGGCCATCGACTGGAGGATCGTCACCATGAGCCGTCGAGCTAAGGTCGTCTGCACCCTCGGGCCCGCTTCGTCGAGCCCGGAACAGCTCACTGACCTGGTGGCGGCCGGCCTTGACGTTGCCCGCCTCAACATGAGTCACGGGACGCAGGCCGGCCACCTGGCGACATACCGGGCCCTGCGCGCCGCGTCCGACGAGGCAGGCCGCACCGCCGGGGTGCTCGTCGACCTGCAGGGGCCCAAGATCCGCCTCGGCACCTTCGCGTCCGGGCCTGTCCTGCTGGCGGCAGGCCGCGAGTTCACCATTACCGGGGCGGATGTTCCCGGCGACGCCGCCGAGGCGGGTACCACCTATCCCGGCCTGGCGGGCGACGTCAGGCCAGGTGACCAGATCCTCGTCGATGACGGCCGGGTCGTGCTCGAGGTGACCGCCGTGCAAGGTGAGCGCGTGCGGACCACCGTCGTGGTTGGCGGGGTGGTGTCCGACCACAAGGGCCTCAACGTTCCCGGCGCCCGGCTGAGCGTCCCGGCGCTCGGCGCCAAGGACGAGCAGGACCTGCGCTGGGCGCTTGGCCTGCGCGCGGACATGATCGCCCTGTCGTTCGTCCAGGGACCAGAGGACGCCGCGCCGGTCCGCAGAATCATGGACGAGCTGGGCGCGCGGGTGCCGCTCATCGCGAAGATCGAGAAACCGCAGGCGGTCGCCGCGCTGCCGGAGGTGCTCGAGGCCTTCGACGGGCTCATGGTGGCCCGCGGCGACCTTGGCGTGGAGATGCCCCTGGAGCAGGTGCCGATCGTCCAGAAGCGAATGATCGATCTGGCCAGGGAGAAGGCCAAGCCCGTCATCGTGGCGACTCAGATGCTTGAGTCGATGATCTCAGCCCCTAGGCCGACCAGGGCCGAGGTGTCAGATGTGGCCAACGCCGTGCTCGATGGCGCCGATGCGCTCATGCTGTCGGCCGAGACCGGCGTGGGCGCCTACCCCATGGAGACCGTGGCCATGATGGCGAGGATCATCGTCGCCGCGGAACGCGAATGCCTGCATGCCGTGTCCTCGCTAGCCCGCGTGCCCACGACGACGGGGGGCGCCATCGCGCGGGCGGCCGTCGAGGTCGGCGCGGTCGTCGGCGCGACGGCAATGGTCGCGTTCACGATGTCAGGCGAGACCGCACGGCGGCTCGCCAGGTACCGGTCGCCAATCCCGCTGCTGGCGTTCACGCCAGAGCCCGCTGTCCGGAGTCAACTGGCGCTCACGTGGGGCGTGGAGACCTTCATCGTCCCGCCGGCCCGGCATACCGACGACATGGTCAGGCAGGTCGAGACGGCCCTCCTCGACATCGGGCGCTGCGAGAAGGGCGACAAGGTCGTCATCGTCGCGGGGAGCCCGCCGGGAACGCCCGGCAAGACCAACGCCCTGCGCGTTCACCGGATCGGCGACGCGATCGCCTCCAGCATCACGTAACCGCCGGTGTGTGCGGTCCACCAGTCCGCCCAGCGGCGGCGGCGGCAGTCCTGAGAGCCGCGAACGCGGCGCTTACAGCAGAGCTACCCCGCCGCTCGATCGGGGGCCAGCCATTACCGGCGGATGGCATCGAACCTTCGGCACGCGACGGTACGTAGCACGGTTCGGACGGCCATGTTAAGGAGGTCACGAACTGATGACCGCAGCCCTGCCTCAGCTGGAGCTCACTGTTCTCGCCGGCGTTACTGGATGACCAGGCGGCCGCACTCGGCGCCAATGCTGCTGCCACAGTCGCCGCTGCTCCCCGCCGCTATGCACCGGATTCGAACTAGTAGCAAGTTCCGTCCGTAATGACCGGGGAGCTTCTGGGTGGACGGGCGATGAGCGCGCCGCGGGGAGACAAGACCATTCCTATGCCCGGCCCGAGATGGGAAATCATGTTCTCCCGCAGGCAGTCCCACGGCGGCGGGCGCCGTCAGCGGCGTGCCGCTGCGGGCCTGGTCGCGCTCGCAGCCGCCGTGATGTTCACGGCGCAGTGGCCCGGCCCGGCCGCGTACGCCAGCGACAGCACCCCGCGCCTGCACGCCGCCTCCTCCTCCTCCTCGCACCGGGGCTGGGTCAGGTACTACATCGTCCAGCCCCCCAGGGATCATCAAAACGATGACCTTTACGAGATCGCGTTCAAGACGCTCGGTAATGGCAGCCTCGCCACGACGATCTTCCAGCTGAACCAGGGACGGCTTCAGCCGGGCGGCGGCCGGCTGCAGGATCCCTCCGTGATCAGGCCGGGATGGATCCTCGTTCTGCCGCGGACCGCGTCCGGGCCCGGCGTGCGGTTCGGACCGCTGCCCGCGGTGACCGCGTCGGCCACCGTCTCGCCTCAGCCGCTGAGCAGCTCCCAGGCGGCCGACGGCACCGCCACCGCACGCCAGCCTTGGTACCTGAGCAGCAGGCACGCCGCGGTCGTGGTCGGCGTGATCCTCATCGCGCTCCTCCTGGCGGCCGGACTGGCGGCGGCCGGCGGGCGGCGCCGGAACCCTCGGGTCACCCGGCCACCGCATGGCCGTTACGCGCTGGCGCCGCTAGCGGCTGGACCGCCGGCCGAAAGCACGCTGAGCGCACTGGACACAACCGGATTTCCCGCGCTCCGCATGCCGGACCAGCCCGGCGGGCAGCTAGCCCGGACTGCGCCGACCGCAATCTCTGGCCCGGCCAGCCCCTCATGGCCGGATTACCCGTTGTCAGCTGCCGCACGCCGGGACGGTCCGGGCCAGCCGGAACGCAGCGATCCCGGCCTGCCCGCTCAGGACCATGAGGTCGTCTTCGGCGACGACCGCATCCGCGTCGTACTGGCCGAGGGTCCTGCGGCCACCCGTGCGGGCCAGCCCCACAACGGTCACACCGGGCTCCGCCCGGCCCCGTACCTGCTCTGGACCCCGCGGCCCGGCGACACTCCGGACGGTGGCCTGGCATTCGCCTGCCTGGGTACGGGGGCGGCGGGCGCCCTGTTCATCGACATCGGCGCCGCGCCGGGCGCGGTCGCGATCGGCGGTGACGACGACGCCGCGGTGCGGCTGGCCGAATCGATCGCGCATCAGCTGTGCGCGGCCCCGGCCGCCGGCCGCAGATGCGCTGTCGTCGTCATCGGCGACACGCTCCCGGCCCCGCCGCCATTCGCCGCGGCCTGGATCGCCAGCGCCCGCGAGCTCGCCGGGCCCGCGTGGCCGCCGCACGGCTCCGGCGATGGCACCGAGGTCATCTTCTGCCGGTCGTCCCCGAAGGCGGACATGGTCTGGCTAGCGCGTTACGTATCCCGTGCCCGGCACCGCGTCATCCCGGTCGTCCTGGCGAGCATCCCTGACACGCCCTGGTCGATCACGGCCCAGCCGAGCCGTCACCCGGACGAGTCGCTGCAGTCCGTGATCGCGTGAGAGCCAGGGCGCCCGCGCTGCGACGCGATAGCAGCGCCCAGGCGGCCGATTACGCGGCCGGGGCGGCCGATCACAACAGGCAGGTAGCCGACTGGCTGCTGTCGCGCACTGACCAGCCGCCTGCGGCTCAGCCGCGCCCGTCAGCGCTGGCGCGCGGACGGGCGATCTCGGCGACAGCCATCCCGCTCGCGGCCATCCTGGCCGTCCAGGCGGCGCTGTCGCTGCGCCTGATGTGGTCGAATACGGCGAATGAGGACGAGGCGCTCTACCTGTGGGCCGGTCACCTGGAGATCGCGCACTGGCTGCACGGGACGCAGATCCCGCTGTTTCCGACCTACTTCTCCGGCGCTCCGGTCATCTACCCGGTGATCGGCGCCGTGGCCGACAGCCTCGGCGGGCTGGCCGCGGCCCGGATCCTGTCCCTGGCGTTCATGCTCGGCGCGACCTGGCTGCTGTGGGCGGTAACGTCCCGCCTGTACGGTCGCACCGCAGCCTATACCGCCGCCGCGCTATGGGCGGTGCTGGGACCCACGATCCGCCTCGGCGCGTTCGCCACCTACGACGCCATGGCCCTGTTCCTGGTCGCGCTGGCCACCTGGTGCGCCACGGCGGGGCGGGGCCGCCGGGACGCCACGAGCTGGATGATCGCGGCCGGATGCGTGCTCGCCCTGGCGAACGCGACCAAGTACGCCTCGGCCCTGTTCGACCCGGTGGTGATAGCCGTCGCCATCCTGACCGGGTATCCCCCGGGGGGCAAGGCGGCGTGGCGCCGGGGAGCGCTGGTCTTCTCCTGCACGACGGTGCTGGTCATGGTCCTCCTGGAGGCCGGCCGCGGCTGGTACCTGACGGGCGTGAGCCAGACCACGCTCACCCGCCCGAGCAGCAGCACGGTCGCCCTGGTGATCCTGCTGAGCTCCTGGGACTGGATCGGCGTCATCCTGGTCGGCGGGCTGATCGCCGTGGCCATCGGCCTGGTCAGCAGCGAAGGCGTCCCCGCCCGGCTGCTGGTGATCCTGCTGGCTTCGGCTGCGCTCCTGGTCCCCGCGGAGCAGGCCCGCATCCACACCTACACCGCCCTGAGCAAGCACGTCGACTTCGGCGCGTGGTTCGCGGCCGTGGCCGTGGGCTACGGCGCCGAACGGCTGGCCCGCTGGGCGCGCCCGCGCCTGGGATGGGTCACCCTGGCGGCGGGCCTGACCGGGCTGCTGGTGCCGGTGGCGGCCGCGGGCGCCGCTCAGGCTCGCGGGTTCTACTCGTGGCCTAATTCATCCCGCCTGGTCGTGACGCTCCGCGGGCTGGTGTCCCCGCAGGACCGGATCCTCGTGGACAACGCGCCGCCCCTGGAGTATTACCTGCCCGGCATCTCCTGGCGGCAGTGGAGCAGCGTGTACGGGATCACGCTGCCCTCGGGGCGCCGGGTCGCGGAGCATACCAACAGCCTCGCCCCGTACCGGCGTGCCCTCGCGGCGCACTATTTCCAGTTCGTGATCCTCGATTTCACCGAGAAGCCCGAGCTTGACTCCCGCATAGAGGCCTACCTGCGTCAGGATTCCGGCTACCGGTTTCTCTGCTCGGTCCCGACCGGCCTGGCGGGCTCCGGCGGCAGGTACGTGGTCTGGGCGTACGTGCGGCCTGGCGACGGCAGGCACGGATGATCTCCGCCCCGGCTCGCGCCCGCCACAGCCGCGCCCTCATTGTCCCGCGCCCCCCGGACGACGCCGAGCAGGAGTCCTACGCCTGGCGGTCCCTGCCTTACCTGACCATCAGCATCAGCATCAGCGCAGCATGCATGATCGTGGCTCAGGCGTGGTTCGAGTCCCGCAGCCTGATTGCGCTGCCCTTCGCCGGCTATACGGTGCTGTATGCCGTCTACCAGGCGGTCAGCCTGCCGACGAACTTCCTCGGCCGCGGCTTCAACCTGGCCCGCCATCAAGCCCTGGTCGCCGGATGGAATCCGGCCTGGTTCCCGTCGGTGGACATCTTCCTGCCCATCTGCGGCGAGCCCATCGAGGTGCTGCGCAACACCTGGATAGGAGTGTTCGAGCTCATCCACGCTTACCCGGGTGTCGCCACCGCGTACGTCCTCGATGACGGGGACAGCAACGAGGCCCGCGGTATCGCCGGCCCATTCGGGTTTAAGTATCTGCGCCGGCCGGATCATTGCCACAAGAAGGCCGGGAACCTCAACTACGGGTTCGGGCGCAGCAGCGGCGAGCACATCGTCGTCTTCGACGCGGACTTCCGCCCCCGGCCCGACTTCCTGGCGCAGACCCTCCCCTACCTGGACGACCCTCATACCGGGATTGTGCAGACGCCCCAGTTCTTTCGCTGCGAGCGAGGCCAGACCTGGGTGGAGCGGGCGGCCGGAGCGACCCTGGAGGTCTTCTACCGGGCCGCCCAGGTGTCTCGTGATCGGTTCGGGTCCGCGCTGTGCGTCGGGTCCAACGCGGTCTACCGCCGGGCCGCGCTCGCGCCGGCCGGCGGGTTCACGCTCATCCCCTATGCCGAGGACTCCCACACCGGGCTGGATGCCCGCCGGCACGGCTACCAGCTGAGGTACCTGCCGGTTCCGCTGGCCGCCGGGGTCTGCCCGTCCACCCTGGATGCGTTTATGCGCCAGCAGTACCGGTGGTGCTGCGGCGCGACGTCCCTGATCTGGACGTCCCGCATGTGGCGGGTCCGCATGCCGTGGCGCTCGCGGCTGCCCTACCTGGCGGGCTGGCTGTGGAACCTGACCACGGGCGTCCGCACCCTGGTCGTGCCGCTGATACCCGTCGTCATGCTCGTCTGGCTGCCGGGCGAGATCCAGCTCCGCAACGCGGTCCTGCTGATTCCGCCGGTCATCACCGGCGTGATCCTGTATCCCCTGTGGCACAACTCTCCCTACAGCCCGCGGATCTGGCCGCTGGCGATCGCCGTGGGCTGGGCACAGGTCCTGGCCTTGTGGGACTACGGCCGGGGCAAGGTCATGTCCTGGGAACCCAGTCGCGGCCAGGCGGACGCCGGGCGCCGGCTGTGGTGGGGAGTGGTGCTGTGGAACGGGACCCTCGCGCTGGCCTGGCCGTGCCTCGCGGCCTGGCGGATCGAGCAGACCGCCTCCTGGCAGTTCACCGTCATCGCCCTGTTCGGCGTCCTCAACCTGCTCGTCGTCGGACGCCTGATCGTCCCCGGAAGGAACGCAGTATGAGAGCCAGGCTCCTGCTCCCCGCGGTCATCGGCGCCCTGGCCCTCGCCGGCTGCGGCCAGCCCGGCTTTACTCCAGGCCAGGCGCCCGTGAAGCTGAGCGAACCGCCCCGGCCGCTGGCCACCGCGACGGCGAGCTACCTGGGTGTCTTTGAGCTCGGCGTCCCGCAGTCCTACCAGCCGGTCACGCAGTTCGCGGTGTCGGCCGGCCGCCGGCCGAACCTCGCCTTGTACTTCAGCGGGACCCGCCAGCCGTTTGCGCTGGCCTTCGCCCGGCAGGCCCGCGCTCACGGCGCCATCCCGCTCATCCAGATGCAGCCCGCCGGGATCAGCATGGCCGACATCGCGGCCGGGCGACTCGACCGGTACCTGCGCTCCTACGCCGACTCCGTGCGGGCCTACGGGCACCCGGTCGTTATCGGCTTCGCCCATGAGATGAACGGCAACTGGTACCCGTGGGGCTTCGGGCACGTGTCGCCTGCCACCTGGGTCGCGGCCTGGCGGCACGTGGTCACCGTCTTCCGGGGCCAGGGCGCACGAAACGTGACCTGGCTGTGGACCGTCAACTGGACCCAGACCGACAATCCCCCGCTGCGCGCCTGGTGGCCGGGCAGCCGCTACGTGACCTGGATCGGGATCGACGGCTACCTGACGGCACCGCAGAGCACGTTCGGCACCGTGTTCGCGCCGACCGTGGCCGACATCCGCGCCTTCAGCAACGCCCCGGTGCTCATCGCCGAGACAGCCGTCGGCCCGCGCTCCGGGCAGGTGGCCAAGATCCCGGGCCTGTTCGCGGGGGTCAGAGAAGATCACCTGCTCGGCCTGGTCTGGTTCGATATAGCTCAGAACCAAGGTGCCTACCATCAAGACTGGCGGCTCGAGGACCATCCGGCGGCCCTGGCTGAGTTCCGCCGCGAGGCGGCGGCGCTGCCCCCGGGCCAGCCGTAGCCGGGTCCGGCCGCGTCGCCCCGGGCCGCCAGCCCACGGCCGCCGATGGTGCGCGCCAGCACATCGCCCGGGCCCACCTATGACGCCCACGGCCGGGAGTACGACGGCCATTGCCGCTCAGTTGGTGTTCGACGGCCAGCCGATCGCATCTTGATGCCTCAATCGGGCGGCACTATGATGTCTATATGCGAACTACTCTCACTCTCGACCCCGACGTCGCCCAGCTCGTCGACGAGGCCGCCCACCGCGCGCGGACATCGAGGAAACAGGTGATCAACGATGCCCTGCGGCGGGAGCTTTCCCAGCCGCTGTCACGCCGGGAGCCCTATCACCTTCCTGTTCACGAGGCCACGCTGCAGCCCGGCTTCGACCTGGCCGGCTTCAACCGCCTGGCCGACGAACTGGAGGACGAGGCGATTCTTCCTGCCGGGAACCGCCCTGGATCGTGATCATCCCCGACGTCAATCTGCTGCTCTACGCAGTGGTATCGGCCTTCCCGCAGCACAAGGCCGCTCATGCGTGGTGGGAGGAAACGGTCAACTCCTCCGCGGAGATCGGTCTCACCTCCCCGGCCATCTTCGGGTTCATCCGGATAGCGACGAATCCGCGAGTGCTGTCCCCGCCGCTGACGGTCGATGCCGCCACGGGATACGTAGCCACGTGGCTCGGCCAGCCCAACGTAAGCCACCTCATCCCTGGCCCTCGGCATGTTGACATTGCCTTCGGCCTTCTGCACGGTGTCGGAACCGGCGGAAACCTCACGACGGATGTCCAGCTAGCCGCATTCGCGTTCGAATACGACGCGGACATGTTCTCGAACGACACCGATTTCGCCCGCTTTCCCGGCCTGCGCTGGCGCAACCCCCTGGCCTGATCGCCGCACCTCACTTTCGGGTCCGTGACCTGCGCAGAGATACCGGCAACAGGTCACCTTCGATCAGGACCCCGCGGTTCGCTGCTGGGACGTTCAGCCGGTGCATCCCTCACTGGAGATCGCTACGGGACCGCCAGGCCGTTGACCGTGCCTGGCGGTTCTGGTGCCTGGTTACTGGCGTGCGGGGCCGCCGTGGTGGTCGTGCTGGCGGTAGTCGGCGGGTGTGCCGCGGCGCGGTGCTGGGCTGAGTGGGCCGTCGGCGTCGCCGGCGATGTGCCGGCCGAGCTTGTAGCGGGATAGCTTCCGGCTGTACCCGATTCGAACTAGTAGCGGGTTCCGTCCGTAAAGACCGGCGACTTCCCGGTGGATGGGCGATGAGCGCCGCGGGGAGACGAGACCATTCCTATGCCCGGCACGAGGTGAGAAATCATGTTCAGCCGCAGGCAGTCCCACAGCCGCGGGCGCCGGTACCTGTACGAGATCGCGCTCAAGACGGTCGGTAATGGCAGCCTCGCCACGACGATCTTCAAGCTGAACCGGGGACGGCTGCAGCCGGACGGCAGCCGACTGCAGGATCCGAACGTGATCGAGCCGGGATGGATCCTCGTCCTGCCGGCGACCGCGTCCGGGCCCGGCGTGCGGTTGCTCCTCCTGGCGGCCGGGCTGATGGCCGTCGGCGGGTGGCGCCGGAACGCTCGTGCCACCCGGTCGCTGCATAGCCGTCACGCGCGGGTGCCACTGGCCGACGTGACCGTCGGCGGGAGCTCGCTGCTGGGGATCGAGATCGGCAATGAGCCCGGCTCCTACTACGACGGCACCTCCGATTACTTCAGCGACTTCGAGGCCAACGCGGCCGCGATCGAGGCGGCGGCGCCGGGAGTCAGCCTGGTCGGGCCGGATCCCAACCACAGCAGTCCATCCTTCATCGCCGCGTTCGCGAGTAACGAGGCCGCCCATCCAGACGTCGCCGAGGTGACCCAGCACTCCTACCCGACCAGCACCTGCGGCGACTCGGTCGCGACCGCCGGCTTCTTCGCCCCGGCCTTCTCGGGGGCCGCCTTCTGCCAGTTCAGTCATCAGAATTTCACCGTTGACAACGGCGGGCTGACCGTGTCCTACCCGGCTGGGTCGACCGCTCCGTCGGCCGGGTCGCCATTTGGCGGCGCGCAGGCATGCGTTCCGTCTTCAGCGGGGCCGGGAGACACGCTGGCGCTGACTTACAGTGTCCGGTTCCCGTCCGGGTTCCAGTTCGTGAAAGGCGGCAAGCTGCCGGGGATCTACGGCGGCGTGGAGCCGTTCTCGGGCGGCGAGCATAACCCGAACGGCTGGTCCATGCGGCTCGTGTGGGGCGCTGGCGGCACGGGCGGGATCTACGCTTACACGGCCAAGACGACGGGCTTCGGCGACGAGTACGGCCAGGGGAACTTCTCCTGGCAGGCCGACGGGCAATGGCACACCGTCACCGAGCGGGTCACCGTCAACACTCCGGGTGCTTCCGACGGTTCCGTCACGCTCAGTTACGACGGCCGGCAGGTGATCCGGCAGACCGGCGTCGATATTACCGAGACAAACACGCCGGCCGCTGGCCTGTTCTTCTCGACTTTCAACGGTGGCCACGATAGTTCCTGGGCGCCGACATCGGACGAGTCGATCAGCTTCAAGAACTTCTCCGCGTCGCAACAGCAACAGCCGGTGACGACCATGTCATTCTTCGGGGTGACGGCGACGCCGGACACGGTGACGCGATGAGCACCGGACAGTCCACGCCAGCTGACCCGGCTGAGCCGTCCGTCCCGGACGTGCACGGGTTCTTGCAGTTGCTCGCCGGCTGGGTGCCCGACCGGGCGCTGGCCCGGGCGCGGCGGGACCTGGCGGACGGCCAGGCGGCCGCGACGGCCGCCGCCGCGGCAGCGATGGTGTCCGAGTACGACGTCCCCCTGCTGGCCCCCGACATTGACGCCTTCCGGGCGCTGGCCGGTGAGCCGGGCCTCCTGGACGGCGTGCAGCCGGTGCCGCGGTACCCGAGGCTGCCCTTCGGGTTCAGCGAGTTCAGCCCGGACGGGCAGTTCGAGCTCGACGGCGTGGACGAGGTCATGATCGAAGCGGCGCAGGCACCTGGCGCGCAGGTCACCGGGCTGTGGCGCAGCTGGCGCTTTCCGCTAGACGGCTTCGGGGAGCCAGATCTGTTCGAGGGAGACGAGGCCGAGTACGAGGCTGAACTGGCGGCCCTGGGCTATGTCCTGGCCGATCCCGATGAGTCCGACGATCCTGACCAAAAGGAAGATCTCAGGCCGACGGCGGCGATCGATCCCGCCGACCCTACGCGGGTGCTTCGGGTTTACATCGCCCAGGTGACTGATGGCGCCCTCGCGCCCGCCGTGGCGGGTGCGCTGCACGGCGCGCTCGATGGCGTGGCAGAAGCGGGGATCGAGGTCATCGACCTGGACACCGAGCCGCCGCCGTACCAGGCCGAGGCCCTGGCGCAGTCAGCGCTCGTGTGGGCGGCCGAGGCGGATTCCGGGCCGCCGTTCCGGCTGGCCCGGGTCTTCGACTTCGCGGACCCGGTCACCGGGCCGGGTTTCGCGATGGGCCACCGCATCATCACCGAGCCGGAAGAGCGCGACCGGCTGGTTCAGTTCCTGAGCACCGGGACGGTCATCCTGCACACTACGGCCCGGATGCAGGATGTCCTTGACCCGGACGGCGGCGAGGTCGTGCCGACGAGCTTCCGCACCGACGGCGAGTGGATCTGGACCGATACGGTGACGTATTACCTGGAGCACTATGGCCTGGCACCCGATGCCGAGCTGATCGAGCACATCGATGCCCGGTGGCGAGCTGGCCGGTTCGCCAGCGAGACCGATCATGAAACCGCAATCCAGGCGGCCAATTTCGTGATGCACCCGCCGTCGCCGGACGCCGGGAAAGCGGTCTGGGTGTCCGGGCCGCCGGACTGACCGACCTGACTGCGCACGGTTCGTGCCCAGCCGGGAGCAATTTTTTCATCAATTTTGTCGCGAGATCGCGCTTAGTTCACTAGCGAGAACGCCTCGTCCTGTTACAGGAACGAACTGGTCGCCTTCACGCGCCTGTTTCGGGTTAATAGACGTCGCGGACGTAGCGGTGATCAGCGGTGAGTTGCCGCACGTAGCTGGCGGCGTCCTCAAGAGTCATGGCGCCGTGCCGGGCGACGATCTCGCGAAGGGCCCGGTCGACGTCCTTGGCCATGCGGGCCGCGTCACCGCAGACGTAGAGGTGCGCGCCGTCCTGCAGCCATGACCAGAACTCCGCTGCGTGCTCGCGCATGCGGTCCTGGACGTAGATCTTTGTCCGCTGATCACGGGAGAACGCGAGGTCGAGCCGGTCGAGCAGGCCCTCGCGGTGCATGCCGGTGAGTTCGTCGCGGAAGTAGAAGTCGCATTCCTGGCGCTGGTCGCCGAAGAAGAGCCAGTTCTTCCCGCTGTTCCGGTGAATGCGCCGCTCGTCGAGGAATCCCAGGAAGGGCGCGAGGCCGGTGCCGGGGCCGATCATGATCATCGGTGCTGCGCCGTCCCGGGGCGGCCGGAAGTGACGGGTCGGATGGATGGCGACGGTCACCGGCTGCCTGACTGGGGCCTGGGTGAGGTACCCAGAGCACACGCCGATGCGCTGCTGTCCGCGCGGGCTGTCGAAACGGACCACGCCGACCAGGACGTCCAGGAGCCCGGGATTGCGGCTGGGGCTCGACGCGATGGAGTACCGCCGGGGCCGCAGCGGCGTGAGCAGGCGGGCCCATTGCTGCGCGCTGACGCCGTGGTGCAGCCCGCCGAATGCGGTCACGACGTCGATGGCCTGCCTGCCCCAGAGCCATTTGTCCAGCTGATCGCGGCCTGCTGACTCAAGCGCTGCGCGCAGCTGCCGGTCGCGGCTTCGCCGGGCGACGAAGCGAAGCAGGTCATCACCGGGCGTTGCGATCTCGAGATGGGAGCGCAGGGCGTCGGCGAACCCGACCGGCCCGGCGTGGGGAACATCGACGATCTCATCGGCTGGGGCGCCGGTCGCGGTGAGCCATTCCCGCACGAGCGACCCGCTGTTGCGGGGCGTGATCGCGAGGATGTCCCCCGCCTGGTAGGCGTGGCCGCTGTCGCTGATGTCGAACGTGAACAGCCGTACTTCTTTCGCTGAGCCGGGGCCGCTGAGCAGGCGGCTGCCGGCCAGGCGGGCCGGGCCGGGCGCGGGCCGGCGGGCGGCGGGCGCGGGCTCCTGGACGCGCGCGGCGCGCTGCGCTGTCTCGGCCGGGCTGGCGGGCGGATCTCCCTGGGCGGACAGTGCCTTCCTGATCTGGCCGAGCCAGGAGCCGGCGGCGGCCTCGTAATCGGAGTCACAGTCCACCCGGGGCGCCAGCCTGGTCGCGCCCAGCTCCCCGAGTCGCTGATCCAGGCGCCGGCCGTGGCCGCAGAAGTCGCTGTAGCTGGAATCACCGAAAGCCAGCACGGCGAAGCGGATGCCGCCGATCGGATCGCCGAGCCGCTCCAGGAAGCCGGTGCCGTTATCGGGTGACTCCCCGTCGCCGAAGGTGCTGCTGATCACCAGCAGGTCGGCGTCACGGGGCAGGGCGCCGGGGGCCTGATCGGCCATGCTCCGCAGCGTGACCGCGGCGCCGTCTGCGGTGAGTCGCCGGGATACGAGGGTGGCGAAGTCTTCGGCGTTGCCGGTCTGCGATGCCCACAGGATCACGAGCTCCCGCTGCGATACCGGCGTCCGGGGGCCGGGGCCTGACAGGCGGGCCGCCGGGTTCCCCGGCGCGGCGGCGATGGCTGATCCGGCCGCGGCCGTGACGCGCGTCAGCGCGACGGCACAGGCTTTGAACTCGGGCTGAAAGGAGATCGGATCGACGGCGTCGCTGGTCACGGCGTTGATGCTGAGGTACTCGCCGAACAGGTCGTTCCAGTGAAAGGGGGCGAAGCAGCTGCCCGGCTGGACGCGGTCGGTGATCATCGCCGGCAGCACGGCGCGGCCCCGGCGGGACGCGACCTCAACCGTGTCGCCCGGCTGGATGCCGAGGCGGGCGGCGTCCTCAGGGTGCAGGTCCACGAACGGGCCGGGGTTGAGCTGGTTGAGCTTGGCTACCTTGCCGGTCTTGGTGAGCGTGTGCCACTGGTGCGGCAGCCGTCCGGTGTTCAGGACGAAGGGATACCGGTCGTCGGGCAGCTCGGCGGCGGTAAGGTGCGGGCGGGCCAAGAACACCGCCCGCCCGGTTTCGGTGGCGAACGCGAGCCGGGGAACGTCGCCGCCGGGGCGCCTTATCTGCCGCTGGCTGACCCCGTCATTGAGGTAGCGGATCGGGTTGCGCCCGTCGTGATCGCCCGCGTCGCCGCCCGGCGGGCTGGGCCACTGGACCGGGCCGCGCCGCAGCCGGTCGTAGCTGACGCCGCGCAGGTCGTAGCCGGTCTTCGGATTCCAGGTTCGCCTGATTTCGTCGAAGACCTCCTCGGCGCTGCCGTAGCTGAAGCCGTCGGCGAAGCCCATCTCGCACGCCACCCGGGCAATCAGCTGCCAGTCGGGAAGAGCCTCGCCGGGCGCGCCGGCGGCTGGCCGCGCCAGCGTGAGGGTCCGTTCGGAGTTGATCATCACCCCTTCGGACTCTGCCCACATCGCGGCCGGCAGGACGATATCGGCGTAGCCGTTGGTTTCGGTGTCAGCGAAAACGTCCTGGGTGACGACGAGCTCCGCGGCTGCCAGGCCGTCGATGACGGTTCTCCGGTTGGCCACCGACGCGACTGGGTTGGTGCAGATGATCCAGCAGGCCTTGATGTCGCCCGACGCCATCCTGGCGAACAGGTCGACGGTTCCCTGTCCCACGCCGGTCCGCAGGGTGCCGGGCGGGATCGCCCAGAGATCCTCGATGAACGCCCGGTCCTGCTCGACGGCGACCGAGCGCTGCCCGGGCAGGCCCGGGCCCAGGTAGCCCATCTCCCGGCCGCCCATGGCGTTGGGCTGCCCGGTCAGGGAGAACGGGCCGCTGCCCGGGCGGCAGATCGCGCCCGTGGCCAGGTGCAGGTTGCACAGCGCGTTGGTGTTCCAGGTGCCCTGGGTGCTCTGGTTGAGGCCCATGGTCCACAGGCTCATCCACTCCCCGGCCGCGCCGATCCAGCTGGCCGCGGTGCGGATGTCGGCTTCGCCGATGCCGGTGATCTCAGCGACGTAGGCGGGCGGGTAGCCGGCCAGGAAGGCCGGCATCGCCTCCCAGTTCTCGGTGAACTCGCTGATGAACCCGGTGTCGATGTGCCCGTCCGCGACGAGCAGGTGCAGCAGCCCGTTCAGCAGCGCAAGATCCGTGCCGGGTCTGATCTGCAGGAACAGGTCGGCCTTGTCAGCGGTGGCGGTGCGGCGCGGGTCGACCACGATCAGCCTCGCGCCCGCCTTGAGCCGGTCCAGCAGCCGGAGGAACAGGACCGGGTGGCAGTCGGCCATGTTCGCGCCGATCACGAAGAAGACGTCGGCCCGGTCGAGGTCGTCGTAGGACCCGGGCGGGCCGTCAGCGCCCAGGGAGAGCTTGTAGCCGCTGGCGGCGCTGGCCATGCACAGGCGCGAGTTCGACTCGATCTGGTTGGTGCCGACGAAGCCCTTGGCGAGCTTGTTGGCCAGGTACTGTGCCTCCAGGCTCAGCTGGCCGGAAACATAGAACGACAGCGCGTCCGGCCCGTGCCCGTCAAGGATCCGGCGCAGCTGCCCGGCGGCGAGGCTGATGGCCTCGTCGGCGTTCACCGGCTGCGGGTCGCCGCCCCGGCAGGTCCGCCGTAGCGCCGTGGTGAGCCGGCCGGGCGCGGCCAGCATGTCCGCGGTCGTCGAGCCCTTGGTGCACAGCCGCCCCCGGTTGGCCGGATGGGCCTTGTCGCCGGAACTGCGCACCACCCGGCGGCGCCCGTTCTCGTCGGCCGCGACATCGAGGACCATCCCGCAGCCGACACCGCAGTAGCCGCAGACGGTGCGCACGCTGGTGATCATCCGGTCCGCCACCCGGTTACGCTAGGAACAGGCAGTTACGGCGGGTGACCGCCAGCGGCACGTCACCGTTAAGTTCACCGCACAACCCTGGTGGCGATGCGGTGCGGCAGATGTTTCGCCGATGTAACCCTGCGGAATAGCCGTGATAACGCCGCCGGGTCACCGTTGGGGGGTGACCCGCAGCCGCCAGCACCTCGTCGTCGCCGGCAACGGCATGGTCGGGCAGCGGCTGGTGGAGGCGCTGCGGGAGCGTGACACCGAACGGGCGTGGCAGGTCACGGTGCTGTCGGAGGAGCCGCGGCGAGCCTATGACCGGATTGCGCTGTCGTCGTACTTCGACGGCGCCGACGCGGCCAGCCTCGACCTGGTCGCCGCGGACTGCTATGGCACCGAGGACTATGCGCTGCATCTGGGCGAGGCGGTGACCGCCATCGATCGCGGCGCCGCGACAGTGACGACCAGCACCGGACGACGAGTGGCCTACCACGCGCTGGTGCTGGCCACTGGCTCCTACCCGTTCGTGCCCCCGGTGCCGGGCAAGGACCTGCCCGGCTGCTTCGTCTACCGCACCCTGGATGACCTGGACGCGATCCGGGCGGCCGCCGAACTCGCGGCCTCGACCGCTCACGGGCGCCGCGCCGGCCTCGTGGTCGGCGGCGGCCTGCTGGGCCTGGAGGCGGCGCGCGCGCTTCGGTTGCTGGGCATGTCGCCGCATGTGGTCGAGCTGGCCCCGCGGCTGATGCCGCTGCAGGTGGACGAGGCCGGCGGCGCCCTGCTGCGGGAGCTGATCGAGGACCTGGACGTGACGGTGCACCTGGGCACTTCCGTGGCCTCGATTCAGCGCGACGGGCCGCGGATAGCGGCTACCCTGGCCAGCGGGGCCCAGCTCGATCTGGACCTGGTTGTCTTCTCCGCCGGCATCCGGCCGCGAGACCAGCTAGCCCGCGATGCCGCCCTGCTCATCGGCGCGCGCGGGGGCGTCGCCGTCGATGACGGCTGCCGCAGTTCCGACGAATCGATCTACGCCATCGGCGAATGCGCGTGCATCGACGGCCGCGTCTACGGCCTGGTCACCCCGGGATACGAGATGGCCGAGGTCCTGGCCGACCGGCTCACCGGGGGCACGGCGAGTTTCACCGCCGCGGACGTCTCGACCAAGCTGAAGCTGATGGGCGTCGATGTCGCCAGTTTCGGCGATTTCCTGGCGGCTGCGCCGGGCGCGCTGGCGGTGACACTCAGCGACCCGATCGGCCGCAGCTACGCCAAGCTGGTGGTGTCCGATGACGCCAGGACCCTGCTGGGCGGGGTGCTGGTCGGTGACACCTCGAAGTACGCCGTGCTGCGGCCGCTGGTCGGGCGGGCGCTGCCCGGTGATCCGGTGGCGATGATCACGCCGGCTGGCGAGGGAGCCGGGGCCGGGGCCGGCGCGCTGCCGGGCGATGCCCAGGTCTGCTCCTGCCACGCGGTCACCAAGGACGCGATCTGTGCCGCGATCACCGCCGGCGATCTGAGTGACGTCGCCGGGATCAAGTCCTGCACCAGGGCCGGGACGGGCTGCGGTTCGTGCCTGCCGCTGCTCAAGACGCTGCTCGCCGACAGCGGCGCCGCGGTGAGCAGCGCCCTGTGCGAGCATTTCGACCAGACCCGGGCGCAGTTGTTCGAGCTCGTCCGCGCCGAGCGCCTGCCGACCTTCACCGCGCTGGTCACCGCGCATGGCCGCGGCCGCGGCTGCGACATCTGCAAGCCCGTCGTCGCCTCCATCCTGGCCAGCCTGGGACACGGGCACATCCTCGACGGCGAGCAGGCCGCGCTGCAGGACACCAACGACCATTTCCTGGCCAACATCCAGCGCAACGGTTCCTACTCGGTGGTCCCCCGGATCGCCGGCGGCGAGATCGCGCCCGACAAGCTGATCGTCATCGGCGAGGTCGCCCGCGACTTCGGCCTGTACACCAAGATCACCGGCGGGCAGCGCATCGACCTGCTCGGCGCCCGGGTCGAGCAGCTGCCCGGAATCTGGCGGCGGCTCGTCGACGCCGGCTTCGAGTCCGGGCACGCCTACGGGAAGGCGCTTCGGACGGTGAAGTCCTGCGTCGGGTCTGCGTGGTGCCGCTACGGGGTCCAGGACTCGGTGTCCCTGGCCATCGAGCTGGAGCTGCGGTACCGCGGCATCCGGTCCCCGCACAAGATCAAGGCCGGCGTGTCGGGGTGCGCCAGGGAGTGCGCCGAGGCGCAGGGCAAGGACATCGGCGTGATCGCCACCGAGAACGGGTGGAATCTCTACGTCGGCGGCAATGGCGGCTTCCGGCCCCGCCACGCTGACCTGCTGCTCACCGACGTCAGCACCGGAACGCTGATCCGCACCATCGACCGCTTCATCATGTTCTACGTCCGCACCGCCGATCGCCTGCAGCGCACCGCCGGCTGGGTCGAATCGCTCTCGGCCGGCGGCGTCAACGGGCTGAGCTACCTGCGCTCGGTGCTGGTGGACGACGCGCTCGGCATCACCGCCGAGCTCGATGCGGCCATGGAACAGCACGTGACGGCCTACGAGGACGAATGGGCCGCGGTGCTGGCCGACCCGCAGCGGCTGAGCCGCTTCGTGTCCTTCGTCAACGCTCCCGGCACCCCCGATCCGAGCATCGCCTTCATGACCGAACGCGGCCAGCCCCGCCCGGTGTCACGCCCCGTGTCACGGCCTGTGCCCGTACAGCTGACCGGGCCAGGCCCGGAGGCGGCTCGATGACTGAGCTGGCCGCGCAACCAGGAATCGCACCCGTCCCAGGCGGCTGGCACGCGGTATGCCGCTACGCGGACCTGCTGCCCGAGCGCGGTGTCGCCGCGCTCGTCGGCGACACCCAGATCGCTGTCTTCCGCATGTTCGACGGCACCCTGTACGCGATCGGCAACCGGGACCCTTTCACCGGCGCGCACGTGCTGTCCCGGGGGATCGTCGGCAGCCGCGGCGAGATCCCGACGCTGGCCTCCCCGCTGCTCAAGCAGGTCTTCGACCTGCGCACCGGATCCTGCCTGGACGACGACACGGTTGCCGTGCTCAGCTATGCGGCACGTACCGTCGGCGGCTGGGTCGAGGTCTGGTGCTCGTGATCGCGCCCGTGCCCGAGGCGGCGCGCGGCATCGAGCCCCTGGCCGGCTACACGGTCGGCATTACCGCGGCGCGACGCAGGAAGGAGTTCGGTGCGGCGCTGGAACGCCGCGGGGCCAAGATCCTCTACGGCCCGGCGATCCAGATCGTGCCGCTGGCCGATGACACCGAACTGCGCGATGCCACCGAACGGTGCCTGGCCGACCCGCTGGACATCGTCGTGGCCACCACCGGGATCGGGTTCCGCGGCTGGATGGAGGCCGCCGACACGTGGGACCTGCTCGAGAAGCTCACCTCGGCCATCGGGCACGCAACGGTCCTGGCCCGCGGCCCGAAGGCCCGCGGCGCGATCCGCGCCTCGGGGCTGAGGGAGGCATGGTCGCCCGAGTCCGAGTCCTCCAGCGAGGTCCTGGAGTACCTGATCGCTTCCGGCGACCTGTCCGGGAAGCGCATCGCCGTGCAGCTGCACGGCGAGCCGTTGCCCGACGTCGTGCAGACGCTGACCCTGGCCGGCGCGGACGTCATCGAGGTGCCCGTCTACCGGTGGGTTCCGCCCGACGACGGGACCCCCTTGCAGCGGCTGATCGAGACCGTGGCCGCTGGCGGCATCGACTCGGTGGCGTTCACTAGTGCGCCCGCCGCAGCGAGCTTCCTGTCCTCGGCTGATGCGCAAGGACGCGGGGATGCCGTGCGCACCGCCCTGCGCGGACCGGTCCTGGCCGCCTGCGTTGGCCCGGTAACAGCCGGTCCGCTGCTGCGCGAGAGCGTCCCCGTCATCCAGCCTGCCCGCAGCCGGCTCGGCGCACTGGTCCGCGTGATAGTGGAGCAGCTGCCCGCGCGCCTCGGGCGGCAGTTCCCGGTCGCCGGGCACAACCTGGACGTCCGCGGTCACGCTGCCGTGGTCGATGACCGGCTCGTTGCCTTGAGCGGCACGAGCATGGCCCTGCTGCGGGAGCTGGTCAGCCGGCCCGGCCAGGTCATCTCCCGCTCGGACTTGCTGAAGGTCACGCCCGGCGGCGGGGACGACGAGCACGCGGTCGAGGTCGCCGTCGGCCGGCTGCGCACCGCCCTCGGCGACCCGCGCATCGTGCAGACGGTCGTCAAGCGGGGCTACCGGCTCGCCTACGAACCTGAGCGGACCGGTAACCCCGCCGACGCCTGGCGCTACTAGAGGCCTGCTCACCAGCGAGCTCTGTCGCACCGGCAGTGACGATGCCCGCTGCCGCACGTCTCAGACGCCGGCCAGGCGCCTGGTACCCGGACGCAGGTATACCGCCCAGCTCAGCGCGGTACAGATGACATAGAACGCGATGAACCCGATGTAGGCTGCGTCGCCCGTCAGGTAGTTCAGGAAGGACTGGCGGAAACCGATATTGACGAGGACGCCGCCGAACGCGCCCACCGAGCTGGCGACACCGATCACCGCGTTCGCCGTGGGGCTGGCGGGGCGGCGGGGCTGGCGGTGCGGCGGG
>Ga0193728_1000430_pt1 | contig 20215 bp, 19 predicted proteins | sample U1c1metaG_FD_143037 | JGI IMG/M metagenome (GOLD analysis project Ga0193728, IMG submission 143037) | Soil microbial communities from a riparian zone of the East river system, Colorado, United States - U1c1 | ecosystem: Environmental > Terrestrial > Soil > Riparian zone | place: USA: East River...
ATACGGCTACGATCACCGGTGTCGAGAACGACCCGGTACCCGGCGACAACAGCGCAACGGCAACAACAACGCCGGCCGCATCCAAGATCTTAATGGTCTCTACCCTCGCGGGCAGCACCAGGGGATATTTGGATGGCACTGGCACGGCCGCGCAATTCAGCACGCCAAGAGGCCTGGCAACGGACGCCGCAGGCAATGTATATGTTGTCGACTATAGTAATAGCCGCATCCGTAAGATCACCCCGGCGGGGGTCGTCACCACGCTGGCGGGCAGCACCAACGGCTTTGCGAATGGACAGGGTTCGGCTGCAAAATTCAGTTATCCCAATACCGTGGCGGTGGATGCCGCAGGCAATGTTTATGTAGCAGACGGGGGAAATAATTGCATCCGCAAAATTACCCCCGCGGGTATGGTGAGCACACTGGCCGGTGACCCCAATACCACCACATTCTACCAGCCATTGGGCGTAGCGGTAGATGCCGCGGGCAATGTGTATGTTGCCGATACCGATAACAGCCGCATTTGCAAGGTCTCGCCTGCAGGTGTAGTGACTGTGCTGGCGGGTAGTGCAACCGGCGGCGTTGGTTCTGCCGGTTATGCCGATGGAGTGGGTACCGCCGCAAAATTCAATAGCCCGAATGGCGTGGTCGTAGATGCAAGCGGCAATGTATATGTTACAGATTCCAGGAACTATGTCGTTCGTAAGATCACGCCCGGCGGAACCGTGACCACCCTCGCAGGAAGCACGGAAGGCTACGCCGATGGCGCGGGCGCGACTGCCCAATTTGAAACCCTCAGCGGCCCCTGTATTGATGCGGCAGGCAATATTTATGCAGGGGATATCGGAACTAATCGTATCCGTAAAATTACACCCGCAGGCGTGGTGAGTACCGTGGCAGGGGGCGCACCGCATGGTTATACTGATGGGCCTGTTGCGACTGCCCTGTTTGCGAATCCCTATGCCGCAGCCATTGATGTTTTGGGGAATATTTATGTTGCTGACGTAGACAATAATGTGATACGCAAAATAGGATATTAGCGATGCCCTTTGGGGGGAAATAAATATTTCAAAGCACCTGTTCCCTGCCCTGTTGGTTTTGTAGTGAAGAAAGGCTGAAAGATTTATTTATTCCAAATCGTATTGTTTTATTAAATCTATTAGTCGCTTTGCCTGGTTAAGTAACTCTTCTGCTCTTGTGGCCTCGGTGCGGTTAGCATTTTTCATATACTGCGTTTCAACAATATACTCGTTGATTAAACCAGCATCGCTGGTAACCAAGGAAGGATTATTAACAGGCTTGTTGATCGTATTATTCTTTAGCATTTCATTAAACACTTTTCCATTGAATATTTTATCGGCGAGTTGCCTGGACTCTGAGCGGATCTGGATTTCATCCGTCAGTTCAAACAATAACTGTCTCATTTTTTGGTCATATGCCATAATACCGTTGGAGACATTCAGATCGCGTATAAGACGAAGGCTGCCTGAGCTTTTTAATTGTTGTATCGTTCTATCGTTGGGAAATATATTCAGTGGCGGTGAAATACTTCGTGCAAAAAAATAAATCGTGTTTCCATTTTCTTTAATGAAGGGAGAAGTTAATAAATAAATCAGGGAGTCGATCATTTCAGTCCTCTGTTGCCTCCGTCGTACGTTGGATGAAAGCAAAACGGTGTCTGATTTTAAATCTTCAATCATTAACTTCATGTATTGCTTTTCTCTGCTATGGTCAGTAAAGTCTTCACGGATCTGTTCCGCGAAAAAACCCAGTGTCACGGCAAGAAATATCATTAAGAATTCTAAAAAATATTCTTTGAATTTTTTCTTGTTGTGATGAAGGTCGGGGTGATGATGGACTTCCATATTGGTTGGTTGCTGGGTTTCTGATTGGGAAATAGATGAATCTGGCTGACTTGCTTCTGTTGTGGCTTCTTTAGTTGGGGTTTGTTTGGGAATATCTTGTTCATCAGGCATACATTGTCTGTATATGGTTTTAAAGGTATAAAAAAGACAATAATTCTGTTTCAGGCGGGAATCTGAACAATGAATTCTGTGAATTCTCCTTCCTTCGTCTCTGTCTTCAATTCACAACCATGTGCTTTGCTGATAAATCAATAAAATGATCATGGCTGAAGGATGATGATTTGAAGTTACTGCTTTTAGTGGATAAAGCTTAAAACGATGTGAGGAAACGCGAAAGATTAAACACTTGCAATGTCGCTCCACCATTCCATCCATTACTTCCGATAAAACAAATATTTCAAAGCGCCTGTTGACCACAAGGCCCATAAAAGCAAAACAGGCTGAAAGAATAACCTGAATAACCTGGCCCTGTTGTTGTCAAGTCCGAATGCGTTGACGCCGTTAACGTATTGGGCGATATTACCGGGGAATACCAGTATATAAAATACGGCTAAAGCGATTCCAATCCTTATTTTTTCTCTTTCCCAAAAAATCATGCTTAACCCCAGTCCCAATTCAACAACACCGGATAAAATAACTACAAGGTCCTTATTCAAAGGCACCCAATTGGGAACCTGGGCCTGAAAGGTTGATCGTTGAAAACTAAAATGCCCGATGGCGGCGAATACCATAAATATGCCCAATGCTATTCTCCCGATCCCTTGCAGCTTACTTGTTTGTATTGTGTGCATCATATTGTTGGATTGTGGATCATCATCACTTCTTTGTTTTCATGAACCGGACAATCATGCCCAGGCTAATGTTCCATTGAACAATATTGGCTTCGGATGGATCGCCTACGGCGAAACTGGGGAATCCCGCTCCATTTTTATCCACGTTGAAGTACGCGGAGTTATTGGAAATATTGGGTGTGCTGATGAATGCGGCATCCAACCGCAAGCCAATAACAGAAGAAAAATAATAAGCCACTCCGCCCTGGCAGGCCCATGAAAAGCCGGTTTTAGACGCCGTCATCGGTGTTTGGGTCGTGACCGTGTGGGTAAAACCAATCAGGCACCCAATAAAAGGATGGATTGCTTTTAGGCGGGGAGAATAATTAATTCCGGCCAACAGCCGCTGCATATTGATCGTCGAATAAGTATATGTGCTCACGCTATTGTTATTTGGATCGTTTAACCAGCTGTTTGGCTTGCTGCCTGAATAGGCTATTTCAAAACCCCACGACGGGTGTGGGTGATATAAAAAAGAGATCGAAGGAGTGAACGATGGATCGATATGGCCCGTGCAGTTTTGATATGCGATGGAAGGGGTATAGGTGCGGCCAAGGGAGGCAATGATCTCAAAACTTTTCTGTCCACTAGCGTTCTGCTGCAGGATGGATAACAAAAAAAGTAAAACAAAAAGATTTCTCATAAAGGCAGGCTGGTTCATTAGAATAAATATAACTGGAAAAAAGTTTTACATCCGCTTTAACTGCCATAAAAGCGTACCAATACCAGCAATCGCCGGTATATAAGTCCAATATGCAAAGGGAATAAAGAAAAGATGACCTCCTTTAGAAATGGTAACCCAGTCAAAAATTCGCGTACTTTTTTTCTCCCGTTTTTTCTTCTCAAAATATTTTGAAAACAGCACAATGATTATAGACGATAGTAAGAAAGAACATCCCAGGGGAATGTAATTGTTTGAATAAAGATTTTCGTTATTGGAAATGTATTTGGTAATTAACTCCGCAATTAAAGAATCTACAAAAACGATTACGAAAATGAGAAAGCCATAGCCTGACCATAGAATCATAAGCATTAGTTTCGTTTTTTCTTTTCAGTCTTCCTCCTGTGACAATTACCACTTGAAGGTAGCATTTATCTATTTATCTGCCTTGACGTCATCATGGGTAAGTGTAAGCTCTTAGTGGATGGAATATTTGCTTTTCATCCAGCTGCCAATTTGATAAACTGATACATTTTTGTATATTATGCCTTAGTAATGAAGAATTTAAAGAATAAGCAGATGCATGGACCGCAACAGGCATTTTGCAAAAATCGGTACATAAATGAAAGAATTTTTAAAGAAACTAAAACTTATTGACCACCTGACAACTGAAATTAATATCAGTAGAAATGAATTCACTGACAAACTGGATATGATCGTGGATAAGGGAGGCACAGGATATTTTTCGGATACTTTTGACATCTTTTCTTCAAGTAAGAACGAATTAAAAGGTCGCATTGATTATTCTGGTTTTAAACTAAAAAGACGCAGAAGATTCTTTGACGGAAATATGAATTTTGCCGTCGCCAATGGCACATTCGATGAACATAACGGGGTCCTGAAAATAGAAACAGAAATCAGTGGGCTAACTGGTTTTTTTATACCATTTTATATCCTGTTGATTATTTTTTATTCAATATTTATTTGGGGGATTGCGCACACCAATAATGGTACTCTTGGTACTTTTCCTGGTTTCCCATTTTTAATTGTTCAAGCTGGCCTGATGATTGGAATTCCATACCTGATCGTGCGGCGGAGTGTAAAACGACTCAAATATGAACTGGAAAGGGAATTCTTTTATCTAACCAAAAAATAAATAAAATGCCTCTATACACAGCTCCTACAATAGGCAAAGCATTTTTACTTTCGTCAATGCTTTTTGTTGGCTGCCATTTTACAGTTACAAACATTAAAACCCCGGTATTCAGTGAAAATGCCGATACGATACGAACGACCTTGAACAAAATGGTATCCTGTGAAAACATCAACCTGAATGGCAAAGTAACCAGTACCGACGGAAAAATAAATTCAACATTGGAAATCAATATTACCAATGGAAAAAATATTCCGTCTGACCAGGATCAAATGATCACATTGGGAAAATCCATTGGCACGGAAGTAAAAAAAGCGTTGAAGGACAAGAATGAATACGATACTTACCAGGTCTTATTCATTACAGAGCAGGTAAGCGGCGGCACGACACAAAAGACCTGGACAGGAAAAATCTTCAAGTCCGAGGAGTTATAAAAGGGAATCCCCCTGCGCGCTTTGCCGACTCCAAATAAAGATTACCGGGAAACTAAATTTCATTAACTTTCTATTCCCCAAATGAAATAATTAAAAAATTAAAATTTTAAGGCTATGGAAAGCAAAAAAATCCTTGCCAGTACGATGGTCACAGGAGCTTTTATCCTGCAGGGTGCCATCAGCAATGCCCAGACCGGTTCTTCTGAAAAAGCATCTACCGAAACCATTCGCCCATTTCAGGTACATATCCCCCAGGCCGATCTCGATGAACTGCGTCGCCGCGTACTGAATACAAAATGGCCCGATCGCGAAACGGTCAAGGATGTGTCACAGGGCGTGCGGCTCGCCACGATGAAAAAACTCACCTCCTATTGGGCCTCAGATTACGACTGGCGAAAAATAGAGGCGAAACTGAACGCCCTACCACAATTCATGACGACAATAGATGGGGTCGATATTCATTTTATTCACGTCCGGTCGAAAAATCAGCATGCGTTGCCGATCATCATCACCCATGGCTGGCCTGGCTCAATCATCGAGCAGATGAAGGTCATCGGCCCGCTGACGGATCCTACTGCCTATGGCGGAAAGGCCGAAGACGCTTTTGATGTGGTGATCCCTTCATTGCCTGGCCATGGATTTTCGGGCAAGCCGACTACGACCGGATGGGATCCTATTCGTATCGCCCGGGCCTGGACCGAACTGATGAAACGTCTCGGGTATACGCGGTTTGTGGCGCAGGGCGGCGATTGGGGAAATGCCGTCACGGAACAGATGGCGCTGCAGGCTCCTTCAGAATTGATAGGTATACATACCAATATGCCGGCGACAGTGCCAGACGATATTGCCAAGGCACTCCAATTCGGCACCCCGCCGCCATCCGGTCTCTCCCCCGACGAAAAGCGCGCATGGGATCAGCTCGACTTTTTCTACAAGCATGGAGTGGGTTATGCCGGGGAGATGGCGAACCGCCCCCAGACTTTATATGGGCTCGAGGATTCACCTGTCGGTCTGGCCGCCTGGATGCTCGATCACGACGCGAGCAGTTACGCGCTGATCGAAAGGGTCTTCGATGGTCAGCCCGAAGGCCTCACTCGCGACGATATCCTCGACAATATCAGTCTCTATTGGTTTACGAATACCGCGGTCTCCTCGGCCCGTTTGTATTGGGAAAGCAAGCTTGCCTTTTTCGCCCCGAAACACGTGGCGATACCCACCGCTGTTAGCGCCTTTCCGGATGAGATTTATACAGCCCCGAAGAGTTGGACGGAGAAGGCCTATCCCAAACTGATTCATTATAACAAGCTCAGCAAAGGCGGACATTTCGCGGCATGGGAACAGCCTCAACTTTTCACCGAAGAAATGCGGGCATCTTTCAAATCATTACGTTAGTTCAATTATATGTCAACGATGTTTTGACTGTACAGGCGTGTTACAATTCAGTCACAACCAAAACCTGAAACGAACCAGCCAAAATGGAAGGGCGAAACTCGCCTTTCTTTTTGGGTGCAAATTCGCCCGTAGGCAAATATAATTTATGCGTAACCTGGTCAACGGCCATGGTCCTTGCGCCCCTTTTGGTTTGCAGATTCTGGATCACCGTAAATTTGTCTGGAGATAATTCTTTGATAATCGTCAGTGTGCCGTCACCATTTGAAGAGTAAATGATTTTTAATTTTGAATCAAAACCTACTGCATCACATTCATCTCCTATCGGTAAACTGGTAACCACTTTTCCGTTAACGGCATTCATGACAATCAGTTTTTTGTTACCGCAGCCGGCAAAAAGACGCATCGTCTTTCGGTCAATAGCCAAACCCGAAGCACCTGTTCCCGGCGTGTTGGGCCAGGTATGGATGACCTTGTAGGTGAGCGCATCAATCACATCAACTTCGCCTTTTTCAGCATTATTCACATATATTTTTCCAGCACCGTCACTGACTGCCGTTTCGGGCCATCCGGTCAACACAATGGTTGCAACCGCTTTATCCGTCGCCGGATCAATAACAGTCATATTTTTACTTCTGCCATTGCAACTAATGATTTTTTTTGAAAAGTCATCATAAAAGATCCCGTCAGAAAACTGACCCGTGGGCACATGCGCCAGCACCCCGAAAGTTTTCAGGTCAAATACCAATACACTATTAGCTGAACCATTGGAAATATAACCCTTGCCTAATGCATGCACCAGCGCAATGCCATGCACATCCTTTTCCGTCTTAATGACCCCTACCGAATCACCTGTTGATTTATTGATCACATTTACCTGCGACCCATGGGATACATATAGCCTGTCTGATGCGGAATCAGCTGTGATATAATCATAACCACCACCACTTTTAATATGGAACACAGCTACAATATGGTATTTCTTTTCGGGTTGCGCGTAAACAGCTGAGCATGCCGTTGCGAGAAGAATGGCAATGAGCAAATTCGTTTTATTCATTTTTAAATATAGTGGGGAAATCTGTAGAAATTCAGTTGAATTTTACTTTCGGTCAGTCGTACATCAAAACCGGACAACTCTCCAATACCAAATCAATATCAATATATTGATTGCCAACAGCGTATAAAACGAATCCGGTAAACAGCCTTCGCGCTGAGTAACCTGCGAACAAAACCGGGATCAGGGACCTTGTATTATTATTTTCCTGATTTCACTTGTATTTCCCTGATTGATCTGGATATAATAAATTCCTGTTGATATCCCCGAAACATTCAGTGTCGCCATATTGCCGCTGCTGCTGACCGGTATATTTATCCTTTGGCCATTATTGTTAAACAAAATAATATTTAATTTTTTTCCGCCGGGCGACACAACGTTAATATAATTCGTCGCCGGGTTTGGATAGATGTTTATCTGAGCCTGGTTATGTATGTTAACTGTTCTGATGAATGAAAATGTTTCCTTGCCATCTACGTCTGTTTGTTTCAACCGGTAATAAGATACTCCGGAAAGAGGCATGTCATCGTTGGTGGTATAATGAACGTCTGCACTGCTGTTGAGCATGCCTTTGATCACTTTTATATCTTCCCATGCCGACGCATCAGCAGAACGTTGTACAGTAAAATGATCATTATTGATTTCCGATGCCGTTTCCCAATCCAGTCTAACAATATTGTTTTCTGCCATGGCGGTAAAGGAGATTAACGTGATGGGCAGCGGCGTGTTGATGGCATTGACCGAACCGATATAAAATGTATTGGATAAATCGGCCAGTGCCAAACCTGTTCTGTTGACCTGCGGGTTTGTTGTTGTTCCTGCATTAATTCCCGCGGTTCCCACCACACTGTTGGCCAGCGTTAAACGCAGGTCGGCGACATTGCCAATTGTTCCAAATCCTGTGCCTTCTGCGGTGAGGTTGTATGTTCCTCCTGCCAGTCCATTGGCCGTTGACATGGCCCAGTTGAGATCTTTTCTCACAACAACTGTAAATGCTCCATCCGGAAAGGATACCAGCGAATTCGTCGTGGCATCAGTATACGAAATGCTGATCGTTCCGCCGGTAGTTGGTGCGGTAACCGGAGCAGCCACATATAATAGTCTGTAATTCGTTGCGGTACCAACCGGAAATAAACCGGTAGTGGAAAGATTTGGAATAACTGCAGTATTGAACCATCTCGTGAAGGAGCCCGTATTGATCATGGTGCCGCTGGTGCGGACAAGTGTTCCCCTGTTTGCAACAGATAATCCAAGCGTCATGATATTTCCATTGAGATCTATATTGCCCTGCGTCATGGTCAGGGTAGTACCCGTAGTGACATTATTGATCAGCTGAATGCCCGCACCGGTATTGTTAATCGCCAGGTTTGTAAAATTTTCACTCCCGGGTGACGTGATGGTTTGCAAAACAGCGCCGTTAAAATTCACCGTGCTGGTTGCTTCGGTAAAGCCCACCGTGCCGCGATCAGTCCAGTTGCCAAGCAGGTTAATGGTATTGGCACCAGGTGCCAAAACACCTGTTCCATTGATGGTAAGATTTCCATTAACCGATAAATTATTTGCAAGCGTACTGGTATTGGATGTGATGGTGGCATGATAAAAACTCATTCCCGCGCTGGTAATGGTAAGGTTGTTCCCGCCAAATACTACCGTTGAGCTGTTCGTGGTAGCGTCTACAGTGCCACTGGTATAGGTCCAGTTGCGGGTTTCGGAAATGATACCGGTCATTGTCAGCGTTCCCGCAGGTTTTTGAATCGTGATATAGGGCATTCTCCCCTGCCCTGCTGCGGCCGTGCTGGTAAAAGCCTGGGCTCCGGCGCCATTGATGAGTATACCTGCCGTTCCTCCCCCCACACCCGTATTGTTGATCGTAATATCTCCCTGGGCTTGTATGGCAGTAGCTCCTGCTACCGGAGTATTCCATGCCATGTTGGAAGCACCGGTTGTTGCCAGGGTTCCTGTAACTGTAAGGACAGTTCCGGTACTTATTGTACAAGTACGGTTGGCTGTGCCTTCGAAAGTTACATTATTAAGAGAATGAGTTCCGGTGATCGTTAGCGAATTGGCAAACACAACGGTTGAATTATTCGTGGTAACGTCAAGTGTACCGGCGGTGTAAGTCCAGTTGCCCCTCACCGTTATAAGTGAAGGAAAAACCAGCGTTCCTGTGGCTTTATTGATGGTTACCGCCGGAAATCTGCCCTGGTCGATAACTCCGGTTGATGTGATATTTTGTACGCCTGCGCCATTGATCAGTATCGTACCGGTTCCGCCACCGGCGATACCTGTATTGCTGTTCACTATATCGCCCTGCACGGCGATGGTGCCCGTATTGATGCTGACGTTGAAAGCACCGCTTTGTAAGCTAAGTATATTGGTTACCGTTATAGTGGTTCCGGCTGCGACGGTGACCGTAACATTAACAGATGCCGCTATGGCAAGATTATATACCGCGAAACTGCCGGTAAGGGTCATGTTGTTGACAATATTGCATGTAGAGGTTGTAGGGTCAATCGTACCGGCCATATAAGTAACATTTGCCGCAAATGAAATATTTCCTGAAAGCGTTAGTGTGCCCGCCGGCTTATTGATAACTATTATTGGAAGCCTGCTTTGCTTAACAATGATCGCCGTTCCATCGATGGTTTGATTTGCTGCTCCCACGATATTTATCGTTGCAGATCCACCGCCTGTGTTAAGGATTACGTTAGCTGTGCCGGCAATATTCAGGTCATTCACAGCAAGTGTTGTTGCTGCAGCAATAGTAGCCGTGAGTGCAGTATTTGCCGTAAACAAGATGTTGTTGAGTGTTACACTTCCTGTAATCGTGTAGGCGCCGGACGTGGCTCTGGTGAAACAAAAAGTGGAGGTTCCGGCATTCATTGTTGCGGCAGCATAGGTAAAGTTGTTTGCGACAGAAGGAAAACCGGCCAGGTTCACCGCGCCTGTAGTATTGTTGATCGTAAGTTGCGGTAAAGCGCCCTGTCCGGCAGCAGCAGCGCCGTTAAAATTTTGGATGCCGGCCCCGTCGATATTAATCATCGCATTGCCGCCGCCGCCGGTAGCTGTATTCGTTATATTGATATCGCCCAGTACATCGAAGACGCCCGTATTGAGATTACAGAATAAGCCGCCGCTGATATTCAGGGCATTACTCACCGTTATATTGCCTGCGGAAGAAATGGTATACGTTTTTGCCAGACCGACGAATTCAAGAATATAAAAAGAAGGGCTTGTACCGGAAAGCGTGGGCCCTGCGACAGATGTTCCGTTATATCGTACGGTACCGTTATTATGCGCAAATGATCCTCCCGTGAAGGCGGCATTATTTCTTAGCTCCAGGATGCCCGAAGTGGAAGTAAAAACAGTACCTGAAATAGTGAACACGCCGGTTACCGTAATATTAGCTGATCCACCGGTAAATATGCCCCCGGCAAAAGTAGCCGCGCCGCTGGTCGTAATGGGGTTTGCATTCTGAATAATCGTTCCTGTATAAGTCGCATTGACATTTATACTCGTTAGCGTGACCGCGACGTCAACAGTACAATTACCCAATCCGTTGTTATTGAATATGGCCGCATCAGCAGCGCCGGGAACACTTGCTCCACCTGGTCCGCCAGAAAGGGCAGACCAATTGGCTGTATTGTTCCAATTAGATGCTGCAGCAGCCACCCAGAACCTATTGGCAGCATTTGTTGCTGAGACAAGGATTAATGAGCAGCAAACCAGCAGGATAGCCTTGGTTAGATAATGGTTTTTCATACGAGCCTATGGATCGACTAATTTTTTAAAGGATATTTAATAGAAAACTGCTTTTATAACGCGTTTACTAAGTGTATACGTATACGCTTATGTAAAGAAAAAGCATTAGTAGGTGATCCGGTATAGGGTATACCATTATTGTTGTGTAGTTGAAATACTACAAGATGTGGGTAACCAGGTAGTTATAACTGTTGGTGACATTTTGCATGGGTTGCGGGGCTCCATCCTGCTCCACAAAAAAATATTTCATGCCCGACTCTTTGGCGTGGTCAAAAATGCGTTTAAAATCAACAACACCTGTTCCTACTTCTGCAGGATTCATAGTGTTTTTATCAAGGTCTTTCACATGCCACAGGGGATAACGACCAGGATGTAGCTTAAATAGTTCAACAGGATCTTGTTTTGCCTTCGTTGCCCATGCAAGATCAAGTTCCATTTTAACCAACGCCTTATCTGTATTATTAAGGATGTAATCGAACGGACGGTTACCCTCTATTACATCAAATTCTGTTTGATGGTTATGATATGCAAACTGCACTCCATTTTTCTTGCAAGCTTCACCCGACTTGTTAAAAACTTCGACAGCAGTTTTTATTTCGTCCATCGTATTGACAGGAATGCTCGAACAAACTAAATAACTTAACCCGCCCTCAGCAGCTTCATCAGCAAGTTGTTGATGGTTGTCTTTTAAATTGGGAATCTTGGCCATATTATTAATCATAGGGGCCATTTTTTGTATTCTCGCCGAATCCTCGGCGGTTTTAGCCATTTTCATGATTTGCGCCATAGTAAAAGGCGCTCCTCCTACGTGTGCGGAGCGCCAGTGCATACCGGCATCCTTTACCAAAGCAGCAAATTCTTTTGGCTTATACCCATACCAATTGCCTTTTTGCGATCCTGCACTTTCCAATTCCTTGTATCCTATCGCAGCCAATTTTTGTAATGTTCCTTTTGTATCAGTCGTCATTAAATTACCGAGTGTGTATAACTGAAGTCCGACAGGATGAACGACTTTTTTACCTGAAAATATTTCCGCCATAGCTGAACGTCCCAGCAGTAAACTGGCTGCGGCAAATGTGCCTGATTGTAAGAATGCTTTTCTTTTCATGAGATTGTTTTTTTGAATATGTAAAATTACGTGTCTATTAATAACCGGTATAAAATCTCATCTTTATTCTTTTACGTTTCCGGTATCCCTGACGCAACGCACAGAAAAAGCCCTGTACTTTTCACCATCCTTTTGGCGATAAAGCCTTCCGCCGCCTTTACCAAAGTTGTAAAACCATGCAGTGCCGGTATCACTTTCCGTTGACGCCCAGTAAAATCCATGAGCCTGCAGCCGTCCGTATCCGTCGCGCTCAGATCCCCGGCCACCACCCAATAGGGCATTGAACTGAGCGGTGCCTCCGGATGTCAGCGACTGGTAAGCTGTTTTTCCACTATCCCCCGAATCACCATAAACTCCACCATACCGGCTGGTCATTTGCTGCCATTCTTCATCGGCCGGCAAACGCCAGCCGTCTCCCAGTAAAGTGCATCCGGTCTTAGCTTTTTCCCAGGTATATAAGCGGCCATATTGACGGCAATTCAGCGCTGAATCCCGATAACAATAAGATCCGGCAATATTGGTGTTCAGATTGTCCGTCATCCACTGTTTATTATCCAGCATTATTTTTACGGTATACATATTACCATCTCTATCTTTTAGCGAGCTATTTGCCTCCTGACCATGAGCAGTATGATTTAGGCAGATCGTGCACCATGTGGCAATAAGCGCCATTACACAGGTGTTGATGCGATGTTTTAAGGCATACATAAATCAATTTTTTACATTGGAGGCCCTTCAGAGAAGACGCAGCCGCAGACACTGCCTGTCATTCAATATACGCAAAATTCTGCCTAACTTAGACTATAAACAAATGGCTTATGAGAAAATTATTTATGCCAATTTTTTCATTGTTGTTCATTCTTTCCTGCAAAAATCAGAAACCGCTGACCGAACAATTGAAAGACAGCTTTGCCCATCATTTAAAAAAAATAGATTCATCAGCTTCGTTGGATTCTGTCCATATCCTTTGGAATGCTCCCATTACGGACAAACTGGTCAGGATAATTGACGATTCTAGTTATATCAGGGAATTCATGAGGGTTCAATCTCAATTATCGTCGGCTAAACAAAAGAACGATAAAGACAGCATTGAATTTTACCAGTATGAAATCAACTTTATGGAAAAGGAAATAGATTCAGGGACGAAATCCATTGGTCGTGCCGATACAACCCGAACATTCGGACACCTGATTGGTGTTGCTTATTACATTTCAAAAAACCAAAAAACGAAAAAAGACAGCACCATCATTGCTATTGATTCTCTTTCCACTATGCTACCCGCAGAATATTTGGATTCGGCAATGAAGAGAACAGTCGAAAGTCTCAATTGATTTTTTTCAAAATAAATTCCATTACCGGATCCTGATTTTTAAAATACGCCTGTGATGAAAGCAAAACAGGAAAATTAGGTTGTATCCATTTTCGAGTATCGCCGGGTATGCTTTCATGATACTTGTTCGAAATACTTCCCATAGCGCCGCTCCAGGGCAATAGAATATAGTTTCCTTCGCCCACAAAATTAGGACTTGAAGAAGATGGCTCACCGGCGAAAAGGGCATGTGTGTCTCTATTCATTAACGAAATAAAGACCTGCGCCGCTGAAAAAGTGTTCCTTCCGGTAATGATGACCATTTTTGATGCCGGGTTTTCATGCTCAAAATGTTTTAATGCATTGATGAGTGGGGCAAGCAAATCGAGGTTTCCGCCATTGTTATGCCGCACATCGATAATCAGCAAAGTTGGTTTTTCTGTTTGCAAGATACTGTCCATCCTTTTGCCAAAAGAAGCAAGGGTTTCATTTTCCTTATCCTCTACCTGGTTGAACTGGAAATAAATTTGCTTATGATCCGTAAGATGTGTGAACCAGAAATTATCCTCCACATGCAATAAGTAAAGCGGCACAGGCGACCCGCCGGCCAATCGTGAAGGAAATAATTTCGGTATGCCGTGAAAATTGTTGGCCGGGGTAAAGGATATCTTTTGGGTGATGTTGTTTTTGTTTAGATCAACGAGGTCCATGGATATATCCGCAGCGCCCGGAGTAAGACCGTACAATTCGTATATACCCCTGAAACGAAGTATGGAAGGTGCAAACCATTTTACGGTATATTCATTATCCTGGTGTATGTACCCATTCATATCGTTGACCAACCGGTCAATATCAACGCCATGAATACGCAACACCCTGCATCCAATTAAATTTTTATACGGTTCATCTGCATCAATGATGTACACGCCATCGCTGAAAAGATAAAATTGTATGGGCATATATACTGTTTGAACCTTGCGCGCGACAGGCAAAATATAAGAATGTCCATCGTGCATATAATACGCGAGCCGCTCCAGTTCGAGCAACATTCTTTCATCGCTGTACCCGGCTACTTTTGTTTTAAGATTAGCAGCCTTGGCCAGCAACTCCTCAGGCAGCGGTTTTGACCGGTATACATAATGCTGTGTTTTCATGATGGATAACAGGCTGTCAATATCGGATTGCCATCCTGCAATACGTTCCTGCTGACTGCCCTGTGCTGTTGCGCTACCGGGCAGTGCCAAAATAAAAAATGCCCATACGCAATAGTAAAATAGTTTCATTGATGAAATGATTGAATGATGAGGTCAAACTGTTTTAGTAACGAAAATGTTTATTGCGCCAATTTTTCAGGCGTTCAATACCGTGAGATTGAAGGATGGAACAATAAAATTATTATTTGTGTTGGACATATTCCGGATAAAATTGATCTTTTAGCCATCTAAACAGGAGAAATAATACTAAGGCAGGCGTTTGGCTGGATGAAACAGAAGCAATAAAATGTAAAAGTCTGTATTTTTGCAGGCAATGGACTCAAACAAACAAAACACTGCCCTCCTGGTCATGGATATGCAATCTGCAATTCTTCATGGCCTTGCGGATTACAATGAGATCACGGGTCAGGTGGCGAAAGCCATTGCTTTTGCCCGCTCCGTGAACATACCCGTTCTTTTTGTAGTGGTCGGTTTTCGGCCTGGGATGCCCGAAGTGAGTATGCACAATAAAATCTTTTCGGCAAGCAAAGAAAGAGCGGCAAGTCTAAGCACGGACGAAGGAATGAAAATTGACCCTACTGTCGCGCCAATACCGGGTGAATTGGTCATTACCAAACGTCGTGTCAGCGCATTTACCGGAAGTGATCTTGAAGTTGTTCTTCGCGCCCAGGGCATTCAGCATATTATTCTTACCGGCGTTGCAACCAGCGGAGTGATATTGTCCACTTTACGTGAAGCTGCCGATAAAGATTATCTTATTACAGTGTTGTCTGACTGTTGTACTGATCGGGACGCAGAAGTACACCGGGTTCTTACTGAAAAGGTTTTTCCGCGTCAGGCATCTGTATTGACCTTAGAGGAATGGAGCAAGGGAAAGTAAAGCTGAATAACCTTCTATTTAAATTTCCATCTCGGGTATCTCGCCTTCAACAATGAGTTTGCCGAGGGTCTTACTTTTGATCTCTTCCACCGTTACGCCCGGCGCTCTTTCCAGCAGCCTGAAACCATCGGGCGTAACAGCAAGCACTGCAATTTCCGTCACGATCTTTTTTACACAGCGAACACCCGTGAGCGGTAGTGTACAGGCGGGCAATAGTTTGGATTCCCCTTTTGGATTGGTATGCTGCATGGCGACAATAATATTACTGGCGCTGGCCACCAGGTCCATGGCGCCGCCCATGCCTTTGACCATTTTGCCGGGGATCTTCCAGTTGGCGATGTCGCCCTGTTCAGAAACCTCCATCGCGCCCAATACCGTGAGGTCGATCTTGCCGGCACGGATCATGCCAAAGCTTTCCGCGCTGTCAAAGAACGCGCCGCCAGGTATGATGGTTACCGTTTCCTTGCCGGCATTGATGAGGTCAGGGTCCACTTCTTCTTCTAAGGGATAAGGACCGATGCCCAGCATGCCATTCTCCGACTGCAGCATGATGTTGACGCCCCCGGGAATATAATTGGCGACCAGGGTAGGAATGCCGATGCCGAGGTTTACATACATGCCGTCTTTGAGTTCCTTTGCAATGCGTTTCGCGATGCCAAATTTGTCGAGCGCCATAGTCGAAATTCGTTTATACGATGAGGTCATGCAATCCTTCCATGCGTTCTTCCAGTGAGTGACTCAATACCGGGTTGATCCCGCGCAGCGTGTCGATGTTCGTTTCGAGTATCCCGAAAGCCGCAGCGAACCCTGCCTGGCCTTCGCCCAGTTCCAGGATGGCGTTCTCATCCCCGGCGTCCTTATCCTTGCTGTAATCCATCATATCATCCATCAGCAGATACGAGGGATGCAGGGCATACCAGTAGCGGATGGCTTGTACAGTTTGATCTGCGCTCATGGGCAGCCCGCACAAAATAAAAAGAAAGACATCCGCACGGTTCAGCGCGGGATAGTCCAGTCCCAGTTGGCCTTGGGGCTTGAGTGTATCCTGTTGCAGATAGCCGACCAATTCTTTTTTGAGCTCAGTATTCTGGGCGAGCGAAAGCAGCGCGTCAATTCTTTGTAGTTGGTCCTCAAAACTGATTTCCCTGAATTCCACCTGGATCGCATAGTCCATCACGGCTTCCATCAGGCGCACATGTTCTTCCGCAAGCAGGGCTTCTTTTGGAACGCCGATACGAAAAAGCAGGTCGTAATAGACCGGGATGGAAACAAAGCCATTGCCCCAGCCGACATACAGCAGCCGGTTCCGCCAAAAGGCATTGCCCTGCGGCACTTTGCGGTCAACGAAGAACCGGGCGATGGTTTCATCCACACCCAAGTTGTCGCGCAAGTAGCTAACGGAAACAAACATTGTATTTATTTTTAGGCCCTTGATCCTCCTACGCTAAAGCTTCGGAGGACGAAGCGAACATATGATTGTGTTTAAGATAAACGAATCGTTTTACGCTCGATGCGTTTTTTATACGGTCCTCCCTGGAATATCCTGTGCACATAGATGCCCGCCACGTGCACATCATCGGGATCGATGGCGCCGGCGGGCACCAGTTCCTCCACTTCGGCGATGGTGAATTGTCCGGCCTTGGCCATGGAAGTCGACAGGTTGCGGGTCGTTTTCCTGAAGACGAGGTTTCCGAAAGCATCGCCCTTCCAGGCTTTCACGATCGCGAAGGGCGCATGCAGGGCAAGTTCCATCAGGTACATCTTGCCATCAAACTCACGCGTTTCTTTTCCGATGGCGATCTCGGTTCCATACCCCGCAGGTGTAAAAAATGCCGGGATGCCCATCGCCGCCATCTGGATCCGCGTGGCCAGTGTTCCCTGCGGCACCAGGTCTACCGCCAGCTCTCCGCTCAGCAACTGTCTTTCAAATTCAGCGTTTTCACCCACATAAGAACTGATCATCTTTTTGATCTGCTTCGTCTGCAATAACAATCCCAGTCCAAAATCATCCACGCCGGCATTGTTCGAAATACAGGTGAGTCCTTTAACGCCTTTGGCGACCAGGGCCTCAATACAATGTTCGGGAATACCGCATAGACCGAAACCGCCGAGCATTATGGTGGACGAGTCCGGGATCATACTGACCGCTTCTGCAGCGCCGGCAACGACTTTATGCATAGAGTTTATTGAAGAATAAAAATACGATTTAGATCGGTCTGCGAAGAGAATCTGTTCTTAGTTTCAGCCGGCCGGGTGCCGGGGGCGCTTGTTTTGGCAACAGCTGCCTGGCCGGTGGATTCACGGGGTGTTTGTAGACATCCCCGCGCTGTCGGACCCCCCGGGCAAAAAGGCTGTCGAAGATGATCTTCGTCAGTAGGGGGTGGCTGGTATAATATTGAAAATTGTCTTTGAATTCGTCTTTCGTCACGTGATATATGGCAAAGATCTCGTCATACATTTTCATGGTCTCGCCTTTCAGGTTATGCACCGAGCTGTCTTTTTTGAGGTACTGCTGTACAAACTGGTCGGCCTGCATCATATCCCAAAGGATGTCTTCCATTTTTTCTTGCGGAATGAGCTTTTTGGGCTCGTGGTCACCGGAGCAAGCGCCCAGGCAAAACAAGAACATCCCAAAAATAAATATTCTCATTGAAGGTCCTGTTTATACCGGTTCAGACTTGAGATGTCGAGCCTGGTGAGGAAATCCAGTGCGCGGCTTTTTTCATCGGGGTTTCCTCTTTTGAACACATTGGAGATCTCGGTTGACTTGCCCTGGAAAAAAAACGCCATCACCATCAGGTTGGGGTTGTCGGTATTCACCGAATTCAGCAGGTTCAATGTCGTTAAGATGCCAACCCTGGCATCGGTTTCCTTATCGTACATCTGGTCGAGACCCAGCCTGTAGTAATCATAAAACGCATCGTGCAACTGCGTGTATTTGGGATTGGTTAGATTTTCTATCAGCCAGTACCTGTTGCGCACGCCGTCGAAGGGCTTCCATCCATTGATGTTATTGCCTTCGGGTGCGTTGTTCACGATGTTCAATGCTTTTTGATAATAGGGATCGCCGCCGCGAAGCGAAAAGGAATCGAAATTCATTCCCATGATAATATAAGTGTAATAAGCAAAAACGGCGGTGAGGTTGGCAACCAATGGCTCTGAACCCTGCACCCTCGACTCATTGAAATCGAGGCTTTGAAATTGAATATACTTGAATGTTACGGCATCATCCATCGTGTTCACGAGCGGGCTCTGGTAGGCGGAATTAAAAACGGGACGCGCAGCCTGTACCGTAAGCGAAGCCGTATACACATTGTCCTGCGCCGTGCTGAGGTTTAGCAGAAAGTTGCAGACGATCTTTTCCTGCGACTGGAAATTCTCGCTGGTCCATTTACGGTTGTTGATGAAATCGTTGAGCGCCGCCTGCAGGGTCTGGAAAATTTTCTTGTCCACCTGTGAACCGATTCGGTTAGACAGGATCGTGATGTTCGCCTGGATCTCCTGGCTGCGGCCGGGCAACTGGAGGACTAACAGGAGCAGGCAGGAAAAAAGGATATTCTTACACATACAACATATTTGCTATCCTATCAACGATATCCCGGGCGACTTGTTGCTTGGGTTTTTGTTCATAGGAAATGGAATGACCGTCTTTTTCAAAAATAGTAATTTTATTGGTATCGAAACCGAAACCGGCGCCCTTATCGCGCAGGGAATTGAGCACGATCATGTCCGCATGCTTGTTATTTAACTTATTCATAGCATATTCGGTTTCATTGGCGTTTTCTAATGCAAAACCCACGAGCAGCTGGCCAGGCCTTTTTTGCTGACCCAGGCTTTGCAGGATATCTTTTGTTTTCACCAGCCCGAGCGAAAAGCTGGCTTCTTTCTTTTTTATTTTTTCTTTTGAAAAACTTGCCGGCGCGTAGTCGGCAACAGCTGCGGCCATCACGGTAATGTCCATCGCATGAAAATATTTCATACAGCTTTGGTACATCTCTTCGGCTGATTGTACGCGCTCAACCATCAGGGAATGGCTGGCTGCAACATTGATTTCGGTTGGCCCGAGCACCAGGGTTACCGTTGCGCCACGTCTCGACAGTTCTGTCGCAATGGCCACACCCATCTTACCCGAAGAATGGTTGCCAATAAAACGTACGGGGTCGAGGGCCTCATGGGTGGGACCGGCAGTGACCAATGCTTTCTTACCCGTCAGGTCTTTTTTAAAAAAAAAATGATCCTGCAAGAACTGCAGGATGGTTTCGGGTTCGGCCATCCGCCCTTCACCGTGCAGGCCGCTGGCGAGTTCGCCCTTCTCCACTGAAATGATCGTATTGCCGAAAGACTGTATTTTTTCCAGGTTTGCGCGGGTGGCCGCATGATGCCACATGTCCTCGTCCATGGCCGGGGCGACCACAACGGGACAGGTCGCCGACAAATACGTTGCCATCAGCAAATTGTCACAAAGACCGTGGGCCATCTTCGCCAGAGTGTTGCAGCTCAGCGGCGCGATTAGCATGATATCGGCCCAGCGGCCCAGCATCACATGGTTGGCCCAG
>Ga0193728_1000431_pt1 | contig 20214 bp, 21 predicted proteins | sample U1c1metaG_FD_143037 | JGI IMG/M metagenome (GOLD analysis project Ga0193728, IMG submission 143037) | Soil microbial communities from a riparian zone of the East river system, Colorado, United States - U1c1 | ecosystem: Environmental > Terrestrial > Soil > Riparian zone | place: USA: East River...
TCGGAACTGCGCGGCCAGCGCGCGGTCGGCCCGGGTGCCGTCGACGACCACGACCATCCGGCCCTCGCAGGCGACGTACATCGGGTCGATGCCGAGCAGTTCCGAGGCACCGCGCACTTCGGCCCGGACGGGCATGTCGCTCTCGCTGACGACGATGCCGGCCCGGGCCGCCGTGGCAATCTCGTTGAGGATGGTGGCCACCCCGCCCCGGGTCGCGTCGCGCAGCGCGCGCACCCCGTCGACCTGCGACAGCAGGCTGCCGACGAGGCCGTTGAGCGGCGCCGTGTCGGAGATGATGTCGGCCTCGATGTCCAGCTCGCCGCGGGCCAGCATGATCGTCACGCCGTGGTCGCCGATCGGCCCGGAGACCAGGATGGCGTCGCCCGGGCGGGCCTGGGCCACGCCGAGCTTGATGTCCCGCTCGATGACGCCGACGCCGGCGGTGTTGATGTAGCAGCCGTCGGCCTTGCCCTTCTCCACCACCTTGGTGTCGCCGGTGACGATCTGCACGCCCGCGCGCTGCGCCGCGGCCTGCATGGACGTGACGATCCGGCTCAGGTCGGCGACGGGGAAGCCTTCCTCCAGGATGAAGCCCGCCGACAGGTAGAGCGGATTGGCGCCGGACACGGCCAGGTCGTTGACGGTGCCGTTCACGGCCAGGTCGCCGATGTCGCCGCCGGGGAAGAACAGCGGCGAGACCACGTAGGAGTCGGTGGTCAGGGCGACCCGGGCGCCATTCACCTGGATCCGGGCCGCGTCCTCCAGCGGCTCCAGCAGCGGGTTGCGGAAGGCGTCGAGGAAGATCGCCTCGATAAGGGTCTGGGTCGCCTTCCCCCCGGCGCCGTGCGACATCGTGATGCGCTCTTCCTTGACCCGCGGCCGGGCCCGGCGGACCCGGTCGATCCGGTCGAGCACCAGTTCCTCGCGGGCCGCCCGGTCGCCGCGGGCGGCCGCGTCGTCGCGCCCGGCCTGCCGGTCATGCTGGCGGAGCGCGTCGCGCACCCAGGCCGGGTGGTCCCCTTCGGCCTGCTCGGCGGCCGGGTACGGGGCGGCCGGGTGTTGCGTCACCGGAGGCTCAGTCATGACTGGCTCGCCTCCGCGACGCGCGTGCGGGTCAGCCGGCCGTAGTTGTAGTACGCGGCGCAGGCGCCCTCGGGGGACACCATGCAGGTTCCGATCGGGGTCTCCGGCGTGCAGGCGGTGCCGAACACCTTGCACTCCCACGGCTTGAGCACGCCCTTGAGCACCTCGCCGCACTGGCAGGCCTTCGGGTCGGCGACCCGGAGGCCGGGTATCGCGAACAGCCGCTCCGCGTCGAGCTGCGCATACTGCTCGCGGACCTGCAGGGCCGAGTGCGCGATGGACCCCAGGCCGCGCCACTCGAAGTAGGGCCGCAGTTCCATCGTCTCCCCGATGGCGCGCAGCGCGACCGGGTTGCCGTCCCACGGCACGACCCGCCCGTACTGGTTCTCGACCTCGGAGCGGCCCGCGGCGAGCTGGACCATCAGCATGTAGATGGACTGCAGGATGTCCAGCGGCTCGAACCCGGCCACGACCACCGGCCTGCCGTAGTCGCGGGCAATGAACTCATACGGCCGGCAGCCGATCACCGTGGACACGTGGCCGGGGCCGATGAACCCGTCGAGCCGCAGGTCAGGCGAGTCCAGGATGGCCTTGATGGCCGGGATGATGGTGACGTGGTTGCAGAAGACGGAGAAGTTCTCCAGGCCCTCACGGGCCGCGCGCAGCATGGTCATGGCCGTGGACGGCGCCGTGGTCTCGAAGCCGATGGCCATGAAGATGACCCGCTTGCCGGGGTTGGCGCGGGCGATCTTCAGCGAGTCGAGCGGCGAGTAGACCATCCGGATGTCGGTGCCGCGGGCCTTGGCGTCGAAGAACGAGCCGTGGCTGCCGGGCACCCGCATCATGTCGCCGAACGAGGTCATGATGACGTCCGGCCGGTCGGCCAGGGCCATCGCGTCGTCCATCCGGCCCATCGGGATCACGCAGACCGGGCAGCCCGGCCCGTGCACCAGGGTGATCTGCTCGGGCAGGTAGTCCTCGAGGCCGTGCTTGTAGATCGTGTGGGTGTGCCCGCCGCACACCTCCATGAGCTTGTACTGGCGCCCGGGCTCGCACAGCGCCGCGATCTTCGCGGCCAGCGCGTGGGCCTTGTCCGCATCGCGGAATTCGTCGACGAATTTCATGGCCCGGCCCCCTATTCGATCCGCGAGTCCTGCAGGGCGGCCAGTTCGTCCTCGTAGGCCTGGCCGATCCCCTCCAGGAACGCGAGGGCGGCCGCGGCCTCGTCCTCGTCGATCTTGGACAGCGCGAAGCCGACGTGGATCAGGACCCACTCGCCCGGCCGCGGGGGATCATCGGCCAGCAGGCCGACGTTGATCACCCGCCGGACGCCGCTCACGTCGACCCGAGCCAGGTCCGGCTGATCGGGGAGGAACTCGATCACCTCACCGGGAATGCCGAGGCACATGTCTCCACCCCTTCGTAAATAAGCGACCCCGTCGCGCGGCCGCATGGTGCTGAGCCCCATCGTTGAACGCCCCCCGGCTGAAAGCACCGGCATCTTCGTCGGTGCCGCCCGGCTGGGCGGCACCGTGGATATGAGGTCCGTGGCCGGCGGCCCGGCGCCGCTGCGCCCACGCCTGCGGCCCGTCGGTCACCAAATCGAGCACGACCCGGACAGCCTCCGGGACGCAGGCCGTGACCGGCTCGCTCAGGCCCATGCTCTCCTCGATGGTGGCGGGCTCGCAGCCGACGATCACGATCTGGCCCGGCCGGGCGCCCCCGAGCAGGTCGAGCATGCCGAGCACCACATCAGGCTGCATGCCGTGCGCGTCGAGGAGCGGGTGTGAGCCCGGGCCGGCGGCCGGCTCCGCCGGCCCGGACGGCAGGTCGGGCTCGATCACGTAGATCGTGCCGGGCGGGCCGCCGCGCGCCGTGGCATCGACCAAGATGGCCGTGTCGAACCCGCTGGCCAGGTCGTAGGCCAGATGCATGCCCCGGATGCCGTAGTCGGTCACGGTTACCCCGGCGGGCAGGTCGGCGCCCGCGAGCTGCCGGGCGACTTCCACCCCGAAGCCGTCGTCGCCCAGGAAGATGTTCCCGATCCCGGCGACCAGGGTCCGCCCGGTCATGACGCACCCGGCCCGAGAGCGGCCTGGCACAGTTCCCAGAGCGCGTGGTACATCGTGGTCTGCGCCTCCTGGATGCGGTGCACCGACGCTGAGGGCGCCACGAACAGGTAGTGAATGCTGTCCAGCTCGGCCATCCGGCCGCCCTGATAGCCGGCGATGCCGACGGTGAGCATCCCGAGCGCGGCGGCCGCGTCGAAGGCGCGCAGCAGGTTCTCCGAGTTACCGCTGGTGGACAGCCCGATGGCGATGTCGGCCGGCCGCCCGAGCGCGGCCAGCTGGCGGGCGAACACGACCTCGGGGCCGACGTCGTTGGCCAGCGCGGTCAGCACCGACGGATCGCTGGCCAGCCCCAGGGCCGGCAGCGGCCGGGCGGTGCCGCCCGGCTCCGCGAACGCGGTCACGAGCTGCTGGGCATCGGTGGCGCTGCCCCCGTTGCCGAATGCGAGCAGCCGCCCGCCCGCGGCGAACCGGCCGGCCAGCTCCGCGGCGCACGCCGCTAACGACGACCCGTAGCGGGCGCAGGCGGCCCGGCGCAGCTCGATGATCTCCTGCGCCTTGGCCACCGTCGAGACCCTGACCTGCTCCAGGAGCGCCGAGACGTCGGCGGACACATCTGTCCGGTCGGCGTACAGGAACGGGTAGAGCGACTCCACCGAGCCCGCCCCCGACGTCTGCTGGCTCATCGCGGCACCACCGCGATGGCCTCGCGGGCGTGGACCAGGATCGTGTCCCCCACGGCCGCGCTGACCAGCCCGACACTGACCTCTTCGGAGCCCGCGCCGGTATCGACCACGGCCAGGTCATCGTCGAGCAGCGCCACCACCCGGACCGCCACGGCGGCATCCGAGCAGGTGATGCAGGAGTCGTCGGCGGAGCACTGCGCGCCGTCGTAGCCCGGTCCGGTCACGCGACCACCCCCTGCGGCTGCTCCAGGAACACGTGCACCAGTTCCCACAGCACGTGGTACGTGGTCACCTGGATTTCTTTAACGATGCGCGGATCGCCGGAACTGCATAGCAGGAGGTGGTCGACGTCCGGGCTGCCGGCCAGGCCGCCGCCGCCCGCGCCGGCCAGCGCCACGGTCAGCAGGCCCAGGTCGCGGGCGGCGGAGAGCCCGGCCAGCACGCCGTCGTCCCCCGCGCGCCCGGCGATGCCCGGCCCCGTGCAGATCCCGAGCGCGATGTCGGCCGGCTCAGCCAGCAGCCGGAGCTGCCGGGCGAAGGCGAATCCCATGCCCTCGCGGGCGGCAATTGCGGTCACGGTGGCCACGTCCGAGGTCAGCGAGATGGCGGGCAGCGCCGGCTTTCCGACGATCACCGGGTGCACGAACTCCACGGCCACATGCTGGGCGTCGGTGCTCGCGCCGCCGCAGCCGAACGCGATGAGCTTGCCCCCGCGGCGGAACCGCGCGGCCATGTCCAGGCAGGCGGCGGCCACCTCCCCGGCCTGCTCGGCGAGCTCGCGCACCGGCTCTTCCCGGCGGCGGAACAGGGCGTCGACCTCGGCCGGCCCGAGGGCGGTCACGACGGGTCCTGGCCGGCCGCCGCCGGGGGCAGCGAGACCTCGACCCGGACGCCGACCGCGTCCGCGACCTTGAGCGCGCCCAGGAAGCCGGTGTAGGGCTTGATCCCGAACTCCGACTGCGTGACGGAGGCCGTGGCGACGTAGCCGCCCGGCCCGGACGGGCGGACGGTCAGCCGCAGCGGGCCGGACCGGCCAGCGAGAGTCAGGGTCCCGGTGATGACGCCGCCGCCCTGATCCGGGGCGGCCGGCTCGAAGGCCGTCGCCGAGAAGGTGGCGTCGGGATGGCGCTGTACTGAGAGCACCTTGCGGGCAGTGGCGGCGATCTCGCGCCGGTCCCGGTCGGACAGCGGCTTCAGGCCGCCGCTGCCCTCGCGCACCACGAGCGAGCTCAGGTCAACGCGCACCTCGAGGCTGACCGGCACGCCGTCGGCCCCGACCTCGAGCTCACCGGACCAGGTGGCCGGCTCGAGGGTGAGGTCATGCCCAGCCGAGGACGCCAGCCCTTCGCGAAGCGTGGTTAAGAGAATGCGGCCACGATCCGTGCCGAGGTGGTGGCGTCCTGCAAGAATCGCCATAGGAGCACCGTAGGACACATGTGGGGGGACGTCCAGCGATCTGGCCGGACAGGTCTGGCCGGCGGCCGGGCGGGCGGGCGGGCGGAGCCCTGACGGCTCAGGGGATCGGCACTTCGCCGAAGAGCTCCTGAATGCGCCGCAGGTCGCGCATCCGCGGCTCGGTGGCGCCGCCGACCCAGCGGCTGACGGTCTTGACCGACACCCCCAGCTGCCGCGCCGCCGCCTCCTGGGTCAGGCCCTCCCGGCGCAAGGCACTTGACATCCACTCGGCGAAGGACTCGGCCTGCCGGTCGCCCCGCGGCGGGTCCGCGGACCCGGCCCCGTCGTCCGCCTCCGGGTTGCGCTGGGCCGGGATGCCGCCGGACAGCCACGGGCTGCCCTGGGTGCCGGAACCAGCGGGCGGCCGTGAGCCGCCCGCGCCGGGCTGGCCCGCGCCCGGCTGCCCGGGCCGGATCGGCTCGGTGAGGTGCGCCGCCTGGCCGGCCTGACTGTGCGCGCTCTCAGTCCCGCTGACCTGGGCCGGCATCACTCTCGAGACCGGCGGGCCGGGAATGGTCGGCGGCCTGATGACGGAGTCCGAGTGCAGGACGTCGACCTCGACGTGCTCCGGGAAGATCCGGAACGCGACCTGGATGGAGCCGGTCGGCCCGGCCGCCTTGAGCAGGGCCCGGAAGACGGTCTCGCCGACCTCGCGGTTGCCCTGATCGGTCAGCGGTGACTCCGCTAAGCAGCGCCGGACGAAGTCCCGGATGTCGGGGATGGATGACGGCCGGGCCGTGAAGACCTGCGACAACACCACGACGGGCACGACCTCGATCGGGCTCCCCGCGGCCTCGTAACCGGGCTCCGCCACCGTCCGTCCCCTCTGCCGTCACCCCGCGCCACGGCAGGGATGCGCTCAGATTACGTGCATGTCCGCGTATCGGGAAACCCTCTCCTCGGTTTCAGGCGCGGGGTTGGTCAGATTTGGCCGGACTAGGAAGTCTTATCGGCGGCCTTGTCCCGGAATCACGCCGAACCGGCGGCCGGCTTGCTCCGGCGCCGCCAGCGGTATCGTGCCTGTTGCTGGTCCGCCGCGGCGCCTGAGGTGCCGGTTTCCGGCTGCGTGACGACGGCGGGAGTGGGTAGGTTACCGGCCACGGCAAGGGCCGCGGACAATACTGTCCGGTCAACTAAGTGTGTGAGCCTTGTAGACCCAACGTAGCGGGTTTAGAGTGACGGCACTTGCATGCCGGGGCATGCACAGTGCACGCCGAGGGGCGAGGTGCGACATGGTTCAGCGCTTCAGTGCGGAAGCGGCCGCTGCCGCCAACTTAACTAGGCCCGCAGGGAGCCCACTAGCGAGGAGGTGGCCTCGCTATGGCCACTAATGCACAGGCCGCATCGGAAACCCAGGCGCCCGTCGAGGAACCCGTCGTCCACATCCTGTGGATGAATGGCGGCCTCGGTTGTGACGGTGACTCCGTCGCCCTGACTGCCGCCACCCAGCCCAGCATCGAGGAGATCGTCCTCGGCGCCCTGCCCGGCCTGCCGAAAGTATCAGTGCACTGGCCGCTGATCGACTTCGAGTGCGGCCCGGAGACCGGCGCCGACAACTTCATCGAATGGTGGCACAAAGCCGACCGCGGCGAACTGGACCCGTTCGTGCTGGTCGTCGAGGGCTCGATCCCGAACGAGGCGATCAAGCCGGAGGGCTACTGGTGCGGCTTCGGCAACAATCCGGCCACCGGCCAGCCGATGACGACCAGCGAGTGGCTGGACCGGCTGGCCCCCAAGGCGACGGTTATCCTGGCCGCCGGGACCTGCGCCACCTACGGCGGCATCCACGCCATGGCCGGCAACCCCACCGGGGCCATGGGCGTGCCGGACTACCTGGGCTGGGACTGGCGCTCGAAGGCCGGCCTGCCGATCGTCTGCGTGCCGGGCTGCCCGACGCACCCGGACAACCTGTCGGAGACGATCCTCTACCTGCTCTACCAGGTCGCGGGCCAGGCCCCGATGATCCCGCTGGACGAGGCCCTGCGGCCGCAGTGGCTGTTCGGCGCCACGGTGCACGAGGGCTGCGACCGTGGCGGCTACTACGAGCAGGGTGACTTCGCCGGCGAGTACGGCTCGCCCAAGTGCCTGGTGAAGCTCGGCTGCTGGGGCCCGGTCGTGAAGTGCAACGTGCCCAAGCGCGGCTGGATCAACGGCGTCGGCGGCTGCCCGAACGTCGGCGGCATCTGCATCGCCTGCACCATGCCGGGCTTCCCGGACAAGTTCATGCCGTTCATGGACGAGCCGCCCGGCGCGCGGGTGTCGAGCACCGCCAGCATGCTGTACGGAACCGTGATCCGCACGCTGCGCGGCTTCACCGCCAAGACGGCCGACGAGGAGCCGAAGTGGCGGGCCAAGGGCGACGACCTGCTGACGGGCTACAAGAAGACCTGGTGACACCGGCCGGCCGGGCGCCCGCGGGACCGCCCGGCCGATGACGAGAGGCATGAGCGATGACGACGGCCCAAGAGTCCGGCTCCGGGCTCGTGGAGATGGCCTGGGACCCGATTACCAGAATCGTCGGGAGCCTGGGCATCTACACCAAGATCGACTTTAAGCAGAAGAAGGTCGTCGAGTGCCACAGCACCTCGTCCATCTTCCGCGGCTACAGCATCTTCATGAAGGGCAAGGACCCGCGGGACGCGCACTTCATCACCAGCCGGATCTGCGGCATCTGCGGCGACAACCACGCGACCTGCTCGGTGTACGCCCAGAACATGGCCTACGGCGTCCGCCCGCCGCACCTGGCCGAGTGGATCATCAACCTGGGCGAGGCCGCCGAGTTCATGTTCGACCACAACATCTTCCAGGAGAACCTGGTCGGCGTTGACTTCTGCGAGCGGATGGTCGGCGAGACCAATCCGGGCGTGCTGGAGCGGGCCCGGAGCACCGAGGCCCCGCACGCGGCCGAGCACGGCTACAAGACCATCGGCGACATCATGAAGTCGCTGAACCCGCTGGAGGGCGAGTTCTACCGCGAGGCGCTGCAGGTATCGCGCTCCACCCGGGAGATGTTCTGCCTGATGGAGGGCCGGCACGTGCACCCCTCCACGCTGTACCCGGGCGGCGTGGGCACGACCCCGACGGTGCAGCTGTTCACCGACTACCTGACCCGGCTCATGCGCTACGTCGAGTTCATGAAGCGCGTCGTGCCGATGCACGACGACCTGTTCGACTTCTTCTACGAGGCCCTTCCCGGCTACGAGGAGGTCGGCCGCCGCCGGGCCGACATGGTCTGCTGGGGCAGCTTCAACGACCCCGAGCACTGCGACTTCCGCTACGACCACATGACCAACTGGGGCCGGAAGATGTTCGTCACCCCCGGCGTCATCCGCGACGGGCAGCTGGTCACCAACGACCTGGTCGAGATCAACCTGGGCATCCGGATCCTGCTGGGCTCCTCGTTCTACGAGGACTGGGAGGGCCAGGAGATGTTCGTGACCCGCGACCCGCTGGGCAACCCGGTGGACAGCCGGCACCCGTGGAACCAGCACACCATCCCGCGGCCGCAGAAGCGCAACTTCGACGACAAGTACAGCTGGGTCATGTCCCCGCGCTGGTACGACGGCACTAATTACCTGGCCGCCGACACCGGCGGCGGCCCGCTGGCCCGGCTGTGGGCCACCGCGCTGGGCGGCATCGTGGACTTCGGGTACGTCAAGTCCACCGGGCACAGCGTGCAGATCAACCTGCCCCGGACCGTGACCCGGCCCGAGACCAGCTTCGAGTGGACGATCCCGGTGGACTCCGAAGGCAAGCCGCTGTCCAACGCGATCGAGCGGGACCGGGCGCGGACCTACTTCCAGGCCTACGCGGCCGCGGCCGCCCTGTACTTCATGGAGCAGGCCCTGGCCGAGATCCGGGCCGGGCGCACCAAGACCTGGGAGCCGTTCTCGGTCCCCGACGAGGCCAACAGCTGCGGCTTCACCGAGGCCGTGCGCGGCGTGCTCTCGCACCACATGGTGATCCGCGGCGGCAAGATCGCAAACTATCACCCGTACCCGCCGACGCCGTGGAACGCCAGCGTGCGCGACAGCTACGGCACGCCCGGCCCGTACGAGGACGCGGTGCAGAACACCCCGATCTTCGAGGAGAACCCGCCGGACAACTTCAAGGGCATCGACATCATGCGGGCGGTGCGCAGCTTCGACCCGTGCCTGCCGTGCGGGGTGCACATGTACCTGGGCAACGGCAAGGCCCTGGAGAAGGTGCACTCGCCGATGTCGGCCGTCACGCTGTCCACCTGAGCAGGCAGACCGGAGGCGAGACGATGACTGCCGTGCGAAGCGCGGGCGCACGGGTCGAGGAACTGCTGGACGGGCTGCGATCCGGCCCGCCCAGTGCGGCCCTGGCCGCCGAGGAACTGGTCGGCCTGCTGGTCGGGCTCTACGGCGGCGGCCTGGCCGCCATCGTGGAACTCCTGCGCGAGCAGGGCCAGGCGGGCGCGGCGATCCTGGCCGCGATGGCCGACGACCCGCGGGTCGAGGGCCTCCTGCTCCTGCATGACCTGCACCCGCTGGGCGTGGACGCCAGGATCCAGCGGGCGCTGGACCGGGTCCGCCCGTACCTCGGCTCGCACGCCGGCGGCGTCCAGTACCTGGGCGTCACCGGCGGCGTGGCCCGGCTGCGGCTGGAGGGCAGCTGCGACGGCTGCCCGTCGTCCACCGTGACGGTCGAGCTGGCCATCCGCGGCGCCGTGGAGGATGCCGCGCCCGAGGTCACCGAGGTCGTCGTCGAGGGCGTCGCCGCGGCGCCCGAGCCGGGGCTGCTCCAGATCGGCCGCCGGCCCGCGGACGGGCCGTCCGCCGGGCTGGCCGGCGGCACGGCGCCCGGCGCGAACCCGGCCGGGGACTCCGCCGGCGGCTGGATCCTCCTCCCCGACATCGGGCCGCCCAGCTCCCGGCCGGTGAGCGCGGCCGCGGGCGGGACAGCCGTGCTGGTCTGCTCCGTCCGCGGCACGCTCTACGCCTACCTGGATGCCTGCGCGGCGTGCGGGTCATCCATGGCCCAGGGGCAGCTGGCCCGCGAGGAGCTGACCTGCCCGGCCTGCGGCGCCGTGTATAACGTCCGGCTGGCCGGCAAGGGCGCCATCGACCCGGCACTGCACCTGGACCCGCTGCCGCTGCTGGCCGACAGCCGGGGCGTCCGGGTCGCGATGCCCGAGACCGCGGCGTCATGACGGCCCGGACATGACGGCGACCTCATGACGGCGTCGCCGGAACCGAAGACCCGCGGCCTGCGCCGCTTCGTCCAGCCGGCCGCGGCCCCCCCGGCCAGCGAGCCGGCCAGCCCGCCCGCCGTCACCGAGGCGCGCCCGGCTGCCGCCCCGGCCGGCCCGGCCATGCTCGGCATGCCGTCGATGCCCGCGACGCCGGGCGCCGAGAAGTGCGAGCTGTGCGCGACCGAGGTGCCGGCCGAGCACGGCCACGTCGCGGACCTGGAGACCGCCACCCTGGCCTGCGCGTGCCGGGCCTGCTACCTGCTGTTCACGCAGCCCGCCGCGGGCCGCGGCCGCTACCGGGCGGTGCCCGACCGGTACCTGGCCGATCCTGACCGCACGCTGACGGTCGCCCAGTGGGACGAGCTGGAGATCCCCGTCGGACTAGCGTTCTTCCTCGAAAGCTCCAGCGCGGAGCGGATCACCGGCTTCTACCCGAGCCCGGCCGGGGTCACGCAGTGCGTTCTGGACCTGGCCGCGTGGGAGCGGCTGACCGCCGAGCACCCGCTGCTGGGCGCGCCGGAGCCGGACGTCGAGGCCGCCCTGATCTGCCGGACCGACAGCGGCATCGGGTACTTCCTGGTGCCGATCGACGCCTGCTATGAGCTGGCCGGCCGGATGCGGCTGCACTGGCGCGGCTTCGACGGCGGCGCCGAGGCCCGGGCCAGCATCGACGATTTCCTGGCCACGGTACGGTCCCGTGCCCGGGCCTACCGCCCGGAGGCGTGACGTGACCGACCTCGTGTTCGACTGCGTGGGCGCCCAGGCTGACCGGTACGCGGTCATGCCCGCCATGACGCTGAAGCTGCGGATCAGCGAGACCACCGGCCAGCGGGTCGAGGCCATCGCGCTGCGCTGCCAGCTGCGGATCGAGCCGGCCCGGCGGCGCTACTCCGACGCCGAGGCGGAGCGGCTGGAAGACCTGTTCGGCGAGACCCAGCGGTGGTCGGAGACGCTCCGGCCGGTCCAGTTCAGCAATGTCTCGATCATGGTCGGCGGCTTCACCGGCAGCACCGACCTGGACCTGCCCGTGCCACTGACCTACGACATGGAGATCGGCGCGACCCGGTACTTCGCCGGTCTGGATGACGGCGAGGTCCCGCTGCTGCTGCTGTTCAGCGGCACGATCTTCGGGATGGCCGACGGCCGGCTGTCGGTCGCCCAGGTGCCGTGGAGCAAGGAGGCGAGCTTCCGGCTGCCGGTGGCGCTGTGGCGGGAGGCCGTCGACGCGCACTTCCCGAACAGCGCCTGGTTCCGGGTCAGTACCCATACCCGCGACGAGCTGCTGCGCTTCAAGGCCCGTCATGCGCTCCCCACCTGGGAGGCCACCGTGCTGGAACTGCTGGCCGCCGCGCAGCGGGCGGAGCAGCCGTCGTGACCGCCGGCGAGCTCGCGCAGCTGGACCCCGAGCACCTGGCGCACGCGCGCCGGGTGGCCGACGCCATCTTGTACGAGGGCTACCTGCTGTACCCCTACCGGCAGTCCTCGCAGAAGAACCAGGTCCGGTTCCAGTTCGGCGTGCTGATGCCGCCCGGCTACTTTGCGGTCGACCCGCACGAGAGCGCCGCCAGCCAGACCGAGTGCCTGCTGGAGTGCGGCGACGATGCGCAGGTGACCGTGGTGGCCCGGTTCCTCCAGTTCCAGGACCGGATCGCCCTGGGCATCTCCCCCGAGACCGGCGAGCTTCATGAGGTCGGGACCCTGTCCGTGGACGGATTCGAGCACACCACCTGGAACGAGGCCGCCGAGCGGGAGCAGCACCTGACCGTGGCGGTGGGCACCTTGCTGGGCCAGGACCAGGAGCTGGAGTTCACGCTGCCCGCCGGAGAGAGCGCCGAGCCCATTGCGGACGCCGCCGGCCGGCCCGCGGGCCGGCTGGCCCGGCGCTGGGCCGCCGTGGACGGGGCGATCACGCTGCACGCGGAACGGGTCGCCGGGCCGTACCAGGCGCTCCGGCTGCGGGCCCGGCTGGAGAACCGGTCCCGGCCCGCGGAGCTGGCCACCCGCGATGACGGCCTGCGGCACGCGCTGATCGCCGCCCACCTGCTCATCGGGGCGCCGGGCGGGCGGTTCCTGTCCATGACCGATCCGCCGGAGTGGGCCACCGCGGCCGTCGCGCAGTGCGAGAACGCCGGGACCTGGCCGGTGCTGGCCGGCCCGCCGGACTGCCGCGACCTGCTGCTGTCCTCGCCGGTCATCTTGTACGACCACCCGGAGGTGGCGGCCGAGAGCGCGGGCGACCTGTTCGACGCGACGGAGATCGACGAGATCCTGACGCTGCGGACGCTGGCCCTGACCGACGCCGAGAAGCGCGAGGCGCGGTCCACCGACAGCCGGGCCGCCGACCTGCTCGACCGGCTGGACCACCTGCCGCCGGAGATGCTGGACCGGATGCACGGGGCGATCCGGTACCTGCGGTCGGTGCCGGGCCAGGCGCAGGCCGCGGACGGCGGGCCGGCCGGCGGCGGGCCGGCCGGCGGCGGGCTGGACGGGCTGGGCGAGCCGCCGGTGTTCAGCACGCCCGACACGCCGTGGTGGGATCCGGGCGCGGACAGCTCGGTCTCGCCGGACACCGATCACGTCGTGGTCGCCGGCCTGCGGGTGGCGCGGGGCAGCCGGGTGCTGATGCGGCCCGGCTCCCGCCGGGCCGACGCTCAGGACCTCTTCCTGACCGGGCGCGAGGCGCAGGTCGAGGCCGTCCTGCACGACGTGGACGGCCAGGTCCACCTGGCCGTGACCCCGGTCGACGATCCCGCCGCCGACCTGCAGCGCAGCCACGGCCGCTTCCTGTACTTCGCGCCGGACGAAGTCGAGCCGCTCGGGCCGCGGGGCTAGCCGCCCGGGGGACAAAGTCAGACGATGGGCCTAGGGGGAGAGGGGAGACCAGTGATGGTCAAGTTGATCAAGCTGTCAGTAGTGGCGGGCATCGTCGCGGTGTCGTGGTGTCGCTGCCGGGACATCAAGCGCTACCTCAGGCTGCGCTCGATGTAGCCCGGCCCGCGCGGTATCCGGGACGCGGGACCCCGGGGCTGGGACGATACCGCCGTGGACGGATACATCGTCAGCCTCGACGGGTCGTCGGCACCGGCCAGCGGCCCGGCCGCGGCGGCCGCCCTGCAGGCGGGCAGCTTGCTGTGGCTCGAGCTGCAGGGGGTCGACCCCGCCACCACGGACCTGCTGCGCGACGTCTTCGCGTTCCATCCCATCGCGCTGGAGGACGCGGGCGAGTTCCGCCAGCGTCCCAAGGCGGAGAACTTCGGCGACATGTTTTACATGGTGGGCTACTCCGCGACCACGGCCGGCGGCCCGCTCACCGAGGTGCACGCCTTCTGTACCGAGCGCTTCCTCGTCACCGTGACCGAGCACGGCAGCGACGTGCTCGACGAGGTCCGGCGCCGGCTGGCGCTCGGCCAGCCGGTCGCGCCACCGGGCCGGCCGCCGCGGCTGGTCCTGCTCCACGACATCCTCTACGCGATGATCGACAGCTTCTTCCAGCCGCTCTCCGATCTCGACGACAACATTGACACCCTCATCGAGGGGATCTTCGACCAGCCCAGCAAGGGCCAGCTGCAGCAGCTGCTGGGCATGCAGCGCTGGCTGGTCGGCGTGCGCAAGCTGGTGACGCCGCAGCGGGACGGCATGGAGGCGGTGGTGTCGGGCGTCGTCGACCTGCCCGGCCGGGATGCGGCCAGCGAGCCGTACCTGCGCGACCTCTTCGACCACCTGATCCGGATCAGCGACGAGATCGACAGCTACCGGGACCTGCTCGACAACGCCATGGACGCCTACCTCTCGATGGTGTCCAACCGGCTGAACGACATCACGAAGCAGCTGACCATCATCGCGACGGTGTTCCTGCCGCTGTCCTTCCTGACCGGCTTCTTCGGCCAGAACTTCGGCTGGCTGGTGAGCCACCTGGGCAGCCTGTCGGTGTTCCTGATCCTCGGCATCGGCACCGAGGTGCTGGCCGTGGCCGCGCTGTTCTGGCTGTTCCGCCGGCGCGGCTGGCTCTGACCGGCCCGCGCTGCGCGCCTCAGCCGGTCCGGGCCGCGACGCGGCGGTCCGGGCGGGCCGCGGCCGCGAGATGGTCCGACTTGCGGCGGCGGGCGTAGCGGAGGATCACGGCGATGCCGAGCGCCCCGGCCGGCGGGAGGGTGACCAGGGCGGGCAGCTGGTAGCGCCAGCTGAACTCGAACAGGTCCGACATCAGCAGGACGGCCACGGCGGTCGCGACGAACAGCGTGGCCCCGAGGGCGAGCTGGCGCTGCGCCTCGCTGGCCCGGCGGCGGAAGACGGTCAGGGCGCCGGCCAGCCCGGCCAGCAGGCACAGCAGCAGCAGCGGTCCCGGCGTGTAGCCGCCGTACAGCTGATAGCGCCGCAGGAACGACGCGCCCGGCTTCCACACGCTGGAGTTCCCGCCGTAGGCGACGTCCAGCTTGCGGTAGATCGTGGCGCCGTCGGCCGGACCGAGCTTGAGCGCGAAGGTGATCGTCCCCTGCGGGTTGAGGAAGACGGTCGGCAGGTAGATCGGGTAGCTCCCCTGGAACTGCCACCGGGAGATGGGGGTGTCGCCCGGGTCGGTATGCCGGGTTACCGAGAACAGCTTGGCCGCGTCGGAGGAGATCTTGGACACGACCCGCAGCGGCTGCTGGACCAGCACGGCGTGATTGAAGTTCGCGATGATGGCGCCGCGCGACACGGTCACCCCGGCCGGGGGCTCGTAGGTCCGCAGCGGCGAGGTCACCTGGTGGTCCAGGTCGTCGGGGCCCTTGGCCTGCTCGCGGGGCGTCGGGCACAGCGGCCGGGCGTAGGACGGCAGCTTCAGCGTGGCGCAGTCGGCCAGGCCCGCCATCCGCCCGTAGGTGGCCTCGGAGCCGTTGCGCGACAGCCAGAAGTGCCCGGTGACGAAGTACGAGCCGGAGGAGTACGCGAGGATCGGCACCGCGAACGCGGCGGCGAGCGCGACGGACTTGCGGAGGGCCTGCCGCCAGCCGCCCTGCCGGGCCAGCAGCGCCCCGGCCAGCACGAAGAGCAGCGCCGGGGCGATGAGGATCTCGCCGACCTGCCGGACGGTGGCGGCCAGGCCGAGCACCGCGCCTGCCAGCAGGCACGTCCGCGCGGTGATCCGCGGCCGCCACAGCAAGATGGCCACCCCGGCGACGATGATGGCCTCGAACCAGACGTCGGGCATGATCGTCGATTCCATCTGGAGCTGGTAGGCGTCCAGCAGGATCGGCCCCATGGCCAGGGCGGCGAGCCAGCGCGGCACCCCGCGCCGCAGCAGGAGCAGGTACAGGGTCACCGCGGTGGCCAGCATCAGCACGTGCTGGACGGCCTCGACGGCGCTGAGGTTGCCGACGGCCAGGATCAGCTTCAGCGGGACGTCGTAGCCCAGGGGGTCCGACGCCGGCCAGGCCCCGTACAGGTACTTGACGGAGTCGATGTAGATCAGGGCCGGCCCGTAGCTGAACTGGGCCAGCAGCCGGAGCGCCACGCCAGCGGCCAGCAGGACGGTCGCCAGCCAGTGCTGGCGCGCCAGCCCCGGCAGGCGGGCCGGCCATCGCCGGGCCCGCGCGCGCCAGCCGCCCGGGGCCGCCCCGCCGCCGGCCGGCGCCTCCGCAGCGGACGCGTCGCCCGGCGCCTCGGCCGGGTCCGTGCGCGAGAGGTCAGCCGGGGCCGCGTCGGCCGCGGGACTCCCGCCGCCGGGGCGGTCCGCCCTGCCCGCCCCGTGATCGGCGGCGGACCCGGCGGCTGTCCTTGGCATTCGCATGAAGGTCATCCCGACTGTGGCTCGATATGACGCTGTGGCTCGATATGACGCTGTGGCCCGGCACGGGTAACCGGGCTCGGCATAAGTAACCGCGCCCGGCCATCTCGGCTGGCGTCATCGCCGCCCTTCGGCGTAGTCCGGCGCGTGCCCGCGCAGGGGCGACGACTGCTGGCGGCACTCCCCGCCAGGGCCCCGGTGGCGTACTGGGGCCGTCCGCCAGCTGACCGGGACCACCAGCAAGACTATCGTCTGGCTGGCTCGCATCGACCGGCACGGCAGAATCGACCGGCAAGGCAGAACAACGGCCGGTAACGTCAGCGGCTCCCCGTAACGTCGGCCGCGTGGATCCGATGACGGCCGGCAGCCTGGCCGGCGGGACCGCCGGGCCGGCCTGGGAAAGGCTGGTCCGCCTCGCGGCCCAGCAGGCGGCCGGCTTATCCGCGCCGTCGCCCGGCGCGCCCGGCCTGTGCCTGACCTGCTTCGGCCCGGCGGCGGCCGGCCAGGCCCGCTGCTTCCAGTGCGAGCTGCACGGGCAGTGCGCGCCCGGCGCGCTGGCCAGCGTGGTGCTGCCGGCCGCCTACGCCGTCAAGGGCAGCCTGCACGCCCGCCGGCTGTGGACCTACAAGTCCGGCCAGCCGGGCGCGGCGGCCGCCCGGCACGCCCTCACCGTCCTGCTCCTGGTGTTCCTGCGCGAGCACGGGCCGTGCCTGTGGCACCGGGCGGGCTGGGTCTGGCCGCGGGCCGGGCCGACGCACCTGGCCGTCGTCCCGAGCAACCGGGGCCGGGCCGGCGTGCATCCCCTCCGGGCACTGGCCGAGCCCTACCTGCGGCTGCCGTGGGCCGCGCTGGCGGCCCGGCCCGGGGCCGACGGCCGGGCGCGGGACCTGGACCCGGAGCGGTTCACCGCGCCACGGCTGGACGGAGCCCGGGTGCTGCTGCTCGACGACACCTGGACCACCGGGGCCAGCGTCCAGTCCGCGGCGATGACCCTGCGGGCGGCCGGCGCCGCCGCGGTGGCCGCCGTGGTCCTCGGCCGGCATCTGCGGCGCCCCGGCCGGGCGGCCGCCGCCTTCTCGCCCGGTCGGTGCGCCATTCACCGGCCCGGCCGGTGAGGCCGGTTGCGTAGGCTGAGCCGGTGCCGACACTGTCCCCGACACCGCCCGCGATACCGCCCCTGACACCGCCGCCGTCGCGGACGGCGGTCGTCCGCCGCGCCCGCCGCATCGGCCGCGAGCTGGCCCTGCTCTATCCCGACGCGCACTGCGAGCTGGACTTCACCACGCCGCTGGAGCTGCTGGTCGCCACCATCTTGTCCGCGCAGTGCACGGACAAGCGGGTCAACCTGATCACGCCCGTCCTGTTCGGGCGCTACGTCACGGCGGCCGACTACGCGGCGGCCGACCGGAACGACATCGAGAAGATCATCCAGTCGTGCGGGTTCTTCCGGGCCAAGACCACCAGCATCATCGGGCTCGGCCACGCCCTGTGCGACCGGTTCGGCGGCGAGGTGCCGCGCCGGCTGAGCGACCTGGTCACGCTGCCGGGCGTCGGCCGCAAGACCGCCAACGTCCTGCTCGGCAACGCCTTCGGGATCCCGGGCATCACCGTCGACACGCACTTCGGCCGCCTGTCGCGCCGCTTCGGCTGGACCACCGAGGACGACCCGGTCAAGGTGGAGCACGAGGTCGGGGCGCTGTTCCCGCGCTCGGAGTGGACGGTCCTGTCGCACCGGCTGATCTGGCACGGGCGCCGGGTCTGCCACTCCCGCCGGCCGGCCTGCGGGGCCTGCGGCGTCGGTGCGCTGTGCCCGTCCTACGGCGAGGGTCCCACCGACCCGGCGCTCGCCTTGAAGCTGGTCAAGGCGGGTCCGTTCTCGTGATGCCCGCCAGCGCTCCGGCCGCCGGCGCCGGGCCCGCCGTCCCGGCCTGGCTCGACCGGCTCGCAGCGGCCGCCGCGGCCATGCCGGTCCCGGACGGGATGGCGCCGCCCGCCTCGGGCGGCCGCCGGTCCGCGGTCCTGATCCTGTTCGGCGAGGACGCGGCCGGCCCCGACGTGCTGCTCGTCCAGCGCAGCCCGTGGCTGCGGCGGCACGCGGGCCAGCCCGCGTTCCCCGGCGGCGCGATCGACCCGCAAGACGGCGGCCCGGTGGCCGCGGCCCTGCGCGAGGCGGCCGAGGAGGCCCTGGTCGACCCGGCGGGCGTGGACGTGCTCACGGTCCTGCCCGACCTCTACATCCCGCGGAGCGGCTTCGCCGTGACGCCCGTGCTGGCCTGGTGGCGGCAGCCCGGCCCGATCGGCCCGGGCGACCCGGCCGAGGTGACGGCGGTCCGCCGGATCCCGGTGGCCGAGCTGGCCGACCCCGCGAACCGGCTGTGCGTCCGGTACCCGACCGGCCAGACCGGGCCGGCGTTTCAGGCGGGCGCCATGCTCGTCTGGGGATTCACCGGCATGATCGTGGACCGGCTGCTGACCCTGGGCGGCTGGGCCGTGCCCTGGGATACCTCGCAGGTCACGCCGCTGCCGCCGAGCTCGCTGCCCGCGCCCGGCGGGAATCCCCGGCCCGGCGCGTGAACCGCGGCGGGCGATCCGGGCGCAAACTGCCGTCGCGCAGATGATCCCGCCGCGCTGATCGCGCTATAAGTTGTGCACGTGCCGGGTGACGTGCTTGACCTGATTCTCATTCTGCTGGCGGCGGCGTTCGCGGTCGCCGGGTACCGCCAGGGCTTCATCATCGGCGTGCTCAGCTTCATCGGGTTCATCGGCGGCGTGGCCGTCGGCGCGGTCTTCGCCCCGCGGATCTCCCGCGCCCTGGCCGCCAGCCTGCCGTGGCAGGCGTTCATCGCGATCCTGGTCGTCTTCGGCGCCGCCGTCCTCGGCATGGTGATCGCGTCCGGCCTGGGCGTCACCATCCGGTCCCGGGTGCACGGCCGTCCCGCCACCGTCATCGACTCCCTGGGCGGCGCCGCGGTCAACGTCATCGCCGTGCTGCTGGTCGCCTGGCTGATCGGCTCGTTCGTCGCCTACTCGCCCTTCCCGGAGGTCTCCGGCCAGGTCAACCACTCGGCGGTGCTGAAGGCCGTCGACAAGGTCGTCCCGCACGACGCGCTCAGCCTGCCGGGCTTCCCGCCGCTGCGCAGCCTGCTGACCAGCGGGCCCTACACGCAGGTCTTCTCCGCCCTCGGGGCCGAGAGCGCGCTGGCCGTCCCGGCCCCGGACCCGGCCGTGCTGAAGTCGCCCAGGCTGGAGGCGGATCGCAAGAGCATCGTCAAGATCACCGGCGTGGCGCTCAGTTGCCATCGCCGGATCGAGGGCTCGGGCTTCGTGATCTCGCCCGGCCACGTCCTGACTAACGCGCACGTGGTGGCCGGGGTCACCCAGAGCCAGATCGTCTACACGGCGGACAACCGGCCGTTCCCCGCGACCGTGGTGCTGTACGACCCGCAGATCGACATCGCGGTGCTCAAGGTGCCGGGCCTGGAGGCGCCCGCGCTGCACTTCGCCGGGCCGGCCAGCTACGGCGCCAGCGCCATCGTGGCCGGCTACCCGCTCGACCACCCGTTCACGGTGGGCGCGGCGCGGCTCGACATCTCGGAGTCGGCCATCGGCCCGAACATCTACCAGACCTCGCAGGTGCGCCGTCAGATCTACCCGATCCGGGCGCTCGTCCGGCCGGGCAACTCCGGCGGCCCCCTGCTGGCCCCCGACGGCCAGGTCTACGGGGTCGTGTTCGCGGCCGCCGTCTCGCTCAAGAGCACGGGCTACGCCCTGACCGCCAGCGAGGTGTCCGGCGACGCCGCCCGCGGCAAGCGCGCCACCGCCGCGGTGTCCACCGGCGCCTGCCAGGGCTAGCTAGGCCAGCCGCCCGCGCCGCAGCCCCCCGCGCCGCAGCCCCCCGCGCCGCAGCCCCCCGCGCCGCAGCCCCCCGCGCCGCAGCCC
>Ga0193728_1000432_pt1 | contig 20197 bp, 19 predicted proteins | sample U1c1metaG_FD_143037 | JGI IMG/M metagenome (GOLD analysis project Ga0193728, IMG submission 143037) | Soil microbial communities from a riparian zone of the East river system, Colorado, United States - U1c1 | ecosystem: Environmental > Terrestrial > Soil > Riparian zone | place: USA: East River...
GGCGGTGCGACTAAGTAGACCCAGTCTTCGTGCAAGATGACGCCGACTTCGCTTGCGGACGGACTTCGGGTCGCCTACACTCCCCCTTCTGCCCCTGCCTTTTTGAGGCGTTGCTGAACTCTCGCAGCTGATCATCGGTAATCTTTCGGAGCTGGGCTCGAAGCGCTTCAAGGTCCAGCGAGATCAATTTGACGCCCGTGAACTAACCAACGTGTTAGATACAAGGCTGATGGTGCGAACATGCCCCGATGGACCCTAAGTTGCCCCGCGTGCCGGTCTCATTTTTTCCACAGCGAGATTCCACGGAGATCTTGGACCCTTCCTTACGACCCGCTATGGCCGCGCAAGCCAGAATTTCCGGATGGAGGCGAGAGCCTGACGTGCCCGAAGTGCCAGAAGACTTCCGTTTTCCAACGATATGAATTGATATGAATTGATGTATAACCCGGGCTGATTCTGTCCGCTTTCCTAACTTCGTTGCCTTCCTGTCCCCCGGCCTTCAAGGCCTTCACATACTTTCTGTCCTTCGGGCTTTCCTCCTGCGTTCCCGCTGGCTTTCTACCGTGCCTCCCCGATTCAATTGGCCTGATTCGACGTCTATGCTAATTCTCGGGTATCTCTCGATGCCGACTTCCCGGATTCGGCGCTACCGTCAAAGAGGCGAGGGAAAGGAGCAGTTCACTATGCCCGTCATAAACACGCTTACCCGCAAAAGGCTCAATTCAATTATCAGGCTTCGCATCGAAGACATACGCCGGGTGGACCAAGATTGCGTGAGCGGATTGATTTCACAGGCCACGCACGACGCCACAGTGGCATGGGTCCAGGGAAGGATTCGTGCCGCACGGTTAATTAGGACGTCGCTGCAAGACTGACCGCTGTCCGCTTTCTGAACTTGTTTTAGCGCGCAACCCTCATCACGTAGAAGTAGCGCTCGTCCTTGCCCTTGATTTTAGATCTTGCGATACATTTCATGCGCCGACGGAGCGTTTCGCAAAACATTCTGGTATCACGAACCCCCCGATGTCATACGCTTTGTCCTTAGCACTTCTAAAAGATCAGGATGCGTAATTTTCTTTTCTAGACTAAGCATCATTAGTTCTTGTGTTGTGAAGCGCCCACCCTCAATTTCGAACCGCGGCTCCGCATCTTTGGTTGTGAAACGGATTTTATGCTTAATCAGAGCACGCGCCATTCTATTAAAATCGGATTTAATTGGTCACCTCCGGCTTCGATGGAGTCTTACATACGTTATGTGGAACGAAATCATCCGAAGAATTCGAAACGAGTTTGCTTTCCCAGCCTCATTTTTTATTTTAATGTCAACCTTCGGTGGCTCCCCAGTCGTCAACATCGCTTAGTACATTCCGCCCATGCCGCCGTGCCCGATACCAGCCGCCATTTGTTCCTCGTCCTTAATATCGGCGATCAGCACTTCGGTAGTTAGCATTAGTGAGACGATCGATGCGGCGTTCTGCAAAGCGAGGCGGGTTACCTTCGCTGGATCAATTACACCAGCTTTGATCATGTCTCCGAATTCGCCGTTCTCCGCATTGAATCCGAATGTTTCGTCTTTAGATTCGCGTACAAACCCCACGATTACCGCACCCTCTCGTCCGGCATTCTGTGCAATCTGACGGATGGGTTCTTCAAGTGCCCGTTTTACGATGTTCACACCGATGGCTTCATCGTCGTGAAGTTTGAGCTTTTGTAACACAGGGATGCATCGCAAGTAGGCGGTTCCGCCGCCAGGTACAATGCCCTCTTCAACCGCTGCACGTGTTGCGTGCATGGCATCCTCAACCCGAGCTTTTTTCTCCTTAAGCTCCATCTCCGTTGCCGCGCCCACTTTGATTATCGCCACACCTCCGACGAGTTTTGCGAGGCGTTCCTGAAGCTTTTCTTTGTCGTAATCCGAAGTGGACTCTTCGACCTGCATGCGGAGCTGCTTGATGCGTCCTTCAATTTCGCTGGTCTTACCAGCACCATCGATAATTGTCGTGTTGTCCTTGTCGATGGTGATCTTTTTTGCGCTACCCAGATCCTCGACCTTCAAATTCTCGAGCTTGAGTCCGAGGTCTTCCGTGATCGCCTTCCCGCCTGTAAGCGTGGCGATATCCTCCAACATGGCCTTTCGACGATCTCCAAATCCCGGCGCTTTGACCGCCGCGCATTTCAACGTTCCCCGGAGTTTGTTCACCACCAGAGTGGCCAGGGCTTCGCCTTCTATGTCTTCCGCAATGATCAGCAGCGGTTTGCCTAACTTAGCGGTCTGTTCGAGTAACGGTAGCACGTCCTTCATTGAGCTTATTTTCTTCTCGTGAATCAGAATAAGAGCGTCCTCCAGTACGCACTCCATCCGCTCCGGGTCGGTAACGAAATACGGGGAGAGGTACCCACGATCGAATTGCATACCTTCGACCACTTCCAGCGTGGTCTCCATCGTCTTCGATTCTTCGACGGTGATGACACCGTCCTTGCCGACCTTCTTCATGGCTTCAGCGATGATGCCGCCCACTTGCTTATCATTGTTAGCGCTAATTGTACCCACCTGCGTGATCATATCCCCCTTCACTTCGCGGGATAGTCTCTTAATCTCGGCCACGACGACTTCCACAGCTTTATCGATGCCGCGCTTAAGCGCCATCGGACTTGCACCGGCTGCTACCGTGCGCACCCCTTCGCGGAAAATAGCCTGAGCCAACAGAGTTGCGGTCGTCGTACCGTCCCCCGCCACATCTGAAGTTTTGGACGCGACCTCCCGAACCATCTGTGCGCCCATGTTCTCTAGCGGATCCTGCAGCTCAATCTCTTTCGCGACAGTCACACCGTCTTTTGTGATGACGGGTGCACCAAATTTCTTCTCGATCACCGCGTTGCGTCCCTTCGGACCCAACGTGATTTTCACTGCGTCAGCTAGAATATTGACCCCGCGTAGAATCGACTGACGTGAATTCGCACCTGTAACGATTTGTTTTGCCATTGCACTTCACCCTCCGGGGTGATTAACAGCTAATCCAAATTCTGAACTGAGAAACTACCTTCTGCCGGTGGCCGCTTTGACCATGCCGCTTAGCTTCCCGAAGATTTCCTCTTCGCGCAGAATCAAATACTCCTGATCATCGATCTTGATTTCGCTGCCAGTGTATTTGCCGAACAAAATCCTGTCACCAACTTTCACATCGAGGGATACTCTTTTGCCCTTTTCGATCTTGCCGGGCCCGACGGCCATCACTTCACCCTCCTGCGGCTTTTCTTTGGCCGCGTCCGGGATGATGATCCCACCCTTAGCAGTGTTTTTCTCTTCCAGCCTCCGCACCAAGACGCGGTCGTGTAAGGGGGTAACGTTTATAGTCATTTTTCAATCCTCCGTTAAATCCATGGATTAACTGAAACTCCGATTTCAGCGAGACAAATGAATCACAGCCTAGATGGTCAGTTTAGTCGACTATCGTCCGACTATTTCTACGGGCACTTTCTAGGCGACCCGAGCACCCTTTGGTGATGTTGCCTGAAGGGCAGCAGCGGCGGTCCACGCCTTGGTCGCGCCGGAATTGGATTGTTCAGGCAATTCTGTTAATTCATTCTCGGCAGTAAGCCAATCTGCTCGATCGTGACCATGTTCGCCGCCGCGTTCCAGGTATAGCTCGTATGCCCGTTGTTCAATTTGTGGTGTTGACAATTTCCTTTCGCTCATTTGCATTTCCTCCTCTAACTCTAATCAGACTGGGCCAATCGGAAATCGACCATGATTTCCCATCCACCTTTACCGCGGATTTCATTCAATAAGGGCAGTCGTGCAATTACGTGGTCGACCAATACGCGGACATATATTCAGGTGTTACCGAGAATTGAACAGAAGGTCCGCTGCATGAACGGACCTTCCGATTTCTCGCCCGAGGCCTAGACGGCTACCTTGTGGAGGCGGCGGCTTTGGCTTTGCCGAGGTCAGGGACGACGCCGAGCTGCTGCATAAGAGCCAGAGCATCCCAGTTGACCCAACCTTCCTCCATCTTGCCGTTCGCGAAGCGGGCGATGCTTACTCCGGTGATGTTGACCTGCTTTCCCGTTGGAGGAATCCCGCTGAGATCACCTTTATGGGTACCTCTGCAAGACCAACGAGCCACGACTGTTTCGCCTTCGGCAATGATGTCATCGATCGTCAATCGAATGTCGGGGAAGGCGGTGCGGTAGAGAGTCGCTCGCTTCTTTTCACTCTCGGGGCCTCGCCCAACATCGGGCGTGGAGGCGTCATGATGAGCATAGTTGGGGGCAAAAAGCTCGTTGGTCACTTGCAGATTACCCTTGTTCCAAACTTCTTCGAACAAACGACGGACGACATTCTTGTTTGATTCTGACATGGTGGTTCTCCTTTTTGAGAAATTCAAAATTCCCACTCGCATCGAGCGAGTAGTGCGTGAGTAGTGTTTCCCTTGGAACCGCTAGCGTCTTGGGTTTGCAGACCTGTACGTCGGACAGGAGGTAGGGCCGCACTCGAGAGAATAAAAAGCGGGCAGCTTGTGCCCTCTTTGCTCTCGATGTGGAGCTTGACCTTAACGAAACTGCTTTCGGACTTCGAAGCGGGAGTCTCGCCTCAAACGGCGAAACCTCGACATGATCCTGTTCCCTTAGAGTGTGAGTGTCAAGGAGAATCGAAAAACTCTTCTGTGCAAAGGAGCTGCGAAAAACGCGAGAACGACTAACCTTAATTTTTGCGATTGCTTCATCTACGGACACCTGTCGCTTCCTCGATGCGCCGCCAAGACCATCCGAGCTTCCCGACATGAGCAATGTCTTGCGCGAAGAAAAGAAAAACAAGTCGTCGCACTCGAACTGTTTGCTAAATCTACCTGCCCTGTTCGTACTCACCAACATCGGCGTATTTTCAATAAGTTAGCGCGTTGTCATTTGCGTCAGAAGACCTCATTTGCGAGCATTTGTGCACCAGCCGTGCACCAAAGTTTGGCTCCGATACCTCAGCGCTGATTATCGTTTTGCTGATAGACGCTTCAAGTGTGAGCGTCCCCAGTCGCACATCATTTGCACCACTGGGCCGAGCGTCCTTCCATACGAGGAGAGCGAGTAATAAACGCAAGGCGGAATCGTTTTCTTGTCGTCTCTTTTAACGATGCCATCGGCGACGAGTTCCTGAAGATGCCGGATCAGCATGCGCTCCGTGATCCCGGGAATACCACGCTTCAGTTCGCTGGTGCGTCTCGGTCCATCCTGCAGACGCCACAGAATCGTGCCCTTCCACCGGCCATCCATGACGCGCATCATCGCGTCCACCGGGCACTCGCCAACTTCTTTTTTTGAAACCGGCATTATTTCTCCTACACTGACAAATATGGCAGTACCTTGACACCTGACAGTATACATCACAGACTCTGAGTCATGGAGGATTTCATGAGCAACAAGCATCTCCCACGACTCTTCGCGCAAGCGCTGAACGAGAAACGGGTCGAACTCTTCGACCAGTTCATTCACCCCGAGTATGACAATCACAACCCCCAGGTGCAGCCGGGACAGTCGGGAGTCAAAGCATTCTTTCGGCACTACCTCGACGCATTTCCCGATACCAAAGTGGTGATGGAAGACGTGATCGAAGAGGGCGACCGCATTAGCGCCCGCTTCACGTACCAAGGAACCTTCACAAATTCATTTATGGGCTATCGGCCGAATAGTGCAGCGGTGCAACTGCGGAGCATCGACATCTGGCGCGTTAAGGACGGGAAGTTCGCAGAACATTGGGACGAACTCAACCTACTGGAGGTCTTCCAGCAGATTGGGGCGGCGACTGTAAGAAAGGCGGACGGGCAATGAACCATCTAATGTGGCTAGCGTCTCTAGCGGGTCTTATGAGTACCGCCGTGATCTTTGGCACCGACATGTTCTTCTTGACCGTGGGCCGCCCCCTCTCAAATTGGCTCCACAATCCACCGCAACCGAGCTCATGGGATTTATCCATCTCTTCGGAGACAGGCGTATGCCTATCTGAGGCATCTTGGCGATGTTTTCGAATTTATTCCTAATTTTCTCTCTCTATGCTGATCCTCTTCGTGTTTATATACGACCGTTTCGCAAAGCCAATCAATCGGCTTCAAACAGAAGCGGCGAAAAAGGGAAGAAAACTGGACAATGCTCCCGCACGGTAGGCGTCTTGGAACCGCTCGCATACGCAAGAAGGCGTACAGCACCCAGTCGTAGATTGACCTTTCAGGGTTCGCCTCGCACGGACTCGGTGTAGGCCTGCTTACGATGCGGATTCAAAGACCACAACAAACTGCGCACGCGTATTATAAACCGGACTGATTGGTGATTATCGCAATCGATCCTTATGCTCAATGCGACTTGTCTATTCCGTCGAGTCTTCTCTCCGGCGGCCATCCACGCTCAGAGCAAACGCAACGTTTCGAATCTCCACCGCGGCATACAAATTCGGATGTTGCAGGGGTTGCGGAAATGATTGAAAGAGAAAAGGCTTTAGTTTAGTGTGGTGGGCCGGGCTCTTGGAGATTAGATTCTTAGATCGTTCCGCTGGATGATGGTCGCGAAGCTGGCGCACTGATGATTTGCTGTCATAAAAACGTAATACTAATTGTGACAAATCGCGGCAAAAGGCCTGCTTAATTGTGATGAAGAAGGAGCAAGTAGTTGATCAGAAGTTGTCACAACTTGCTGATTTTCCCCCGCTTTGCGCTCACTCCGGCAAGTTTTGATTAAAGTACTCTAGCGACTTTCTAAGCAGAGGGTCGGGAGTTCGAGCCTCCCCGGGCGCGCCATTTTCTCTTGGAATTCGATTGGTGGCCGAGCGCGGCAAATCGCATGCGGATTCCCTTCAAAAATCACGCAACCATCCCGCATACGAGCATCTTTACAACCATCGCGACCATGCTTTGGTTTTTGCAAATAGCCTAAGGTTTTGACCGTTTTGAGCAGCAACGCGCCCTCCGCGCTGCTCGGTGAACCCAAACAGCGTCGGCATAACGACACTCGGCCGACAGTTTTCTGTGGGCTGAAGCACTTTGTGGAGAACGCCGCCGGCAAGGCAAGCATTGTTGCGCCGGCTGTGGGCGCGTTCATGAGTGCGTTGACGAGCTTGCGCCGCGCGCCGCTAAAACTGCCTTATTCTTTTGTTTGATTTTGGTAGCCTGTCTCTGGGCCATCCGTCGCGCTTGGATCATTCAAACTTTCAAACGAAGGACCGGGTTTTGACATACGAGCTGAAAAAGCTGTCCAACACGTCCGCTCCGGCGGTGTCTGGGAGAAATTCGGCGCCGGGTGTGATAAGCGGACCAGCGGACGCCGCGAATGTAACCGCCAAACACAATAAGCATGACGAACTGCGCTTGCTCGTAAATTCGCGGCACCCCATCATCACCGCGGAGACGGCGGAAGAAGAGCGTCTGGAGCAGATGCTGCTGGAAGTGGCGACAGAATTAAGCGTGCCGCTGTTTGAGTGGACGGTTACCGCGGGGCTGGCGAAATTCGGCGGCGCGGAAATTTACAACACGGAGCAACCCGAGCAGGCGCTGGCAAATATTTTGTTAATCCAGGGCGACGGGATTTTTTTGCTTAAGGATTTTGGGCGCTACTGCGACAACGACAAAATCTGCCGCCGCTTGCGCGACCTGGCGGAAAAATTTAGGACGGCGCGACGGGCGATCGTGATTTCCGCTGCGTCCATGCAATTGCCGGCGGAGCTCCGCTATGAAGCAGTACCGTTTCAATTAAGCTTGCCAACGGTGGATGAGCTGTTGCCGGGAGTGCAGAGTGTACTTGCGGAGCTAAATCGCGAACAGCGCATTCCTGTTGCGTTGGACCTCCCGGGAATGGCACAACTCGCGCGAAATTTGGCCGGGCTTTCCGGAGAAGAAGCCATGCGCACGCTGCGCATGTGCATTCTGTCGCGCGGCCGCGCCGATACCGGATTGCTGGATGACGTGTTGGACGCCAAGCGTCAGGCGCTGCGCAGCGACGGATTGATTGAAACTGTACGGCGTGACACCTCATTCGGTGACGTGGCAGGGCTGAAGCGTTTGCGCGAATGGATCGCAAAACGCAAAAGCGCTTTAACTCCGGAAGGTCGGCGATTTGGATTGGTGCCGCCAAAGGGAATACTAATTACCGGCGTGCAGGGATGCGGGAAGAGCCTCGCAGCGCGGGCCGTCGCGGGGGAATGGGGATTTGAGCTGGCGCGGTTGGATGCGGGAGCGTTGTACGACAAGTTTGTGGGGGAAAGCGAGAAAAAGCTGCACAAGGCCCTGGAATTGGCACAAAAATTATCGCCGATGGTGCTGTGGATCGATGAGATAGAAAAAGCGTTCGCGTCCGCGGGTTCCAGTGGTGACGCCGACGCGGGATTGTCGCAGCGGCTCCTTGCCACGTTGCTGACCTGGATGCAAGACCGCGAGAGCGGCGTCTTTTTGGCGGCGACCTCGAACAACATTACGGTTTTGCCGCCGGAAATGATCCGTAAGGGCCGATTCGATGAGATTTTCTTTGTGGATTTGCCTAGCCTTGAAGTTCGCGCGGCGCTCTTCGAATTGCATTTGAAAAAGCGCGGCCGTGACGCAACCACGTTTGATTTGCAAAAACTTGCCGTCAACAGCGAAGGCTTTTCGGGAGCGGAAATCGAACAGGCGATTGTCGCGGGGCTGTACACCGCGTTCGCACAGAAACAACAACTAACAACGGAGGTGCTCCTTGAGGAGATGCATTCGACGCAACCTCTCAGCGTGACGCGCGCCGAAGAAGTGGAATCGATCCGCGAATGGGCCAAGACCCGCGCCGCATCAGCGGATTAAGTCCGCACCCACCTCATGCTGCGCCGTATCAATATAGAATAGCCGCGCACCTGGTATTCCCGTTGAACGTATTGCGTATCGGAGATTGACGTGGCGAATGAAACCGCAAAAGTTGTCCGCTTCCATACCCTAGGTGGGCCGGAAGTATTGAAGATTCAGGATGAACCAATCCCCGAGCCAGGAAAAGGTGAAGTACGCCTCAACGTGAAAGCTATCGGACTCAACAGGGCGGAATCGATGTTCCGACGCGGCCACTACCTGGAGTCCCCCGTCCTGCCGTCGAAGCTTGGCTATGAGGCCGCTGGTGTAGTTGCGGCGGTGGGGCCGGACGTGGACAAGAGCTGGATTGGCAAGAAAGCCAGCACCGTTCCGGCGTTTTTGATGACCAATTACGGTGTATATGGAGAAATTGCGATTGTTCCGGCCAGCGCTTTGGCGGTTTATCCAGAAAAGCTGACGCCGGAAGAGGGCACATCGATCTGGATGCAATACCTGACAGCCTACGGAGCGTTGATTGCACACGCTCACATCACAAAAACAGACTTCATAGTTATCACCGCAGCCAGCAGCAGTGTGGGAATTGCCGCCATCGAAATGGTGAAGACGGAAGGCGCCACCAGCATTGCAGCCACGCGAACATCCAAGAAAAAGGAAGCGTTGGCCGAGATTGGAGCAACCCACGTGATCGCCACGCAAGAAGAGGACTTCCTGGCGCGGGTGAACAAGATTACCGGTGGCAAAGGCGCTCGAGTGATATTTGACCCCATCGGAGGCAAAGGTATCGAGATGCTCGCGCAGGCGACGGCTGTCGGGGGAACCCTCTTCGAATATGGAGCGCTTGCCCCCGAGCCAACACCGTTTCCCTTGTTTACCGCGCTGAGCAAGGGGCTGTCCGTTCGTGGATACACCCTCCGTGAAGTGCTTTCTGACCCGAAACTGAGACCCAAGGCTCAACAGTACGTTTTCGATCACCTCGAGGCCGGCGATTTCAAACCGCGGATAGATCGCGTATTTCCATTTTCGGAAATCGTGGAAGCGCACCGCTACATGGAGTCAAATGAGCAGATTGGCAAAATTGTTGTAACGGTGTAGCGATTAGGCCTAGGCCTAAGCCTCGGACGAGAGTTTCCTTTTGGGTTGCGCCACACTCGCCGTGAATTTTACTTGGACTGCCATAAAGATTCTTCGGTCCTGCAGAAGGCTACCTCGCGAGTAGTCGCTATCCCAGATGGAGTGCGATTGTCCAGTAAACCAGTGCTCGGTAAATACGTTAAGGCCCTCGCCGCGCCTTCCTCTAAAATTTCAGTAGTAAGAATCAGGCGGTCCTTTGTATTCCTGGATAGTATTGCCGCCGTCGATGACAATTATCTGTCCGGTCACATAGGATGCGGATTCGCAAGCGAGGAAGGCGATCGCGGCGGCGACTTCCTCAGGACGGCCGGGGCGGCCGACCGGCGTATTTTTGCCAGCGATAATTTCCTGCTCGGTCGAAGACGCCGTCTCAATCCAGCCGGGCGCCACCGCATTTACCGTGATTCCGCTGCGGGCAACTTCCATTGCGAGGCTGCGCGTCAGCCCGACCATAGCAGCTTTGGCGGCACTGTACGCGGTTGCGCGAGGGTTGCTGACCAGTGGCCCAGTGACCGACGAAACATTCGCGATACGCCCATACTTTGCACCCAGCATGTACGGCAGAACCGCTTTCGTCATATTAAAGGTAGTCTTCAGGTTGAGCGCGATGCTGTAATCCCAGTCCGCTTCGCTGAGCTCCGCGAAAGATGTTGAGAGCGTCTCGTCAGGATTGCTGACCTGCGTCATGCCCGCATTGTTTACCAGGATATCGATGCGGCCAAAGCACGCGAGGATTTCGCGAACTAGGATTTGAGTGCTCGCGTGATCGCGCAGGTCCGCTGGCAAAGCAAAAACATCGGCCTTATCCGCGGCCATTTCCCGAGCCCTCTCATTGATTCTATCGGTCGTCGAAGTGATGGCGATTTTCGCCCCACCTTGTGCCAGCAAACGAGCCGTGGCGAAACCTATCCCAAGCGCGCTGCCCGCCCCAGTGATTAGCGCCACTCTCCCGGAAAAGTCCATGTAATTTACTTCCCTCATTTTTCTCGCGCTTCAACAGGACCAATCGAATCTTAAATTAGCATCTTCAATGAGATTGGAAATCAAGCTTTCCGAGTGCGTCGTCACTACAAACGATGGTGTGGCTCGAGGCCTTCAGAACTACGCAGCAAAAATGCAACGGAAACGAACCCAATAAGCGCTAGGAAAAGCGGGCCGTACGTCTTACTGGCGTCGTGCAACATGACACCGATAACCGCGTCGAACAACTGAACCAGGCTCATCGTTAGTGCCATCGCGGCGATACCCCCTCGTGAACGGAACCCCAGAAAGATCAGAACGACCAACGGAATGGTGATGCTTCGAGACGCGGCGTACAACGCAAAGCTGTCGTGGATGCCTGGTCCGAGCAGGCCTGCCACGGAAAACGACGCGCTCACGAGCGCGCTGATTGCCGTTATGGTCGCGCATATCCAGAATGCTCTTGCAGTTTTCTCGTTGCTGCGCATGGGTTGCCTTGAAGTCCGCAATCATCCAACGAATTAACATGAAACTACAGTCAGCCGCTAAACCGCAATCTATCGTCTGCGCTTAACTGCCGTTAAGTCGCACAATCTGAAACTGGCCCAGCACTAATTCCTGTGCTAGCACCCCTGGAAACTTCCCCCGCCTTCGCCTCTCCGCATCCTCTTCCATCTGCGTTAAACTTTCTTATCGATGATAAGTCTGCCCCCGATCACCTTGCGCTTGCGCGGCTTTAAACTGATTGACCGCGTGGCGCTGGCCTTCTTGCTGCTGTGCTCCATCGCGCTGGGCGCGGCCTGCGGCTTGCTCTTTGTGTACGCCAGCGACCTGCCTGAGATTCGCGCGCTGGAAACCTACCGACCCACGGTTGTCACCGAAATTTACGCCGACGACGGCCAAATGGTTGGCAGCTTCGCGCTTCAACGCCGCATCCTCATGACCTACGAGCAGGTCCCGCGGGTACTCTACAACGCGGTGACCGCCATCGAGGACCAGCATTTCGAAGATCACTGGGGCATCGATTTCCCACGCATCGCTGGCGCGGCCTTTCGCAACGTTTTGAAGCATCACATCACCGCCGGCGCCAGCACCATCACCATGCAGCTGGCCGGAAATCTTTTCCTCGACCGCAGCGATAAGACTTTTCGCCGTAAAATGCAGGAAATCCTCCTCGCTCTGCAAATCGAGCGCCGCTATACCAAGCCACAAATTTTCACCATGTATTCGAACCAGGTTTACCTGGCGCACGGCAACTACGGCTTCGCGGCCGCATCGCAATTCTATTTTGGCAAGCCGGTCACGGATCTGAAGCTGCAGGAGGCCGCTCTTCTCGCCGGCATGGTCAACGGCCCCAAATTTTCGCCGCTGAATAACCCGGCGCTGGCACTTGCGCGCCGCAACCTAGTGCTCCGCCGCATGGAGGAAGAAGGCAAAATCACCCCCGCCGAAGAAGCCGCCACCCGTAAAACGCCTCTTGGCATACACATTCAATATCCACGCAACGATCTGGCGCCTTATTTCTTCGAAGATATTCGCAAATATTTGGAATCCACGTACGGCACCGAAGCCGTTCACGAACGCGGCTTGCGTATTTACACCACTTTGAATATCGCCATGCAGCGCGCCGCCAATCAAGCTGTTCGCGACGGCCTGCACAGTTACGACCGCCGCCACGGCTGGCGCGGCAATCTGCCTAACATCCTCCGCGACAATCTCGGCACCATCACCGCTTACGAAGACGACGACTGGCGCCGTCCCATCGAAAAAGGCACCTACACCACCGGACTCGTCCTTTCCGTCGAAGACAAAAACGCCACCATCAAAATCGGTAATTACCGCGCCATTCTTTCGCCGGCTGATTTTGCCTGGACCGGCCGCAAGAAAGCTTCCGATCTTCTGAAATCCGGAGACCTTGCGCAATTTTCTATCCAGGAATTGCGCGAAACGACCGCGCGCGTGCAACTCGAGCAACAACCCGGTCCGCAAGGCGCGATGGTGGCCATCGACAATCCCACCGGCGAAATCAAAGCCATGGTCGGCGGCTACAGTTTCGAAGACTCAAAATTTAATCGCGTCACCCAGGCATTTCGCCAGGTTGGCAGCTCGTTCAAAATTTATGTGTACGCCGACGCGCTGGAAAAAGGTTCGACACCTTTCGACACCATTCTGGATGCGCCGTTCACCACTATCAGCGGCGGCCAGCCCTACTCACCGCGCAATTACGACGAAAAATTCGAAGGCAATATCACACTGCGCCGCGCTTTGGCCGGCTCGCGCAACGTTCCTGCAGTCAAGCTGGCCGAAAAAGTCGGCATCAACAGCGTCGTCAATATCACGCGCCGCTTCGGTATCACCACTTCGCTCCCGCCTTATCTTCCGCTGGCGCTGGGCTCCGCGGACATGCGCCTGCTTGAACACGTTTCCGCCTTCACCGTTTTTCCCAACGACGGCATCCGCATCGATCCGCACATGATTCGCCGCGTCACAAGTTACGATGGCGCGCTGCTCGAAGAAGCCCATCCTATCGTGCACGACGTGGTGACGCCGGAGGTAGCTCGCACCATGACCGCAATGCTCGAGGAAGTCATCCAATTCGGCACGGGCATCCAGGCCAAGTCACTAGGCCGTCCCGCCGCGGGAAAAACCGGAACCACGCAGGACTACACCGATGCCTGGTTCATTGGCTTCACGCCGCAAATTACTTCCGGAGTGTGGGTTGGCTACGACGACAAACAAATCTCGCTGGGCAAAAAAGAAACCGGCGCTCGCGCCGCTCTCCCTATCTGGATTCAATTTATGAAGGCCGCGCACAGTGGCATGCCCGAAGTCGAATTTGCCAACGTCGTCCCGCTCGAACAACAAGCCGCCGACCACGAAGTCCACGTGGATACGCCCGACACCGCTCCGACCGAGGACGAACCCCGCAGCCCCAAAGAAAAACCGCCCGCAATCATCCCGCCAGCCGCACCTCCGCCAGTAAAAACCTCAACGTCCACCGCCGTGACCGCTCCGACGGACGTCGCGCACCCATAAGTTCAGCTTTTTATTTATACCTGTCTGGGGATGAACGTAGTTTCAGCAAACGCGATACGTTTAATTTTTGTTTCGTCGAGGCTTCAATAGGCCCTTTTTCGCGGCAAGGTGTTGCCTATTTATCGCGGAGGAGTACTTCGCCTTGGCCGACCAGTTGGTCATTAAGCCATAACCTGTATTTAAATGTGGCGCCTTTAATCCCGGCCCGGGGCGGGCCGCTTAAGAGCCGCATGCCCGCCGGAGCCTGGAATACGTTGGATGAAAATGGGCACCGGTTAGCGTCGAACTCCACACGCAGATTCCCAGCGTCAGAGAGCCAGGCGATCTGGTCGCCGTCATCAAGCACCACAACTTGGGGAATAACGCCTACAAGTACCGGCCGCTCAGCCATTCTCTCTGTAATCCTTTTAAACTAAGGCTTCTAACCTGTTGATCCTGTGAAACCGCGGGCCCAAGATTCTGCAGCGGCGCGCGAGAAACGATAGCACATTCAAGCACATCATTCTGTCTTGAGCGCTATCCTATCCGCGCCAGCACGCATCTTAATATTAGTACAGCTGGCCGACAGTACCCTTGACCGCTGCAATATGCGCCCGTAAACTGGTTGTGCAGGGTTTCTCAACACCCGACATTTCCGTCGCGTCCACATCGTTGGCCTGAAGTGACTCTGCGTTCGCAGAATATGCCTTAAGAGCGTCCAGCTGTATTCGGACGCGGAAAGAAACACCAAGAATGGCTACAGCTTCACGCGCATGGTCGATTCCTCTACCTAACGGCTCACGAATTTCCGTGATTATGTCCCTGCCGTTCGCGCTCGTTCATATTGCATCATTGCTGATATTTTTCATACCTTTCCATTGGTATTACCTGGTGACCTGCCTCGCGCTCCTTGGCGTGCGCATGTTTTTCGTTACCGCCGGATACCACCGCTATTTTTCGCACCGCGCGTTTAAAACCAGCCGCGCGTTTCAATTCGTAATCGCCTTCATGGCCATGAGCTCCGCCCAAAAGGGCGTGCTCTGGTGGGCAGCGCATCATCGCCACCATCACCGTCATTCCGATCAGGAACTCGACCTTCATTCCCCGACGCTCTTTGGATTTTTCTGGTCGCACGTCGGTTGGATCATGTCCGATAAGTACAACGACACGCGCCTCAACTACATCGGCGATTTCGCGAAATTTCCCGAGCTGCGCTGGCTGAACAAATATCACATGGTTCCCCCCGTAGCCTTGGGAGCCGTGATTTGGCTTATCGGCGGCTGGCACTTGTTCGTCTGGGCGTTCTGCCTAAGCACCGTACTCCTGTGGCACGACACCTTCACCATCAATTCGCTTTCGCATTTGTTCGGCACGCGCCGTTATGAGACCACCGACACCAGCAAGAACAACTGGTTCCTGGCGCTGTTGACGCTCGGCGAAGGCTGGCACAACAACCATCATCACTTTATGGCTTCAGCTCGCCAGGGATTTTTCTGGTGGGAAGTGGACATCACCTACTACACCCTGAAAATGCTGTCGTGGTTTGGCATCGTGTGGGATTTGCGCAAGGTCCCCGTGCATTTGCTAAGCGAGCAGAAAATCGCGGCGTAATCTAGATTTCTATTAGAAGTTTTACGGGACAGGCATTCTTGCCTGTCCCGTTTTTTTTAGTTCTCTTACAATTCCTCGTCAGACCCGCAGCTGCACTGCGTTAATTTTCAAAATTAAGGTTGACCGGCTCCGTCTGCGTTTCACCGAAGGGCTTGGCTGTGACTGGGACGTCGGTTTCGACAATCTCAAACTTCACGTTGTTAAGCCACACCATGCCTGATTTATTCACCAAAATGCCAAAAGCTACAGCCGTTGCATCTTTTGGCACGTCCAGAACGACTTGATACTCATGCCAGTCCACTGAGCCCTTGATGGAGCGATCCATCATATTGTCTAAGGCGAACGGCTTGGAGTTCACGTCCACGCGCATCCACAAACCCGCACAATCCTTTACCTCATCTGCTTTCACCGACGCGCTCAGCCGTATCCGCTGTCCGGCATATTTACTGGCGCTAAACATCTGCATTAGCGTTCCAAAACCTTCTGTCGTCGACGGCTTGGATTTTAGATAAGCGATGGGAAAGCCGTTGCGCTTTGCTTCCGAATCCACACCGGTTTCGTAATTCTCGGGGTTGCTTCCAGCCAGACGCCATCCCTGCGGCGCACTCGCGGATCTAACCGGTTGATCTTTAGCCATCGTACGAAGGACCGCCAGTGGAAGCGCCAGACCAGCAGCGGGTCGCGACAATGATCAGCGTTTTTCTTTCCCACAATCTGGTTGCCTCACGAAAAGTATTTGTCATGGCCATCGTCCTTTCAGATTCGCCGGCGCTGATCAGTTAGTCCCATCTTGTGTTCCGGTGTTGACGCCCTATCCGCCATATCGAATCTCGCAGCAAAATAGCACTCCATTTTGTTGCCATCAAATAATTAAACCGTAAACGATATGGTCAGTTGAGGCGGGATGCGCCGAGTCACTTTTGCGCTTCAGTAGTTTGTCATTGCGTCGTCGCACCTAACGAAAGTTTCACCGCAGGTTCATGGATTGCGTTCGAATGGACATTGCAGGCCAGCTTGCGTTGTGTTTGAATGCGGGTGCCCGGAAATCTGGGAGGTGTTTGGTGAGGAGTATTACGCGGACGGCGCGGATAAGTTGCGCAGGAATTTTGGCTTTGACCGCAGGGTTGGTCGCTGGCGGAAGAAACATCCTTAAAGCCCAAGAAAACGCCACGAGCCAGGGCGCGACGGGCAAATCCGGATATCACCTGATTAAAAAAGTGAAACTTGGCGGCGAGGGCGGCTGGGATTATCTCACCGTCGATCCGGCCGGCCGGCGCTTGTTTATTTCGCGCGGGACTCACGTCATGGTGGTCGATGCCGATGAAGGCAAAGTTGTCGGCGATATCCCCAATACTTCTGGTGTCCACGGAATCGCGCTCGTCGCGGAAATGAACAAAGGCTTCACGAGCAATGGGAAGACCGCCACCTCAACAATATTTGACATGAAAACTTTGCAGTCTCTCGGAGAAGCCACCACGGAAAAAAATCCGGACGCCATCATTTATGATCCAGCGTCGAAGCGCGTGTTTACTTTTAATGGTGGCTCTGACTCGGCCACCGCCATCGACGCCGCCACCGGCAAAACGGTTGGCACTGTCGCGTTGGGCGGCGGGCCTGAATTCGCGGCTTCCGACGGTAAGGGCCACGTCTTTGTAAATCTGGAAGACAAGAGCCAGCTCGTAAAATTCGATCCGGTCACGTTGAAAATAGAAAAAACCTGGCCACTGGCCCCTTGCGAATCACCTTCAGGATTAGCTATCGATGCGGAACACGAGATTCTGGTCGTCGGCTGCCATAACAAAATGATGGCTTTCGTCGATGGCAATTCCGGCCACGTAATCGGAACGGTACCGATTGGGCAAGGCGTGGATGCCAATCGCTTCGACCCTGCGACCGGCTTCGCGTTTGCGTCATGCGGCGATGGAACAGTCACCGTGGCGCACGAAGATTCGCCCGACAAATTCACCGTGGTCGACACCGTCACCACGCAACGCGGCGCGCGCACCATGGAACTGGATACCCCCAACCACAATCTATACCTGGTCAGCGCGGACTTCGGACCGACGCCTGCGGCTACACCAGAACATCCCCGGCCGCGTCCGCCAATGATTCCCGACACCTTCACCCTGCTGATCTTTGGCAGATGAACACCACGCTTAAAAAATAGGCGTAACACTATTATTGCTGGATGCGACGCCACGCCATCCTCGGTTCTTTGGTGTTATTGCTGTCTTGCGATAACGGCGCGCTCACATTTGCCCAAACCACGGCAGCATCTGACACACCCCAGTACAGTGTGGGACCTCTTACCGATTACGGTGTTGTCGTACCAGGCACCAACGATGTTCTGCGCTTGAGGCGCTGTCAGCGTTATAACGCCCCGGATGCTTCCTTACCTGAATTGGGGGAGCAAAGTGACGACGGCCTAGTTGGATTGAGCTCAATCCATACTTCTCGGGATCCCTTGCCGTTCAGCCAAAGCGATGCCGTAGTCGTTGGCCAGATCACCGCAGGCCAAGCGTATTTGTCGGATGACAAGCGAGACATCTATTCGGAGTTCAACGTCTCCGTGCAGGAGGCCCTTAGGTGCGATTCGCTCGCCCTCGGGCAAAGTGCTCTTTCGTGCGCTCCGAGATTTTTCTATGCCTCTTGTTGGCAAACGATATTTGCTATTTTTGAAATATGATCCGAGCACGGAAGACTTTCATATCGTTACTGGGTATCAACTGGACGGCGAGCACACCTACAAACTTGATGTCTACTCGTATTCTGACCGGAACAACGACAAGTTGATTCATCCACTGCGTGAACAAGGCCAAACTGAAGGGCAATTACTGGATAGGGTGAAGGCCATAGCGCCTCCGAATTGGGAGAAATAGCAGCGCTTCAGTGAGCCAACAGAAACTGCTTGAATTCGTCGTAACCGCTCGACATCGGTAGCGACAGTTTCTCTCGTTTCAAATATGCCGAAAGCCGGGCCGGCAATCGCGGAGCAATGCCAATCGCGCGCGTCACCACTTCCGCGAATTTTGCCGGATGTGCGGTGGCCAGCACCAATCCTTGCGCCGGCTCAGGATGCGCTTTGCGGTAGGCCTCCCAGCCCAAAATCCCCACCGCAGTGTGCGGATCAGCAATGTATTGATAGCGTTCGTACACCAACTTCATCGCCGCCAGCGTCTCCGCGTCCGTCGCGCCGTGTCCCCAGATTTCTTTCTGCACGTACTCCAGCCGGTTGCGGCACAAATCCAGCAGCCTGGGAAAATTATTTGGATTCCCCACGTCCATGGCGTTAGACAACGTCGCAAACGCCGGATGCGGCGCAAATTTCCCGCTACGCAGATATTCCGGCACCACATCGTTCGCATTTGTCGCCGCGACAAATCTCGTCACCGGCAGTCCGATGCGCTTGGCAAATATTCCCGCCGTCAAATTGCCGAAATTCCCGCTGGGCACCGAAACAATCAGCGGCACGGAAGCCACCGGCAATTGCCGGTACGCCGCCACGTGATAAAACATCTGCGGCAACAGCCGCCCGATATTGATGGAATTCGCCGAAGTTAAAAACGCGCGCTTGTTCAGCTCCACATCCGAGAACGCCTGCTTCACCAATCGCTGGCAGTCGTCAAAAGTTCCTTGCACTTCCAGCGCGGTGATGTTCTCTCCCAGGGTTGTAAATTGCTTTTCCTGCGCTTCACTGATGCGCTTCGAAGGGTAAAGAATCACCACGCGGATACCCGGTACGCCCAAAAAACCGTGCGCCACGGCGCTACCGGTATCGCCCGAAGTGGCCACCAGCACCGTGAGGGTGCGGGTTTCGTCACGCACAAAATAAGCCATCAGCCGCGCCATGAATCGCGCGCCAAAATCTTTGAACGCCAGCGTAGGCCCGTGAAATAGTTCCAGAATGTGCAATCCCGGCGACAACGACACCAGCTTCACCGGAAAATTAATTGCCTCGCTCACCACTTGCCACATCACTTCTTCCGGCACTTCCGCGCCAGCAAATGGACGCGCCACGCGAAAACACACCTCCGTGAACGGCAGCCGCCGGAATTCTTCTAGTTCTTCCGAGGAGCGTCGCGCGATCTCCACCGGCATGTACAATCCGCCATCCGGCGCCAAGCCGCGCAACACTGCGCCGCGCAACGACGTCAGGGGCGCTTCCCGGGATGTGCTGCGGTACCTCATCGCCGGCTCGAAGCATTTCTATTGTGATGGGTTGCCAACATCAGGTCGGTTCAACCTGCTCGCGTATCTTTTGCAGGAATCGATCTACGTCAGCAGCATTGTTCTCTGAATCACTAGCGTGCCTTGCGCGCAATTCCGACACCTGCACCGCACGATGCGCCAGCGTTTCATAACTCTTCCTGCGCGCGGCGATCAACAGCGGATAGCACCGCGCCACCGTTTCGCGCGGCGTTTCCTGATCCTTTACATGAAACGTTCCCCGCCACAACACCGGCTTGGGATCATTCAAATATCTTTCCACCAGTATTCGCTGTTCATCCTCGGTGTTGGCTAGATGCACTACCGTCATTTGCCGCCGCAACCGCATCAATATATTGTTCTGCGCGTAAATCACGCTCCCGGTGGTATCCAGAACGATCGGTGTACTGCTCGAGTCTTTCCCAAGCCCGCTCGTCTCTCTCTCAAGCTTGCTCAGGAATTCGTCC